>FWPV01001880.1_pt1 | contig 54176 bp, 44 predicted proteins | sample 2228371 | NCBI WGS metagenome assembly FWPV01 (sample SAMEA103939776, study PRJEB20133) | metagenome
ACTGATCGGCAGGGAGGAGGCCCCGGTCGAGGAGGCCGTGCCGCCGGTGGCAGAGGCCGTGGCAGAGGAAGAGGTGCCGGAATGGCTGCAGGCGCTGGAGGTCCCGGCCGAGGAAGCGGCGCCGCCGATGGCAGAGGAAGAGGTGCCGGAGTGGCTGCGGGCGCTGGAGGCCCCGGTCGAGGAGGCCGCGCCGCCGGTGGCAGAGGCCGTGGCCGAAGAAGAGGTGCCGGAGTGGCTACGGGCGCTGGAGGCCCCGGCCGAGGAAGCGGCGCCGCCGGTGGCAGAGGAAGAGGTGCCGGAGTGGCTGAAAGAACTGATCGCCGAAGAGGAGATGCCGGCTGTTATAGAGGCAGCGCCCCTCGCCGAGGTTCCGCCGGTTGAAGTGGTCGCGCCGCCGGCCGAGCTAGCAGCCGAGGAGCTGCTGCCGGTCGAAGAAGAGGTGTCGCCGGTTGCTACGCCACCTGTCAGGGTTGAAATGGTTGCCCCTGCGGAAGTAAAAGCTGCCCCGCCTTCGCGGCTGGAGGCGCTGTTGGCCCAACTCAACACCCGTCCTCGTGACTACCATGCACGCCTGGAACTGGCCCGCTTGTATCGGGATGAGCAGAATTGGGCCCTGGCCTTGACTCACTATGAGAGATTGGTGTCAGCCCGCAAGCTTTTGCCGGCGGTCATCAACGACCTGGAACTTATGCTTAAAGAGGAGAAGGAACAGGCGCGATTGTGCCAGTTGCTGGGAGACGCCTATGTGCAAGATGAGCGGCTGGACGAGGCGCTGAACATGTACCGCCTGGCACGTCAGGCACTCCTGAAACGCTGACAGATCGAGACAATAGGAGAAAGTATGGAACGCACTTTGGTTATCCTCAAGCCCGATGCTGTTCAGCGTGGCCTCATCGGCGCGATCCTCGAGCGGCTGGAACGCCGGGGGTTGAGGTTTGCCGCGCTAAAACTGATGCAGATCACACCCGAACTGGCAGCTCGCCACTATGCCGTCCACCAGGGCAAACCCTTCTACGAGGGGCTTATCCGGTTCATCACCAGCGGCCCCGTGGTGGTTGCTGTTGTTGAAGGAAAAGACGCCATCAACCTTGTGCGCAAGACAATGGGGGCCACCGATCCGGCCCGCGCCGAACCAGGCACCATTCGCGCCGATTTTGCCCTGGAGATCGGCCGCAACCTGATCCACGGCTCCGATGGCCCCGACACCGCGGCTTACGAAATCCCTCTATTTTTCACCGATGACGAAATCTTGAGCTACCGGCGGGCCATAGACGACTGGATCAACGAATAGGGCTGTTGCCCTGCCTCGGTTGTTGAGCAAGGCCGATGATTTAGGTCATCGGCCTTTTTAGCGATTTTCGCCGGTCGGCGCACCGGGGTGGAACAATGGCTGGCCGAACTTGTCTGTGCCAAACTCGCCGATCATCTTTTGTGCTTCAGGCGACAGGATCCAGGTGACGAACTGCATAGCCAGATCGTACCTGACGCCGGGGTGCTTGTCGGGGTTGACCGCCATGACACCATACGGGTTGAGCAGCTTGCTATCTGGGTTGTCGGCCAGCTTTTCGCCCCCAACCAGGATGGTCAGGTCGGGCAGCTTGTCCTGCATGGCCAGCCAGGTCCCCCGATCGCTGAGGGTGTAGGCCCTTGACTCCTGGGCGAACAGCAGCGTGTCGCCCATACCCTGGCCGAGCGACTTGTACCAGGTCATCTCTGCCGTCGGGGTAATCGCCGCCGAGCTCCAGATGCTTAGCTCCTTGTTATGGGTGCCCGACTTGTCGCCGCGGCTGACAAAGGTTGCCTGCGCATGAGCGATTGCCCTGAAGGCCTCCTTGCCGCTCTTTACGCCGGCGATGTGGGCCGGATCGTCTTTGGGGCCGACGATGATAAAGTCATTGTACATCACGTCAAAGCGTTCTCGGGCGTGCCCTTCGGCGACGAACCTGTCCTCCGACTGGCGGCTGTGGACCAGTAGCAGATCGGCATCGCCCTTGCTGCCCATCTCGATTGCCTGACCGGTACCGACGGCGATCACATCAACCTTGCAGTTGCACACCTTCTCGAATTCGGGCAGTAAATAGTCCAGCAGGCCCGAATCGGCGGTACTGGTGGTCGTGGCCAGGATCAGTGAGGTCGCGGTGGCCGTGGGTTGTGGCACCCCGACCGGGTCCGACCTGGTCCCACACGCGCCGAGGAGGGCCAACAAGCCGGTCAGCAAGGACAATGCCAAAAGCAGAGAGCGTTTTCCCAGCATCCGGTTCAGTACACCATTTCGCCCCGCACGAAAGCGGCGGTGCGCGGGTCGCGGGGTGCCGCAAAGAATGTGTCCACGTCGGCGATCTCGGCAATCCGGCCATCAAGGAGCAGGGCTACCCGGTGGGCCAGCCGCCTTGCTTGAAAGATGTTGTGGGTTACCAGAACCAGGGTGGTGCCATGTTGGTCGTTGAGCTTGCGCACGATCTCTTCGATCAGCCCCACGTTGTAGGGGTCGAGGTTGGCCGTCGGCTCATCGAGCAGCAGCACATCTGGTTGGAGGATCATGGCCCGCGCCAGGGCCACCCGCTGCGCTTCTCCCCCTGATAGGGTGCGCGCCCTCTTGCGGCTCATGGAGACCAGGCCCACCTGTTCCAGCGTGGCCTGGACCTCGTCGGCGATTCTGCGCCGACCGCGTAGCTGTAACCCGTAGGCGACGTTGGCCCACACGCTCCGATTCAGCAGGATGGGCTGCTGGAAGACGGTGGTCACCCGGCGGCGCAAGGGCAGGGGGATCGCCCGCTCAGGGCTGAATTCCGCACCCAGGAAGCGGATGGACCCGCTGGTAGGTCGTTCCAGGAAGTTGAGCAGGCGCAGCAAGGTGCTCTTGCCTGCCCCGCTGGGGCCGACCACGGCCAGGAACTCGCCCTGCCGGATGTCGAGCGAATCAATCTGCAACACGCAGCGGCCGTTGTATGTCTTGGTCACCTGTTGGAGTTGGTACACAATCTCGCTCATTCGTCGAGGGTCTTCCCTTGCAGGCGGAGCATAACCACGTTGATCAGAAACGAGATAGCCAGCAGGATAATGCCCAAAGCCAGCGCCCGATCAAAGTTGCCCTGCCGCGTTTCGAGCACAATGGCGGTGGTCAGCACCCGGGTCGTGCCCTCGATGTTGCCGCCAACCAGCATCACCGCGCCCACTTCGGAGATAATGCCGCCAAAGCCGGCAATAATTGACACAACCACACCCACCCGGGCCTCCACCAGGGTCGCCAACGCCGCTTGCCAGCGGGTTGCGCCCAGGGCGTGAACTTGCTGGCGCAGTTGAGGATCAACCCCCAGGATGGCAGCCATGGTGAAGCCGGCTACCAGGGGGAAGGCGATGATCGTCTGGGCGATCACCATGGCTCCCGGAGTAAACAGCCTGGGGATGAGAGGCGAGCTGATCGCCCCCAGAGGGCCGCTGCGCGAGAGCAGCAGGTAGACGAACAGCCCTACCACCACCGGCGGAAAGCCCATCCCGGTGTAGAGCAGAGTGACGACCAGCCGCCTCCCCACAAAGCGGCTGAGGCCCAGCACAGCCCCCAGCGGAATGCCGATCAGGGTGCTGATCAACAACGCTGTGCCCGATACCCGCAGCGATAGCAGCACGATTTCCAGGAGGGCCGGGTCGAGGGTGGCGATCAGGTGCACAGCCTCGATCAGGCCCCGCAGTATGTCGTTGATGGTTGGACCTCCTCGCTCACTTGCCCCGGCTGTTGCCGGAAAATCGGCTCGCCTGATCTAGCCTGAACGGCCAAAGGCCCTAAAAAGGCGTCTCCACCAGGAGACGCCTTTGCAAGCCGATTTCCCGATCGGGGAAACAAAAACGACGTCTCAGGAGACGCCGCGCCTGCCCCATGCTCTGGCGTATCTCCTTTCCAATTCTGGGAGGCACAGCCGTTTCCAGCTATACCCTACCGGCCTTACACCATAGACATCCCCTGTCTTTAGGCGACAAGGCTCGGAGATACTGCGCTTTGGTTGTTCAAAAGAACAAGACAGAGTGTAGCACAGCTTGGGGAGGATGTCAAAATCTTGACCTGACAAAAGTCATAGACGGCCCCCCGTATGGCCGGTATAATGGGGAGGATGTTGTTAGAGGTGGAGGAAAGATGATAGAAGTTCGATTGTTCGGGCACCTGCGGCGCCATGTTCCCGGCTCGACACCGGTGGCCGACACAGTGGTGTATTTGCCGGCAGATAGCGCCCAGACCCTCGAGCACATATTTGCCCGGGTGGGCATTGAACCGACGGAGGTGGGAAACGTGTTTATCAATGGGCGTCTGTTGCCCCGTTCCCTCTATCCGATTACGTTGGGCTATCCCCTGGCTGCCAAAGGCCCGCTGACGCCCAAAGATTATCTGGCCGCCCCTGTGCACCCTGGGGATCGGGTGGGTATCTTTCCCCGCAATATGAGCGCGGTTGTGGTCTGATCGGTAGCGGATAGCGGATGGCTGATGGCTAGCAGAGGTGAGAGATGATCAAGGGATGTCCAGGTGCAATTGCCTTCAAGGATGCCAGGCCGGATTACATCTCTTGCCCCCACTGTGGCCAGGAGATGGAGATCTGGTCTGATGAACCGCTGGCCCGCTGCCCCCATTGCCACCTGTGGGTGAGCAAGGAACGGGGGGCATCGTGTATTGACTGGTGTCAAGCGGCGGCTGAATGTATCGGTCTGGAGGCCTACGAGCGCCTAAAGCGCGCCCACCCGCCCCAGGATGGTACCTGTGAGCCCCCTTCCGTTCTATGATGCCCTGGCAGCCGACTATGATCGCTTTGTGAACTGGCCGGCGCGGCTGAAGGGTGAGCTGCCCTTTCTGGAACGCCTGTTTGCAGAGCGAGGCGTGCGGCGTGTGCTGGACGCGGCCTGTGGCACCGGACAACACGCCATCGCCCTGGCCAGACGAGGATACCAGGTGGTGGGCGCCGATTTGAGCGCAGCCATGATCGAACAGGCCAGGCGCAATGCAGCGGTAGCAGGGGTAGAGGCCACGTTCGTCGTGGCCGGTTTAGGGGGCATGGCTGCCTTGGATGGGGAGTTCGATGCGGTCCTGTGTTTGGGCAACTCACTGCCCCATCTGCTCAGCGCACCGGCCGTGAGCCAGGCTCTGGCCGATTTCGCTGCCGTGTTGCGCCCCGGTGGGCTGCTGATCATCCAGAACCGCAACCTGGACCGGGTGTGGGCCACGCGCGAGCGGTTCCTGCCTCTTCAGTCACACCGGGAGGGCGATAGCGAGTGGCTGTTTGTCCGCTTTTACGATTTTCACCAGGAGACAATCACCTTCAACATGGTCTGCCTGCGCCGCACGGAAGAGGGCTGGACGCAGGATGTGGCGGCCACCGAACTGCGACCCATCTTCCATGCCGAGTTGGCGGCGGCGCTGACCGCGGCCCGATTCAGCGATGTGGCCTTCTATGGCGACTATGAAGGCTCGGCTTTTGATCCGGCGCAGAGCGGCGACCTCATCGCCGTAGCAAGGCGGGCCGGCTAAGCGTGGGGGTAGCGTAGCCTTATGCGCCACCTTCAGGCTGCTATGCCGTCAGACTCGCACGTGGTAGAGCAATAACCGCCTCAATTCGGCCCCGACACCTGCCTGTCGGGCTTGAAAGCCAGCTCCCGCGCCAGCTCGTTGTGCCGGGCAATCAGGGCCGGCAGGTCCACGCCGAGGAGCCGGCCGTTTTCGACCACCACCCGGCCGTTGATGACCGACAGGTCCACGTTGGGCGGGGTGCAAAAGAGCAGCGCGGCCAGCGGATCGGCCTGGGCGCCGGCAAAGGCCAGGCGGTCCAGCCGCACGCCGATGAAATCGGCGGCCATGCCGGGGGCCAGTGCGCCGATGTCGTCCCGGCCCAGCACTGCCGCCCCGCCCCGCGTGCCCAGCCATAGCGCCTCCTCGGCGCTCATCGCTGCTGCCCCCAGCTTTACCCGCTGCAAGAGCATCGCCTGGCGCGCCTCGGCCAGCAGGTGGCCGCTGTCGTTGCTGGCGCTGCCGTCCACGGCCAGCCCTACCTTCACCCCGGCATCTATCATCGCCCGCACCGGGGCAATGCCCGATCCCAGCCGCATGTTAGAAGTGGGGCAGTGGGCCACGCCGGTGCCGGTGGCGGCCATCAGCGCGATCTCGGCGTCGTTCAGATAGACACAGTGCGCCCACCACACGTCTGGCCCCACCCAATCGAGCTGGCGCATCAGCTCCACCGGCCGCACACCAAACTTCCGTTGGCAGAACCGCTCCTCGTCCAGCGTCTCGGCCACGTGGGTGTGGAGCAAGAGCCCCCGCTGCCGGGCAAAGGCCGCCGAGGCACGCATCAGGTCGGGGGTGACGGAAAAGGGGGAGCAGGGAGCGATGACGAGGCGGCACATCGCGTAGGGGGCCGGGTCGTGGAACAGCTCGAAGGCCCGCCGGCAGTCGGCCAGGATGGCTTCTTCATCCTCGACGACCGAATCGGGAGGCAGGCCGCCCCTGGACTTGCCCAGCGACATGCTCCCCCGGCTGGGGTGAAAGCGCACGCCCAGCTCCTGCGCGGCGCGGATTTCGTCGTCAATGCGGCTGTTGTTGGGGTAAAGGTAGAGGTGATCGGCGACGGTGGTACAGCCGGAGAGCACCAGCTCGCTGAGGGCGATCAGCGCGCTGACATACACCGCCTCGCCCGTCAGCCTGGCCCAGATGGGGTACAGGGTCCGCAGCCAGTCGAACAGCTCCGCATCCTGGGCATCTGGCAGCGCCCGGGTCAGGCTCTGATACAGGTGGTGATGGGTGTTGACCAGCCCCGGCAGTACGACCATGCCGTTGGCATCCACCACCCGGTCGGCGGTGGGGGGGAGCTGCGCCGTTGGCCCGACCTGGCGGATGACATTATCCTCGACATACAGGCCACCATCTGGGATGCGGCGGTGAGCGTCGTCCATGGTGACCAGCAGGGTGGCGTTTTTGAGCAGCAATCCGGGCATCGTCTTCCTAATCCGGTGAATCTGTGGTAGGACAACTCCTGCGGAGTTGTCCTACTGCAGTAATTTCTTTCACCTGAATGTGGGCGCTGTCAGAGCGGCTCCACACCTCTGGATTGTACATGGGATAGACCTGCGTCGGCAGGGCGGTGAACTCTCCGGCAGCCGTGGCCCGCAGCAGATAGGTGAGGGTACGCCGACCCGCCTCCAGGTGGGTGATGAAGAAGGTGACCCGCTCGTCGCGCACCTCTTTGCGGTTGTAGCCATACTCCTGCCAGTAGTAGACCGGCTCCTCGTAGAGTGAGGCCACGTGGCTGGTGGTGCCCAGCCGCTCGTTGAGCGCCTCGAACCCGGCGGGGAGCGGGTCGTCCACCACGACATACCAGCTCTCTTCCGGCACGTCTAGCGTCAGGCGCACTTCGACTAGGTCGCCACGCCGGAATTCAGCCGTCGGTTCCTTGCTGCCGCGCAAGAAGTATTCCCGCCGCACGCCGATGCTCTGCGCCGAGGTTTGCAGGGCGGGGATGAGGCCCCCTTCGACCGCACGCCGGGCGTCTAGGGTCACGGCGTAGTACAGCCGGCCCCGTGGCTCCTCGCCGGGCGCGCCCAGCACCAGCCGCAGGTGGTTGTCGCCGGGCACCAGGGCCGAAAGCGGCACGGTGAGGGTCTGCCCGGCCTCAGCCTGGTCCAGCCGGCCCTCCTGCCACAACCTTTCATTGACATATACCTGATAGCCGGCGCCGCCCGCCAGCTCGCGGCTGGCAAGCAGATAGTCGCTCAGGGCCAGGATGGCAAAGCTGGTCTTTTGTGTATCGCCCCAGCCCTGCCCTGCGCGCCGGCCCATCAGCCAGCGGGCTGCCCTGGGCAGCAGCGGGCTTGCCGGGTCCAGCCGGGCCAGGGCATCGGCGACCATGGCCGTGGTCCGCACTGTGGAGCCCATCACCTTGCTGCTGTAGATGGCGTTGTCCCCTTTGTCCGACCAGTAGACGGTTGTGGCATCCTGGATAGCTGATTCCCGCAGGTTATCGAGCAGAGCGTTGACCATCGCCCGGTCGCCGGCCTTCTCCAGGGCGACGGCCAGCGCCGCCTGAGAGAACAGGTCCAGCCCCAGGGCGTCGGTCAGGGTCAGGGTGACGGAGAACGGCTGGCCGGCCATGGCCAGGACGTAGGTCCCATAGGCCTGGAGGCGAGGATCGGCCTTGGGCAGCATGGCCCGCAGTGCCTCGGCTCCGCGCTGCATTACCCCATCGTCCACGTCGAACCCGGCCTGCTCGGTCATGGCCAGGCCAAAGAGCACGTAGGCCGTCTGGTTGGCGTCGGTGCTATCGTCGTACCACCAGCCCCAGCCACCGTCGTTGTGCTGGAAGCCATACAGCTTTTGCAGGCCCAGGTCCACCATCGGCGGCAGGTCGGCCTCCAGAAAGTCGCTGTGGATGCCGAGCTTGCGGAACGCCTGGGCCACCATTGCGTTGGGGAGCACACGGCTCATCGTCTGCTCTACTCAACCAAAGGGGTAGTCAATCAGATATTCCAGCCCCTGGAGCAGGCCAGGGGCAATCGTCGGGGCCAGGTTGATCTCCAGCCGGCTCAGGCCCTCGATGGCGTCGGCCGGCAGGGTGACGGTTACCGTTCCGCCGGGCCGCGTCGGGGTCAGGTCCCCGGCCCAGGTGGCCACCTCGGGGATAGCCAGGGGGTGGACCGGCAGGGGCAGCTCGACCGCGTCACGGCCGACCAGCCTGGCGCCGCGTGTAGCCGTGGCCTGCACGGTGACCTGTGCTTCTCCGGCCTCCTCGGCCACCACCGGCCAGGCTGTCACTGCGAAACCGCCAGCGGGCACATGCACTACCTGCTTCTGGAGGGTGGGCGTTAAAAGTCGGAGGTTGGAGAGGTTCAATTCCACCGTGGCCGAGACCGGTTGGGCGGTAAAGTTGTGGACCGTCGCCGTCAGGGTGATGGCATCGCCCTGGACCAGGAAGCGGGGCAGCGCCGGCCGGACAACGATCTCCTGGCTGACCACCACGCGGGCCGTGGCCTGACCGACCAGAGTATCGGTGGTCACGGCGCGGGCCAGCGCCCGCCACTCGGTCAGGTTGTCGGGCAGTTGGAAGGTGATCGTTGCTTCGCCGTTCTCGTCGGTGACGACCACCGGCGCCCAGTAAGCGGTGTCGAGGAAGGTGCGGCGGGGCGCGCTCGCTCCTTCGCCGCCGCCGCCACCCATGCCGCCTGCGGGGAACAGCCAGCGTGCCGGCCGCAGCGAGTCAAAGGTGCTCACCAGGTTGGACCGGGGGCCATAAAAGACTTCAAAAGGGTCTTGGGACATATCTTTGGCCAGGGCATAGATGGCTTCGTCCACCACCGCCAGGCTGACCTCGGCCACGGCCGGCTGCCCGGCGTGATCGGTGACCCGCACATGGAAGGTCGCCTGGTCGCCGGGGGCGTAGGTCTGCCGGTCGGGGGTGAGGGCCACGGTCAAAAGCCGGTCGGCCAGGGGTACCAGCAGTTGGGTGCCGACGGTGTGCAGTTGGGCGTCGCCGTGGGTCTGCTCGTACTCCCACCACTCGTCGCCGGCGATCAGCGGGCCGAACTGGTTGACATTGACATAGATGTTGGGCCCATAGTCGGCGAGCACCGGCACGGTGATCAGGTTGGTGCCGGAGACAAGGGTAACGGGCTGTGCGCTGTGGGTCTTGCCCCGCTCAAAGGTGATCAGTGCCGGACCGGCGACCTGGGTGTAGATCATCAGTTGCGCCACGTCGCCGACGGCATAGGCGTCGCGGTCGGCGTCAACCCTGAGGATCGGCCTCTGGCTCTCCTGCCCTTCATACCAGGGAGCCTGGCCGCCGGGATCGTAGACCCACAGCCACTCTTCGGCCAGCATCTCCCGGCCGCCGTCGTCGGTGCCGCGCACGGCCAGGTGATACCAGCCCTGCTCAGCCACACGGAGCGCAAAGTGCGCCTCGCCTTTGCCGTCGGTGGCGGCCGTCGCGTGGGTCACCTCTCGCTCGTCCCAGCCCAGCACCTGGGCGGTAAGCTCAGCTCCGGCCACCGGCTTGCCGTCCCGGTCGCGCACCGTGGCGGTGAAGGCGATCTCTTCGTTCGGCTTGTAGCCGTGCTGCTCCAGCAGCAAGGTTATGCCCTGTGAGGCCCGCTGCAGGACGACGGTCTGGTAGCTGCTGACGCTCTGGCCCGACTCGTCGGTGACGGTGGCTTCCACGGCCAGTAAGGCGCGCCGTTCCCCAGCCTGGAACAGGTTGTCGGTCGGCAGGATAACCTGCCAGCGGCCCTGAGCGTCGGTCTGCCCCTGTTTTGCCAGAACAGGATAGCCAAAGTAAGGCCCCTCTTCGTAGTAATAGTACTCGTCAGAGGCAGCATAGATGACCATCGAGACGCCGGCTCTGGCGACCGGCTGGCCAAAGTAGTAGGCTGCGTCCACCGTGACACTGAGCGGCTCGCCTATGAGATAGGTCTGCTGCGATGTCTGGACTGTGACCTCAAACTCCGGTTTGCGGTACTCCTCTACCTTGAGCGGCTGGCGGGTGACGGTGCCCGCTACTTCGGTCTCCAGGTGCCAGGTGCCCAGCATCGGTTCGTCGGCCAGATGAAAGGCGCCGTGAACCGTGCCGAACTGCGTCGGGGTGAGCACCTGGGTCGCAACGACGTTGTCGCGGGCGTCGCGCAATCGGACGGTAACCGGCAGGTTGGACGCGGGCAGGGTGTAGCTCACGTCGTCGTCGGCGCGGATGAAATCTTTGAAGTAGACGGTCTGGCCGGGACGGTAGATAGGCCGGTCGGTGTAGGAGTAGGTGGTATACGGCGGGCGGCTGGCCGGTTGGGTCCACCACCCCCACCAGCCCGACCATCTCCACTCGTTGCTCAGGCCGCAGACGGTCACATCGCCGTACCCCCCCTCAGCCCCCTCCGCCGGCAGGGGGGAGGTAGACAGGGCCAGCAGCGGGCCGGGGTCGCCCGGCACGTCGAGGCTCAGCAGGCCATTGGCATCGGTCTGGCCCTCGGCCAGGAATGCCCCATTGCGGTCGTAGAGGCGCAGCGTGGCGCTAACCACCGGCGCGCCGCTGCTCAATTCGGTGTCCCAGGCGAGGACCTGGGCCTGCGTCCGGCTGCCTGTCCCGGCCAGCGACCGCTTGAGCACCAGGGCATGGCGGGTGAGGACAATGAGGAGCTGGCCCTGCGCCTCGGCGGGCGGTTCGGCAGACAGGACGTAGAGGCCAGGGGGCACGTCGGCGGGAATGTGGGCCTCGGCTGCCTGCCAGTTTTTATAATAGGAGCCTTGTATTTTCAACGGCGCCGGCACTTCTCGCCACTGCACCGTCGGCGTCAGGCCGGTTGTGTCCACGATCTGCGGCTCCTGGGGGCCGATGCCCCGGAAGCCGGAGCTGTACAGGTCCAGGAATTGCATGGGAGTGATGGGGTAGAGGCGGAAATCGGCCATGTCGGCGCCGCGGGTGATGAGCTGGAACGCTCGCTCGCCGGCGGCATCCATCACCTGGACGTTGGGGCCTTCTCCAAACTGCACTTCGGCCACGCCGGTGGTAAAACGCACCAGGTGGTCCTGGCCCAGCGTCTGCCAGCCGTTGGCCGTGCGCGCCCTGCTGCCTATGGTGACGTGATAGGTAGTGCCGGCCAGCCACGCAGGATCGGGCTGGAAGGAGACGGTCCGGTCGTCATTGCTCCACAGCAGGTTGCCCGGTGTCGTCGGTGAGATGATCAGCGCCGCCCTGACGCTGGCGCGGTCCATCGGCAGAGCAAAGGTCAGCTCCAGGGGCCGGCGCAGCTCCAGCAAAGGCCGGTTGGAGGCCGGGCTGACGCCAAGCAGGAGCGGCTGGGTGGTGAACGACCAGCGGTAGGGCGCGGCCAACGGGGCGCCACTCTGGTCGCGGACCTCGGCGGTGAGGAGGGCCTGGTATTGGGTGTTGGGGATCAGGCCGGTTTGGGGGGTAAAGATCAGGGTGTCCCCTTCCCAGGTTATTTCCCCCTTCAAGGTCGGGCTAAAGACCAGCCCTGCCTCGACCGAGGCGTGGTCCATGGGGCGGGTGAAGGCGATGCGGATGCTCTCATCCAGGGCGATGTTCCTGGCCTCGGACGCAGGTGTGACCTGGGTTAGCATCGGCGTGGTAACAAAGGATCGGGTCAACGCCTGATCCAGCTTGAAGCCCAGCCGGTCGCGGACACCAGCCTGGAGGAGAAGGTAATATTGGGTATCGGGCCTCAGCGGTTTTTCCGGCTGGAAGAGGAGAGTAGAGCCTTTGTCCTGCCAGGTAACCTGCCCGGGCAGAGGCTCGCCACCCTCTGGGACCAGGGTCAGGTGCTCCACGGCCGATTCAGGGACGACGGGGCGGTTGAAGGTGATGCGCACCGACGTCCACAGGTCGGTCAGGGATGCGCCGGGGGTGGGCGAGGCGCTGACGACGATCAGCGGGGCAGCGGTTTCGATCTCCCAGCGGACACCGGGCCTGGCCCAGGCGTCGCCCTTCAAAAAGATGTTGCTCAGCCTGGCCTTGTAGGCCGTGCCGGGCGACAAGGGCAGGGTGGGGCTAAAGGTCACCGTCTGGCCGGCGCAGGTCAGCTCGCCGGCAGTTGTGGGGGTGATGCTGAAGGTCTGGAGCGTCGCTTTGCAGTCCAGGGGGTAGTGGAAGGTGGCCTGGAACGTGGGCCACGGGCCGGCATCTTTTTGGGGAGTGGCAGGGATGAGCGCCTCCACCAGGGGTGGCAGGGCGAACTGCCACTGCCGGGTGTGGGCCGTTTTGCGAGGGATAGTCCCGGCCCGGGCCCCGGCTGCCAGGCGGACGGTCTGTATGCTGTCGGTCTGGTAGCCAGGACCTGTGGGCACAAAGGTCATCTGGGTGCGATCGGCGTTCCAGCGCACATGGCCCTGGGCCGGTGGCTCCAGGGAAAAGGCCGCCTCGACGGAGACGGGGTCCATCGGCTGGTCAAAGGTAAGGGTGATGGGGGTGGTAGGCCGGAAGGGGTGGCCCGGCCCCGGCTCGAAGGCGATGACCCGGGGCGCATAGAGCGGCACCTGGCCGCTGAGGACCATCGCCCCGGCCAGGGCAACGAACACCAGGCAGGCGACGGCGACAAGGAGAAAGCCCAACGCTGCAAGGCCGCACCCTTCTCGTGTTCTCATTTGCCACCTCCTCGCGGATATATGGTCCGTTTGCAGGTTTCATCCATTTCGGGTCTTTCGGAGTCCAAATGCCTGCCGCTGAAACCGCTGCCCGATGGCACAGCCCCTTACCTTGATGCCGGCATGTTGCCATATCTGGCCGGCAGCCTGTCAGGCGGGCGTTTGCCTTCTACATTCTTACGCAGCCCCCGATCCGACCGGTGTTGGCGATCTCTGCAGCCACATCCAGCAGGGGCACCGGCTGCTCTGGCCAGTTGTCGGCGGCCCGGCAGGAAATCTCTTGCCGTTCCGGGCAGTGGCGGCACTGGCTATGCACCCACAGGATAGCTCGGCTCAGGCGGGAATAGGCCATGGCCATCTCCTCTTCGTCCATCTCCTCAGACGACAGCCCTTCCATCGAGCCTGCCTGTGACAGCAGGTGGGCCAGTTGCGCCTGGGCAAAGAGGGCTTCGGCTTCTCCCTCCCCCTCGGCAGTGACGGCCGGGCTGTCGGCCAGGTTCTGCCATTGGTCTAACACCTGGTCATACAGCTTGGGGTCGGCAAAACCGGCAGGCAGTGGCAGCCCTGCAGCCCGTTCCGGCCAACGCATCAGGGTCAAGGCGATCATCATGCTAAAGCCGATCATGGCCGGGGGCAGGTCGGGGCTGAACAGCAGATCGGCCAGATCCTCTGCGTCCAGGTTTTCGTACTCGGGGTGTATCATGTTGCGATGCACGTTGGCCCAGGCTCGCACGGCAGCCTGGGCAGCATCGGGCAGTTCTTGGGCCAGGCGGATCACAGCCTGGGCGATCTTGACCAGTTTGCGGCTGCCCACCTGCCGCCCGGATCGCTCTGGAGGCAGGTCGCCTGCCAAAGCGCTTTGCAGGAAATTGAGCGGGTCCTCCAAAAGCTCGGTGGGCAGACCGGAGAGATTGAGCAGCTTGTCCAGATCGTCAGCTATGTCCATGATCTCTTCCAGGTCCACCATCAGGTCATGTAGCTGAGTCACCAGCGGCCACCAATCGCCAGGCTCCAGGTGGCCAAGGTTATAGTCTTCGCCAGCATCAGGGGTGTAGCTGTTGTTGCTGAGGAAGAAGTGGTCGGCCAGTTCTTCGGCGATTTCGGACAGGAAATCATCCTCGTCCCTCCAAAACCAATCTTCGTCAAAATCCCATTCGTCCATAAATGCGCCCTCCTTTACGCGCCGATTATAGAGGTGCAGTCGGGGTGTAGGGTTTGCAATGCCGCCGTACTGCATTCCATGACATTTTACATCAATATGGGCCAGGGGGCAACTCTGGCCGAAGCTTATCACTGCACATAGATGGGGTTGCTGAAAATCCACCCCCGTTGCCGGCCGGCGAAACGGCGATAGGCCTCGACGCGGTAGACGCCGGGTTGGTGGCTGATGAGTGTCAGACTACGGCCATCGGTCTGGGCTACCACCTGGCCATTGCGCACCAGCCGCAACCGGGCCCAGGCCGGCGTCGTCACCTGCAGCTTGAGGGGCCCATGTAGCGCCAGGGTCTCGCCCATTGTCGCCTCGGCGTCGCCCGACCGCGCCCAGAAGGTGAACCCGGCGATGGCCCCTGGCTGTTCATACCCCAAGAAGCTGTGGCCGGCGCGCAGCGCCCCGTAAACGATAGCCTTGTCGTGCTCCAGGTCGCCCGTGAGCGGCTCCTGGCTCAGTAGGTGGGTGTTGATGCAGCGGAACAGATAGTCGTAGGGTTGCACCGGCCGCGACAGGGGACCGAGGTGGTAGACGGTGCCGTGGGCGTCGGAACCACCCAAGGCCGCCACCGGCCGGGTTTGGAGCAGCTCATCCCACTTGCGCAGCGTTTCGGGATAGGGGCCAGAGATAGATAGCGCCGGCAGGTAGGCGTAGAGCACGGCCATGGCCTTGTTCTTTAACACCGCCTTGAATTCGGACATATAGTTCCACAGCTCGAGGCCCGCATAGCCGGTTGCTTCCCAGTCGCGCCAGGAGATGTTGGGTTCCGGCAAAAAGTCGGCCACGTCGTGCTCGAAGGGATGGGCCAAAAAGGTGAAACCGCCCTGTGCGGCCACCGCCGCGATGAGCTGCTGCGGATCGGCCCCATAGGGGGTCATATCGTGACCGATGTTGAAGCACAGGGTATGGCTTGACTGGGGCTGGCGCTGGGGATCGTGGACCTCCTGGCCCACCAGCAGCAGCGTTTTGCCTGACCAGCCATCGAGGCCGGGCCGGTAGGCGTTGTGGTCGGTGATAACGATAAAGTCGAGGCCGGCCTCCTCGGCGATCTGGGCCAGCTCCTGATGGGTCTTGGTCCCATCCGACAGGGTGGTATGGATGTGCAGGTTTCCCCGCAGGCCGTAGAATTGCCGCTCTCCGATCTGTACTGTATAAGCCATCTCCCTCCCTCTCTCAGCGGTTATCGCCATGTACCTGCTCACCGCAGTTCACCATGCCCTTTCGGGCACCATAAAGCATGAAAAGCGGTGCGACCAGTAGGGCAACTGCTAGCAGTTGTCCTACGACTGTAACACCAAAGCGCAATCCTTGCACCTGGATTTACCGCAGTGTATTTTCAGGCCAGATCCACAGCGCACGCACCTGCTGGAGCATGGCTCCAGCAGTCCAAAATAACCGCGTCTCAGCAGTGAATATTATAGCATAGGCCGGGGTGAGATACAACGGCAGGGGGCAGCATTTGCCTTTTCTGCCTGTCCGGGTACAATTTGAGGTGAGGAGGAGGCCATGGGCATTCTTGACGATCTGCTGAATCTGTTGCCTGGGGAATCGATCGCGGTGCGCGACGTGCGGATCGGGGCGTTCTGGACGGTGGTCTGGAGCGAACGCGGGGCGGGCCTGGCTTCAACCCAGCGAGACACCCATACGCCCCACGGCCAGAGCCTGATCCGCTGGGCCGGCGATCTGACCGCCTACACCGCCCAGGAGTTAGCCGGGCTGCTGCGTTCCGACAGCCCGATGGAAACCGGTTTAGGCATGGCGGCGGTCAACGCTCTGTTAAAAGTGGACGAAGCGGCCCTGACCGACCGGAATGCCGCCGACGAGATTATCCGCCGGGGTGAGGGGAAGCGGGTGGTCATCGTTGGGCACTTTCCCTTCATTCCCAGCGTGCGCCAGGCAGCCGCCCATGTAGATGTGCTGGAACTCGACCCCGGCCCCGACGAGTTGCCGCCAGAGGCTGCTGCTGAAGTGATCGCTCAGGCCGACGTGGTGGCCATCACCGGCACATCGCTGCTCAACCGGACCTTTGACGGGTTGGTCCGGCTTTGCCGGCCGGAGACCTATGTGCTGGTGCTCGGCCCCACCACGCCCCTGTCGCCGGTATTGTTTGACTATGGGGTGGACCTGATCGCCGGAACGCGGGTGGTGGACCCGGCTGCTGCCCTGGCGACGGCCGGCCAGGGGGCCATTTTCCGCCAGATGCGCGGGGTGCGGCTGGTGACGATGGCCAGGGACAGGTGACCGGTTCCGGCTTGTCCGGGTCAGGTGTTGATCATCAGCCGTTGCTTTCGCCGGTTTTCTCCGGCGGTGGGGGCGTCCAGGGAGGCCGTGGCCAGAAGGGGGCGGTGGGGTTGAAATAGTTATAGATCATGTTGCTCACGTCACGGTAGAGCGGCTGGACGATCCCAAAGTCAATCCAGGGGGAATCCTGCCAGATGTAAAAGCTGATGAGCCAGGTGGCCCCTGGCGAAAAGACGATCCCTACCTCGCCGCGGGTATCGCCCCACGGCACGTCATAGCCGGCAAAGCCGTGCTTGTGCGCCAGCTTGACCTCGGCCGGGATGCCGGCGCCCAGCATGTTGCGCAGATCGTTGGCGGCCATGATCTCGATCATTTCCTGGCAGACCGAGGGGGTGATGACGTTGGGGTACATCTTGCGCAACACCCCCTTGTCCTCCGTACAAAGGTAGATCATTTCCATCAGGTTGGCCATTTCGCGGGGCGTGGCCCGCACACAGCGGTCGTAGCGCGGGATTTCGGACTGGGCAAGCCAGAATCCACCAAAGGGCGAGGCAGCCGGGCCGACCGCCCACACGATCTGACCTCTGTCGTCCTCCTCCTCCCGATGCGCTTCCAGGCGGAAGGGAGCGCAGAGGTAAAAGTTGTCCAGCCCCAGGCGGCGCATGGTGTTGGTCACCCGTTTGGCCCCCTCATAGGCCGAACCGCCGCCTATCGCGGCCAGCAGCCGGTTGGCGCAGGGGTTGCACGATGAGCTGCCCAGCATGTCCAGCAGTTCCTGGTGGGTCTGTGCATCCACCTGGCCGCCGTAGTGGCGATACACCTCCACCATGATGCCGATCTTGACGATGCTCATGCCCGATAGGACGTAATCCACGTTCGATTCATAGATCGTCTCGCCCGTGTCCAGGTTCTTGACCAGGATGCTGCTCACGCCGGGGAACTGCGCCAGGCGCGCCTTGAGCGGCGGGAGGAGCAACCCCGGTGTGATAGGCGGCGGCGGCACCAGGTCCGGCTCGAAGGTGAAGGGATGGGTTACGCCGGCCCGCAACGACAGATCGACCAGGCTGGTAGCCCGCGTGAGGTTAAAGGTGTAACCGGGCCGGCCTGGATCGAAAAAATAGCCATAGGTGGTGGTCAGTGTGCCCCGGTAGCCGGCAAAGTGGGGAAAGGTCCAGGTCAGAGGACCGGTGTAGCTGACGGTGGGCGTGCCCTCGATGCCGCCGGTGGTGCTGATGGGCAGGGTAGCGGTATAAAAGCTGGGTGGCGTGGGCGGATGCTCCATCACCGGCACCAGGGTGCTGAGCATCGCTTCGATGCGGGCCGGGCTCTGGTCCGGCTCAACAGGGCTTACCGGCAGTGTGACCTCGCGCTGTGCCGGGTCGGGCACCATGGCGTTGATCAGCGCCGCTGCCGCCTCCACCTCCAGGCGGTGGCCCGGCCGGCCGGGGAAAAAGGTCGCCGTTTTGACATTGATCATCGGCTCGACGGCAGCAACGTCGTGGGCCTGGGCTACATCTTGCAGGAAGCGGGCAGCAGCCGACTCGTCGAACGTCAAACGGAACGGCACCTCCAGGGTTAGCGTGATCGCCTGCCCTTGGAGCCACAGCTTGAACCCCTGCCAGTAATCGTAGCGATGGCTGGCAGCGACCGCCTCGGCCACCATTTCATCCACAGGGATGTTCAGCCCCAGGTCGTCGCCCGGCGAAAGGGTCAGCGCCTGGTCCTGGTAGTGGAGCACAAAATCACGGTAGTACGGCCTGGCAACCCACTCCCACACCTTCTGGCGGGCCTGTTCGGGCGTGAGCCAGCCCACGTCCACCCCAGCCACTTTGACCCCTGGCTGGATCAGTGTTCGGTAGGCATCATAGTCGGCGCGGATGCGGCGGTACTGGAGCCAGCCGACTATTCCGCCGCCGACGAGGGCTATGATCAAAACGAGCAAGAGAATTTTGAAAACCTTCATCGCACGATCCGCTCCAGCCACTCCCGCGCCTCGATGGGGCGCAGGAATTGACCGATGAAATGACCATCCACCCACAGCTCCAGGTGCAGGTGCACCTCCTCGGTCTGGCTGCGAACCGAAGAGGGCGTACCTGAGTTGCCCACCCTGCCGATGACCTGGCCTTTGGTCACCCTGACCCCCTCCACGATGCCTGGTTCGATGGCCGACAGGTGGGCGTAGCGCGATGTCAGGCCGTTGCCGTGGTCAATCCAAACCTGCATTCCCCGGTAGCCGTCCAGCACCTCCTCTGGGGTGTAGCCCAGGCGGCGGCATTCGGCGGCCCAGGCGTCGGCCTGAGCAGCGGTGAGCGGCCGATAGCCCACCATAGCGCGGATCACCACGCCGTCGGCCACGGCATGCACCGGTGTGTGGCGGTTCACTGCCACGCCGATGGTGCTCCCATAAAAGTCCAGGCCCTCGTGCATCCCCAGCCGGTAGTGGCGCGGCGCGCCGGGCAGTTGAAAATCGCGGCTGGTGAGGTGTGCGCCCGTGATGGGCATGGCCAGGCCGCGTAGCCCGTCCAGCAGGGCCGGGTCGTGGGGCTGCGGCCCCTCGAGTGCCGGTCCGCCCCCAATCGTCGCCTGGCGCTCCGGCTGACCGTAGAAGTAGAGGGCATCGCGCCCGGCCAGGATGAGGTGCTCGCCGTCCGGATCGGACCAGAAGGCGCTCGCCGGACGGCGGTCGGTGAACTGGTACAGGGTCAGCAGATCTCCCTGTGAGGGATCGAGGGCCAGCAGGCGGCGACCTGCCCGGTCCAGGATATAGACGGCCGTGGCAGTGGCCACTACCTGGCGAGGGTGCATCAGCTCGATGTTCGGTTGAAACGAGGAGAGCTGCGCCGCATTGCGGTAGCGCAGGAGGTCCCCCTGAGGCGCGCTCATGGCGCGGGTCAATATGTAGACGCCGTCGCTATCGGCGCTCAGGTCCACGTCGCGGCTGCGGGGCAGCGTGGCCCAGATCGCGCCTTTTTGCCCATCGGTATAGCGCCATACCTGTTCGTGGGTGGTGTCCAGCAGATAGCGGGCCTGGCCATCGGCGGCCAGGGCGACAAAGTAGTGGTCGTAGGTGTCGCGCGCCGGCCGGTCGTAGCGTTCTACGGTCCAGGTGTCGGCTGCCGGGCTATAGCGATAGACATCGCCGGCGCGGTCCAAGACCAGGAGTGTCCCTTCAGCAACGGCCAGATCGAGGGGTTCCAGCACGCGCACGCCCTCTACATCGTCGCCGGGAGCCAGCAGCTGCCGGGGGGCGTCCGGTGTGGTCAGGTCAAGGGCTAACACGCGCCCGCCATCGAGCAGGTAGGCGGTATCCTCTACCACATCCAGGGCAAGGGGGTGAATGAAGCTGTTTTCTGCATAGTGCCAGACGCCGGTGTTGGCTGTGTCCAACCACACGAGATCGGCGCCAACCTGAGCAGCTTCGACCCCCACAATGTCCTCCACTGCGGCCAGGAGCGCCTGCACGCCGGCCAGGTTGCGCTCGAACTCGACCGTCTCGTGGTCGGTCAGCTCCACGGTGACAGCCGCTACCCCCTCTCCGGCCAGGTAGTCACCGAACTCGCCGGTGAGGGGATAGCCGACCCAGCCTTCCTCCGGCACAGGATAGCCGGTCGCCGCCGAGAGGACCTGTGCCAGGTGGACGCTGGGTGCGTGGCGCCGGCAGGTGTCGGCAAAGATGGCACCGGCGGCGCTGTGGTAAAAGACGGCCACCCAGGCATCTTGCACAAAGTCGCGCACGGCCACCGCCTCCGGCTCGGAGAAGGGGTAGGCTCCTCCCGCGCCCGGATGCTCCCCTTCGAGGCCGACGGTATCGGGTGACCAGTCGTTGCCGGCGCAGCCGTCCAGGTCGGTGTCGGCGTTGCGGTTCAGGTCCACGTCGTGGGCGTTCCAGCGGTGGCCGGTTGCCAGGCCGTCGGGGTTCATGGTAGGCAGAATCCACAGGCTGACCTCTGCCGGCACCTGGTTGGGATGGGCCTGAAAGTGGGCCAGGAGCTGCCGGGCCAGGAAGTAGGTGTTGGACTCCATGTCGCCGTGGATGTTGCCCACCAGCACGACCTTGATCGGCCCCTGGCCAATGCGATAGGCGATGATGGGCCGTCCCTGCACCGAATAGCCGATGACCTGGCCGGGGTCGGTGGTTGGGGTTGGGGTGGCCGATGGGGTTGGCGTGGGGCGGGTCGGTAGGGGGGTGGGGGATGGACGGGCTGTGGCACGGGCGGTCGGCGAGGGCTGGGGGGTGGGCGTGGGCGATGGGGTGGCAGCAATGGGATGCGCCACAACGGCTGTGGCCGGTGGGGTGCCGGTCGGGGCTGGGGCCGTGGAGGTCGCTGCTAACGGGGCAGCGCCGACAGCGGCGATGGCCACTGTCACCAACACAACCGGCAAGTTCGCCAGTAACCCGCTGAAAGGACTTGTCTTCATCGCGCTACGGGAGAATCCGCTGACGGAAATACTCCTCTTGCAGCGGCACCAGATCGGCGGTGGTGAACTCTTGAACCAGGGCAAAAAAGTCGCGGGATTTGGCGATGCGGTAGGCGTAGCGGCGCTGATATTCCTGCAAGAAGGCGAAAAAGGCGGGATCGCCCATCGTCTTTCGCAGGTCGCGGACAAAGAGGGCGCCGCGCCGGTAGACGGCATCCACATACTGGCGGTTGTTGCGGAACTCGTAGATGAGAGCGTCAATTTTGCCCGTCGGTGCCCACTGCTCTACGGCATAGTTCCACCACCAGCCGGTGTCGTTCGGCAGGTAGCGTTCGTAGTAGAGGAGGGCGCTGTATTCGGCCAGGGCTTCGTCGAGCCAGGGCTGTGTCACCTGATCGTTGCCGACCAGGCCGTAGAACCATTGGTGAGATACCTCGTGGGCGACCAGGGGGATGAGGGGGGTGTGGCTGGTGCCGTCGTATTGGTCGTAGAAGGTCGAGCCCAGGAAGGTCAGGCCTGAGAACTCTAACCCGCCGGCGAATTCGGTCTCGACGAGGCGATAGTCGGTGTAGGGATAGGGGCCGTATAGCTCGGTGAACAGTGTCAGCGCCTGAGCAGCCGTCTCCAGGGCGGCCTGGCCGGCCTGTTCGTTGCCGGGGAAGTAATAGGAGTGTACGGTCACATCTCCCACCTGGGCCGATGATGTGACATATTTGTCACTGGCGGCGAAGGCGAAAGAACGGGCGCGCTCGGCGTCGTAGTGCCAGCGGTTGCCGGTGTGGGTCTCTTGCCCGGTGCCGGCGATGATGATCCCCTGGGTGGTGGTGATGGTCACGTGATAATCGGCCACTTCGGTCACGTATGGGTCGCCGATGTCAAAGCAGGTCAGGCCATACCAGCCCTTGTCCTGGCGATAGGGGGCCATGACCGGATACCAGTTGCCCAGGCTCACCGCCTGCTTTGAATAGCCCAGGCTGGCGCGGTTGAACTCGGCGTTGGGGTCAATCTTGGGCAGGTTCAGCTCAAAGTCCAGGTACAACGCCACGTGCTCGCCGGGCTTGAGCGGGCGGGGCAGGACCACGCGCAGCGTCACGTCCAGGGGGAACAGTTCGGGCTTGACCAGATCGCCATCCAGATTCACCTTGACGTCGTTGAGCTTAAAGGTCCCCCGGTTGCAATTGGCGTGGGCATTGAGCATCAGGTTGGGCAGGGTTTCGCTGGTCACATTGGTATAGTCAACCCGTTCTTGCACGCTGAGCTTGTGCCCGGCATAGTCCAGATAGACCTTCAGGGTGTAAGCCGTGCCGTCGAACACCGGCACGGGCGTGGCGGTAGGAGTAGCTGTTGGTCCGGGGGTGGGGGTCGCGGCTATATGGTTCTGGCGCTGGTAGACCGAAAAGAGGGCCAGCGCCAGCAGGGCGACCACGACCAACCCCAGCAGGGCATCGGTGACCAGCATGGAACGGCCGGTGTGGCCCGATGCCGGCTGGGGGGGCAAAACCGCCTCTTTCCTGGCCTGGGGGGTGCCGCGCACCTGGTTGTACAATCCGACGGCCTGTTCCTGGTCGAGGCCCAGGTAGGAGACATAGTTGCGCAGGAAGCCACGGGCGTGCAGATCGCTGCTAAAGATGCCGAACGTTTCGCCTTCCAACGCCTGCAAATAGTTGAGCGGGATGCGGGTCGCCTCGGCTACCTGTTCTAGCGTCAGTTCTTTGGCTTCACGTGCGGCGCGCAGCCATTCTCCCAGGTTGGTCATGGTTAAAGTTTTCAATTACACGGCAATATCCCGGCGCTGAAAGGCCAGCAGGGCGATGACGAACAAGAGAGCCGTCAGCCCCAGCAGCACGCCGACGTTGCCCCAATCCATGCCCTGGGTCAGCACCTTGTCACTTCTGTAGTAGTGAAAGAGGGTAAGAGGTTGGTAGGGCTTTAGTACGTCCACCACATTGCCCAACGAATTCACGAACCAGGAGCCAATGACCACCACGGCGGCGAGGCCGACGGCCAGGCGACGGCTGCGCAGCAGCACCGAGGTCAGCAGCGACAGGGCACCGCTGACCAGGAGGATAGGGGCGACGTTGAACGTGGCGACCACCGGGGTGCCCAGCTCCCCCGTCTCGCCGATTATTATGGCCCCAACCAGAAAGCAGGCCGCTGTCAGGGCGAGGATGAGCAATGTGGCAACGATAAAGGCCAGGAACTTTTCGGTCACCACCCGCCAGCGACGGATGGGATGCGAAAGGAGCAGGTCTAGCGTGCCCTTTTCCTCTTCTCCGGCGATCAGGCCAGAGCCGGCGCCGATGGCAAAGATGGCCAGGATGGGCGGCATCCAGGTAAAGAACTCGACGTTCAACCAGCCGGGGAGATCGGTCATCCGGGTAATGTCCCCGAAAAAGGCGGTCAGCGCCGGCGGGTACTTGTCGAGCAGGGCAATGAACGCGCCCATCTGGTCTTTGAACGCCGGATAGAGGAGGATGACCATCAGGCCCATTGCCCCGGCCCCGATGCCCCAGCCCCAAATCTGCCCACGCAGGTCACGCACCGTTTTGAGGAACAGGTTACGCAGCCACATCGTTGCCCTCCTTGCGGTAATAGGTGAGAAAGATGTCTTCCAGCGTCGCCTGTTCGTAGCGCAGGTCTACCACCGGGAACTGGGCCGCCCGTTTGATCACGCTATCCAGTGTGCCGGGCGCTTCATCCACAAAGAAACGTAACGAGTTGTCGGTTTGCTTCACCTCGTGCACGCCGGGCAGGTCAAAAGCGGTGGCCGGCACCGGCTGGCTGAAGGTCAGCTCCATCTGGCGCAGCCGCTTGCGCTTCAGCTCGCTCACCTCCTCGACCGCCACCAGGTGTCCTTCGCGGATGATGCCCACCCGGTCGCAGGTGCGCTCCACTTCGGGCAAGATGTGCGAGGAGAGGAAAACGGTCCGGCCCTCGGCCTTGACCTGGTCAATCAGGCAGTAGAACTCTTGCTGCATGAGCGGGTCCAGGCCGGTGGTCGGTTCGTCGAGGATGATCAGATCGGGCTTGTGGGCAAAGGCCTGGATGAGGCCCACCTTTTGCTTGTTGCCGTGCGACAGGGTGCCGATGCGCCGCGACAGGTCCAGGTCGAACCGCCGGGCCAACTCCTCGACCCAGGCCCAGTCCACGCCGCCGCGCAGGTTGCCGACGAAGGTCAGGAGCTCGCGGCCGGTCAGGTTGTCCCACAGGGCCAACTCGCCGGGCAGGTTACCCAGCCGCGCCTTGACGGCGGCGGCGTGATTGCGCACCTCCTGGCCGAACAGCCGGACCGTGCCGCGCGTCGGTCGGATCAGGTCCAGGAGCAGGCGAATGGTGGTCGTCTTGCCTGCGCCGTTGGGGCCCAGATAGCCGAACACTTCCCCCTGACGGACTGTGAGGGTGAGATCCTCGACGCCACGCACCCGGCCATAGTACTTGGTTAACCCTTCCGTTTCGATGATCATGACTTACCTCCGCCGAATGGGGCCTATTATACCAGGTTTCCCCTCCCTTGACAACGGCGCGAGAGGGCAAGGCAGCCCAGGGGCTATCGGCAAAAGGGGCAAGTTGCCAAAATCACCGGGTTATGCTATAATTGTGGCATCGTTCCAGAAAAAAGCGTACCAGTGGTTGCGCAGCCCCCAAGGATGGCGCCGGCCTTGTCGCCAGGCCCCGTCTGGTCGGGGGCTGTCTGGTAAGCCGTTCTACGGCATGGCCCGGCTTGAGCTGGCGGACTGGATGAGTGGGAAAGGAGGTGATGGTTGGCACAATCCAGAATCTGAGGATCTGACAAGAGGGCATTCCGTCTCACAAAAAGGAGGAGAAAACAATGAACCAAAAATCTCTGTCTGCGTTGTTAGGTGTATTGCTGTTGTTGGCCTTGGTGCTTGCTGCCTGTGGCCCGACTCAAGAATGTCCCCAATGCACCCCCTGCCCTGCAGCAAGCGAATGTCCGCCCTGCCCCGAGTGTCCGCAGTGCACTCCCTGCCCGCCGACCGGGGCCGCACCGGCGGGAGGCCGCCTTCAGGTCGTTAAGAATCGCGGCAAGCTGATCTGCGGCACCAACGGCAGCCTGCCCGGCTTTAGCAACCTGGACCAGGCCACCGGCCAATTCACCGGCTTTGACGCCGACTTTTGCCGTGTCGTGGCTGCTGCCGTTCTGGGTGATGCTACCAAGGTTGACTTCCGTCCCCTGTCCACCAAGGAACGGTCGGTTGCCCTGCAAAGCGGCGAGATTGACGTTCTGATCCGCAACACCACCTGGACCAGCAGCCGGGACGCCACCTGGGGCCTGTTTGCTCCCACCACCTTTTACGACGGGCAGGGCATGATGGTCCGCAAGTCGTTGAATGCCACCAAGCTGGAGGACCTGGCCGGGGCCAGCATCTGCGTTCAGACCGGCACCACCACCGAGCTGAACCTGACCGACCAGATGCGCGCCCGCAATGTCGAGTTCATCCCGGTGGTTGTTGAGGACATTGATGCGACCTATGCTGCCTACGACGAGGGCCGCTGCGATGCTGTCACCAGCGACCGCTCACAGCTGGCTGCCCGCCGCACCACGCTCAAGAATCCCGACGATCACCTGATTATGGACGTGGTCATGTCCAAGGAACCATTGGGGCCGGTCGTGCCTCTGGGCGACGACCAGTGGTTCAACGTGGTCAAGTGGGCCGTCTTTGCCACCATCCAGGCGGAAGAGTCGGGCATCAACTCCAAGAACGTGGATACCTTCAAAGACACCCAGGATCCGGTCATCCGCCGCCTGTTGGGCCTGGAAGGCGACCTGGGCACCCAGTTGGGCCTGGCCAACGACTGGGTAGTTCAGGTCATCAAGCAGGTCGGCAACTATGGCGAGATCTTTGATCGCAACCTTGGCCCGGGCACACCCTTTAACATGGCACGCGGTCAGAACGACCTGTGGACCAGAGGGGGCTTGCTCTACGCCCCGCCGTATCGCTAACAGATTCAAGGTGCCAGGCACTTCACCAAAGTGCCTGGCACCTTCAAGAGTAGTTTCCGGCCATGAATCCAAGCCTAACCGCTCGATCATCTCGCCAGGCTATCCCTTTCTGGCGCGACGTGCGCGTGCTGCGCGTCCTAAGCCAGGTGGCCTTTTTGCTGGTCATTGCTGCCATATCGGCCTTTCTCTACACCAACCTGACGACCGCTCTGACCAAGCGGGGCATGGGCGGTAGCTTTGACTTTCTGAAATTAGAGGCCGGTTTTGGCATCGGCGAAGGCATTGCCTACAAACCCTCCGATACCTACGCCCGCGCTTTCTGGGTCGGTGTGGTCAACACCCTGACCGTATCGGCGTGGGGCATTGTGCTGGCCACGATCCTGGGCGTTGTCGTCGGCGTGGCCCGCCTGTCCCCCAACTGGCTGGTGAACCGCATCACCCAGGTCTATATCGAAGTCATGCGCAACACCCCTTTGCTGGTTCAGCTCTTTTTCTGGTATTTCGTCGGGATGGTCCAGGGGCCGTCCATCCAGGAGAGCCTGACCCTGCCCGGACCGATCTACATCAGCAATCGGGGGGTGGCGATGGCCTGGCTTTTTCCCACGGCCAGTTACCGACCCTGGTCGTGGGTGCTCCTGGGTGGGCTGGCGTTGGCGATTGGGGTCTATGTCGTGCTGCGCCGCCAGGAAATCCGGTCCGGCCCGCTGAGTTATCCGTTCCTCATGGCCGTGGCGACGTTCGTGGCGATCGCAGCAGTGGGGTGGCTGGCGGTCTGGCTGGCAACGGGGCAAGGCCCGCTGGAAAAACAGAACCCGGTGCTACAGCGGTTCAACTTTGTCGGCGGCCGCATCCTCAGCCCCGAATTTGCTGCGCTGCTGGTGGGGCTGGTGACCTACACCGGGGCGTTTATCGCCGAGGTGGTGCGGGGTGGCATCCTGGCGGTGCACAAAGGCCAACGGGAAGCGGCCCGCGCCCTGGGCCTGACCAACATCCAGACCTTGCGGCTGGTCATCTTTCCCCAGGCGATGCGGGTCATTATTCCGCCCCTTATCAGCCAATACCTCAACCTGACCAAGAACTCGAGCCTGGCGGTGGCCATCGGCTATCCCGACCTGTACAGCGTGGGCGGCACCATCTACAACCAGACCGGCCGGCCGTTGCCGGTGTTGGTCCTGATCATGGGCAGCTATCTGACGATGAGCCTGTTCACCTCGCTGGTTATGAACCTCTATAACCGGCGGGTGCAGTTTGTCCAGAGGTGAGTCACCATGACGACGTCCACCGAGCCGCTCAAGCCGCCCCGCACCTCATTGGGTGTGGTGGGCTGGCTGCGCCAAAACCTGTTCAGTTCGTGGGCCAATGCCCTGCTGACCATCCTCTCCCTGTGGCTCATTGTCGTATTTCTCAAAGGGTTGATCCACTGGTCCGTGACCGAGGCGCGTTGGGGGGTAGTGACCGAAAACCTGCGGCTGTTTATGGTCGGCCAATTTCCGCCTGACCAGATATGGCGGGTGGGAGCCTGTGTCCTCACCATCTCGCTGCTATTCGGCCTGAGCTGGGGTGTGTGGGGCGGGGTGTTGCGCAGTTTCGCCATTGTCGCAGCGGCAGCCATGGCGACGTTGGCCCTTGTTCCCTTTGACCTGTCGGTGCGGCTGTGGCTTGTCGGCAATGTGGCCCTGATCGTGGGGGGCTTTGGGCTGGGGCGCAGGCTGCCCCGTTCCCGCTGGAGCCGCTGGCTGCTGCTGGGCTGGCTGCTTTCGTTGCCGGCCATCTATGTGCTGCTGCGCGGAGTGCCGGGCCTGAAGCCGCTGCCGCCGATCAATACCAACCTGTGGGGCGGGCTGCTGCTGACCTTCATCCTGTCGGTGGTGGGGATCGTGGCCTCTATGCCGTTGGGTATCTTTTTGGCATTGGGCCGGCGCAGTGAGCTGCCGGTCGTCCGCGCCTTTTGCGTGGCCTTTATTGAGGTAGTGCGCGGCGTGCCACTGGTCACCGTGCTGTTTATGGCCTCGATCATTTTCCCGCTCTTTGTGCCTGAAAATATCCACATTGACCGGCTGTGGCGCGTCATGGCCGGCATCATTCTCTTTAGCGCCGCCTATAACGCCGAGAATGTGCGCGGCGGCCTGCAAGCCATTCCAGAAGGCCAGGTAGAAGCAGCCAGGGCACTGGGCATGAGCGGCCCGCAGGTTACGTTCCTGATCGTGCTACCCCAGGCCCTGCGGCTGGTGATCCCGGCCACAGTAGGCCAATTCATCAGCCTGTTCAAAGATACCTCGCTGGTCGGCATCGCCGGGCTGTTCGAGCTGTTGTACATCGGCAAGGCGGTTCTGGCGCAGCCGGCGTGGTTGGGCCGGCAGCAAGAGGTCTATATCTTTGTAGCGATTATCTATTTCATCTTTAGCTATGCCATGTCCTATGCCAGTTTGCGGCTGGAAGCGGCGTTGGGCGTGGGGGAGCGATGAGGGGGAAGGATGACGGAAGAACGGCTTGACGTCAGTGATGACATCATCATCTGCCGCGATGTACACAAGTGGTTCGGCGACTTTCACGTCTTGCGGGGGATCAACCTCACCGTCAAGAAGGGAGAGGTGGTCGTGATCTGCGGGCCGTCCGGCTCCGGCAAGTCCACCTTTATCCGCACCATCAACCGCCTGGAGGAGCACCAGCGCGGCGACATTATCGTGGACGGCATCGAGTTGACCAACGACGTGCGCAACATCGCCGCCATTCGCAGCGAAATCGGCATGGTCTTCCAGTCGTTTAACCTCTTCCCCCACCTGACGGTATTGCAAAACATCACCCTGGCCCCTGTTTGGGTGCGCAAGTGGCCCAAGGCCAAAGCCGAGGACATTGCCTACAAACTGCTGGCCCGTGTCGGCATCCCGGAGCAGGCCCACAAATACCCAGGGCAGCTCTCCGGCGGGCAACAGCAACGGGTGGCGATCGCCCGCGCCCTGGCCATGGAGCCCAAGATCATGCTCTTTGACGAACCGACCTCGGCGCTGGACCCGGAGATGATCAAAGAGGTGCTGGACGTGATGCGCGAGCTGGCCCGTTCGGGCATGACCATGATCGTCGTCACCCACGAGATGGGCTTTGCCAAAGAGGTGAGTGACCGCATCGTCTTTTTCGACGATGGGCAGATCATAGAGCAGGCACCGCCCGCCGAGTTTTTTGCCCACCCCAGGGAGGAACGAACCCGTTTGTTCCTGAGCCAGATTTTGACCCATTGACCCGCCGGCTCTGTCATTCGACGCCGAGCTGACCGGCTGACGGGCCGGTCAGCTTTATGTTGGAGGAAGATTGAAACTCAGCCTGTCAACAGGAACACTCTACATTTACCCGTTACAAACGGTTTTCCGCTGGGCGCGGCAGGCCGGGTTCGACGGGGTGGAACTGGCTGTCAACCCCGAGGCGATCGCTCGCGGCGGAGGGGCCGTGCGCCAGATAGCGGACGCGGAGGGGGTGCAGATCTTTTCGGTCCACCCCACGGTGGTCCCCTTGCCCGGCTGGTCGGAGCGGCGCGGCGGGTTGGAACCTACCCTGCGGCTGGCCCAGGAGGCCGGAGCAAGCCTGGTGATCATGCACACGCCGCACGCCTATAGCCTGGATGAAGGGGCAGGTCTGGACTTTCGACGGCGGATCGAAACCTTGAAGGACCGGACCGCAGGGAGCGGTCTGCGGCTGGCAGTGGAAAACAAGGCGGTCCGTTCGGAAGAGCAGCGACATTATGTGCTCACGCCGCTGGATCGGCTGCGTGCCTTTGCCGACCGCTATGACCTGGGCCTGGTGCTCGACACCACCCACGCTGCGTCGGCGGGGGAAGACCTGGCCCGCGCCCGCCAGATGTTCGACGGGCGGCTGGCCAACGTCCATCTGAGCGACGCGGGTGGCCGGCTGAGCCGCCTACCGTTGCCCATCGTTTCCACCCTGCTGGGCGAACACCGCTTTCCAGGGGCTGGGGAGTTGCCCCTGGCCAGTTTGCTGTCTGACCTGGCCGGCAGCGGCTACCTCGGTCCGGTGACGTTAGAGGTGACCCCCTGGGCTTTGCGCATCTGGTGGCCCCCGGCGGTCCGCCGCCGCCTGGCCCAGGCCGTGGCCTGGCTGAGACAAATGACTCTGCCGAACGGCGTTTGACGAATGGCGAGGGTGTGTCACTCGCTGTTCGTCCCGGCCCCTTCCTCCTCTGCCCCTTCCTCAACCCTTTCCGCTTCCGGCAGGCGCACCCGCTTGAGGGAAATCTTGATAACCTGCCGGCAGTGGGGGCATTCGGCGACATAGTGCGACGGTTTGCCGTCAATCCCCTGGGCGGCCAGGTTGTTAGCGATCTGCTGTTCGGTCAACTGAAAAGCATTTCCGCACTTGAAACATCTCGTTTTAATCACGTTCTTCTCCTTGTAAAGCTCGAACACAACACATAGTGCTTGGCATGCAACTTTTCTACGATTGCCGCCTGCCGCTTGCCGCTTGCCGTTTGACGCCTGACGTTTGACGTTTGACGCCTGACGTTTGACGTTTGACGCCTGACGTTTGACGTTTGACGCCTGACGTTTAACGCTTGACGTTTCTCATCTCAGCCCGCGAGGCAACATAGATACCGGTGAGGATGAGAAGGCCTCCCACGGCGGTGGTCCAGGTGACCGCCTCATCGAGCAGGAGGTAGGCCAGGAGGCCGGAGCCGATCGGTTCGGCCAGGGTAACAATGGCGACAAAGGTGGCCGACAGGTGGCGCAAGGCCCAGTTGAGGGTCGAGTGGCCGATGAGCTGGGGCACCAGCCCCAAGGCCAGCATCCAGCCATAGGCCGCCGGGCTAAAGCCGAACATCGGCTGGCGGCCCACCAGCACGATGGCCAGCAGGGTGAGCATTGCCACGCCGTACACCGGGGCAATATAGGCGGTCAGCGTATGGTGGCCGCGCACCCGGCGCCCGATCATCAGATAGCCGGCCACCATCACCGCCCCGGCCAGAGCCAGCAGGTCGCCCTGCAACTGGTCCTGCCCCTGGCCGAAATCCCCCCAACTGATGACCACGCTGCCGACCGCTGCCAGAACGATGCCGACGGCCAACAACAAGCCGGGCCGCTCGCGCAAAAAGAGCCACGATCCCAGGCCGACGAACACCGGCCCCATCGAAACCAGCACCACCGAGCTGGCGACCGAGGTGTAGCCCAGCGAGGCGATCCATGTGGCAAAGTGCGCGCCCAGGAACAGCCCCGAAGCGACGAGCAACCCCACCTCCCGCCGCGAGAAGGCCCCGATTTCAGCGCGGCGGGTGGCCCAGGCGTAGGGCAGCAGCACCGCCGAGGCAAAGATCAGCCGCCAGGCGGCAATCGTCAGGGTGGGCACCCCCTCAGCCTGGGCCAGGCGGATAAAGATCGAGGCGAAGGAGATGGCGACGATGCCCAGACCCAGGCTGAGCAGCAGGCGAGTGCGGGAGATTGGCACAGATCTACCCCTAACCCGGACAAGCCGGAACCAAAAGGGGAAACCACCAAGTCACCAAGACACCAAGAAAACATAGCTTTGTGACTTGGTGTCTTGGTGGTAGATTATCTTGCTCAATGTCCAACAGTTTCACCGGTCAGATCCTAAATCTTGACTACTTCAATCGTCACCTCTTCCCCCTGCACTGTAACCCGCAGGTAGTGGTGGAATGCCTGGGGGTGGCCGTCGGTATACAGCGGCGCGCCTGCCCCGCCGGTATAGAGGTACACTACGCCATCTCGCTTTGCCCGGGCGTAGGCATGGATGTGTCCGGCAAAGACGTAATCCACCTTCATCTCGGCCATCAGCGCCATAAACTGCTTGTTGCCGAAGGCCATAATATGGTCGGTACCATCGGGGTCGAAGGGCGGATGGTGCAGAAAGACCATCTTGAGCGGCTGGGCCGTGGCGCCCAGGTCGTCGCGCAGCCAGGCCAGCTCACCGGTGGTAACGCCGCCGTTGTGGCTATCGGCCAGGGTAAAGTGGACCGGGCCATAGTCGAAGGAATAGCGGGGGGCTGGCGCACCGCTGTAGCGCAGGTAGCCATCCAGCTTGCCGTCCAGGGCGTCGTGGTTGCCGGGGACGGGATAGAACGGCAGCGGAAAGTCGGCCATGATTTTGGCAAACTCTTGCCATTGCTCCTCGGTCCCCTTGTTGACCAGGTCGCCGGTGTGGATCAGGAACCGGCTGCCATCGGCGGCGACGGCGGCCAGCACCCGGCGATAGATGCCGGGATTGCCACGGCTATCGCCGCAGACGGCAAAGGTGAACCCGGCAGCAGCAGGGGTCGGCGTGGCCGTCACGGTGGGGGTGGACGTCGGCACAACCGGGACGGCGAAGGTGATCGTGGGTGTGGCGCTGAGCAATACCGGGGCAACAGGCGATGCCGTCGCTTCGAGGGTCGGCGTGAGTGTGGCAGTGGGCAGCACCGGGCCAATAGGGAGCGCGGTTGCTTCACCGGTGGGCAGGGGCGTGGGAGAGGCCGTGGGCAAGGGTTCCGGCGGCAACGGGGTGGGGGTAGGAGTAGCGGTGGATCGCCGAAACGGTGTCCAGGTGGGCCGTGGCGTTGGCGTCGGCTCCTGCGGTCCGGGCAGGTATACCAGGAACAGGCTAAAGATCATGCTGGCAGCGACGATCAAGCTCAGCAACAACAAGATGGTCTGGCTGGTGTTTCGCTTCCGGCCTTTTCGTTTACTCACAACAATTCACCTCCTGCAAATCCCAGCTTCTGCGAGCTTAGGCTGGCGAGATCCCTTTCGCCCGCTCCTGTTCCGCCCGGGCCCGCATCTGGCTCCGCAACGTCTGAATATCCCGCGGCACCAGATAGGCGACGAAGGCGAAAAAGATGGCGCACAAGATCCACGTGGAAACGCAAATGATCAGAATGGCATTATGGAGGGAGGAATGGTCGGCGATCAGCCCGGCCATCAATGGCGACAGGGCGGCCCCCGCCGATTCGATAAAATACTGGATGGACATGGCCGTGCTGCGCACTTCGGGCAGAGTCACGTCGTACACGATAGAGACGACATTGGGCGCTGCGACAGGGATAAAGAGGGCGGTAATCGCCAGCATGACCAGGAACAGCCCCTGGTTATCGGCCGGGATGCTCATGGTGATGATCAGCAGCAGGGCGCCTACCAGAACGGCTGTCGCCGAGACGATGGCCCGGCCGCGCGGAGTGCGCTTGAACAGGAAATCGCCTGCCGCCCCACCAAGCGGATAGCCCAAGGCCAACACGATTACGGCCACCCCCATAGTGATCAACAGCGAGTTGCCGGAATAGCCGCGCTCCCTCTCCAGGTAGGTAAAGAACCAGTAGGTGATTACGTTCCAGGGAAAGACGCCAAAAAAGCCCTGGATGAAGAGCAGGCGCAGGCTGCGTTTCTGAAACAGCCCTTTGGCAGTCTGCCAGTTAAAGCGGTAGACGCCGATCTGCTCCAGGCCCTCCATCTCCGGCTCGCTCTTGCCGCGTGGTGCATCGCGCACGGCGAACAGGATCACCACCGCCAGCAGCACGCCCAGCGATCCGGTGAGGTAGAACACGCCGCGCCAGCCGATTTGGCTGCCCAAGGTCATGGCCAGGATCATCCCTGAAAGGTAGCCCAGGGGCATGGTCAGCTCCAGAAGGCCATAGATCTTGCCCCGCATCGTCGGCCCAAAGTAGTCGGAGATCAGGCTGTAGAGGCCGGGGTAGCTGGAATCGTCAATCCCGGTGGAGGCGCGGGTGACGAGGAAGGTGGGATAGGTGGGGGCGATGGCGTTCAACCAGGTGGTCGATCCCCAGATAAAGGACGCCAAGGCCAACAGTTTGGATCGCGCGTAGCGGTCGTAGAGGTAGCCCCACACCGGATACAGGACCGCAGCCACGATCAACGCGCCGGTAGAGACCGCACCCATTTGGGTCAGGCTGATGCCAAAGGTGTCAATGATCCGAGGGGTAAGCGTCCCGATCAGCAGTTTATCGGATTGGTGGAGTAGCATAAAACAGAAAAAGATACCAACAACGACCCAGCGATAGCGAGATGGCTTACTTGACATAGAACTCCCTTTATCTAATCCATACAATTCACGCCATAGCTTCCAGCTCGCCGATCATATCGGCTATGACATCAAAGCCACCCTGCCAGAAAGCCGGTGATGCCATATCCACGCCGGCTTCGCTCAGAATGTATGCCGGGCTTTTAGCCCCACCGTGAGCCAGGATGTTGAGGTACCTGGGAACAAAAGCCTGGCCTTCGGCCTTGAACTGCCGGTACAAAGCCAGCACCAGCAGTTGACCAAAGCTGTAGGCGTAGCAATAGAAAGGAGCCGAGTAGAGGTGTGGTATCGTCACCCATTCCCAACGGAATTCGTCGCTCACCTCCAGCGCATCGCCAAACTGTTCCTGGAGATTGCAGAGATACCGATCGGCCAGGTCGTCGGTCGTGCTGCCAGCGTCAATCAGGGCATGGGCCTCGCGCTCAAAGAGGACAAAATAGGCCTGGCGCATGACCGTGGCGTAGGTGTCATCCACAAAGCGGGCCAGGATCTCGCGCCGCACCATCCGGTCCGTTTCCTCGGCCAGCAGGCGTTCCAAGAGCAAGATTTCGGCAAAGACGGAGGCGGTCTCGGCCAGCGGCAGCGCGGCATGGAAGGTCAGTGGCGAGTGACCGGCGGCCATCAGGGCGTGGACGGCGTGGCCCAGCTCGTGGGCCAGGGTAGACACATCGCCGGCCCGGCCATTATAGTTGACCAACACCCACGGGGTGAGACCCGGCAGCACACCATGGCAGAACGCACCGGTATCTTTGCGGGGCCGCACCTCGGCGTCGAGGTGGCCCTCGGTCAGGACGCGACGGGCGTGGTCGGCCAGTGTGGGGGAAAAGTCGCCCAGGCTGCCCAGGACCAGGTCCACGGCCTGGTCGAACGGGTACACCTTGTCGGAGGTGCTGAGGGGGGCATAGATGTCGTAGCGGCGCAGCCGCTCTACTCCCAGCCAGCCGGCCTTGAGCCGAAAATAACGCTGAAACAAGGTGGCGTTCTGCCGGCATACCTCCAGCAGCGTATCCACCACCGGATCGGGGATGTCGTTATCCAGGTTGCGAACAGTGATGGGCGACGAGAAGCGGCGCAGTGACAGGTTCTCGCTGGCCCAATCGCGCACGATGTACTGGTAAATCTGGCTGAGGATGGGGGCCTTTTCGCCAAAGACACGGTAGAGCTCCCGGTAGGCGGCCGCCCGCAGCTCTGGCGACGGCCCTTTGACGTAGGTCATCAACTCGGTGCGCGTCAGCTCTTTGACCTGGCCATCCACCTCGAGCCTGTATTTCAGGTCGCTGGTGATCATGTCGTACAGGGTTTGCAGGGCCTGGACACCATTGACGTTCTTCAGGTTGATAACCTTCTCCTCCGGCTCCGACAGGGTATGGGGCTTGAAGCGGCGCAGCGATTCCAGATAGTAGGCCCAATCGCCGCCGGCTGCCAGCAGCCGCGCTGCCGGGCCGTCATCCAGCCCCTTCCACCACAAGCTGAAAAAGAGCGTCCGGTTTTGGACATCGGTCAGGATTTTGTCCATGCGCCCGCAAAAAGCCAAGGCGGCCTGGTTTTGGGTATCTTCGGCAAACCACAGGCCGGCATAGGCCCTCAGCCGGCTGGAAATGGCCGAAATCGTTTCTACTACCCCCATGATCTGGGCAAAATCGGCCTCGGCTATGTCGGGCGAGAGGTCGGCGCGACGGGCTTCCAGACGGGCGACGGCATCTTCCAGGTCGGCCAGCACTCGGTCCAGCTCGGGACCGGTAGTGGCCGGCAATAGCGCTTGCAACGACCAGCGGGTGGGTTCAACGGCAATGTTGGACATGAGCTTCTCTCCTGTTTGTGTCTCTGGGCCAGTTTAACAGATCAGGGGAATTTCGTCAAACGTCAAGCGTCAAACGTCAAGCGTCAAACGTCAAGCGTCAAACGTCAAGCGTCAAGCGTCAAGCGTCAAGCGTCAAGCGTCAGGCTTTCTGCGGCGGGGATCACAAAGCTAAAGGTGCTGCCGGCATTGGGCTGGCTCTCCACCCAGATACGCCCCCCGTGGGCTTCTACCAGGCGCTTGACGATGGCCAGGCCCATGCCTACCCCTCCTGCTTCCACAGACAGGGGATTTTCCACCCGGTAGAAGGCCTCAAAGATCCGGCCTTGCTCTTCAATGGGGATACCCACACCGGTATCGCGGACGTTGACCACCAGGTAGCGTTGCGGGGCTCCATCGTTGTTTTCCAGGTTGGCCTCGGCGGTCCAGACGGTGATGCGGCCCTTGGGCGGGGTATAATGCAGGGCGTTGTTCAGCAGGTTATCTACGATCTGCCGCAGGAGCTGGGGGTCGCCCAGCACCGGGCAGAGCTTTGGGGGGAGGGTTACCGTCAGGTCGAGTTGGCGTTCTGCAGCCTGGGGGCGCATCGCCTGGACCGCCTCTTCAATGACCCCTTTCATATCCACAGGCCTGGCCTCGATCTGGATCATCCCCCGTTCGATTTCGGACACGGCGATGAGGTTGTTCACCAAGCTGACCATCCGCTCGGCATTGGTGGCGACCACCTCCAGGAATTGCTTCTGTTGAGCGGTCAGCTTGCCCACCGCCCCGGCCATCAGCAGATCGACATACCCTTTGATGGAAGTCATCGGCGTGCGCAGCTCGTGGGAGATGGTGGAAATGAACTTGCTCTTGGCTTCCTCCGCCTGCCGTTCGCGGGTCACGTCGCGGAAGACGGCCACATACCCCAACAGCGACCCGTCGGGCATCTTGACCGGCGCCAGGTTGCCTTTGACCAGCTTGTCACCCCATTCAAAGACGGCCTGGCCGCCGGCCCTCAACAGTTCGGTGTACAGCCGCTTGATGGTCCGGCCCATTAGCTTCTGGCGGGGCACACCCAAGATCTGTTCTGCTGCTGCGTTGACCAGCACCACATTTCCCCTGTCGCCGGCTACCACCACCCCGTCGGCGATCGACTCGAGGATGGCCTGGCGTTGGGCGAGCTCCTCTTCACGGGCACGCAGCAGATCGGCCAGTTTCTGCGCCTGTTCATCCAGGCTGTGGTACAGCCGGGCGTTTTCGATGGCCGTCGCCACCTGGGCCATCAACCCCTGGCACAATCGCCCATCGGCCTCGCTGAAGGTCTGGTGCAAACCGCTATGGCCCAGCAGCAATACCCCCAGTGTCCGCTCCTGGAGATAGATCGGTTGGATGAGGGTAGGGCCGCTCTGAGGACGGGCCAACAGCCGGTGAAGTGGCTCAAACTGCTCATACTCCTCTGGTTCGTTCGCCAGCAACTGCCGTCGCCGCAGGACGGCATGGCGGAGCAGGGAATAATCGGCCAAGCGGATCGTCGTCTTGCGCTGGACCTGGCTTTCCTGCGTCCAGCGCCGCCCCCACCAGCCATATCGGGCGACAACGGTCAGCTCCTCCGGGTTATCGTCGGTGGTCAACAGGACGTAGGCCCAGGCCGCATTGACCGCCCTGGCGGCTGACTCGGAGATCCGTTCCAGAACTACCGGCAACTCCAGAGAGGCGGTGATGGCCTGGCCGACCTCCAGCAGGAAGGCCATCTCCTCGGTCTGGCGCAGAGCCTGCCCGCTTATAGACCGGAGCTCCAGCCCGTAGGCGCTCAGGTCGGCGACGATAATGCGGTAGGTTTCGATGGCAAAGAGGGGCAGGGCCGTCAAGTGGCCCAGCAGAGAGGCCGGCTGTCGCCCCAGCAGGCCTAATCCGGCGCTGAGCAGCGACAACAGAAAGGCGATGCCCACCCAGGCAGAGGATTTTCGCCGGTGCCGGACCCACTGCAGCAGGGCAAAGCCGCTCAGCAGCAGGAGCAGCGCCGACCAGATCGTCAAAGCTCCCGGCAGCGGTTCCGCCAGGAGGTTCCATGCCAGGATGCTGCCCAAGATAACGGCCGTGGCGAACAAGAACAGGTTTGCCTGACGAGGGCGGGAGAAGGTCTGAAACAGGCAGGCCCAGGTGAAGGTGAGCAGGGTCAGCCCTTGCAGGAGCTCTTCAAGCCAGATGCCCTCCGGCTGTCTGCCGGTCAGGCTCAGCCCCCAGATCATCATCCGACCTAGCAGCAGCACCCCACCCGCTACTGCCAGCCGGCCATACTCGGCTGTGCCCAGGCGGCGCCACTCGTTGGCCGCCATGCCCATGATGATCAGGCCAATGGCCGCGCAAATTAGATGAAAGGCCGCGCCGCCTGTGACCTGGGTTGGCATTGCTGCCTCCTCCTAGGGGGTGCTGCTCCTGGCCCCGATAGGCCGGTACAGCTCTTCATAGATAAGGTATTGCTCATATACCCGCTGCAGGTAGATCCGCGACTGGTTGGCAGTGATCACCTCGACGAACAGGTCGAGGTCTGGCTTTGATCCCTTGCCGGTGGCGGCTTCCAGCCAGCGCAGGGCATTGCCAGGCCCGCCATTGTAGGCAGCCAGGGCAATCAAAATCTGCTTGTCGAACCGTTTCATCTGCACGCCCAGGTAATAGGCCCCAAACCGGACGCTGATCGAGGGCCGGTAGAGGTCATCCAGGCTGAAATCGGTCAGGCCCAGGCTCCGGGCGATCCCCTCGCCCGTGGCTGGCATCACCTGGCCCAGCCCCCGCGCTCCGGCATACGACTCGGCCGTGGGTTCGAACAGGCTTTCCTGGCGGATCAGGGCGGCCAGCAGCAGCGGATCGAGGGCATAGGCCTGGGCCTGCTCCGACAGGAGGTCAGCATAAGCCAGGGGATAAGCCAGGCGTCGCACGGACGGGGGGGCCTCGTAGAGGCTGCCCCCCGGCCACAGGCTTGCCAGCCGGGCAGCGCAACGGGCCGCCAGGCCGTGCAACCCCCGGTCGTGGAAAAAGAGGGCCAGCGGGGCCAGGGCCAGCGGATCGTCCCAGGCAGCCGCTCGAACGCTGTCGAAGGCCTCGAGCGCCTCGTGCCGCATGTTCACGGCCAACAGTGCTTGCCCCCGCCGAAAGTCGAGGCGGCGGGTCAGGGTGATCGGCAAGGTGGTCAGGTCGGTGTCGGCGGGCGGCTCGGCCCAGGTGTTCAACCAGCCCAGCATCTCGGCCCGGACCGTCGCAGCATCCCAGGCGGGCGGCTCGACGGTAGCGGTGATCAGCCGCGCTGAGGTCAGGGGTTCGTTGGCGCGGATCTGTTTCACGCGCAGGGCATAGTAGCCGCGGGGGTCGGCTGCGAGCAGTTGATCCCAGTACGCGGGCGCGCCCGGCGAGAGAGGCGTGGCCCCCACCTTGCCTAACCAGTACAGCGCCTTGGATCGGTAGGCGGAGTGGGGGTATTTGTCCAGCAAGGCCCGCCAGTCGGCTATCGCCCGATCCCGGTTGGAGGCGCGATAAGAAACCAATCCGGCCCGCCATAGCGCACCGTCGGCGTCGTCAAAGGCGGGGAAGGTGGCCTGGAGCTCCTCGTAGAGGCGAGCTGCGGCAGCCCAGTCTCCCGTGGTCTCGCACAGGCGGGCCGCCTGCCACAGCGCCTTGGGGGCCAGATCGTCGGCGGGGAAAAAGGCAGCCACGTCCTGATAGGCTTTGACCGCCTGGCCGTTTTCGCCCATCTGGGCCAGGGTAGCGCCCTTTTCAAACCAGGCCTGGGCCAGCCACTTGCTTTGCGGGTGGCCGACAATGAGCGCCTGTAGGGTATCCAGTGCCGCGCTATACTCCTGGAGGGCACGGTGCGCCAGGGCTTTGTAATAGAGCGCCTCGTCGGCCCGCTGGGCCGGTTCGCTGCCCAGGTAGCGGGCAAAGGCCCGGATGGCCGCGCCATAGGCGTCGGAATAGGAGGCCCCGGCATAATAGTCCACCAGGCCACGCTGGAATTCGTCCACCGGAACACCGGCGTCCACCAATTCGACCAGGGAGAGATAGGCATATTCCGCTTGGGGATAGCGGTCCACCGCGCGGCGGTAGCGGGCGTAGGCGGCTTCAGTCTGGCCGGCGGCGGCCAGCGCCTGCCCGGCCAGATACTCGATCTTGGCCCGATAGCTTTCGATGCGGGCTATATCGAGGATGGCGTCGTACTGCGCCACGGCGGCGTCATGGTCCCCCAGGGCCAGGTAAGCGCCCGCGATCTTTTCGCGGAGGTTGACCTGCATCCCTCGGTCGGCAGCAGAAACCAGGGCCTGGCGGTAAGCAGCGATGGCCTCCTCCGGCCTGTTTTCAGCAGCGTGGCAGTCGCCGATCCACTCGTGAACCAGATCGGCCAGGATGCGTTGTCGCTCCAGGTAGCTCTGGTAGTAGGGGATGGCCCTGGCGCACTCGTTGGCGGCGTGAAAGGCACGGGCGGCCATGAAACTGGCCTGGGCGCGGCGGTTATCGTCGGGATAGCGGGCCAGGAACTCCTCCCAGGCAGTGGCTGCAGCCGGATAATCTCTGCTCAGCAGGCTGCATTCGGCCAGATGGTAATAGGCCTCACGGGCCTGGTCGGGGGCCGGATCATCGGCCAGAAGCGCCCGGTAGGCAGCGATAGCCTGCTCATATTCGCCGTTGGTCTGGTGGTGCAGGCCGGCAGCAAGTTGGGCGCTGGGCGGAGGGGTGGGGCTGGGGGTTGGGGTGGCCGTTGGGGTCTGGGTGGGAGTAGGGGTCGCAGTGAAGGTTGGGGTATGGGTAGGAGTGGGGGTGAAGGTGGGCGTGGCCGTAGGAGGGGGGCTGGAGGTTGAGGTGGGCGTGGCCGTCGGCGCAGCCGGGGTGATGGGATCGGCGGCAGCAGTTGTGGGCCAGGAGAGCGTCAGCCCCTCGGCCCCCTCCTCTGCCCTGACTGTCAGAGCAGGCGTCGGCGGGGCATCGGCACAGCCGGCCAGCAGGCTGCCCAACGCCAACACCAAGAGAACCCACAATACCGGTTTGAGATCGGATCGCATGGACTTATTATGCCTGCAAAAGCCTTCCTTGTCAACCTCCCCATCTATCCTATTCACCCCGAAAAAGTCTAAAGGGATTCTCCCGCCCTTTATCGCCACCATCCAGTGCCCAACCAACCGGCCAGGCGATTTGACAAAAAACGGCGACTGTGTTACTATTGCCGCCGTTACAACCGAACTGGACGCTCATCCAGAGGGGTGGAGGGACCGGCCCTGTGAAACCCCGGCAACCAGTTGGAGGGCAGAGATGGCTCTCAAATCCAACATGGTGCCAATTCCGGCAGGTGCGCCAAGGCGCCCTGAAAGATGAGAGTTGATAGAAAGCAAGCTCTCATCCGGGAGCTTTTTTGTTTGCCAGGAGAAGAGGATGCGAACGATCGAGTGGAACCCCAACGGAACTGTGCGGATGATTGACCAGCGCAAGCTGCCGCAGGAACTGGTGTTCGTCGAGTTCGACAACTACCGCGATGTAGCGTGGGCCATCCGAGAGATGGTCATCCGGGGAGCGCCGGCCATCGGCGCGGCGGCGGGATTTGGGCTGGCGCTGGCTGCCAGGCACAGTCGGGCCGCCACTGCCACGGGGCTGCTGGCCGACCTCACGGTGGCCGCCAACGAGCTCCGTGCTACCCGACCGACGGCAGTCAACCTCTTCTGGGCTGTGGAGCGCATGATCGGCAGGGCGCAGAGCCTGGCGCATGAAGCAAGAGAGGATATCGTGCAGAGCCTCATCGCCGAGGCGCAGCGCATCGCCGATGAGGACGTGGCCCTAAACAGGCGGATGGGGGCCCACGGCGCGGCCCTTGTCGCCGATGGCTACAACATCCTGACCCACTGCAACGCCGGGGCGCTGGCCACGGTGGACTATGGCACGGCCCTGGCCGTCATCCGCGCTGCCCACGAACAGGGCAAACGGGTCCACGTTTGGGTGGACGAGACCCGCCCTCGCCTGCAAGGGGCGCGGCTGACCGCCTGGGAATTGATGAACGAAGGCATCCCCATGACCCTCATCGCCGACAATGCCGCCGGCCATCTGCTGCGCACCGGCCGGGTGGACCTGGTGTTGGTCGGATCGGACCGGACGGCGGCCAACGGCGATGTGGCGAACAAGATCGGCACCTACAAGCTGGCAGTGCTGGCCAAGGAAAACGGCGTGCCCTTTTACGCTGTGGTGCCCACTTCGACCATTGACCTTTCGCTGTCCTGCGGCGACGAGATCCCCATCGAGGAACGGGACCCGACAGAGGTGACCCACATAGATGGTTGCCAGATCGCCCCCGATGGCGTGCAGGTATTCAACCCCGCCTTTGACGTGACGCCCCACCGCTACGTGACCGGCATCATCACCGAGAACGGCATCGCCTATCCGCCGTTTGAGCAGAGTTTGCGGCAGATGGTAGCAGGCAAATTGTGATACACTGAGGAGGATTCCAAGAGTAGAACCATGCTTTCTCTTCTATCCCTGTCGGCCGGGAGCCTGCCCCACACCGATCCGGCGATCGCCTGCCGGCTGGCACTGGAGTCCCTGGACATTCCCACCTGGCCCCAGTTGCCCAAACGATCCTTTCTGGAAAATATGTACGTCCAGTTCAGTGAGCGCTTTCCCGGCATCGTTGTGGCCAACGAACGGATCTATGTGAACTGCGAACAGGACCTGGACCCCGATCTGGAACGGCTGTACGTCGCCTATCTGACAGAAGACCTGGAATACGCCACCATCAGCCCCGAGTATGCAGCGGGCCTGTACCAGTTGATGGAATTGAGGCCCGATCGCCTTCCGGTAATCAAGGGACAGGTGACCGGGCCGGTGAGCTGGGGGTTGATGGTGTCGGACCAGAACCGGCGGCCGGTGTTGTATGATGACATCCTGGCCGAAGCGGTGGCCAAGCACTTGCGGCTCAAGGCATCCTGGATGGAGCAAAAGCTGCGCCAGATCTCCGATAAAATCGTGATCTTGATAGACGAGCCGTACATGAGCAGCTTTGGTTCAGCCTTTGTCGCCCTGGATCGCGAACCGGTCATCGAGCTCCTGGAAGAGGTTCTGGCCGGGATCAAGGGGCTAAAAGGGGTGCACTGCTGCGGCAATACCGACTGGTCGTTATTGCTGTCCACAACGGTAGATATCCTCAGCCTGGATGCCTACAACTATGCCGAGACATTGGCCCTCTATCCCGATGAGGTGAGTGCGTTCCTGCAACGGGGGGGCATGATCGCCTGGGGCATCGTCCCGGCCGGCGACCAGGCCCTGGAGGAGACGGTAGACAGCCTGGTTGAACGGTTCCACGGGGCGTTGGACCTGCTGGTAGCCAAAGGGCTGCACCGCGACGACCTGCTACGAGCGGCGTTGATCATGCCCTCCTGTGGCTGTGGATCGTTGAAGGCCGAGACGGCAGAGCGGGTGTTGCACCTGACCAACGGGGTGGCAAAGGTCCTACAAGAACGATATGGATGAGGAGGCTGTGGACTCGTGAGCATCATCATCACCGGCTCGGTAGCCTATGACTATTTGATGTCGTTTCCCGGCCGCTTCCGGGACCATATCCTGCCGGAGCAGATTCAGCATGTCAGCCTGAGCTTTCTGGTGGACTCGATGCACAAACAACGCGGCGGTTGTGCGCCCAACATCGCCTACAGCCTGGCCTTGCTGGGCGAGCGGCCTACCATCATGGCCACCGTCGGCCAGGATTTCGGCGAGTATCGTGCCTGGCTGGAGAGCGCCGGCGTGGACACCTCGGCCATCGTCGAGGTGCCGGATGAGTTTACCTCTTCCTTCTTTGTCAACACCGACCTGGAGAACAACCAGATCGCCAGCTTTTACATCGGAGCGATGGGCAAGGCAGACCAGCTCTCGTTCTATGATCTGGACTACCGCGCGATCCAGATCACTATCATCTCGCCCAACGCCCCGGCAGCGATGGTCAAATATGTCCGTGAGTGCCAGGAACTGGGCATCCCCTACATTTATGACCCCAGCCAGCAGATTATCCGCCTCAGCGGCGAAGAACTGCTGGCCGGTATACGGCAGGCCAGAATGCTCATCGTCAACCAGTACGAGTTTGGTATGATCCGCAACAAGACCGGTCTGTCGGCCAAAGAGCTGCTGGCCCTGCCCCAGACCACCATCATCACCCAGGGCGAAGAGGGTTCGACCATCTATGCCGGTGGACAAGAGTGGCACATCCCGGCTGTGCCGCCGCAAGCGCCCGTGGAGCCGACCGGCGTGGGTGACGCTTATCGTGCCGGGATTATTAAAGGGGTGTTGCATGGCTACTCCTGGCCGACGACCGGCCGCATCGCCGCCCTGGCCGCTACCTACGTCCTGGAGCACCAAGGCACCCAGAACCACCACTATTCTCTTGAAGAGTTTGTCGCCCGTTACCGCCGGGTGTTCGGCGATGCACCGGAGCTGGGCGACCTGCTATCCAATACTTAAGGAGTGAAAACGTGACACAAAACCATGACGTCAAAGACCTGAGCCTGGCCGATGCCGGTCAGCGCCGTATCGAGTGGGCCGAGCAGGAAATGCCGGTATTGCGGCTTATCCGCCAGCGATTCGAGCGAGAAAAGCCGCTGCAGGGCATCCGCATCTCGGCCTGTCTGCACGTGACTACCGAGACGGGCAATCTGGTGTGTACCCTTGTGGCCGGCGGCGCCGAGGTGCGGCTGTGCGCCAGCAATCCGCTGAGCACCCAAGACGACGTGGCCGCTGCCCTGGTGGTCAAACATGGCGTGGCGGTGTTTGCCATCAAGGGGGAAGATGGCCCGACCTACTATCGCCACATCCACCAGGCAGTAGACCACAAGCCACACCTGACCATGGACGACGGGGCCGACACGGTGGGGGTCCTGCACAAGGATCGCACCGAGCTGCTAGATGGCATCATCGGGGGGACGGAAGAGACAACCACTGGCGTCATCCGCCTGCGGGCTATGGCTGCCGATGGGGTGCTGCGCTACCCCATCATCGCCGTCAACGATGCCACCACCAAACACCTTTTCGACAACCGCTACGGCACCGGCCAGAGCACGATTGATGGCATCTTGCGCGCCACCAACGTATTGCTGGCCGGCAAAACCTTTGTCGTCGGCGGCTATGGCTGGTGCAGCCGGGGCATCGCCATGCGCGCCCGGGGCATGGGGGCCAACGTCATCGTCACCGAAGTGGACCCGCTGCGGGCGTTGGAAGCGGTGATGGATGGGTATCGGGTGATGCCCATGCTGGAAGCGGCCCGGGTGGGTGACATCTTGGTCACCTCCACCGGCGACAAAAATGTGATTGACCGCCAACACCTGGCAGTGATGAAAGATGGTGCGATTCTGGCAAATTCTGGCCATTTCAACGTAGAAATCAATATCCCGGCGCTGCACGAGATGGCAGTTTCGGTGCACGAACCCCGCCCCTTTGTCCAGCAGTTCACCCTGGCCGATGGCCGCCGCATCTCGCTCCTGGGCGAGGGCCGGCTCATCAACCTGGCCGCCGCCGAGGGGCATCCGTCGGCCGTCATGGATATGAGCTTTGCCAACCAGGCTCTATGTGCCGAGTATATGGTCCAGCACGCCGCCGATCTCCAAAAAGCTGTCTATTCGGTGCCGGAGGCGATTGACAAAGAGATCGCCCGCCTCAAACTCCAGGCGATGGGCATCGAGATTGACACGCTGACGCCGGAACAGGCGCACTATCTGGCCTCGTGGCAGGAAGGGACGTAAAGTTTTGCCGTTATAACGATAAAAAATGGAAGGAGACCAAACTATGTCAATGACTACAACGTTCATGTCATCCCCCAAGTTCTATTTTACGTCCGAGTCGGTGACGGAAGGTCACCCGGACAAGATCTGTGACCAGATCTCGGACGCCGTGCTGGATGCCATCATCGCCGAGGACCCGGATGCTCGGGTGGCCTGTGAGTGCGCCGTCACCACCGGCCTGGTGTTGGTGATGGGGGAGATCACCACCACCACCTATGTGGACCTGAACAGCCTGGTGCGCGACATCGTCCTGGACATCGGCTACACCCGCGCCAAATTTGGTTTCGACGGCGAGACCTGCGGCGTGCTCGTGTCCATCAAGGAGCAGAGCGCCGACATTGCCCTGGGCGTGAACAAGGCGTTGGAGGCCAAGCGGGGCGAGATGAGCGAGGAGGAAATAGAGGCCATCGGTGCCGGCGATCAGGGCATGATGGTCGGTTTTGCCTGCACCGAGACGCCGGAGCTGATGCCGATGCCGATCATCCTGGCCCACAAGCTGTGCCGTCGCCTGGCCCACGTCCGCCGGGATGGCACGCTGCCCTACCTGCGGCCCGACGGCAAGAGCCAGGTAACGGTCGAGTATGAATATGGCAAGCCCAAGCGGGTGGATACCGTCGTTGTTTCGGCCCAACACTCGCCCGACGTGACCTATGAAAAGATCCGCGACGACATCATCCGGCGGGTGATCAAGTATGTCATCCCCAACGGCATGTTGGACGAGGACACCAAAATCTATGTCAACCCCACCGGGCGCTTTGTGACCGGCGGGCCGGCAGGCGATGCCGGGCTGACCGGGCGCAAGATCATGGTAGATACCTACGGCGGCATGGCCAGCCACGGCGGCGGCTGTTTCTCGGGCAAGGACCCGACCAAGGTGGACCGCTCTGGGGCCTATTACGCCCGCTATGTCGCCAAAAACATCGTCGCTGCCGGCCTGGCGGACCGGCTGGAGCTGCAGGTGAGCTATGCCATCGGCGTGGCCCGGCCTCTGTCGCTGGCGGTGGAGACCTTTGGCACTGCCAGGGTGCCCGATGCGACGATCCTGGAGCTGATCAACAAGCACTTTGACTTTCGGCCGGCGGCCATCATCCGCGAGCTGGACCTGCGCCGCCCCATCTACCGGCGCACGGCGGCCTATGGCCACTTTGGCCGCGACGACATTGATGCGCCCTGGGAGCGCACCGACAAGGCAGCCATCCTGCGCCAGGAAGCCGGACTCTAGCTGACAGGGTAGCGGGCGGCCCCGATCGGGCCGCCCGCTTTTGCTTGATGTTCCGCTTGATTGGACAAAGCGCTGTGAAGGGTGTATAATTGGGCCTGTTCGCTTCGACGGGGAGGCTATCGTGACCAACCGGGCAGGGCACCATCGCTTTGACGGAGAGGTAAATAGAAAAGCTCGGTAAGCACCTCGCACCCGCGACGAACAGCCAGGTCCAGGATGCAGAGGTGCTTTTCCATTCAGCAGGAGGGTAGATCATGCGGGAGGTTCATACCGACCAGATTGTAGAGACCGTCAGACAACTTTGTATCGAGAGCAACTATTACCTGGGTGAGGATGTTCTGGCTGCCCTGCGCCGTTACCGCGAGCAAGAGATCTCCCCCGTGGGCCGTGAAGTGTTGGACCAGATCCTGGAAAACGCCAAAATAGCCCGCGAGCAGCAAATGCCCCTCTGCCAGGATTGTGGCGTGGCGGTCGTCTTTATCGAGCTGGGGCAGGACCTCCATATCATCGGCGGTGACCTCAACGAAGCTATTGCCGAAGGGGTGCGCCGCGGCTATCGGGATGGCTATCTGCGCAAATCAATGGTGGCCCGCCCCTTTTCGGCCCGGACCAATACTCAGGACAACACCCCCCCTGTTATTCACACGACCGTCGTCCCTGGCGACCGGCTGCGGATCATCGTCGCCCCCAAGGGAGGCGGCAGCGAGAATATGAGCCAGCTGGGCATGCTCAAGCCGGCCGACGGCCGCGAGGGGGTCATTAAATTCGTGGTCGAGGCGGTGCGTAAAGCGGGGGCCAACCCCTGCCCGCCGATCATTGTCGGCGTGGGCGTGGGGGGCTCGGCGGAGAAGGCGATGCTGCTGGCCAAACATGCTTTGCTGCGAGAGGTGGGCCAGCCCAGCCCCGACCCAGAGGTCGCCGCGTTGGAGGCCGACATCCTGGAGCGGGTGAATCGGCTGGGTATCGGCCCGCAGGGGTTTGGCGGGCTGACCACAGCCCTGGCGGTCCACGCCGAGACCTTCCCGGCCCACATCGCCTCTATGCCGGTGGCGGTCAATATCCAGTGCCACTCGGCCCGACACAAAGAGGCGGTGCTGTGACCGCAGTGGATTGGAATGAGCCGGGCGGTTAAAACCACACCTGAGAGGGCGCATCCGCGCCGGCCGTCCTCGTAGGAGGACGCCCGGCCAACGGCCCTTGAGGCGCGACCTCGGTCGCTATAGGTGAACAGTCCCTGAACTGAGCGCAAAGCATCAAGGAGTGAAACATGCGACTGACCACACCCTTGACCGATGAGATGGTCGAGCAGCTCCATGCCGGTGACAAGGTGACCATCACCGGCACCATCTATGTGGGGCGCGACGCGGCTCACAAGCGGCTGGTGGCGGCGCTCGATGCCGGCGAGCCGCTGCCCTTCGACCCCCAGGGCCAGATCATCTATTACATGGGGCCATCGCCGGCCAAGCCGGGCCAGCCCATCGGTTCCGCCGGACCGACAACCAGTGGCCGCATGGACCCCTACGCCCCCCGGCTGATGGAGGTCGGGCTGAAAGGGATGATCGGCAAGGGCAACCGTTCCGGGCCGGTGCGCGAGGCGATGCAGAAATACAAGGCGGTCTACCTGGGGGCCATCGGCGGGGCCGGGGCGCTGATTGCCAAAAGCATCAAATCATCCGAAGTGGTTGCTTACGAAGACCTGGGGGCCGAAGCCCTGCGCCGGCTGGAAGTCGAGGATTTTCCGGCCATCGTGATCAACGATGTCTATGGCGGCGACGCCTATGAAGAGGGCGTGAAAAAGTACAACCGCGAGTAGGCCGGATTCCTTAGCGGACCATTCGGCGCCGATCTACCTATGGGGGTCAGCAATGCGAGTGCAACTATCTGCAGAATCGGTGCACAATGAGCTGGTGCGCCGCATCGAAGAGTACAGCGGCCAGGACCTGCTGGCCTGTTACCAGTGTGGCAAATGCGCTGCCGGCTGCCCGGTGGCCTTTGCGATGGACATGCTGCCCAGCCAGGTGATCCGCTACGCGCAGCTTGGCCTGGTGGACCGCCTGACCGAGAGCAAGACGATCTGGCTGTGCGCTGCCTGTCAGACCTGCTACAGCCGCTGCCCCAAGGGGGTAGACCTGAGCCGCATCATGGAGGCGTTGCGGGAGATTGTCATGTTCGAGCAGGGCAGCCACCTCAACTACGACGCCATCCCGCCCGAAGAGATCCAGGAGTGGCCGCAGCAGGCGTTTATCGGCGGGTTCCGCAAATACGCCGTCTAATCACAGGTGGAGATAACTGCCATGAGGATATCCTACTTTCCGGGGTGCACGCTGAACACGACGGGCAAAGGCTTCGACAACGCGGTGCGGGCTTCACTGGCGGCGGTGGGGGTGGATCTGGTCGAGCTGCCGACCTGGAACTGCTGCGGCGCGACCTTTCCCCTTATCGTGGACAATATGCTGGAACTGGCAGCGCCGGCCCACGTGCTGGTGGCAGCGCGGGATGCAGGGCTGAATGGCATGGTCACGACAGCTTGCACGACCTGCTACAACGTGCTCAAGCGCACCAATCACTTTATCCGCCAGCACCCGGAGGAGCGGGAACGGATCGAGGCGTTTATCGAGGCCGAATACGCAGGCGAGGTGGAGGTCAAGGACATCCTGCACCTGCTGCGCGACGACGTAGGCTTTGCTGCCGTGCGGGAAAAGGTGCAAAAGCCGCTCACCGACCTCAAGGTGGCCTGCTACTACGGCTGTATGGTGCTCCGGCCGCCGGCCGAGGTGGCCTACGACAACCCCGAGAACCCGCGCAGCCTGGACGACCTGATGGTCGCCTTGGGCGCGACACCGGTGGATTTTCCGCACAAGAACGAGTGCTGTGGGGCCTACCTGGCGGTCAAGGATGCGGGTGTGACGCGGCAGATGGTCTACACCATCCTGAAATCGGCGCAGGCGGCCGGGGCCGAGGCGATGGTGACCAACTGCCCGCTGTGCCAGTTCAACCTGGATAAGCAGCAGGCCGAGATGCAAAAGCTGTACGCTGGCTATCGGTCTATCCCGGTATTCTATTTTAGCCAGCTGATGGGGCTGGCGTTGGGACTGGATATTGGGGATTACGGCTGGGAGCGGCATTATATCAATCCTAGATCTGTGCTCGACAGGCTTGGAGAGGTGGGAAGGTGAGATTTTTTACGGCAATTGTCGAAAAATGCCCTGATACGAACCTGTACGTCGGCTACGTGCCGAATTTTCCAGGGGCGCACTCGCAAGCGGAAACACTGGATGAACTGCGCCGGAACCTGTACGAAGTGATCGAGATGTTGCTGGAAGACGGCGAACCGATTCTGGAAACCGAATTTATCGGCACTCAGACCTTGATGGTTGCCTGAGTATGGTGAAAGAGATCTCTATCCTCAAGCCCGGCCAAGTTATAGCTATTCTAGAAAAGATGGGCTTTGTGAAAGTACGTCAGCGGGGGTCTCACCTCCAGTTTCGACATCCAGACGGGCGCAGCACGACTGTGCCCGTGCACCAAGGGCGGGACATCTCGCCGATTTTGTTGCGGCAGATTGCCAAAGACATTGGCGTTACAATAGACGAGTTCCTCAGCTATCGGTAAGAGATGTCTTTATGAACGAAAACGGTAGTTACAGCAAGCGTGTGCTGATCGTGGGCGCAGGCATCGCCGGGATGCAGGCGGCACTGGACATTGCCGGTTCCGGCTATGAGGTGGTGCTGGTGGACCGCTGGCCGTCGGTGGGCGGGCACATGCACCAGCTTTCCGAGACCTTTCCTACCCTGGATTGCGCCCAGTGTATTCTGACGCCCCGCACCGTCGAAGTGGGACACCACGAAAAGATCAAACTCTATGTCTATTCCGAGATCGAGGCGATCTCGGGCGCGATAGGCGATTTTCGCGTGCGCATCCGGCGCAAACCGGCCTACGTGAACTGGGACCTGTGCACCGGCTGTGGCCTGTGCAGTGAAAAATGCCCCACCTCAATCCCGGTGGCCTTTGACCGGTATCTGCAGCTGGCCGAGGTAACGCGCAGCGGCAAGATCCGCTACAAAGGCACCGGCAAGGCCATCTATACCCTCTCGCCGCAAGCAGTGCCCAAGAAACCGGTGATTGACGCCAACCACTGCACCTGGTTTCAAAAGGGCAAGTGCCGCCTGTGCGAGCAGGTCTGTCCCGTCGGCGCCATTGACTATACTCAGCAACCGATCTGGTTCGAGGAACAGGTGGGGGCTATTATCCTGGCCACCGGCTTTGAGCTCTACCCGCTGGAAAAGCTGGGTGAGTATGGTGGCGGACAGGTACCGGATGTGATTGATGCCCTGGCTATGGAGCGGCTGCTGTCGGCTTCGGGGCCGACGGCCGGCGTGGTGCGCCGCCCCTCCGACGGCAAAATCCCACGGGAGGTGGTCTGGATCCATTGCGCCGGTTCGCGCGATCCGGAGCTGCATATGCCCTATTGCTCCAAGATCTGCTGCATGTACAGCACCAAGCAGGCAATGATCTATAAACACAAAGTGCACGACGGCCACGCCATCCTCTTTTATATTGACATCCGCTCGGCCGGCAAGCAGTATGAAGAGTTTGTCCAGCGGGCGATGGAAGAGGACCGGGTGCTCTATGTGCGAGGCAAGGTGAGCAAGGTTTTCCGCGACGGCGACAAGGTGATGGTCTGGGGCGTGGACACCCTGACCGGCTTGCCGGTGGAGGTGGCGGCTGACCTGGTCGTGATCTCGCCGGCGATGGTGCCCTCCGAGGGGGTGCAGCAGATAGCCGAGATGCTGGGCCTGGCGGTGGATGAGTCTGGCTGGTTGGTCGAGCAGGATGGCAACCTGGGGCCGATGGACACCCTCCGCCCCGGTGTCTTTCTGGCCGGCGCAGGGGTGGGACCGAAAGACATCCCCGAGACGGTAGCCCAGGCTAGCGGCGCGGCTGGACGGGTGCTGTCGCTTTTTGCCCAATGGGGCGGCGTGGACGAGACCCCAGCGTTGGGGGGCTGAGATGAAGCGAATCGGCGTTTTCGTATGTCATTGTGGCACCAACATCGCCGGCACGGTGGACGTGGAACGGGTGGTCGAAGAGATCCGAAAATACCCGGAAATCGTCTATGCCGTGGACTATAAATATATGTGCTCCGACCCGGGCCAGCAGCTCATCCGTGATCACATCCGCGATGATCGGCTGGACGCGGTGATCGTGGCCGCCTGCTCGCCGGCCATGCACGAGACTACCTTCCGCAAGACGGGCGAGTCGGCCGGGCTGAACCCCTACCAGGTTGAGATTGCCAACATCCGTGAGCAGGACTCGTGGGTGCATCAGGCCTATCGGGAGGCGGCTACGGCCAAGGCTATCGAGACGATCCGTACCATTGTGGCCAAAGTGCAGTACAACGAGTCGTTGCTGCCCATCCATCTGCCGCTGGTGAAACGAGCCCTGGTCATCGGCGGCGGGATCGCCGGGATGCAGGCCGCGCTGGACATAGCCGATGCCAACTATCCGGTGGTCCTGGTCGAACAGTCGGATCACCTGGGCGGCCGCATGGCCGAACTATCGGGCCTCTATCTGAACCTGGAGAGGGGGGCGGATCGCCTGGCCGCCAAGATCAATGCCGTGCAGCAGCACCCCAACATCCAGGTGCTGCTCAACGCCCAGGTGACCGAGGTGGGCGGGTATGTGGGCAATTTCACCGTTAAAGCAGAGCAGATGGGCGAGGAACGGGTGCCTTATACCTTCGACATCGGCGCCATCGTGGTGGCGACGGGGTATGATCTGTATAGCCAGGAGCGCCTGGGAGAGTATGGCGGCGGGCGCTACCCGGACGTGATTGACGGCCTGCAGATGGAGGCCATGCTCCGCCCCGACGGCCCGACCGGCGGCCGGATCGTCCGCCCATCCGATGGCCGGGTGCCGCAAGAGGTGGTCTGGGTGCAGTGCGCCGGCTCCCGCGACCCGGAGCTGCACATGCCCTACTGCTCCAAAGTGTGCTGCATGTATGTGGCCAAGCAGGCGATGCTCTACAAGCAGCAGGTGCCCGACGGTCAGGCGACCGTGTTCTACATTGACATCCGCAGCCAGGGCAAGGGGTACGAGGAATTTGTCCAACGGGCAATGGAAGATTATCACGTGCTCTATGTCCGGGGCAAAGTGAGCAAGGTCTTTGCCGAAGATGGCCGGATTACAGTGTGGGGCGTGGACACCCTGGCCGGGGTGCCGCTGGAGGTGCGGGCCGACCTGGTGGTGCTGGCCACAGCAACCGTCGCCCGCGCCGACTCCCGCGAGCTGGGCCAGCGGCTGCGCATCAGCACCGACGCCAACGGCTTTTTCAATGAAGCTCACCCCAAGCTCCGGCCGGTGGAAACCAACACCGCCGGCCTGTTTCTGGCCGGAGCAGCCCAGTTCCCCAAGGACATCCCCGAGACGGTAGCCCAGGCCAGTGCGGCGGCGGCCAAGGTGTTGCGGCTCTTTTCTCAGCGACAATTGGTGGCCGAGCCGACCATTGCCACGGTGGATGTGGACCTCTGTTCCGGGTGTGGCCTGTGTGTGCCGGCCTGCCCCTATGGCGCGCGGGAGATGCACCGGTGGCAGGCCTATTCCCTGGTGCGAGAGGCGCTGTGCCAGGGCTGTGGGGCGTGTATGATGGTCTGCCCCAACAAGGCCACCCACGTTCGAAACCTGTCCACCGGTCAGGTTCTCCAGATGATGGAATCCTATTTGGCGGCGTTGTAGGAGGGACCAATGGCGATCCAGCCTGCTACCTCTTTTCTGCACCAGGTAACCGAGCTCAGCGGCCAGAAGATCGGGCGCTGCTATTACTGCCTGCGCTGCAGCGCCGGCTGTCCGGCGGCAGAGTTCATGGACTACACCCCGGCCCAGATCCTGCGGCTGGTGCAGCTGGGGCAAAAGGAGATGCTGCTGCGCTCCTCGGCCATCTGGCTGTGCATCGGCTGCGAAACCTGCGGCACCCGCTGCCCAAACGAGATCCACGCCGGGGCGGTGATTGACGCCTTGCGGCAGATGGCGGTGGCCGAGGGGGTGCCGGCAGGGGAGCGGACGGTGTTCAAGCTCCACCAGGCGTTTTTGGACAGCATCCGCACCTGGGGGCGGCTGCATGAGCTGACGATGTTGGCCCAGTACAAGCTGACCGGCCGTGACCTGTTTTCCGACCTGGACATGGGGTTGGACATGTTCGTCAAGGGCAAAATCCACCCCCTGCCCAAACGGATTGCCGGCCTGGACGAGGTGAAAAAGCTGTTCAAGATGAAGGCCAGAGACTAGACGTTGGAGAACGGAGAAGCAAGGATGACAACTCGCTACGCCTTCTACCCCGGCTGCACCCTGCACTCCACCGGCATCGAGTTTGGAGCGAGCAGCGAGCTGGTGTGCCGGGCGCTGGGGCTGGAGA
>FWPV01001881.1_pt1 | contig 54164 bp, 46 predicted proteins | sample 2228371 | NCBI WGS metagenome assembly FWPV01 (sample SAMEA103939776, study PRJEB20133) | metagenome
AGCCTAGGGGTCAGTCCTCAATATTCAACAATTTGAATTTGTGTAAAGAGCCTTTCGGATATGATTCGCCATCGCGGCGGATTCTGGATCGGTTGATAAAGACCTTTCCATCCGGCGGCACCGCTCCGATACCGATGCCGGTGTCATGTCGAACCGTGTGGCGATATCTCGCAAAGTCATGTCGCTGAAGCTCCGTAACGCCCAGAGGTACCACTTGAAGAGCGCATCACCACGCCGCTTCACGATGGGGCGGTCACCCTCCACCCGCAGGGTCGTCTTTACTGCCTCTGCGATATCTTCTTCACCCCACCGCGCAAGACGTCGCGCTTCCGGCATGTGAGCCAGTCCTTCACCTTTCACATCGCGCAAACGCATCTTTATTTCGTCCATGAAATCCTCGTCACCGAGAAGCGAGTTCGTCCCGTAGATTGTCGCGGCATCGGGCTTATGAGAGTGGACTTCATCAAGGATGGCAAGATAGTTCTTCCGTCCGCCGCACATTCGCAGGACTTCGTCGGTCGTCACAGTGAGCAAGAGATCATCCTTATTCACAAGTGGCTTCTTGCCGAGGTAGTGTCTCATGCTCGACCACTTCCATTCCTGAGGACTCTCCACCAATCCTGCGCGGGTCGGATTCAGGTGGATGTAGGCCGACACCACGACAAGGTAGCGTTCCTTTTCTACGATGACCGACTTGAAGCGCCCCTGGAACACCGACCCGACCAACTGGTGCCGTACGCGGTACCATGCAGCATAACTGGAGTTGAGATAGTGCATGGCGCGGGAGAGATTTGCATCGGGCGTTTGGACAAGCAAGTGGTAGTGGTTATTCATCAAACAGTAGCCGTGCACGGTAAGATTGAATCGGACCTGCGTGACAGCGAGCCGCCCGAGGAACTCCTCACGGTCTTTGTCGTCGGTGAAGATCGATTCGCGTCGGTGGCCCCGACTAATGACGTGGTAAAGTGCATTCTCATACGCAAGGCGCAACGGACGGGCCATGACTGTCTCCTTCGGCTACGATCGCTGGAGCGATATCATGGAAAGAAAAGAGAAGTCAAGAAATCTTGAATATTGAGGACTGACCCCAGTTTTTTTCTTGCGAAGTTCAAATCAGGTATTATATTTTCCTTGGACGGATCCCGTCAGACCCCTCTTTCCGAGCCTCCGATGAAGATTCCGGCGGCATCGTCGAGGGGAACAACGAACACCCCGGCATACATTCATACGATGACATCTTGTTGACTCCGAGCATTTCGGTCGCATGGGACGAGATACTTCGGATTTGGCTCGTGTCAGCCTGTTGATTGAAAAAATACGAAACAATTTCGATGATGTCGGCGCGGACCTTCTGAGAAGGGTGCATGCCTTTTCGATGGAGAGGGCCGGCGCCGATGATCCTTCACGCATCCGGGCCGCGGAGCTTCTCTTCAACCAGGACGCTGATGTCCTGACGATCTCGAGCGCCCTGCTGGCCCCGCTCGTCTGGAGAAAGCAGATCGATTTCGATGAGCTCCTGGCGGAGTTCGGTCCAACGCTCACCTCCACGCTCCAGGAGCTGAACTCCCCCTTCCTCCTGCACATCGAAAATCATCAATATCGAAGAGAGGATATCCACGCTCTCCTGACCAACATGGGCGGTGACCCCCGCAGAGCGCTCCTGCTCATCGTTTTCCGCCTGGTCGCACTGGAACAAGCGAATGATCCCCGTGAGGAGACCGTCCTTCAAATGGCCCGGGAGACGCTCGATTTCTACGTTCCCATCGCCAACCGGTTGAGCCTCAGTGAGCTGCGCCGCCGATTGGAGGATGCCTGCTTTCGGATCCTGGACCCCCCGGGGTATGAACGGCTGAAGCGGCAGGTCGCCCCCATCCTGGCGGAAGACGATGCCTGTCTCCAACTCCTGCTGGCCGGTGTCCGGCGTCTGCTCGACAGCAACGGCATCCAGGGACGCATCCAGGGCAGAACCAAGAGCCTCTACGGGATCCACTCCAAGATGGTCCGCACGGGCAGGACCCTCGAGGAGATCATGGACCGGGTCGGCCTGCGCATCATCGTGGCCTCGGTCCCCGAGTGTTACGCCGTCCTGGGGCTTCTGCACACGCACTTCAAGCCCATCCCGGGTACCTTCGACGACTACATCGGGCTCCCCAAGGACAACGGCTACCAGTCCCTTCACACCTGCGTCTATCCCGTTCGGGAGATCTCCCGGAAACCCATCGAGTTCCAGGTTCGCACCGAACTGATGCACAAAGAGGCCGAACACGGCCGGGCGGCCCACTGGCGTTACAAGGGCGCATCCGACGCCGCAGAGCAGGACCGCCGTCAGTCCCGGTGGATGGAGGGGCTTCTCCACCAGCATGAAAAGGCCGCGAGCGCAGAGGACTTCATCGAGCTGCTGCATCGCCAGGTCTTTCAAGACCATCTGGTGGTTTTCGGCGACGGCGGTCGCATCGTCCGATTGGCCGAGGGGGCGACCGTTCAGGACTACCTGAGTATATCGAACCTGCCGGTCCCCCGGGGCGCCGTCGTGACGGTCAACGGCGAAAGGGTTTCCCTCGAATACCCCCTCCGGGACGGGGATTCCATCGAAATCACGGAAGGGAACGACGGGCCCGTCGATCGGGGCGGCGGCGAAACCCTTCCGCAAACGGTCATCCCCCGCGGGATGGAGCGGACCCCCGGCGGTCCGGCCGCGGCGGGAAGCCCCCGTGAAAAGAATCCACCAAAGGAGAACCGTTATGCTGAAATCCGGTCTTCATCACTCCTATCCCCACAAAGTCGCCCTGATCGGGAACTACCTCCCCCGTCAATGCGGGATCGCGACGTTCACGTCGGATCTTCTGACGGCCCTGGCCGAGGAACATAACGGAGGCGAATGCTGGGCGGTGGTGATGAACGACACCCCCGAGGGCTACCGCTATCCTCCCCAGGTCCGCTTCGAAGTCAATCAGTGGTCTCTGGCGGACTACCGGCTCGCTGCGGATTTCCTGAACATGAACCGCGTCGATGTCGTCTGCCTTCAGCACGAATTCGGGATCTTCGGCGGAGAACACGGCTCTCACATTCTGGATCTGCTGGGCAACCTGCGCATGCCCCTCGTGACGACCCTCCACACCGTGCTCCAGGCCCCAAACCCCGGGCAGATGGCCGTCACGCGGCGCATCGCCCAGCTGTCCGACCGGCTCGTGGTCATGAGTCGGCGGGCGGTCGGGATCCTGCGGGACGTCTACGGCGTCCCGGCGGGCAAAATCGTCATGATCCACCACGGGATCCCCGACGTGCCCTTCGTGGACCCCAACTACTACAAGGACCAGTACGGCGTCGAAGGGCGCAAGGTCATTCTCACCTTCGGACTCCTGTCGCCGGGCAAGGGGATCGAGACCATGATCGACGCCCTGCCGGCCGTGGTCGAAAAGCATCCCGAGGCCGTGTACATCGTACTGGGCGCCACGCACCCCCACGTCAAAAGAGAGCAGGGAGAGGCCTACCGCCTGTCGCTCCAGCGCCGGGCCCGGGAACTGCGGGTGGACGAGCACCTGATCTTTCACAATCGCTTCGTCGACCTGAAGGAATTGTGCGAATTCCTCGGGGCGGCCGACATCTACGTCACCCCCTACCTGAACCGGGAGCAGATCGTCTCGGGCACGCTCGCCTACGCCCTCGGAAACGGCAAGGCAACCGTTTCCACCCCGTACTGGTACGCCGAGGAGATGCTGGCCGAGGGCCGCGGCCGCATCGTGCCTTTCCGGGACGCCGCCGCGCTGGCCGGGCAGGTGAACGATCTCTTCACCCGCGAGGTGGAACGTCACGCGATGCGCAAACGTGCCTACACCTTCTGCCGCGACATGGTTTGGAAAGAAGTGGCGCGGAAGTATCTGGAGGTCTTCAGCGAGGTGAAGCAGGAAAGGGAAAGCTCGCCGCGGCCCGTTTTCCGCGCGAAGACCATGGAAGCGATGCCCCAAGAGGTTCCCCAACCCAAGCTCGATCACATCATCCGCCTCACGGACGACGTGGGGATCCTCCAGCATGCCAAGTTCATCGTCCCGGACCGCTATCACGGCTACTGCACGGACGACAACTCCCGTGCGCTCATTGCGGTGCTGATGGCCCAGGATCTGATCACCGACAGCGACGCCGTCACCAATCTGGCCTGCACCTACATCAGCTTTCTGCACCATGCCTTCAACGAAGAAACGGGCCGCTTCCGCAACTTCATGGGGTACGACCGCAGGTGGCTGGAAGAGGCGGGGTCCGAGGACAGCCACGGACGGGCCGTCTGGGGGCTGGGCGAGGCGGTGGCCCTCGCGCAGTCGGAGGACATCCGGGCAGCGGCCCAGGGCGTTTTTGAAAAAGCGCTGCCCGCCCTGGCGGATTTCACTTCCCCGAGAAGCTGGGCTTTCGCCCTGACGGGCATCCATGCCTACCTGAGGAGGTTCAGCGGAAACAGCGAGGTGCGCCGCATTCGGGAAAGGCTCGCCGAGCGACTGATACGCCTGTACCGGCAGAACGCCGGCGACGATTGGCCCTGGATCGAGGATATCGTCGCCTACGCCAACGGCAAGATTTCCCAGGCCCTCATCACGGCCGGCCGCTGCATGAAAAGGGATGAGATGCTCGAGGCGGGGCTCCGCAGCCTGGAGTGGCTCCTCGAGATTCAGACCGACCGCAAGGGGCATTTCGTTCCCGTGGGCTGCAACGGCTGGTACCGCCGGGGCGGCGAAAAGGCGCGTTTCGATCAACAGCCCATCGAGGCGCTCGACATGATCGAGGCCTGCAGGGAAGCCTACGAAGCCACCGGCGACTCGAAATGGATCACGCAGGCGCAGCGATGCCTGGAGTGGTTCCTCGGCCGAAACGACCTGAACGTGCCGCTGTATGACCACAAGAGCGGCGGATGTTGCGACGGACTCCACGCGGACGGGCCCAACCGGAACCAGGGGGCGGAAGCGACGCTGGTCTGCTTCCTGTCGCTTCTCAACATCCAACATCTCCGCAGCCGCCAGATTTCCGTGGAGACGGCGGCCCAGAGCGGAGCGGCGAATCGGGAAGAGGCGGCCGTTCAGGGCTGAGCGGTTCCCGGCCCGTGCCCCGAGGGTATCAACGGCCGGGCCTTCCGTCGGGCACCGGCGCCGATCAGGAGAGGAGAACATGAGAGACGAACGCTTCGAAGAACTTTTCACGAGGCACAGCGGGAATCCCATCATCGAGGCAAGAGACATCCCCTACCAGGCCAACTCGGTCTTCAACGCCGGGGCCACCCGTATCGGGGACGAGACCCTGCTGCTGATGCGCGTGGAGGACCGCCGCGGCCTCTCTCATCTGACGGCGGCGCGCAGCCGGGACGGTGTCACCGGTTGGCGGATCGACCCCGGGCCGACTCTGGCGCCCAGTCCGGAGAGCCACCCCGAGGAGATCTGGGGCATCGAAGACCCGAGGGTGACGCGCATCGAATCCCTGAACCTCTGGGCCGTTGTCTACACGGCCTACTCGAGGGGCGGTCCGCTGGTCTCCCTGGCGACCACGGATGACTTCAAGACCTTCGAGCGCAAGGGTGTCGTCATGCCCCCTGAGGACAAAGACGCCGCTCTCTTCCCGGTCCAGTTCAAGGGCCGCTGGGCCATGCTCCACCGGCCGGTGCCGGGCTTCGCCGGCGTGGGCGCCCACATCTGGATCTCCTTCAGCCCCGACATGAAGCACTGGGGCGACCATCAGATCCTCATTCCCGCGCGACGGGGCGGCTGGTGGGACGCCAACAAAGTCGGCCTCTCCCCTCCGCCGCTGCAGACGGAGAAAGGCTGGCTGATTCTCTATCACGGGGTTCGGAACACCGCCAGCGGCTGCATCTACCGGTTGGGTTTCGCGCTGCTCGACCTGGAAGACCCCACGCGCCTCCTGGCGCGATCGGATGAATGGGTCTTTTCGCCGGAAGAGGACTACGAGGTGGTAGGGGACGTGGACAAGGTCGTCTTTCCCTGCGGCTGGGTCGCCGACGGCGACGTGGTGAGGCTCTACTACGGCTGCGCGGATAAATGCATCTCTCTGGCCACGGCCCGGATTTCGGTGATTCTGGACTGGCTCGAGAAGCACAGCACGCGGGACCGCAGGGTTTGGAGCGGGTAAGATGAAGATCGCCATGCTTTCCCCGATCGCCTGGCGTACACCCCCACGGCATTACGGCCCCTGGGAGCAAGTGGTCTCCCTGCTCACGGAGGGGCTGGTCCAGCGCGGCGTCGATGTGACGCTTTTCGCGACCGCCGACTCCATCACCTCGGGCCGGTTGGTGAGCGTCAGTCCCCGGGGGTACGAAGAGGACCCCGAGATTCTCCCCAAGGTCTGGGAGTGTCTGCACATCGCCGAGGTCTTCGAGCAGGGGGATCGGTTCGATCTGATCCACAACCACTTCGACTTCCTGCCGCTGACCTACACGGGCATGACCGAAACCCCGGTCGTCACAACCATCCACGGATTTTCGTCTCCGAAGATCCTCCCCGTGTACCGGAAATACAACGGCAGGACCCATTATGTGGCCATCAGCGAGGCGGACAAGAGCCCGGAGCTCGATTACATCGCCACCATCCATCACGGCATCGACCTGAGCGAGTTCACCTTTCGGCCGGACCCCGGAGACTATCTCCTCTTTTTCGGCCGCATCCACCACGAAAAGGGCGCGAGGGAGTGTATCGAGGTCGCCCGGAGAACCGGGATGAAACTCGTGATGGCCGGCATCATCCAGGACCGGGAGTATTTCGAGAGGCAGGTGAAGCCCTACCTGGACGGCCGCCGCATCTCCTATGTCGGAAGCGCCGGTCCCGAACGGCGCAACGCACTGCTGGGCGGTGCCTGCGCCCTGCTGCACCCGATCAACTTCGACGAGCCCTTCGGGCTTTCGGTCGTGGAGGCCATGGCCTGCGGTACGCCCGTGATCGCCGTGAACCGGGGGAGCATGCCGGAAATCATCGCTCACGGGGAAACGGGCTTTCTGGTCCGTGACCGGGAGGAGATGGCCGAGGCGGTCTCGAAGGTGAAGGGGCTGGATCGACGGCGATGCCGCCGGTGGGTCGAGGAGCGGTTCAGCGCGGAGCGCATGGTGCAAGACTATCTCCGCGTCTATGAAGAGGTCGTCCGGAGGCGGCAAGGGGGGAGCCGTCAACCCTGGGGTTTCGATGAGGTTCTCTCGGAGAGACCCGACCACAGGGTCAGGCGGATCACGGTCCACCCGGGCCGGTGCCTGATCCGGGGGCGGGACGAAGGGCGATGGCTGCAATGGTGCCTGGTCCGAGGAAGGGCCGTGACGACCCGGGAGGGGCAGGAGGTCGAACTGGGACCGGGCCGGACGCTGGAGCTGCCGCCCGGCACCCAACAGCATCTGCGAAACCCGGGTCCCGGGGACCTGGTCCTCATCGAGGTCCAGGCCGCGGGATGACCCCGATGCGGTCGGGGTGAAACCGGAGGGGGGACGGAACATGACGGAAACGAAGGATCCCATCATCAAGCGTTACGCGAAGAATCCCATTCTGACCCGTGACGATGTGCCCTATCCGGTGGAGACGGTGCACAATGCCGGTGTGGTCAAGCACGATGGCCGGTACATCATGCTCTTCCGGTCTCACTGCCGGAACGGGCGCTCGATCATCGGGCTCGCGGAGAGCGCGGACGGGCTGCGTTTCCGGGTGAGGCCGAAGCCGTTTCTCACCCCCGCCGAGCGGGAGCCCTTTTCCTCCTACGAGGAATACGGCGTCGAGGACCCGCGCATCTGTGCCGTGGACGGCCGGTATCTCATCACCTATAGCGCTTATTCCCGTCACGGCGTACGCGTGGCCCTGGCCGAAACCCCCGACTTCGAGCGGATCGAGCGGATGGCACTCATTACCCAGGCGGACTGCCGGAACGTGGTGCTCTTCCCGCAGAGGTTCGACGGCCGCTATGCCCGCCTGGACCGACCGCACTCGGGCATCGCCCCCTGGTCCATCTGGATCTCCTATTCGCCGGACCTGATCCACTGGGGGGACTCCAGGGTTCTGATCAAGCCCGCGGCCTATCACTGGGATGAAATGAAGGTCGGTCCCGGTGCCACGCCCGTCCGGAGTCCGCGGGGATGGCTCAACATCTTCCACGGCGCCTTCGAAACCATGAGGGGCGCCGTCTACCGCCTCGGTGTGGCGCTCCATGCGCCGGAGGAACCTGCACGGGTGGTCGGGGTGGCCGATGATTGGATCCTCCAACCCGAGGACCCGTGGGAGATCAGCGGGTACGTCCCCAACGTGGTTTTCACCTGCGGGGCCGTGGCGGAAGACGACGGAACGATGAAGATCTACTGGGGGGCGGCGGATACGGTCATGTGCGTGGGCACCGCCTCTGTCGACGACCTGGTCAATCTCTGCCTCTCGAAGCCGCGACCCCCGCTCTGAGCCCTTCGTCTTATACTTTGCCCTTGTAGATGAACCGCTCGAGGAACCGGTGAAAGGCCGTCCACTCCGAGTCGGCCTCCCCGGATCCCTCGATGAACTCGTGGAAGGCGTTGATCTTGGCGTCGAGGTCATCCACCATGTGGATGACGAGGGCCTCGACGGTCTTGGGCCTCTTGGGGGAGCCGAACTCCGTCTCGCCGTGATGGCTGACGAGGATGTGCTTGAGCTCCATGGCGAGGGTCGGAGGAAAATGCTCGATCCCGGCGATCTTGGCATCGAGCATCTCGACGCTCATGACGATGTGCCCGACGAGACGCCCCTCGGTGCTGTATTCGATCATACCGTCGTAGTCGAACTCGGCGGTCTTGCCGATGTCGTGAAGGATCCCCCCGGTGATGAGGAGGTCCCTGCGGATGATCGGGTAGTGGCGGGCCACGAGGTCCAGGAGCCTCACCGTCGAGAGGGTGTGTTCCAGCAGACCCCCGATGTAGGCGTGATGAAACCCCTTCGCGGCCGGGGCCCTCTTGAAACGGGTCACGAAGGTTTCGTCGGAGAAGAAGGCCTCGAGCAGGGCCCGGAGCCAGGGATCCTCGACGGTTCCGATGAGACCGTTGAAGGCTTCGAACATCCCCTCGATGTCTTCCCGGGAGGCCGGCAGGTAATCCTCGGGACGGATCACCCCATCCTCGACCTTGGCGATCTCCGACACGGTGATCTGGAGGGCGTTGCGGTAGCTGACGGCCCGGCCGGCGATCTGGACCACATCGCCCTTGCGGAAGCGCTTGTCGAGGACGTCGGCGTTGTCCCAGACCTTGCCGTCGATGTCGCCCGTACGGTCGCGGAGGCGCAGGTTGATATAGGGTGTCCCCTTCTGCGTGAAGGCGGTGTTCTTGTCCGTCACGAGGAAGGTGCTCCGGACGGGATCCCCCGCCCGGATGTCCTTGACAAAAATTTTCTTCGTGCCCGCTGGGTCGTTCATGGGGACCTGTCTTTCTTCCGGTGCCGCCCCGGGGAGGTTTGTCCGGGAACCGTCAAAACCGGATCCGGTCCGGACCGGCGTAAATTCTCATCCGGCCGTTCCTCACATAACCGACGAGCGTCACACCGGACGCCGCGGCCAGTTCAACGGCCCTCGTGGTGGGGGCCGAGTGGGAGATGATCACGGGGACACCCATGATGCCGATCTTGTGGACGATCTCCGCGGACACGCGCCCCGTGGTCAGGACGACTTTGTCGTCCGGGGACAGGCCCTCGAGAAGGACGTGGCCGCTCAGCATGTCGAGGGTGTTGTGTCTCCCGATGTCCTCCCGGGAAACGACGATCCGCTGCGGCGTGGCGAGGGCCGAGCAGTGCGTCCCCCTCGTCGCATCGTGCAGCCGGGCCGAGCGAAGCAGCCCGCTCATCAGTCTCAAAACGTTCTGCGGCGTCAGGACCGGCCCGCCGACGAACCTCTTCCGCACTCCCGCCCCCGCGTCATCATCGACCGCCGTTCCGCGGGCGCCGCTCGAGGCGATGGCCCGGCCGGCCGTCCTTCCCCGGACCCCGCGACCCCTCCCCGCGGCCGTTCGGATCTCGACACGGCCGCCGCCCGCCGTGACACGCAGATCGAGGATGTCTTCCCTCCCCTGCACGATCCCTTCCGACCTCACAAACCCCGCTGCAAGTTCCTCCAGGTGTTCGCCCGTACAGGCGATGCGGACCAACGGCCTGCCGTTGAGGACGATCTCGACCATGCGTTCACGGATGACGTCGATGGACGCCGCCGACGCCCTTTCCGCGTCGCACAGGACGACCTTCACCTTCGCGATGGAGCCGGTGGTCCCTTTTCTCATTTCTCCTTCCGCTCCCGGAGCATCCGGTGATCCCCCACCCGTATGGTGAGCTTGTTCGCGTCGAAATATTCCATGAGCGGGATGATGAACTTGCGGGTGAGCCCGGTGAGATCCTTGAAGGTCGCCGGCGTCGCCTTCCCGTCCTTCGCAAGCAGCTTCACGTAATCGTCCCTCAGCCGGTCGATGGGGTCCCGGTGAAAGTACAGATCCTCCGTCACCTTCACGAGGACGCCCTCCTTGAGGAGAACGCCGAGAACGCTCTGAACCTCTCCGGGCTTCGAATCGAAGCGCTCCAGGACCTCTTTCACCAGGGGGGGCGTGAGTTTCGCCTTGAGATAGATCTCGGCGATCTTCGCTTTCAGCCCTTCCAGCTCGCCCTTCAGGCTCACCCGGTGGCCCGTCAGGCGCACACTCTCCTTCTCCACGGCGATGAGGCCGTCCTTTTCGAGTTCCTTCGCCGCCATGTTGAACAGTTTCGCGTCGACTTCCCCGGGAAGGACCATCCGGAGTTCTTCCTTGGACATGCCTTCCTTCAGCGGATGCTTCCGGTGATATTCCTCGATCTCTGAAAGCAGCCGCTCCTGAAGGGCCCGGTAGGCGGGTTGGGCGACGACTCTCGAGCCGTCTTTCTCCGGAAGGATGACCTTCTTCTTCTGGACCAGGTCCTTGACGATCTTCTGGAGATCCGTCAGGGCCATTCCGCACCGGACGGCGATCTCCCACAGGGAGAGGCCGGCCACACCCGCGCGTCCGATGATGGTATCGACCCGCTCGGCATCCGAACCGGAACGAAGGATCTCCAGCTCCCCGAGAAACCGGTCGATGCCCCGTTTCTGTTTCCGCCCCTGGGGGTCGAGGATCTCCCCGCCGCCGATGGTCCTCACGGGAGAGTAACTCCGGATGACGAAACGGTCCCGTCCCATGACGACGACAGGTGCCTCGAGAAGCATCTGGGCGAAGACACCCTCGCCGGGTTCGATCTCCTCCCGGTTCAGAAGCAGAACCCTCGCGATGATTTCACTGGTCCCGGTGTGGAACCTCACGAGGCTCCTCGTCTTGAGCTTCTTCTCGACGCCGCGCAGGTAGTGGAGGAAAACATCCGGCCGCTGGGTTGCATCGAAGATCCCGGGATGCGTCACCACCTCCCCGCGCGAAACCGTTTCCTTCTCGACGCCCTGGAGGTTGATGGCCGTCCGCTGCCCCGCCCGGGCGCTATCCTGACTTTCGTTGTGCACCTGGATGCCCCTGATCTTGGCCTGGACCCGCGAGGGCATGATCTCCACCGTGTCCCCGGTCTGCACCTTCCCGGAGACGAGGGTTCCCGTGACCACCGTGCCGAAACCCTTCATGGTGAAGACGCGGTCGATGGGAAGGCGCAGGAGACCGGAGTCGCGCCGCTCCTCGAGGCGGGCGACGGCCTCCGCGATGGCCCGCCGGAGCTCCGGGACGCCACGGCCGCTGACGGCGGAACAGGGCACGACCGGCGCATCGGCCAGGAAGGTCCCCTTCAGGAACTCGCGGACATCGTCCCGGACGAGGGAAAGCCACTCCTCGTCCACGAGATCGACCTTGGTGAGGGCCACCACCCCCTGCCGGATCCCGAGGAGGGTGCAGATGTCGAGGTGTTCCCTCGTCTGGGGCATGACGCCCTCGTCGGCAGCGATCACCAGGACGACGAGATCGATCCCCGTGGCGCCGGCGACCATGTTCTTCACGAACTTTTCGTGGCCCGGAACGTCGACGACGCCGATCCTCTCGTCACCCCCCAGTTCGAGGGGAGCGAAGCCCAGTTCGATGGTGATCCCCCGCTCCTTCTCTTCCTTGAGCCGGTCGGTGTCCACACCGGTCAGCGCCTTGACCAGGGCCGTTTTTCCGTGATCCACATGCCCGGCCGTGCCGAGCACGATATGCTTCATGCGCTCGTCCTTCCTGTCTCGGATCGGTCGCCCGATCCCCCATGGGTGGATTTCCGCTCCCCGGGGACTTCCTTCCGGGAGAAAAAAGGATGTCGAAAAAATAACAAAACCGGGGTATTTAAACAACCATTAAAACGGCCGCCCGACTTCCCACCGTGAGAAAGAGGTTGTCAGGAGCGCCGCACCGTGTTAATGACAGCCTCCTGACGGTGAAGGACATGCGGGTTCTGGGCCTGGACTACGGGGAAAAAAGAATCGGGCTTGCCGTTTCCGACGAAATGGGGATCACCGCCCAGGGCATCCCCACGCTGACGCGCAGGAGCCTCGAGAGGGACCTGGCGGCCCTCGAGAAGATCATCGAGCAGTATGCCGTCGAGAAGATCGTGATCGGTTATCCTCTGAGGCTCGACGGCACAGCGGGGATCCAGTGCGAAAAAGTCGACCGCTTCGCCGCGATCCTCGCAAGGCGCTTCGCCCTCCCGGTCCTCCGATGGGACGAAACCCTGACGACCAGCCGGGCCGAGGAGATCCTCACGGAGACGAGGGTACGCCGGAAAAAGCGTAAGTCCGTCGTGGACAAGCTCGCCGCCATGATTCTCCTTCAGGATTACCTGGACCGTCTGAGAAGGGGAAAAACCGGGGACGGCGAATGAGGCTTCCTGGGAAGAAGGTTCTGATCGTCCTCTCGGTGGCAGCCGTTGTCGCCGCATTGTGCATCGCCGCCCTGATCGTCTATGCGAAAAGTCCCATCGACAGGAACATCCCGACGACGACGGTCGACATCCCCCGGGGGGCCTCCTTCAGCCGGGTGATGGACATCCTGGAGGCCGAAGGACTCCTGAGGCGGAGGGAACTGTTTCATCTCCTCGCCCTGCTGAGAAACGGAACGAGACAGGTCCGGGCGGGGGAATACGAATTTTCAGGTCGGATGTCCCCCTCGGACATCCTGGGAAAGCTCATCCGCGGCGAGACCAAGGACTATCTCATCACGGTGCCCGAGGGTTTCACGCTCCGGCAGGTCCTGGACCGGCTTCTGACCTCGAAACTCGTGGACGAAAAGGAGTTCCTGCGTCTCAGCACCGACCGGGCCTTCCTGTCCTCCCTGGGCATCGAAGGCCGAAGCCTCGAGGGGTATCTCTTTCCGGAGACCTATCGCCTGGACCGTTCGATGGACACGCCCACCATCATCCGACTCATGGTGGAACAGTTCTGGCGCCACGTCACGCCCGCGATGAAAAAGCGGGCCGGGGAACGGGGACTGACCGTCGACCAGTTCGTCACCCTCGCCTCCATCATCGAAAAGGAAACGGGCCGCAAGGAAGAGATGCCGCTCATCTCGGCCGTATTTCACAATCGCCTCAAACGCGGGATGCCTCTCCAGAGCGATCCGACGGTCATCTACGGGCTGCCCGATTTCGACGGAAACCTCCGGAAGCAGGACCTGCAGAGGAAAACGCCCTACAACACCTACCTCTTCACGGGACTCCCGCCCACACCCATCGCCAGCCCCGGGATGGACGCCTTACAGGCCGCCCTGAACCCCGCCGATGTCAATTACCTCTACTTCGTGTCAAAAAACGACGGTTCCCATCACTTCTCAGACCGGCTGAGCCGCCACAGCGAGGCCGTCCAGAAATATCAGCTCCGGAAGAGAAATCCCTGAAAAGTCAAAATTTTTCTTGACATCGGTCGATGCCGACTCTATAGTCCGGACAGGTGGAGGAAAGTGGATTATTGTGGAGTGCTTCTTGCATGGTCTTGAAATCAGAGGATTTTAGGCATGTCCGTTTTCAGGGGAAGATACTACCACACCATTGATGACAAGGGAAGGATCATTTTCCCGTCAAAGCTCCGCGAGGTCTTCGCGGAGAAGTACGACAACCACATGGTCATCACCAACTGGGACGGCTACCTGATGGTCTTCCCCTATGACGAATGGAGGATCCTGGAGGAGAAGGTCAGCCACCAGTCCCTCCTGAAGAGGGAGGTTCGGGCCTTCCAGCGCTTCTTCATGTCGGGAGCCGTGGATTGCTCCTTCGACGGCCAGGGCCGGGTCCTCATCCCGCCGGCGCTCCGGGAGTACGCCAAGCTGGAAAGAGAAATCGTCCTTGCGGGGATGGTGAAGGTCATCGAGATCTGGAGCAAGGAACGCTTCGAGGAGGAGATCGTAAAGTCCGGCGCGAATATTGATCGTTTCAGCGATTACATGGCCGACCTCGGCATCTGACTCCGCTCGAGCACAACCTTTCGACGAAAAGAAGAGGCCGGGAAGAAGGGTGGATTTTCCTTTTGTAACCGGGGCGGAACGACGCGATGGAAACCGCAGGGACCCCTTTTCACAGGCCGGTGATGGTCCGCGAAGTCGTGGAATCGCTCCGGTGCAGACCCGGCGGGCTTTACGTGGACGGAACGGTGGGGGGCGGCGGGCACGCACGGGCGATCCTGGATGCCTCGTCTCCCGACGGCATCCTCGTCGGGATCGACCAGGATGACGATGCTCTTTCAGAATCGGAGAAGGTCCTGCACGAATTCGGCGAAAGGAAGATCCTCGTGAAGGGGAACTTCGCCGACGTGGACGGGATCCTGAAAGGCCTTCGCCTCGGGCCGGCCGACGGTCTTCTCCTGGACCTGGGGGTCTCCTCGCACCAGCTCGACACAGTCGAGCGGGGTTTCCGCTTTTCCTCCGATGCCCCTCTGGACATGCGGATGGACCGTCGCCGCGGGGTCCGGGCGGCCGACCTCGTCAACGGGCTTTCGGAGAGAGAACTTGCGAGGATCCTCCGCGACTACGGGGAGGAAGCGAAGGCCGCGAAGATCGCGAGGGCCATCGTGGCCCGGCGGAAGGCCGCCCCGATCGAAACGACGTCCCAGCTGGCCTCGCTGGTCTCGGGCGTCGTCGGCAGCGGCAGGCAGGGGAGAATCCATCCGGCCACGCGAACCTTTCAGGCCCTGCGGATCGCCGTGAACGAGGAGCTCGAGAACCTTCACGCGGCGATTTTCCGGGGCGTCCCCTGCCTGAAAAAAGGGGGGAGGTTTTCCATCATTGCTTTTCATTCCCTCGAAGACCGGATCGTGAAGAACGCCTTTCGTTCGCTCGAGAAGGGGTGCGTCTGCCCCCCGGATTTTCCTCTGTGCCGGTGCGGGAGGGAACCGCAGCTCAAGGTTTTGACGAAGAGGCCGGTGACCCCCGGCCCCGAAGAGACAGAGGAAAACCCGCGATCGAGAAGCGCGAAGCTCAGAACCGCGGAAAGGATTTAGGACATGCCGATCGTGAGGGCGGCCCGGAGCCGGACAGTGACGGACACCCGCGAGGGGGCGGGGTCGAAGATGGCGAGTTTCATTCTCGCCGTCTGCGTTCTCGTGGCCGCGGCGCTTCTCTATGTCTGGTCCCACCTGAAGAACACGCAGCTGAAGTACCAGATGGCGGAGGAGATCAGCCTCCGGTCGAGCCTCCAGGAAGAAAACCGGAAGCTGAAGGTGGAAATCGCGACGCTGAAGTCACCGAAACGCATCGAGGCCATCGCGAGGGAAAAACTCAACATGGCCTATCCGGAAAGGGAGCAGGTAATCCAGATCAAATGAGCGGGGCACCCCCAAAACGCTACAAGTTGCGGCTGCTGACCGTTCTGCTTTTTTTCTCGGTCCTCTTCCTCGCGCTCATGACCCGGGCTTTCCAGTTGCAGATCATGTCCGGCAGCACCTACAAGGTCATGGCGGAGCGTCAGCACAAGAAGAGTCTGCCCCTGCCGCCCGAACGGGGCCTGATCTTCGACCGCAACGGTGAAAAGCTGGCGGCGAGCCTGCTCGTCGACTCCGTCTTCGTGGACCCTTCCCGGGTGAGCGACGCCGAGGCAACGGCGGCTCGACTGGCCGCGGTCCTTCACCTGAAGAAGAAACAGGTCGCCCAGCAGCTGTCGAAATCGAAGAATTTCTGCTGGATCGCTCGGATGATCTCGCCGGCGCAGGCCGGCCAGATCCGGGCCCTGGAACTCGACGGCGTCTACCTCGTGCAGGAGCCCAAGCGCTTCTACCCCAACAAGGAACTGGCGGGGCAGCTCATCGGATCCGTGGGGCTTGACTCCAACGGCCTCGAAGGGTTAGAACTCAAGTATGAAACATACCTGAAGGGCGAAACGGACAGGGTCCTCTGGGGAAGAGACGCCAAAGGCAGGAAGCTCTATCTTGCCGACGGACCGGCAGAGGAGAAAAGGGACGTCATCCACAACCTCATTCTCACCATCGACAGCCGCATCCAGTATCTGGTCGAATCCCACCTGAAAGAGGCCATAGGAAAAACAGGGGCCCGGGGCGGAATGGCGATCGTCATGGACCCCAAGACGGGGCAGATCCTCGCGATGGCCAACGAGCCGGCATTCAACCCCAACAATTTTCAGCGCGGAGACACGGACCTGAAGCGCAACAAGGCCATCACCGATGTCTTTGACCCGGGGAGCACCTTCAAACCGTTCCTCGCCGCGGCTGCCCTCGAGGAGGGCATCGTGAAGGAAACGGATCGGTTCGACTGTGAAAACGGCGCCTACCGGGTGGCGAACGTCACCATCCACGAGGCCAACCGCAAGAAATACGGATCCCTCACGTTTCGCGAGGTCCTCAAGTACTCGAGCAATATCGGCTCCGTGAAGGTGGCCCAGAGGCTCGGAAAGCAGAAGTTCCATCAATACATCAGAAACTTCGGCTTCGGCCAGAAAACGGGCATCGACCTCCCGGGGGAATCGGGCGGGCTGGTCCGGCCCAGTGAGAACTGGACGACGGTGGACGCCGCCACCATCGCCTTCGGCCAGGGCATCTCCGTGACGGCCATCCAGCTGATCAGCGCCTTCTCGGCCATCGCCAACCAGGGGGTGCTCATGCAGCCCTATCTCGTGCAGAAGATCGTCAATCAGCGGGGTGAGGTGGTCCAGGAATTCACCCCGACGGCCGTTCGCCAGGTGATCTCGCCGAAGACGGCGCAGAGACTCACGGCCATCCTGACCGACGTCGTCGGCGAGGAGGGTGGGACGGGCAAGAAAGCCCGGATCGAGAACGTCGGCGTGGCGGGAAAGACGGGCACCTCTCAGAAATTCGACTTCGCGGCAAAGCGCTACTCCCGGGAGAAGGTGCGGACTTCCTTCATGGGGTTCTTCCCGTCGGGAAACCCGAGGCTTGCCATCCTGGTGACCATCGACGAGCCCCAGCGGTTCAAGTGGGGCGGTGAAGCCGCGGCCCCGGTGTTCAAGGAGATCTCCCAGCAGATCATCCGCTGCTATGACAGCGGGATCGGCGAGGTGCCGACGATCGAAAAAGGGGACGTCAACCAGCCGGTGCCGATCCAGCTCGCTTCGCTGCCTGCGGCGGCCGCCGCGGGCGAGACGGCCGCGGAGGCGGAAGACCTCCTGCCGGATTTCCGGGGAATGCCGCTGAAGAACGCCATGAAGCTGGCCCAGGAACGCGACATCGACCTCAAAATCGTCGGCAGCGGCTGGGCGGTCAGCCAGATGCCCGAGCCGGGAAGCCCCGTACGGCGAAACCGAACGTGCACCGTCTATTTCACGACGGGTCACTGAGGAAGACCCTTGAAACTATCGGAATTGATCCAGGGGATTGACGTTCAGGAAATCAGGGGGGACCTCGCGGTGGAGGTCTCCTCCGTCTGCTACGATTCCCGGAAGTGTGCGAAAGACGCGCTTTTCGTCGCCATCCCGGGGCTCAAGCTCGACGGGCACCGTTTCATCCCGCAGGCGCTGAAAGAGGGCAGCCGCTCCATCCTCTGCGAGCGGCCCGTCGAGGTGCCGGCCGGCGTGACTCTCCTGCGGGTGAAGGACAGCCGGCAGGCCCTGGGGATCATCGGGAAGAATTTTTTCCGGAACCCCTCGGAGGCTCTCTGCCTGGTCGGGGTCACGGGGACAAACGGGAAGACGACGATCACCTACCTGCTGGAATCCATCTTCCGGCAGGCGGGGGCGGTTCCCGGCGTCATCGGGACGATCAATTACCGGTACCGATCGAAGGTGCGCGAGGCGTCCCAAACGACCCCGGAGTCCTTCGACCTCCAGGGGATGCTCAGGGAAATGCTCGACGCCGGTGTCAGTCATGTGGTGATGGAGGTGTCCTCCCACGCCCTGGATCAGAAAAGGGTGGATGACTGCGCGTTCGATGCGGGGATCTTCACGAACCTGTCGCAGGATCACCTGGATTATCACCGGACCCTGGAGGCCTACTTCCAGGCAAAGAAGCGCTTCTTCACGGAACTCCTCAGCCGGGGAACCAAGAGGCGGGGGCAGACGATGATCATCAACGGAGACGACCCCTTCGGGAGACGTCTCCTCAAGGAGCTGCCCCCTTCGCAGGTCCTCTCCTTCGGATTGGAAGACGACTGCGATGTCGGGGCGGCGAAATATGCCTTCTCCCTGGAAGGGATCGATGCGGAGATCCGCACACCGCGGGGCGCGTTCCCCGTCCGGTCGGGCCTCGTCGGGCGATACAATCTCTACAACCTCCTCGCCGCCGCCGCGGCGGCCTACAGCCTGGGCATCGGCGCCAGCGCCGTCCAGTCGGGGCTTTCCCGTCTCGGGACGATCCCCGGCCGGCTCGAGAAGGTGAGTGTCGCCGGCGAACCGACCGTCTTCGTGGACTACGCCCACACGGAGGACGCGCTCAAGAAGGTGATCGAGAACCTGTTGCCCTTCAAGAAGGCGCGGCTCATCACGGTTTTCGGCTGCGGGGGGGACCGCGACCGGGGCAAGCGTCCCCTCATGGGCAAGGCGGTCGTCCAGCGAAGCGATCTTTCGATCCTCACATCCGACAATCCGAGAACGGAAGATCCTCTGGCCATCCTCGGGGAGATCGAGGCCGGGGTTGAAAACGAGGGCGCATCGAAATATTCCGTCGAGGACATCCGAAAGGGGATCGACGGGAGGGCGTATGTCGTCATCCCCGATCGACGGGAAGCCATCCGCGAGGCCATCCGGATCGCCCGTCCCGAGGACATCGTCCTCGTGGCCGGAAAGGGGCACGAAACCTACCAGATTGTCGGGACGGAGAAGTTTCCCTTCGACGACCGGGAGGAATGCCGGGAGGCGCTGAAGGCCTCTTGAGCAGAGGAAGGATTGATGGGCAGGGAGTCTCTCCCGCAGCTGAGCAGCGAGGACATCCGCAGGGCCGCCGGGGCCGACGTGATCCCCGGCCGCGGGGAGGGGACGTTCCGGGGGGTTTCCACGGATTCGAGGGTCATCACGAGGGGAGATCTCTTCGTGGCCCTCGTGGGCGAGCGCTTCGACGGCCATGACTTCCTCCAAACGGCCGTCCAGGCCGGGGCGGCGGGTGTGGTCGTTCAGCGGGACCGCCAGCAAAAGGTCAACGGGCTCCCTCCCGACGTCACGGTCCTGAGCGTCGAGGACACGCTGAAAGCCCTCGGGGACATCGCCCGCTGCTGGAGGATGAAATTCGATGTTCCCGTCGTGGCCGTCACGGGGAGCTCGGGGAAAACGACGACGAAGGAGATGGCGGCCGCGATCCTCGGACAGACGAAGAACGTTCTCAAGAACGAGGGGAACCTCAACAACCTGATCGGGCTTCCGCTCACCCTGCTCAGGCTCCAGCCAAGGCACGAAGCCGTCGTCCTGGAGATGGGGACGAACCGGCGGGGGGAAATCCGACGTCTCGCCGAGATCGCGGGACCGGACATCGGGGTCATCACGAACGTGGGACCGGCGCACCTCGAGGGTCTCGAATCCATCGAGGTGGTCCGGGAGGAAAAGGGCGACCTGTTCGTCACCATGGCCGGCCGGGGCACAGCCGTCATCAACAGGGACGACCCGAACCTCTCTTTCTGGGAGGAGCGATGGACGGGGCGAAAGATCACCTTCGGCATCGAGAGGCCGGCGGGGGTCCACGCGGCGCACATCAGCCAAGAAGGGGAGAGAGGTACGATCTTCACGCTCGTGGCGGGAAAGCACACGCGGGAGATCCCGTTGGCCGCGATCGGGAACCACAACGTATACAACGCGCTGGCCGCGGCGGCGGCGGCGCTGGCCTGCGGCATCCCCTTTGATGCCGTCTGCCGCGGACTCATGTCGTTCAAACCCGTCCCGGGCCGGATGGAGGTGCACCGGTTGAAAAACGGCGCCTTCCTCATCGACGACGCATACAACGCGAATCCGGCATCCGTCGGCGAGGCGCTCAAGACGCTCCGGGAACTGAAAGGGGAAAGCCGCAGCGTCGTCGTTCTCGGCGACATGCTGGAGCTCGGGCGGGCGTCGGAGAAGCTTCACGGCGAGATCGGGCGGTTGATCGCTGAAACCGGCGTGGGAGAGGTTTTCCTCCGCGGACGGTTCGCCGGCGCCGTGGCCCAGGGGGCCATGAAGAAGGGTCTCCGGGCGGACCGGATCCGCGTCGATTGGGCCCCCGGGGAGATCGCGGAGTTCCTGAAGCGCGGACTCCGGGAAGGCGACTGGGTCCTGGTCAAGGGATCCCGCAGGATGAAGATGGAGGACGTCGTCCAGGAAATCCTCCGGACGATCGGGGTTGAATATTGAACGTCTCCCGTTGTAAGTTCACGGCTCATTTTCGTAAAACGCGGAGGTCGTGAGAGTTGATTTACCACCTTCTTTACCCGCTGCACGAAACCTATTCCTACTTCAACGTGTTCCGCTACATCACGTTCCGGACGATCTACGCCGCGATCACGGCCCTCGTCATCTGTTTCGTGGTGGGTCCCTGGCTGATCCGCAAGCTCGAAACCCTCAAGATCGGGCAGCCCATCCGGGAAGACGGGCCGGACTCCCATCTCTCCAAGAAGGGGACCCCGACGATGGGGGGCATTCTCATCATTTTCGCCAGCGTGTTTTCGACCCTGCTGTGGACGAACCTGACCAATCCCCTGATCTGGCTCGTGGTGATGGTGACGTTGGGATTCGGCATCATCGGGTTCATGGACGACTACCAGAAGCTCACCGCGGGGAACAGCAAAGGCATCTCGGCGAAGAAAAGACTCGGCCTCGAATTCCTGATCGCCCTCTTCGTCAGCATCGTCCTCTTCCTCCGTCCCGATTTCAGTTCCGCCGTCACGATCCCCTTCTTCAAGACGATGCTCCCCAACCTCGGGCTGGCCTATATCCTCTTCTCGACCTTCGTGATCGTCGGTGCGGCCAACGCCGTCAACCTCACCGACGGGCTCGACGGGCTCGCCATCGGCCCGGCCACGATCTGTTTCATGACCTATCTTCTCTTCGCCTATTTCGCCGGGAACGTGAAGATCGCCGGCTATCTGCAGATCCCCTACGTGCCCGGCACGGGTGAGCTGACCGTCTTCTGCGGCGCCATGAGCGGGGCCTGCCTGGGCTTCCTGTGGTTCAACACCTACCCGGCCCAGGTCTTCATGGGGGACGTGGGGTCCCTCTCCCTGGGAAGCGCCCTCGGGGCGCTGGCCATCATGACGAAGCAGGAGCTGCTCCTGGCCATCGTCGGCGGGGTCTTCGTCCTCGAGGCGGTCTCCGTCATCTGCCAGGTGGGCTATTTCAAACTGTCCAACGGGCGGCGCATCTTCCGGATGGCGCCCATTCATCATCATTTTGAACTCAAGGGCTGGGCGGAGCCCAAGGTGATCGTCCGATTCTGGATCATCTCCATCCTGCTTGCGCTCCTGGCGATCAGCACCTTGAAACTGAGGTAGAAAAGGAGGGCATGGAATTCGGCGGTAAAAGGGTCCTGGTCATCGGGCTCGGCAAGACGGGGATCTCGACGGCCCGTTTTCTCGCCGGGAGGGGCGCCTCCGTGGTGGTCGCGGACGACAAGCCCCCGGCCGAGATGGGGGATGCCGCAACGGCGCTCGCCGGCCTTGATCTGCGGTTCAACCTGGGCTCCCCGGATGCGGCCGTCCTGTCGGGGGTCGATCTCATCATCCCGTCGCCGGGGGTGCCGCCGGTCCACCCGCTCCTTGCGGAAGGTGTCAGGCGGAACATCCCCGTGCTCGCCGAGATCGAGGTCGCCTTCCGTTTCCTGAAGCGGCCCGTGATCGCCATTACGGGAACGAACGGGAAAACAACGGTGACGACCCTCGTCGGAGAGATGCTTCGGGCCTCGGGCCGGAGAGTCTTCGTGGGCGGAAACATCGGGGAACCCCTGATCGGGTATGTCGACGGCCCCCAGCAGGAGGAATTCGCCGTCCTCGAGGTGAGCAGCTTCCAGCTCCAGTGGATCGAGCGGTTCCGGCCGGCGGTGGCGGTGCTCCTGAACGTCACCTGCGACCACATCGACTATCACGGAACCTTCGACGCCTACCGGGCGGCCAAGGAAAGAATCTTCGAAAACCAGGGCCCCGGTGACGTCGCCGTCCTGAACGCCGATGCGCCCTGGGCGAGCCCCCTGACCCGGCGGTTGAAATCGAAGGCGCTTTTCTTCAGCTCGAAGGCGGAGGTCCCCGGCGGGATGTTCCTCCGGGGCGACGAGCTGATCCTGCGGGAGGACGGCGAGGACCGGGAAGTCTACCCCGCCGGGATGATCCGGGTCCCGGGGACCCACAATGTGGAGAACGTGATGGCCGCCATCCTGGCGTGCCGCGCCTGCGGATGCCCGCGGGAGGGGATCATCGAGGCGGTCTGTTCCTTCCGGGGGGTGGCGCACCGAATCGAGTTCGCCGGGGAGAAAAACGGGGTGGCCTTCTACGACGACTCCAAGGGGACGAACGTGGACGCCGTTGCCCGGGCCCTGGAGACCTTCTCGCGCCCCGTGATCCTCCTGCTCGGCGGCCGTGACAAGGGCGGGGATTTCGGCAGTCTCGCGGAGGGCATCCGCAGGGGGGTCAAGGAGATGATCCTCTTCGGCGAGGCAAGAGAAACGATCGGGCGGATGATCGGCGGCATCGTGAAGACGCGCCTGGCGACGACCCTCGGGGAGGCCGTCGAGCAGGCCTGGACCGACGCCTCCGCGGGCGACGTCGTGCTCCTGTCGCCGGGTTGCGCGAGCTTCGACGAGTTCAAGGATTACAGGGAACGGGGGAATTTCTTCCAGGGGATGGTCCGGAAGATCATCGCCGGAGAAATTCCCCGGGGGTAGAGCGGGGGAACAGACATGCAGGAAGCGATACCGAGAAAAAGGAGGCAGGATTTCGTCCTCATCGCCTCCACCCTCACCCTCATCGCTTTCGGGACCGTGATGATCTACAGCTCGAGTTACATCATCGCCGCGCAGAAGTTCGGCGACGGCTACTACTTCCTGAAGAAGCAGGTTTTCTTCCTGGTTCTCGGGTTGACGGCCATGATCTGCCTTGCCAAGCTGCCCTACACCCATCTCCGGAAGGTCGCCTATGCGGGCCTCGCCGTCTCGGCGGTCCTGCTCGTCGCCCTCTTCATCCCCGGACTCGGGGCCAAGGTGGGCGGCGCGAGGCGCTGGCTGCGGCTCGGGGTTCTTTCCTTCCAGGTGTCGGAGTTCGTCAAGGTCTGCCTCGTCATCTTCCTCGCCCACTTCCTGGCGAAGAAATCCGACCGCGTGAAGGAGTGGCGGATCTTTCTGCCGCCGCTCCTCGTCGTGGGCGCCCTGGCCGGGTTGGTCCTCAAGCAGCCGGATTTCGGGACGGCCGTCCTCATGATGGGGCTGATGTTCTTCCTGCTCTACCTGGCGGGGTGCCGGATCCTGCACCTCGCGGTCCTGTGCGCCGCCTTCGTCCCCATGGCCGTCCTCCTCGTCTGGCAGAAGAGCTATCGACTCGCCCGCTGGAAAACGTTCCTCGACCCCTGGCAGGACCCGCAGAAGTCGGGTTTCCAGATCATCCAGTCCTTCCTGTCCTTCGGCTCCGGCGGCGCCTTCGGGGTCGGCCTCGGCGACGGCATGCAGAAGCTCTTTTACCTGCCCGAGCCGCACACCGATTTCATCCTCTCCATCATCGGGGAGGAAACGGGCCTCATCGGGATCGCCGCCGTTGTCACGCTCTTTGCGATCCTGATCCTCCGGGGATTCATGATCGCCTTCCGGGTCCCCGATCTTTTTGGAAGCCTTCTGGCCTCCGGGCTGACGATCCTGATTGCCATGGAGGCCTTTATCAATATTGCCGGGGTGATGGGGCTCGTCCCCACCAAGGGCATGGCCCTCCCCTTCGTCTCCTACGGGGGAACGTCCCTGATCATGAGCCTGGCGCTGATAGGCATCCTGCTCAATTTGTCCACCTATCAGAAATCGAGCTACCGCGAGGCTCCGAAGTGAAGGTGATCATCGCAGGCGGCGGCACGGGCGGTCATCTCTTCCCCGGCGTGGCCGTGGCCGAAGAGTTTCTGAGGCGGGACGGCAAGAGCAGGGTCCTCTTCATCGGGACCCAAAAAGGGATCGAGTCCGCGGTCCTGCCGAAACTGGGGTTCGAGCTCGCCGCCCTGGACATAGCGGGTATCAAGGGGAAGGGCTTCCGGGGCGCGGTGAAAGCCCTCCTGAAGATCCCGCAGAGCCTGGGCCGCTCTGCAGGGATCATCCGGCGCTTCGGGCCGGACATCCTGATCGGTGTGGGCGGCTACGCCTCGGGCCCGGCGGTCCTCGCGGCCCACTGGATGGGGGTCAAGACGGCCGTCATGGAACAAAATGCCGTCCCGGGGATCACCAACAAGCTCCTCGGGCGGTTCGTGGACCGGGCCTTTGTGACCTTCGAGGAAACGCGGAAGGCCTTCCCCGAGGGCAAGGTCCTCGTGACGGGGAACCCCGTTCGGGAGGGTTTTCTGAGGTCGATGACAGAGAGCGGCGAGACGGACGGGCGCTTCACGATCCTCGTCTTCGGCGGAAGTCAGGGGGCGCACCGGATCAACATGCTTTTCCTCGAGGCCCTGAAGGCCCTGCGGATCGAGCGTGCGCTGATCCGCGTCATCCATCAGACGGGGGGTGCCGATTTCGAGGCGGTGTGTCGCGGCTACCGGGACCTGGGGCTGGAGGCCGATGTGAGACCCTTCATCCAGGACATGCCGCGGGTGTTCCGGTCCGCCGACCTCCTCATCTGCCGGGCCGGTGCGACCTCCATCGCGGAGATCACGGCCAGCGGAAAGGCGGCTATTTTGATCCCCTTTCCCTACGCCGTGCACGACCACCAGACGAAAAACGCCGAGGTCCTCGCCCGGGCGGGCGCCGCGATCGTGGCCGCTGAGAAGGACCTCACGGCCGAAGGGCTTGCCCGGACGATCGAGGAACTCTACGGCGACCCCGGCCGGCTCCGCGCCATGGCGGAGAAATCCCGGGCCCTGGGCAATGTCCGCGCCGCGGCGGACATCGTGGACGAATGCCTGAGGCTGACCGCGGCCTGAAACAAGAAAGAGAGAGAACCCGATGGAAAACCACAGACAGCGTGATTTGATGCAGCGGAAGGTCAGCCACATCCACTTCGTCGGGATCGGCGGGATCGGCATGAGCGGCATCGCCGAGGTCCTCCTGAACCTGGGGTACCGGGTGAGCGGCTCCGACCTCCAGGAGTCGGACCTGACCCAGCGGCTCGCATCGATGGGCGCCCGCATCTACTACGGCCACCGACAGTCGAACCTCCGGGATGCCGACGTGGTGGTGACCTCCACGGCGGTGAAAAACGACAACCCCGAGGTCCTGGAGGCGCATTACCGCAGCATCCCGGTGATCCCACGGGCCGAGATGCTCGCGGAGCTCCTGAAGATGAAGTTCTCGATCGCCGTTTCGGGGATGCACGGAAAGACGACGACCACCTCCATGATCTCCACCCTCCTCGCCCACGGCGGACTCGATCCCACCATGGTGATCGGCGGGAAGCTGGCCAGCATCGGGAGCAACGCCCGTCTGGGCAACGGCGAGGTCATCGTGGCCGAGGCCGACGAGAGTGACGGCTCTTTCCTGAAACTGGGCCCCTCGATCGCGGTGATCACGAATATCGACCGGGAACACCTCGACTACTACCGGGACATCCAGGACATCAAGGAGGCCTTCCTGAAGTTCGCCAATCTCGTGCCCTTCTACGGTTCCACCGTTCTGTGCATGGACGACGAACACGTCCGCGACATCCTCCCGGGGATCAAGCGCCGGAGCATCACCTACGGAATCCACCGGGCGGCGGACTACCAGGCGAGAAACATCCGATCCGAGGGCGCCTCCTCCCACTACGACGTGTACTACCGCGGCGAAAAGCTGGGGGACATCCACCTGAACGTGCCGGGGCTCTTCAACGTCTACAACTCCATGGCGGCCGTCGCCGTCGGGCGGGAGCTCGACATGGCCTTTCCCGTCATCCAGGAGGGGCTCAGGACCTTTGTCGGGGTCCACCGGAGGCTCGAGGTGAAGGGGCGCGTCAACGACATCACCGTCGTCGATGACTACGGCCATCACCCGACGGAGATCGTGGCGACCCTGGCGGCGGCGAAGCAGGTCTGGAAGAACCGGATCATCGTCGTCTTCCAGCCTCACCGGTACACCCGGACCCGGGCCCTCTTCAAGGAATTCCTGACGGCCTTCTACGACGCCGACGTCCTCGTCGTCATGGACATCTATGCCGCCAGCGAATCCCCCATCGAGGGGGTCAACAGCCTGAGCCTCGCCGAGGGCATCCAGAACAAGGGCCACCGGCAGGTCCAATATATCGGACAGCCGGACCGGGTGTTGGAATACCTTCTCGAGACGGCCCGGCCGGGTGATGTGATCATCACCCAGGGCGCGGGCAACGTGTGGAGAGTGGGCGAAGAATTCCTGAAGAAGGCAAAGGGGAGTTAGGTCTTCGATGAACCGCGCGGGAAACGGGATGGAACCCTGGAAAGAGAGGTTGAGGAAGATCCAGTGCATCAAGGTTCTCTTCGACGAACCCATGGCCCGCCACACCTCCATGGGCGTCGGCGGCAGAGCCGATGCCCTGATCTTCCCGGAACAGGCGGAGGCCCTGCGGAAAATCATCGCCTGCCTGAAGGAGTTCGGCGTCCCCTTCCTGCCGGTGGGAAACGGGACCAACCTGATCGTGCGGGACGGGGGGTTCCGGGGCGCCATCATCGTCCTGAAAAACCTCAAGGCCCTGAAGGTCCTCTCCCGGCACGGCAGGGAGGTGGATCTCTGCGCGGAAGCGGGGGTGCCGCTCGCCGACCTCGTCACGCTGGCCCTCTCGGAGTCCTGCGAGGGGATGGAATTCTGCGCCGGCATCCCGGGCAGTGTCGGCGGGGCCGTCCGGATGAACGCGGGCGCCTACGGGCGGGAGATGAAGGACGTCATCACGTCGGTGTCGCTGATCAACGGGAGCGGCACCGTCCACTCGATCCCGAGGGAGCAGCTCCGGTTCGAATACCGCAATCTCGAGCTTCCCGGCGAGGCGCTCATCGTCAGCGCCCTCTTCCGCCTGCAGCGGGGGGACCGCCGGCAGATCGAGGAAAGGGTCTCCGACATCCTGAAGGCGCGCTGGTCGAAACACCCCGTGCAGTTCCGCAACGCCGGATCCATCTTCAAGAACCCGCCCGGCATGCCGGCGGGGCGGCTCATCGAAGAGGCGGGCTTGAAGGGGCTGCGGATCGGTGACGCCGAAGTGTCCCCCATGCACGGCAACTTCATCGTCAACCTGGGAGAGGCCACGGCCCGGGACATCCTCTCCCTCATCGAAGCGGTGCAGAAGCGGGTCCTCGAGGCGAAGGGGATCTCCCTCGAGACGGAAGTCAAGGTGATCGGGGAAAACGGATGAAGAAATCCCTCAAGGCCAGGATCGAGGTGCGCAAGAACCGGCTCCGGCGGCAGTCGCAGAGGATCCTCTACGAGATCTACAAGGTCGCCCTGCTCATGGCCTGCGTCATCATCCTGAGCGCCCTGCTCATCTTCACGTACAACTTCATCGTCGTCTCCCCGTACTTCCAGCTGCAGGAAGCCGTCGTGACGGGCGTGGAGAGGATTCCCCGCGAGGAGATCCTGCACCTGGCCGGGATCCGGCCCGACCAGAACATCCTGACGGTGAACCTGAAGGCCATGGCCCGCCGGATCCAGACCAACGTCTGGGTCAAGGAGGTCAGGATCAAGCGGGACCTGCCCAACAAGCTCATCATCGAGGTCAGGGAACGCAAGCCCATCGCGCTGCTCAAGAAGGATGACGCCTTCTACTACATCGAACGCGACGGCGTCATGTTCACGCGGCTGGAGAAGGACGAGCGCACCGACCTGCCCATCCTGACGGGGTTCTGCCGCAGGGGGGAGGACAACCGGGAGCGGATCCGGACGTCCATCCGGCTCCTCGAGTACCTCTCCACCTACGAGGAGATCCCGTGGCTCAGGAACGTATCGGAGATCTACGAGGACCGGATTTTCGGGCTGTCCCTCTTCACCGAGAACGGCATGTGCCTGCTTCTGGGCTTCGATGATTTCGAAAGGAAGCTCCAGCGCCTGAAGCCCGTCCTGGCCGACCTGGCGCGGCGCGAGATCCAGGGGTTTTTGATCATCGATCTCAACAACCCCCACAAGATCACCGTTCAGGGGAAGCAACTCCCGACGCCGGCGAAGAAGGCGAAAGGCGTGAAGGCGTAGAGCGGAAACCAACGGGGCCGGAGGGTGACCCCGAAAACGCAGAGGCTGGGAAGACCCATGGCAAAGAAAGGAAACATCGTCGTCGGCCTGGACATCGGCACGAGCAAAATCTGCACCATCGTCGGTGAGATGACCAACACGGGGGTGCAGATCATCGGGATGGGCAATCACCCCTCGGAGGGGCTCCGGAAGGGTGTGGTGGTCAACATCGAAAGCACGGTGGAGTGCATCCGGAAATCCGTCGAAGAGGCGGAGTTCATGTCCGGATGCGAGATCACCTCGGTCTTCACCGGGATCTCGGGCGGCCACATCAAGGGGTTCAACAGCCACGGCATCGTGGCGGTTCACGGGCGAGAGGTGGACGAGTCGGACGTGAAGCGGGCCATCGAGGCCTCCAAGGCCGTGTCCATCCCCCTGGACCGGGAAATCCTCCACGTGCTGCCCCAGCATTACATCGTCGACGAACAGGACGGCGTGAAGAACCCCGTCGGGATGTCCGGGGTGAGGCTCGAGGCGAAGGTCCACATCGTCACGACGGCCATCGCGTCGATGCAGAACATCATCAAGTCGGTCAACCGCGTCGGGCTCGACGTCAACGAGGTGGTCCTGGTCCAGCTGGCGACGAGCGAAGCGGTGCTCTCCCCCGACGAGAAGGAACTGGGCGTGGCCCTGGTGGACATCGGCGGGGGGACGACGGACATCGCCGTCTTTCACGAGGGGAGCATCAAGCACACGGCCATCCTCACCGTGGGTGGCAATTACCTGACCAACGACATCTCCATCGGGCTCCGCACCCCCGTCATCGAGGCGGAAAAAATGAAGATCAAGTACGGGTGTGCCAACACCTTCATGATCCCCCAGAATGAGACCATCGATGTCCCCAGCGTGGGCGGCCGCGAGGCCCGCCGCGTCTCCCGGCAGATCCTGGGCGAGATCATCCAACCCCGGATGGAGGAGATCCTCACCATGGCCCAGAAGGAGATCGTCAAGTCCGGTTACGAGGACCTCCTCGCGGCCGGCGTGGTCGTCACCGGGGGAGCGTCGATCATGGAGGGCACGCTCGAACTGGCCGAGCGCATCTTCAACATGCCCGTCCGGAGGGGCTTCCCGCTGGGCATCGGCGGCCTCACTGACATCGTCAACAGCCCCCTCTACGCCACGGGCGTGGGGCTCGTCAACTACGGCAGCAAATCGTTCGCCCAGCGGGCGACGAGAAGGAAGGAAGGCGGTCCGGGTCATTACCTGATCAAGAAGGTAAAGAAATGGTTTTCAGACTTTTTCTAAGGGAGGGATGACGAATGTTTGAACTGATCAACGGAGGAACCGACCACCCCAACGGTGCGAAGATCAAGGTGGTCGGTGTGGGAGGCGGCGGCGGGAACGCCCTGAACACCATGATCCAGTACAACCTACAGGGCGTCGATTTCATCGCGGCCAACACGGACGCCCAGGCCCTGGGCATATCGCTGGCCCCGCTGAAGATCCAGCTCGGTGCCAACGTCACCAAGGGGCTGGGGGCGGGCTCCGACCCCGAGGTCGGGCGGAAGGCCGCCACGGAAACGCGGGATCTCCTGACGGCCGCCCTCGAGGGGGCGGACATGATCTTCATCACCGCCGGTCTCGGCGGCGGGACGGGCACGGGCGGCGCCCCGATCATCGCCGAGATCGCCAAGTCGATGGGTGCCCTGACCGTGGGGGTCGTGACGAAGCCCTTCCAGTTCGAGGGCAAGCGGCGGGAACGGCAGGCCGAGGAGGGCCTGGCGGAGCTACGCAAGACCGTCGACACGCTCATCGTGATCCCGAACCAGAGGCTCCTGAGCATCGGCGGGAAGAACATGGTGCTCCTCGAGGCCTTCAAAAAGGCCGACGACATCCTGTACCATGCGGTGAAGGGCATCTCCGACCTCATCATGGTCCCCGGTCTCATCAACCTGGACTTCGCCGACGTGAAGAGCATCATGTCGGAGATGGGGCTCGCCCTGATGGGCACCGGCATCGCCAGCGGCGAGAACCGCGCCGTCGAGGCCGCCCAGCGGGCCATTTCCTCGCCCCTGCTGGAGGACAACTCCATCCAGGGCGCCCGGGGGGTTCTCCTCAACATCACGGCGGGACCCGACATCACCTTGCACGAGATCAGCGAGGCCTCCACCCTCGTCCAGAACGAGGCCGACGAGGAGGCCAACATCATCTTCGGCACGGTGATCGACGACGCCATGGGCAGCGAGGTCCGCATCACCGTCATCGCCACGGGCTTCGATCACAGCGGGAAGAAACGGCAGGCGACGCCGAACATCTCCCACATGAGCAGCTACAAACAGAAGGAGGATTTCGCCACGCCGACCTTCATGCGAAAGGAAAAGGCCCCGGCGGCGGCGCCTTCCTCCGTCATCAAGATGGGGCTGATCGAAGACGGCGTGGACCGGGATCTCGAGGTGCCGACCTTTCTGAGAAAACAGGCCGATTAGGATGGTGCGGAGGCGGAAAGAGCAATACCGTGAGCTTCTATCCGTAGAAAAAGGGGTCCGGAAAAAACTGTGGGGGGACAGGATCCCCGTCTGTCTTGTCTACCCGAACGTCTACCGGACCGGGATGGCCAACCTGGGCTTCCAGACCGTCTATGATTGTTTGAATCGTCACCCCTCTTTCCTCTGCGAAAGAGTCTTCCTTCCCGATCCCGGGGAGGCCAAGGAATTCTCCCCGGGACCTCCCTCCCTTCTCAGCGTCGAATCGGGAAGGCCCCTGCGGGACTTCGACATCGCGGCCTTCTCCATCGCCTATGAAAACGACTACCTCAACATCCTGCACATCCTGGAGACGGCGCGGATCCCGCTCACCGCCGAAGAGCGGACCCCGCGGGACCCCCTGATCCTGGGCGGCGGCATCGCCGTCACCCTGAACCCCGAACCCCTGGCCCCTTTCTTCGACCTCTTCCTCCTCGGCGAGGGGGAAGAGGTGATCCCCGAGTTCCTCGATCTCTACGGGGCACTCCGCACGGGGGGCGCACCCCGCGAAGAGATCCTCTCCCGGATCCAGCGCGGGATCGAGGGCGCCTACGTTCCCCGCTTCTACGACGTCCGCTACGGCCCTGACGGCCTCATCGAATCCTTCCGGCCGGCCGATCCCGCCTTTCCCGCGAAGGTCCGGGCCCGGCACGTCGCGGACCTGGATGCCTTCGACACCCACGAGACGATCGTGACGGCGGAGACGGAATTCGGAGACATGTTCCTCACGGAAGTGAGCCGCGGCTGCGCGCGGCGCTGCCTCTTCTGCGCCGCGGGGTTCGTCTGCGGTCCGGCAAGATTCCGGAGCCCCGGGAGGCTCGCCGGCTCCATCGAAGAGGGCCTCCAGTCCAAGGGGAAGATCGGCCTTCTCGGCACGGCGGTGTCGGACCACCCGAACCTGCGGGATCTCTGCCGCACCATCCTCGAGCGAGGCGGGACCTTCTCCGTGGGGTCGATGAGGGCGGACCGCCTGAGCACGGATCTTGCGGCGCTCCTGAAGGAAGCCGGCGTGGAGATGGTTTCCCTCGCCCCCGAGGCGGGCTCCCAGCGGCTGAGGGACCTGATCGGCAAGGGGATCACGGAGAGGCACCTCTTCAGGGCCGTCGAGGCGCTCATCGGCGCGGGCATCGTCAATCTCCGCCTCTACTTCATGGTGGGGCTCCCCACGGAAGATGAAGAGGACATCGAGGCGATCATCGACCTCACCCGGCGGATCAAGCACCACGCCGTCAGGATCACCGAGGGGAAAAAGAAATTCCGGCGGATCACCCTGAGCATCAACCAGTTCATCCCCAAGGCGGCCACCCCATTCCAGTGGCTGCCGCTCGCCGACACGAACATCGTCCGGCGGCGCATCCGGAAAATCTCCCAGGCCCTCGGCAGGGAGCGTTCCGTCACGGTGACCCACGACCTGCCCAAGTGGAATTACATCCAGGCCCTTCTCTCCCTTGGAGACCGCCGTGTGAGCAAGCTCCTTCTCTCAGCCCATCAGAAAAAAGGAAACTGGGCCCAGGCCTTCAAGGAGTCCCCCATCAACCCCGACTTCTACGTCTCCCGCGAGAAGAAAGCCGGCGAGATCCTCCCCTGGGATTTCATCAACCACGGGGTGGAGAAGGACGAACTCCTGAAGGAATGCAGGAAAGCCCTCAAAGGCCCCTGAGACCCTCCCGGGAAACGGATCACCTCCTTACCCCGCCGGGGGAAATGCTCTGTCGAAAGAAGAGAGACGAAGAAAAGGGGACGGGACCTCGAAGCCCGCACCGCCCCGGAAGTCCCCGTCCCCTCACTGCTCATCCGAAGATTGTTCCCCGATTTTTCTCCTTTCGATCATCAGAAAATCAGTGCAGGGCGGACGGGGTGGGCGTTTACGTTTTCACCCCGGATCCCCGCACGCAAGCCCCCCTACTGCGGCAGGGTACCCTGTGTCATTCGGCACAACTTCGCCCTGCCGGAGAAAGGGGATCCGTTGCCTGCCGGATGAATGATGTAAATGTGATTGGAAAGCTCGCGGTGTTTCCTGACGGACCGGAAAGGCGCCCGTCAGGAAGCAGGTAGGACGATCTTCAGTTCCACGGCCCCCCCTTGCGGACGATGCAGGCGAGGAACCGCAATCCGCTCAGCGGTTCCCCCGACCGGAAGTCCGCTCTTGATTCATCGGATGAGGATTCATCACGAACCGCGTTCTTCGACCGGTCTGTTGATGAAATCCTCTCGAGGATGACCGATGAAACGAATCCGAAAGCGTTGAAAGCAGTGCGTACAGGGAGGTTCCCGCCCGTCAGCACGAGAAGAACATGAGCCGTCGATTCCCTTTTTAAATAAGCGACAACGAAAAAAAGTCAAGTTGCACAAAAGTATGATTTTAGGGTCGGAAAAAGCCGTAGAGGGGAAAGCCCCGGCTTTGAGAAAGTGTGACGTCCATCTGCGAAAAAAGTATGAGAGAAAGGGTCATCGGCGGGGACATCTTTCGCCGGCACTCAGCCCTTTGCTGTCACCCCGCTGACACCATGACCGTCAAAATGTTGAACGATCGCGTTCGGCAACCGAGCGGGTTCACTCATCGGGCCTTGAAAAAGAACAATGATTTCGACCCTCCCCCCGTGAAATTCAAGCACGCCCCCGTTTGAAAACAGCGTCCGGCCTTGTTCCCGGCGTTCCCGCCGCCCGGCCGCCGCGCGCCCGGATGCCCCGCCGCCCCCCTGCGGCTTACGTTTCACGAAAATTGCATGTTTTCAGGCTTGATTCCTTTTCATCGAAGCGGTAGATACACCTTGAAGATCGGCAGATACATCCTCGTCATCCTCTTCATCCTCGGATACCTGATCCTCTTCGGCCGAAGCGGGATCGTGGACAACTACCGGCTCGGGACCAAGCTGTCCGCCCTTCGCGCCGGAAATGAGGAACTGTCCCGGGAAAACGAGAGTCTTCGTTCGGAAGTCCTGCTCCTGAGGAAAGATCCAAAGTACATCGAGCGGCTCGCCCGGCAGGAACTCGGCATGGTGAAAAAGGGAGACCTCGTTTACCGATATCCCGACGAGGCAGCTGCCCCACGGAGAGAAAAAGACCGGGAGACCGGCACAGGACTCTCAGAAATGCAGGCGGGCCCCTGAGACCTGCGGGGCCTTGCGGGGAGGAACGGCCAAGATGCCAGATAACTTTACCTTGAAGCAGCGGATCGAAAACCACGGACTCATCGTCATCGCCCTCGGGTTGATCCTGATCTACTGGGTGTTCGACACGATGGTGACGGACCAGTTTTATCTGCGACTCCTCGTGGTCACGCTGATTGCCACCTACAGTGTTCTCACCCAGCACCTGATCAACTCGCGAAAGGACGCGGAGATCGATCTCAAAAAATCCCAGGAGTCCTTCAGCAGGGAAATCGCGGCGCTGAAGAGTGAGCTCAACGAGCTGAAGAAGAAACCCTCTGCCTGATCCGGAACAGGGTGAAGAATACAGGGCTCGGCGTCCGTCTGGTCTATCCGGTCTTTTCGTGCATGTGGATGATCCCCGCCTCTCTCCACGCACCACCCGTCACCGGACACCGTTTCCCCCCGTCGGACCGTGCGAGATCCTTCCCTGCATCCAGTCATTGAATCTGCGAGCCGATTAGTCGGCTCGCAGAGACTCCACGATGTTCATCCCCGCCGCCCGTCGCGCCGGCAGGACGCCCCCGATGAAGCCCATGGACAGGGCGAAGACCATCGACTGGGCGGCGATGGCCGGCGTGAGGGTGAAGCTGAAGGCCAGTTCCGCGAAGGTCTGGAAATTCATGGTGGAGACGGTGATGAACTGCATGAAGGAGGCGAAGAAAAGCCCGGCGGCGCCGCCGAAGGAACCCAGAAGGAGCGCCTCCAGGAGAAAGGCCGCCAGGATGCTCCTTCGCTGGAAGCCCAGGGCGCGGAGGGTCCCGATCTCGCCGGTGCGGTTCGCCACGGCCGAGTACATGGTGATCATGGCCCCGATGACGGCACCGATCGAGAAGATGCTCGTGAGGGAAAGCCCGAGGATGCGGAGAAACTTGGCCATCGCCCTGGACTGCTCGGCATAATAGAGGTTTTCCCGCTTCGCCTCCAGCGAAAGCCGCGGGTCGCCGTCGATCCGGGCCCGGACGGCCTCGAACTCCGAGGCGTCCCGCAGCTTGAAGATGACCAGCGAATAGACGGGCCGGCGGAAGGCCTGCATGAGCTGTTCGGCGTCCGCCCAGATCTCGGAATTGAAGCCCGTGTTCCCCGCATCGAAGACGCCCACGATCGTCCATTCCTGCATGCCGCAGCAGAGTTTCTCGTTGATGCCCGTCCCCTGGAAACGCTTGGCGATGCTCGCGCCCACCATGACCTCCCGGGAACCCATCCGGGGTGCCCGCCCTTCCACGACGCGCACCTGCGGCCGGAGGGCCAGTGAGTTCTCACCGATCCCCCGGATCGTCACATTCGAGGACTGGCCCGTCCCGCGCTTCGGCAGGGCGATGAGGACGACGAGTTCCCGGGCCGCGAATTTCTGCCCCCGGGGGCCGTTGGCGACCTCCGGCTGCGTCTCCACGACGGCCGCCTTTTCTCGCTCCACGCCGCTCACCACCTCCGATGTCGAGCCCTTCCGGACGACGATGACGTTCTCTCGGGAGCCCGTCTCCACCAGGGTCTGCTGAAGGCCCTCGGCGAGCATCAGGACGGAGGCGAAGACGAAGACGACGAGGGCCATGCCCGTCGCCGTCAGGAACGTGGTGACCCGCCGCCTCAGGAGGTTCCGGAAACTGTAGGAAAACGGAACGGCCATCAGCCCATCCTCCTCAGCCCTTCCGCGATGCGGATCCGGATCGCCCGCCTCGTCGGGATGACCGCGGCGAAGGTGGCCACCACGAGCGCCGCGATGAGATCGAGGTAGAGGGTTTCCCATTCCACCTTGAAGATGGGCAGGTAGGTCCCCAGTTCGTGGTGGACGATCGTCACGGCCGGGTACGTGAGAGCGATGCCGCCGAGACAGCCCAGGACCGTGATCACAAGGGACTCGCCGAAGATGAGCGAGGCGATGTGCGCCCGGCCGAACCCCAGGGTCTTCAGGATGGCGTACTCGCCGATCCGTTCCCGCGTCGTCATGGCCATGGTGTTGGCCACGACGGCCATGATGATCACGATGACCAGGATCGACACGATCTGGATGGCCGTCAGGATCGCCTCGGTCATGGCGACAAAACCCAGGTTGAAGGCCCTTTCGGTCTCCGTCAGGGTCTCCGCGAGGGAGTTCTTGAACGACTGGTCGATGGACAGGGCCACCGTCGCGGCGAGATCGGCGCTCTGGACCCCGACCAGATAGAAACCCACCTGGTCGGCCCGTCGTGCAACCGTCTTTTTCACGGTCTCGTTGAGGTAATCCCAGTGAAAGAAGAATTGCGTCTCGTCGACGGTGTCATCCCTGCCCCGGTAGATCCCCCGGAGGACGAACTCCCAATCCCCCGGGTAGATGGTCCCCTTCAGGGTGATCGTGTCCCCGATCCTCCAGCCGAACTTCTGCACGACCTTCCTCCCGGCCACGGCACCCTTGCGGTCACGGAAGAAGGCAAGCCGCTGATCCTCGGGGAGGATGTACTCCGGGTAGAGTTCGAGGTAGCTCCGGGGCTCCACGGCGAAATTGGGGAAGAAGTTTTTTTCCTCTATGTAGATACCGCCGAACCAGTTCCCCCAGGAGACGAGCTTGACACCCGGCACCTGGCGGATCTTGTCCTTGTAAGCGATGGGCAGGGGAAAGACGAGGGAGATCGAATTCCGGGTCACCAGCCTCACGGCCGAAGACGCCTCGACGCCGGCATACCAGGCGTCGACGAGCGTGCGGAGAAGCCCGAAGGCGAGGATGGCGACGGTGATGCCGAGGATCGTGAGCCCCGTTCGGAGCCGGTTGCGGAAGGCGTTCCTATAGAGGATCTTGAGGATGAGCATCGTTCAGAACACCTTTGTCGAGGTGCCTCAGGACGCCGGCGCGCTGGGCGGCCCGGGGGTCGTGGGTCACCATGATGATCGTCCTGCCCAGTTCCCGGTTGAGCCTTTCCATGAGGTCGAGGACTTCCCCGGCGGAGACCCGGTCCAGGTCGCCCGTCGGCTCATCGGCCACCAGGATCGCCGGATCGGTGACGATGGCCCGGGCGATGGCCACGCGCTGCTGTTCCCCTCCCGAAAGCTCCCTGGGGTAATGGTCCATGCGGTGGGCCAGGTTCACGAGCCGGAGCGTCATCTCGACGTGTTCCCGCTGCTCCGCCCTGGAAAGCCCCGTCAGATGCAGCGGGAGGGCCACATTCTCGAAGGCCGTCAGGACCGGGATGAGGTTGTAGAACTGGAAGATGAAGCCGACGCTGGTGGCACGCCAGGCGGCGAGTTCCGCCTCGTCGAGGGCCGTGATGTCGACGCCGCCCACACGGATCGTTCCGCTGTCGGCCGAGTCGATGCCGGCGATGAGGTTCAGCAGGGTGCTCTTCCCTGAGCCGGAGGGTCCCATGAGAGCGAGAAACTCACCCTCCTGGATGTCGAAAGAGATGTTCTGCAGGACCGGGATGATGTAGTTGCCGCGCCGGTAGGATTTGCAGAGGTTCCTCACCTCGACGACGGGCTCTTTCACGGGCACGATCAACCCTCCGGAAGCTTGACCTTCGAGCCGTCCCGGAACCCCCTCGGGGGGTTGAGGACGATGCGGTCCCCCTGACGGACACCCTCCAGGACCTCCACCATCTCCCCGAACTCCCGCCCCGTGCGAAGGGGGGTCTCCTCGACCCGTCGACCCTTGACGACGAAAACGGCCTTCCGCCCGTCCCGGCTGATGACGGCCGAGCGGTTGACCGCCAGGAGCGGCTTGCGCTCATCGTCACCGACGACCTTTGAAAGGAAGGCCACCCGGGCGCTCATCTCGGGGAGGATGCGGGGGTTGCTGTCCAGGAAGCGCACCTTCACCATGATGGTCGCCTTGGACCGGTCCACGGTGGGCACGATCGCATGGACGACGCCGCGGAATCGGGTATCGGGTATGGCGTCCAGCTGGATCTCGCAGGGCTGGCCCTGCCGGACGAGGCCCAGGTTGGCTTCGGAGACATCGGCCTCCACCTGGAGCGACGCCATGTCCGCGATCGTCACGACGGCCGCCTTGGCATTGGCCGCGGCGCCCAGCGGGGTGATGATATCGCCCACGTCGGCGTCCTTGGTGAGGACGACGGCATCAAAGGGCACCCGGATGAGGGTGTATTCGAGGTGGACATAGGCGGCCTGGAGCGCCGCCTGCGCCGCTTTCACGGCGGCCTCCGCACCGGCCGACGCCGCCTGCGCCTTCTTGTAACGGGCTTCGGCCGCGTCGAACTGGGCCTTCGAGGTGAATTCCCGTGCGAGGAGATCCTTTTCGCGCTGATAGGCGAGGGCGGCATCCTCGAGCTCCGCCTTCGCCTGCTCGAGGTTGAAACGGGCCACCTTCAGGTTGGCCTGCGCCTGGTCCCTCGCGGCGATGACGTCCTCCCCCTCGAGCCTCGCGATGACGTCCCCCTTTCTGACCCGGCTTCCTTCCTCGACGGTGATCTCCAGAAGGCGGCTCGTGATCTTGGACGCAACGGCGGCCTTCCTCTGGGCGACGACGTAACCGCTTGCGTTCAGGAGCGTATAGGCCTGCGAGGGGTAGTAGAGCGACACCGTGGCGACCTCGACCTTCTCGGAGGGTGAAAGGACACCCTGGAAAAGGGAAAAACCCGCCGCAACGGCCAGCACGCCCGCGATGACCCAGACGTAACGCCTCCGGGGCCCCGACGGTCTCAGGGCCTTCCGGGCCCTGTCGATCTTCAATTTTGCGAGGTCCTCGTCAGCCACGGTTTGAAACCCTTCGCTTTGTCATCGGCGGGGAAGGCAAGGTCTTCTCTATTATGCGGAAACACCCCCCGAATCAAGGTCTAATTTAGAAAGGGCCCCCGGCATTGTCAAATGCGTCATCGTAGGGCCCGGGCAACGGCGGCGGCCGTCGATCCCGCAGGCCTTTCCGTTCCATCGAAAGCTGCACCTTTTTCCTTGAAACCACGGCACTCCTTTGCGTATGATGATACATCGATTGACATTGTCGAACCCATCCCGTGTTGAAACATCATTGTTCCATTGCGGAAAGGAGTATAAAAATGGCCATCAAAGTTCTGATCAAGAGAAAGGTACCCCGGGAGAAGGAAAAGGACCTCCTGAAACTCATCACGCAGCTCCGCGCGCTCGCCTCGAAGGCAAACGGCTACATTTCGGGGGAGACGATGCGCAACGTCAAGAAGTCCCCGGAATACCTCGTCATCAGCACCTGGCAGAACCTCGAGAGCTGGAAGTCTTGGCTGGCCAACCGGGAGAGACAGAAGATCCAGAAACAAATCGATGAACTCCTCGGCAAGAAGACGACCTACGAGGTATACCACTACCCCGAAAAAAGGCCCGTCACGCTCACGGGGTACAGGCGGTGGGAAGGCGGATGATCCCACCGGGAAACGCCGGTCACGGGGGGAATCAAGAACCTCTGCGAGTTCAGGGCCTTCACCCGGAAGGCATACCATAAAAAGACCCCCTGAGGGGATGAGGCTCAGGGGGGAGGCGAAGAAGGAAGAAAGGAGAAGATTGATTCGCCGCAGGTTCTATCCGCAGGTTAGGAGGGGGACCAGGTCTGACCACTACCGAAAGGTCACGGCCAGTCAGGCATAGCGTCAGCCCGGTACCCGTCTAACCCTTGCTTTCACCTCTATGATCGGTCGTACCGAAGATAAACTTGAACTTTTTTTTGAGAAAGGCCCTCTCAAACGCCGGGGAAGAAATGAACAAACCCTATCCTGAAGACTTCAAACCCTACTTGACGCCGACGAACTTCATCGACTGCGATTCGCCCGAGATCCTTTCTTTCGCCTCCACCCATGCCGCCGGCGCCGGGGGAGACATCGAGACCGGTGTGAAACTCTTCTACGCCGTGCGCGACGGGATCCGCTACGACCCCTACAACATCGTCCTCAGACCCGAGGCGTTCAAGGCGAGCAACATCCTGAAGAAAGGGTCCGGCTACTGCGTGGCGAAGGCGATCGTCCTGGCCGCAGCCGCGCGGGCCATGGGGATACCGAGCCGCCTCGGCCTGGCCGACGTGCGAAACCACCTGAGTACCGAGCGCCTGCGAAGAATTATGAAGACCGATGTCTTCGCCTATCACGGATACACGGAGCTCTACCTCGGCGACCGCTGGGTCAAGGTGACACCCACTTTCAATCGATCCCTCTGCGACCGTTTCGGAGTGAAGGCCATCGACTTCGACGGCCGAAACGATGCCCTCTTTCACCCTTACGACGCAAGGGGAAACCGGCACATGGAGTATGTCCGTGACCACGGCGCCTTTGCCGACGTCCCCTTCGAGCTCATCGCCTCGGAATTCCGCAGAATCTACCCGGAATTCTTCAGCGAATCCGGTGAACTGATCGGGGGGAACTTCGACGAGGAGGCCCTGCGGGAGCGGGGACGGTAACCGCCTCGGGGCCTGCATCCCCTTCCGACCCGAACCACACCCCGGGAGTGTCCGATGCCTCCGGTGATCTTCTATTTCCAGCTTCATCAGCCCATCAGGCTCCATCCGGCACGGGAGAAATTCCTCTGGGATGAAGTCAACCGGGAGACCTTCCTGCGACTCTCCGAACAGTGCTACCTGCCGGCCCTGAGCATGTTCATCGAGATCATCAGGAACCACCCGGCGTTCAGGATCACCCTGGGTCTTTCGGGGACATTCCTGGAACAGGCCGAACTTTACAGGCCCGAGGTGATCGGCGCCCTGCGCGGGCTTTTCGACGCCGGGTCGGGGAAAAACCAGGTCGAGTGCCTCGATGAGACGTACCATCACTCGCTGACCAGCCTCTTTTCGGACCCGAAGAAACAGGAATTCCGCGACCAGGTTTCCCTCCACAGGGAAAAGATGAGAACCCTCTTCGGGGTCGTCCCCTCCTCCTTCCGAAACACCGACCTCATCTTCGACAGCGACATCGCAGAGGTGGTCGCCGACATGGGCTACCTCGGAATCCTCGCCGATCCGAGGGACGAGATGGTCACGGCCGAGGGGAGCCCGGTCGAACCCGGCCGGGTCTTCCGCAGCGCGGGCGGCCGCCTGACCGTGCTTCTTCGCGACAGGCCCCTGAGCGAGGCCGTGACGGATCGATTTCTCACCGAACCCCTTCCGCCGGAAGCGTACGCGTCCCGGATCGCCGAATCCGGCGGCGAGGTCCTGCTCCTCGGCTTCGATTTCGAACACATCGGCGCGCGGATCCCGGCGGATGCAGGCATCTTCGAATTCTGGAGAAGACTCCCGGAGGTCCTGATGCAACAGGACTCCGTCGAGGTCGCCAACCCCTCCTCGATCGCCGAGCGCTTCAGAGACAGGGCATGCCCGACCCTGGAGATCCCGAAACGAACGGCCACGGCCTGGGCCGCCCTCGAACGCAACACCGGCGGCCGGCTCGGCTACCTCACGCAGTACGAACTCTTCCGGGACATCGAAAAGCTGGAAAAGGATGCACAGGCGGCAGGCGGCGACCTTCTCCGGAACTGGCGGATTCTGACCACCTCCGACCATCTCTACTATCTCCGCGAGCGCGACGATGACAGGCCCGCCCTGCACGTCTACGTGAACCCTTACGAGGAGGGAAGCGAACAGGCCGCCCATGTCCTCACGAGGAAAGTGGACTACCTTGAAATGGTGCTTCGCAGGTTCATGACGCTCAAGAAGAGCCAGCGGACGGCCGTTCTCATCATCAGCCCGGAGACGGGCCGGCTGCCCGAGGAAATGGGGGTCCTGGCGAGGTACATCTCCGGGAAGAGCGGGGGACAGGGGGAGGTGGTGACCGCCCTGTGCGAAGGGCTCATCGAAAGGGGGATCGATGTCCACGTGGCCACCCTCAATCTCAAGAAGCGGTTCCAGAAGGAATCCAGCATCGACGAGGAGGCCTGGCGCGAGATCCGCTATCGCGTCGACCCCGACAGGATCCACCTCGTCAGTTCGTCGATCTTCGCCGGATTGCCGAGCGCCTATGCCGGAAACCCCGTCCTCAACGCCGCGGAGTTCCAGCGTGAACTCGTGAACAACATCATCAAGACGGTCCGCGCCAAGAGCAAGGGCCAGCTCATCCTCCACACCCACGACTGGATGAGAGGCGGAGTGGTCAGCGCATACGCCAGGTCGCGCGGCATCCCCCTTCTGCACACCGTCCACAATGTCTTCACGGGCCACATTCCCCTCGAAGCCCTCTTCGGCGTCGAGATCGATCAACTGTCGGAGTACCTCTTCTTCTCGGAGGACCAGGGGAAACCCTGCATCGACAGTCAGGCCACGGCCATCAAGAACGCATCCATCATCAATTTCGTCGGAAAGCGCTTCCTCCAGGAGGTGGTCGAGGGTTATTTCATGGACCGGCACATCATTCCGGCCAGCGTGCGGGGGGAGGTCCGTGCAAAGTACTACCACGGATCCGCGGCGGCCATCCTCAACGCCCCCTCGCTCGCCATGTACCCCGAGCGATGCCCTCATCTCATCCGGAACTACGGCCCCGAAGACGACGTCCTCGAGGCCAAGCGAATAAACCGGGTGGCGTTTCAACAACGGACGGGATTGAACGTCGACCCCGACGCCATCCTCCTGCTCTGGCCGTCGCGGCTGGACCCGAGCCAGAAAGGCGTCGAGCTCCTCGAGCACATCGCCCGCCGATTCGTCGACAGTCACAGCGACGTCCAGATCGCCGTCGTGGGGGACGGGGTGGGAAACGACCGGACCCACGAGGAGATCATGGGCCGGATCGCGTGGGCCTCCGGGGGCAGGATCTGTTATCATCACTTCGACGAACCCCTGGCCATGCTCGGATTCGCCGCGGCCAGCGACGTCTTCGGGGCCTCCCTCTATGAACCCTGCGGGCAGATCGACCAGGTCGGAAACCTCTTCGGGGCCACGGCCACGAACCGCGACACGGGCGGCTACCACGACAAGATCCGGGAGCTGCGCATGAAGATCGACGGCTCCCCGCAGGACGTCGGAAACGGCTTTCTCTTCCGTGATTACGACCCCGACGGTCTATGGTTCGGCCTTGAAAAGAGCGTGCGCTTCCACCGGATTCCCCGGGAGATCCGGGAAGTGCAGATCAAGCGGATCATGCGGGAGGTGCGGGAGCGGTACGATCTTCGAAACATGATCGCCGAGTACATCGGGCTCTACGAGAGACTCAATGACGGCAAACCGCTCATCTGACAGGCAATCAAAAGCCCCCGGCCTTCTGGGTCGGGGGCTTTTATTTTCCGGAGGACGCTTTCGTCTGTTTGGTCTGTTTCGTCTGTCTGGTCTATTGCCCGGAGGCAAAGGCGAAAGGCCGAAGGTTCATCCCCATCGTTTCTGAGCTTCTTCTCTTCAGCTCTCCATGCCCCAGCCCCTGGACCCTGGCGTTAGCCCTTTCTGTGCCAGGCCTCCTGGTAGAGCCGCCCCACGCACAGGAAGATCCCCAGCAGGAAGAGCCCCAGCATGAAGTTCGGCGCCGTGTTGAACATCCCGTCGAGCCACCAGCCCGCATAGAGGAAGAGGAACGAGGCGATGGCGATCACAAACCCCCAGGCGCTCAGCGCGAAGATGTGACGAAGATCCCATGCCGCTTTGGTCGTCGTCTTGGCTGCCAACATGACCCCTGCCTCCTTCCTGCGGTCTGCGCCCGCTTCCGGTTACCCCACCAGGCCCCTCAAACCCTCCACCACCGGCGCCGTGAAGAGCGCCACCAAAACCGCGTAGAGCGCGAAGCTCCCCATGGCCTCCGCCAGGTAGATCTTCGAGTACTTCTGCTTCAGGGAGATGATGATCATCCCGCCGACGATGAGCGCCCCCAGGTGGAAGTAGGGGAAGTTGCTGGCGCCCGCCGCCGCGTATTCGGCCCAGCCGAAGGTGGCCGTGGTCAGAACCACAAACCCGATCAGTCCGATGAGAGAGAGTGCCTTTTTCATGGTTTTCGTCCTCCTGGATGTCTTGATGGTTGCCCTCTTCTATTGAAATGACCGTGCCAGGGAGGACGACCCGGCGGAAAATAATCACAAATAGCCGATCTCAAACGACAATTCGCGATCCCGACCGCCCCTGCCCCTCCTCCCCCAAAGGCCCCGAAACCCCCTTTGCTCCATGAAACGTTCAACCCGTTGAATGAAACGATGAAAAAAATGTTCAAGAGAGCAAATAAGGCTTGAGCTTATCGTGCTTCGGGGTAACATGTTTCAACGAGGGGGGGAAAATCCCTGAAAATAAAAAGGAGGGCTGTGTATGAGCGTTCAGAATCAGAAGGAAGCGGCGGAGTTCATCCATCAGAACCTCAGGTTGAGGACTTATCCGATTGCCGTCAAGTTCCTCGAGAAAGCAGCGGACATTCCCGAAAAAACACGGCAACCATCGTCGTTTCTGGGCAAGAGGGTGGCGATCTGCCAGGCCGTCACGATGGCGCGGCTCTACGGGTGGACCGTCGGTATCACCAAGGCGGACCTTATCTGCGTCCCGGCTGCGCTGGCCTTCGGGTTCGGCGAAGCGGACAATCCCGATGAGGCCATGGTCAGGCTTCTCTGTGCGGGGAATTATTCGAAGACCGAGCAGGCGGCCGCGAACGAAGTGCCCACGATCAGCAAACTCTCCAAAGGGGCTTATGAGGCCCTGGTGCTGGCTCCGCTCGCGCGGGCTCCTTTTGAAGCGGATACGATCGTCATTTACGGAAACCCTGCCCAGGTGATGAGGGCGATACAGGCATGGGCCTATCTCGAAGGCAGGCGGGTCCAGGGCAATTTCGGAGGCAAGATTGAATGCGCCGAGTACCTGATGGTGCCCTTCAAGGAAGGGGTCCCTCGGGTGGTTGTCCCCGGAATGGGGGATCGCGTCTTTTCCCTCACCCAAGACGACGAGATGGTCTTTGCGCTCCCCGGAAAAGGTCTTTCTGTCTTTCTGGAGGGACTGCGGGAAGCCGGGAACAGGGTCGGTGCACAGTACCCCGTACCCTTCTTCCTGAACTTCGAGCCCCAGTTTCCCAAGCCCTTTGCGGCGATCGGGAAGGAGATCGGGCTCTTCTGACAAGGGCGAGAGGCAGGGCTCCCGCGTGTTCGGACCGGGAGCCCTTTTCGATGTTCGGATCCGAAGGCAGAGCTCTTCTTACTCCCTCGGCCAGACCTTCTTGAAGGCCGTCTTCGGGAAGAAGCAGTAGGGGCACTCGTCCGGCGGTTCGGGTCCGCTGTGAATATAGCCGCACATCCGACAGCGCCATGCCGTCTCTCCGGGCCTCTCGTGAACGTCCAGGTGCCGGAGCTGGGGAAAGTCCTCGAGGGGGGGCATGACGGGCTTGTAGTTCTCGAAGGCAAACCGGGAGACGATCACGCGCTGGACCTCGCTCGTGCCCTCGTAGATCTTGAGAAGCCGCATGTCCCTGAAGAGCTTCTCGATCGGATACATCCTCGTGTAGCCGTAACCGCCGAAAATCTGCAGGGCCTCGTCGACGACCTCGAAGGCGGCCTCGGTGGCGTAAAACTTCGTGATCGAGGCCGTGATCGTCGGGTCCTTCCCCGAATCGGCCTCCCAGGCGGCCTTCCAGGTCAGCAAGCGCGCCGTTTCGACCTTCTGATACATCTCGGCGATCTTGAAGGCCACAGCCTGGAATTCCTTGAGGGGAAGGCCGAAGGCGCGCCGCCGCTTCGCGTAATCGATGGCGAGCTCCATGGCGGTGCGTGCCGCCCCGACGCCGAATGAACCGATGATCGGGCGGGTCCTCGTGAAGGCCGCCATGGCCATGTAGAAACCCTGGCCGGGTTCCGCCAGCACGTTCTCCCTGGGGACCCTCGTGTTGCGGAAGTGAATCCCTACGGTATTGGAACCACGCTGCCCGAGTTTCGGGATGTGCAACCCCGTGGAGACGCCCTCCCATCCCTTTTCCACAAGAAAGGCGCAGATGCCTTTGTGGCCCGCCGTGGGGTCGACGGTCGCGAAGATCGAGTAGTAGTCGGCCACACCGCCGTTGGTCATCCAGTATTTCGTGCCGTTGAGGATGTAGTCATCCCCGTCCCGGTCGGCGCGGCAGCGCAGCCCCGCCACGTCGGAACCGGCGGTCGGTTCGGAGGTGGCAAAGGAGATCAGTTTGAAGTCCTTCGCGATCATCGGGAGGTATTTCGCCCGCGCCGATTCGTTTTTCGACAGCAGCAGCGGTTCGACCCCAAGGGAGTTGTCGAAAATGGACGTGGCGAGACCGGCGCAGGCGGCGGAGATTTCCTCCACGACCAGCGCACATTCCATGAGGCCGTACCCGGGTCCCCCGTACTTCTGGGGGATGGTCACGTTCATCATCCCCCTGTCGAACGCTTTTTTCAGCACGAAAAGGGGCAGTTCATCTTTCTCATCGTAACACCATGCCACGGGGAGGATCTCCTGGAGGGCGAAGGCCCTGGCCTCCTCGCGGATCTTCACCTGTTCGGGAGAGAGGGAAAAATTGATCATGGCGTCTCCTCCGTCATGGGGTTGATTGGATCTCAAAAAAAGGGGGGGATCGATGACCGCTGAGGGGCATCGCTTCATCTCTTAAATGAAAAACCGCCCGGCGGCAAGGGAAATCAGAGAGCCTCCGGATTGATGCCGGGTCGGGCCACTTTTTTTTGTCAACCTCTTCGCCCGTTTGTGATATAGAAGACTCCAGCGGTCCATGAATCCATCCCACCAGAAAGGAGCCTCGCATGTCCTTCTATCTGTACGTGCTCATCGGTATCGCCATCGTCGTGGTCCTCTTCATGATCCTGCGCGGCAAGAAGAAATAATCCGGACCACTGCGTGCTGAGGACGTGGGGACCGGGGTCACCCCGGCCCTGTTCCGCGTCCGATCGATGGAGACTTTTTCTTTCCGGCGGGCCTGACGGCCGGAGAATCAATCGCCTGCTCCGGCGAGGCTTCCGACGGCGAGCCGCATCGGGATGGCAAACGCCAGGGTGCAGAGGATGAAGGCCGTCAAGAAGGATCCCGCCAGCCAGAGCCCCTGAGCGATCGTGAGACCCACCCCGCGCATTCCTCCCATGAAGATCGTGTAAACCGGCCCCGCCTCCAGGGCAATCACCGAAGCGATGAAACCGGCGCAGAGCGTCATGTAGATCAGCCCGCCGAGGCTGGTCACGGACTGAGCCGGGTTCTCCGAAGAGAAGTCCGGATAGAGGGCGCCCAGACACAGGGCCAGAGATACGATGCCCGGTGCCAGAAAGAGCATGGTGGCGACCGAGAGGGTCATCATGAAGGGGCTGACCCGGAGCAGGATGTTCGTGGCGACGACGAGGAGTTCCGACAGGAGAAGGAGCGGTGTGAAATAGACGAAAAACTTGATCCACCAGTAGGTCCGGGGTGACAGGGGGGCTGACTTCACGATCCAGAAGGCGCCGCCTTCGATGCTGACGGCCGGAAAAACGAAACGCGCCGACACCGCCGTCAGCACGAAGGCGGCAAGCCCCATGTTCAGGAACGAAAAGAGGTTCTGCAGGTAGACGATCTGAAGGGGTGCTTTCTCGAGCGGAAGCACGGAAAAGTTGTACAGGTAAAGAACAATGAGCGCCGCCAGGAGAAAGAGCTGGGGCCACTGGGTCTGATCCCGCAGGAAGGTCTTGATTTCTTTCGAGGCAAAGGCCCTCACGGGACCGGGAAACCATTGCATTGGACCCTGCCACCGACGTTTTCCCCGTTTCGGCCACCCCGGTCTTTTGCCCGTGACCGTCTGGGCCCGGGAAAGTCCCCTGAGGTAGAGCGGCCCCGCAACCCATGCGGTGAGGTAGATCAGGGAACCGCAGAAACTCCACGAGAGGGCGGTGTGAAAGATCGTCTTTCCGATGGCGCCGGAGAGGGCGGACCGCAGGCTGTCGAGAAACCATGTCGTGGGAAGGTAAGGGTCGTTCGCCATGCCCATCTCCTTCAGGTAGAGGAGCAGGGTCGCGAAGGATTCGGGATTCGCGAACCTCTCCGGTCGCATCAGACGGAACGAGATGAGCAGAAGGAGAAAGACCGCAACACCGAGGATGAAGGAGAGATTTCTCATGCGACCGGCGGGCAGGATCGGGGCAAAGACCAGGACCAGCAGGATGCTGAGCGTCGTCGCAATGAGGCAGAACGGAAGGATGTTCAGGAGCAGGGTGGTGTAGAAAAGGGCGCCGGCCTGATAGACGACGCCATAGGACAGAAAGAGCGGCAGGCTGTAGGCGACCACCATCCAGGAACTGTCGACAAAGGACTCGAGTCCCCGGGCAAGAAAAATCTTCACGGGGGACACCGGCAGGGAGTGGACAAGGGGCAGGTCCCGGCTCAGGTAGAATTTGGACAGTGCCGTGAGGATGCCGCTGAAGAGCAAAAGGGAGAAAAAGGTGATCAGGGACATGGCGAGCAGTTTGAAGGCCAGCAGGTCACCGAACACCTCCACGTTCTTGAAATACTTCAGGACTCGGTAGAACAGCGTGAACAACCCCGCCCAGAAGAAAAGGCCCGCCGCGGCGTAGAAGAGCCGGACCCCCGTCTTTCCCCGACGACGACCGGAAACGATCCTGTTTTTCAGGGCGAGGATGCGGGGTCTGAGGAGAAGGAGAACGTCTCTCACGGCGCCGGTTCCTCCTCGGTGAGTTTGAGAAAGACGGTCTCCAGGTCGCTCGAGGGGATCCGGGCCAGCCGCCTCAGCTCATCGATACTTCCCGTGGCGATGAGCGACCCCCGGTGGATGATCCCGATTCGGTGGCAGAGGTCCTCCGCCACGCCGAGCGAGTGGGTGGAGAGGAAGACGGCGGTGCCCCCGTCGGCCAGGCGACGGAAGAGGTCCTTGACCAGTTTGATCCCCGCGGGGTCGAGGCCGACCATGGGTTCGTCGACCACGATGACCCTGGGTTCATGGAGGATGGCCGCACCGATCACCAGTCGCTGTTTCATCCCGTGCGAATAAGCCTCGATCCTCTCGTCGGCCCATTCCAGAAGGGAAAACGTTTTCAGGATCGACTCCGATTTTTCCTCGAAGGAATCCCTTCCCATCCGAAAGAGGTCGGCCGTGAATCTCAGGAATTCCCTGCCGGTGAGTTTCTCGTAGAGAAAGGGGCGGTCCGGGATGAACCCGATCCGCCTCTTGGCCTCCACGGGGTCGGCGGAAAGTGAGATGCCGTCGATGAAGACCTCTCCTTCCGTGGGGAGGATGACGCCGCCCATCATGCGGATGGTCGTCGTTTTCCCCGCACCGTTCGGCCCGATGAAACCGAAGATTTCACCTTCACGGACGTTCAGGTTCAGCCGGTCGACGGCCCGGAGGGCCCCGTAGAGCTTGGTGAGGTTTTTCAGTTCAATCCGATCGGGCATCGATGATCTCCAGTTGGAGGGTGCCGATGGTGCCTGCGAGGTCGATCTGCTGCTGCGTCCCGCGGACGAGTCGCACATGCGTGACGTCCGCCGGCAACTGCCCCAGGGTTGCATCGGCGGTGATCCACTGGCCGACATGGAGGACGTTCCAGGCATGATAGTAGAACCGCCCGTTCTGATAAACGACCCCGGCCTCGACCTCGGCCGGAATCCCGGCGGCACGGGCGAGCGCCGCCAGCAGCACAGCATGTTCGTTGCAGTCCCCCTTCTGCATGCGCAACGTTTCCAGGGCGTTCGGCAGGGACAGAACGGGTCGCTTTTCGATGTTTCGATACACCCATTCCGTCAGTTTCCGGGCCCGGGTCAGCGGGTCATCCGTGGCCGATACGATCGCTCCGGCTGTTTGTCGGATCTCCGGGTGATCCGACTGGATATGGGGGGTCGGCGCCAGGTGGGGTCTCAGAGGACCGTCGTCGGCTTCAGCGGCGGGCGTCCCGGAGGGGATCGTCTCCCTTTCGATGACGAGGATGCCGTTCCGGAAAGATTGACGGCCGCCATCGATGGAACCGAACTGCCGTTGCAAACCCTCGACCCGCAGGGTCAGCCGGCGGAGCGTTTCCGGCCGGCTGATCACCCGGTTCGCGGGGATGGAGGCCAGACGCGTCAGGTCTTTCGTTTCGCCGGGGGGGGAAACCCGGAGCGCCTCCTCCCGGGTGACCTGCTCGAGGGTCAAGCCCAGGAAACCTTCCTCCCGCACTACGGTGCCGTCCTCGCCGGTCCAGGCGTACTGGGGCACCCCGGCGGAGTCGACGGACCATTTCAAGACCTTTTTTCTCTGGCCCATCACCAAAATGACGTCAGGACCTACCAGGGTGATCTTCACCGCCCGCTGAGAGGCTGTGGCCGGATCGAAGAGCAGAAGGGTCCGGTGATCCCCCGGCTGTATTCCGGCCTCCGTGAGAGGCCGGAAGAGATCGACGGGGAGGAAAAGATCCTTCTCGAGACGGATGCGGGTCCTCCGGTCCAGATCGCTTGTCCCCGTGAACAGGGTCAGCGTATCGCCGTTTCGGATGCCGAGGGCCCTGAAACGGAAAAGACTGGACTGCAGGTCGAATGCAAAGGAGGACAGGGTGAAATCAGGGAGCAGGACGCCTTCGGTCTTGAACCGGACGTCCTCGACCATCCCCATCGTGTTCAGCCGGAGAAATACGGATTCCACGATGCGGTGCCCCGTGGAGGTCCCGGAACGCTGCCGGTGTACATAACCGATGGGCTGCCCCTGCAGAAATACCCCCATCCAGGTTTCCTGCTCCCCCTGAGACCGGATCTCGTCCGGGAGACCGCCGTCGAGTTCCGGCGAAGAATCCCTGAAGGCGCCCACACGAAAGGCCATGAGGACGACGAAGGTCAGGATAAAGAGAGCGCCGATGAACCGGTGGAGTTTCATGCCGCGAAAGAGGGTGATCAATCGATTTCTCCCGGGTCGATTCCGGTTGCGACGTCCGAAGAAAAACCCGGTTCGAGCGGGGCAACCGGGTTTGGTTACGACGTGGGGCGAGACAACGGGGACCCTGCGCCGATCAAGATTCTTTCTTCGAAGCCCCCTGGATCTTCTCCGGGGCGCATCTCTCCTTGAGCCAGCCGGCCACCGTCGGGGGCATCTCCTTCTGGGCCTTGGAGCTCACGTACATACCGATGTGGCCGACGGGGTAGGCGATGGTCGTCACATCCTTCGTCCCCACGAGCTCCGCCAGGGGCTTCGAGCAGTAGGGGGGCACGAGGTGATCCTGTTCCCCGAAGAGGTTGAGGACCGGCATGGTGATGTTCTTGAGGTCGACCTTCCGTCCCCCCAGGGTGAACTCCCCTTTGCACAGCAGGTTCTTCTGGAAGAGGTCCTTGACGAATTTCCGGAAGGTCTCTCCGGCCTGGTCGGGGGAATCGAAGATCCACTTCTCCATGCGCAGGAAGTACTTGACGGTCTCCGGGTCGTCGAGACGGTCGATGAGCCCGATGTACTTGTCGATGATCAGCTGGAAGGGTTTCAGCCAGAGAAACCCCAGATTCAGAAACTCGCCGGGGATGTTTCCGATGGTGTCCACCATCAGGTCCACGTCAAAGGATTTCGACCAGATCTGGAGAAGCCCGTCCTGTGTGTCGAGATCGATCGGCGCGACCATCACGACGAGGTTTTGGATTTTTTCGGGGTAAAGGGCCGCGTAGATCGTGGAAAAGGCACCCCCCTGGCAGACCCCCAGGAGGTTGATCTTGTCGTTTCCCGTCCTCTCGCGGATGAAATCGACGACGTTGTTGATGTAGCCGTCGATGTAGTCCTCCATGGTCATGTACTTGTCGATCTTGGAGGGATACCCCCAGTCGATGACGTAGAGGTCCAGCCCCTGGCCGATGAGCTTGCGGAAGAGGGAGAGGTTGTCCTGGATGTCCATCATGTACTGCCGGTTGACCAGGGCATAGACGATCAGGAGGGGGATGGGGCAGACGCTTTCCCCCTCCGGCTTGAAGTGAAAGACCTGGATCTTGTCCTCGCGGTAGACCACCTCCCGCGGTGTGACCCCATCCTCGAGGTCCTTGATGTGGATCATGTTTTCGAACCCCTTGAGGAGCTTCTGCTGGACCCTCGCGCTTTCCTTCATGATCGCTTCCATGATGTTCTCGGCCATTTTTTCCCTCCTCGCTTCGATCGGCAACCGGATCGCCCCCGCGTTCTCACTCCGGTTTCTTTTTCCTGCCTTTCACCTTCACCTGCTGCTCGAGATCCCGGATGACTCTCTTCTGGTTCCGGACCTCCCTCTTCAACTCCTGGATCGTCTTGTAGATCTCGTCCATGTCTTTTTTGCCGGGGATGTTCGTGAACCTCAGGACGTGATCCATCAGGTCGTCGAACCCTTTTCGGAACAGAAGACCCCGGGTGATCATCTCCTTGGCCATGGCGGAGAATTCCTCGGAACGCAGCAGTTCGTGATAGGTCTCCTCGTTGACGGTCCACCAGAGGCGGTAGAAAGCCTTGAAGGTCTCCGGGGTGGCCTCTTTGCCGATGAATTCGGTGGAGCGCTGGTAGACCTTTTCCGCCGCCTTGAGGCCTGTTTTGTACATCATGGTGCTGAAGGCGTTCTTGGCCGTGTTGAAACGGACGTAGGCGTGGAGCGTCTGGCCGAACTTCTCATTCAGTTGCTTGAAATAGCCGAAGGAGGGAGCGATCATCGCCCGGCCCACGGTGTCCTCATAGTTTTTCGCGAAGATGCCGCTCAGGTCGAGGACGGCCGAGGTGTCGCCCCGAGAGATCTTCTGGACGATGTCCGGCAGCTGGGCCATGTTCTTCAAAACCGGTTCCACGAGGCTCCAGGTGAGATCCGATGCCGACAGGGCCGTCCCCTCCAGGGCCTTGCCGAGACTTTCCTCGTCTGCCGTCGCTCCTTTCCCCCAGAGCGTTTCCAGGAGTTCCTGGTAATTTTTCATCCAGCGGCCCCGGATCTCGCTGATCTCCTCCGCCGTGAGGGGCTTTCCCGTGGGAACGGACTTCAGGGTGCCCATAGCCCTGGCCCAGAAGTTCAGAAGGTCCATGTAGACCTTCACTGCGCTGGTTATCCGGTCGTAGACCTGCCGGCCCACGCCTTCTTCCTCCCGTTTCGTCACGAGGTCGGAGAGGGACTTGGACCACTGCTCGTAGAGACCGCCCGGCGCGAAGGGCACTTTCATCCATTCCTCCGGCGGGACCGGGGTTTTCATCATCCTCCCGAGGGCGGAAGCCCATTCCTTCATGAGGCTCTCCTGCATCTTCGTCCACTGGTCCATCCATTCCTTCGTCTGTTCCGTCGTGCCCGTCATCGGTGACCCTCCTCTTGGATGCGAATCGATCGATTCGTCTGATGGGCCGTTCAGCTCTCTTCCTTCTTTTCCGCCTCCGGGGGTTTCTTCTCCGTCTTTCCGAATCCCTCGAGCCATTCCATGTGCGCCGCCATGGCCTTCCGGGCGAGCTCCAGCCAGGGGTTCATGGCTTCGGGGAACATCTTGAGGCCGGCCATGCCCTGAACGAGGTTCTCCAGGGTTCCCCGCAACTGCTCGCATTCCCTCTCGAGGGCCGTGATCTTCATTTTCAGCTCCTCGTGGTCCTTCCGGGGAACGGCATCAAAGAAGGCCAACCATTCCCGGTAAAACTCGTCCATCTTCTCGGAAGGCAGGGGCATCGGGGTGAGCGTGGGCACCAGCTCGGCCATCTTGGCAATGAAGGTCCGGTCCGCGCCCGTCAGGGCCATCATCCTCTCCAGCGACTGAATGTTGGTGGAGTAGTGTACGAGGGCTTCCCCCAGCCATTTCAGAAAACGCGGGTCCATGAAACCTCCGTCATGACCGATGCAGGTTCCGGCGATGGAAAACGCGACGACCCACCCGCTGCCGTTTGTCTTTTATTTCTGCTGAAAGTTTTCTTTTTTTGCAAGAAAAAAACTCACAGGAACGTCATGTGGAGTTCGTAGACGCCTGACCCGACACTCTTTTTCATGTCGAAACCCATCTTTTCGAAGACCCGGAGCATCGGTTTGTTCTCGACGAGGACCTCCGCCGTGAAACCGAGCAGACCTTTTCTGCGGGCCAGGTAGGTCAGGTAGGACAGCAACTCGGTGCCGATGCCCTGGCCCTGGTAGTCATCCCGGACGGCGA
>FWPV01001882.1_pt1 | contig 54147 bp, 43 predicted proteins | sample 2228371 | NCBI WGS metagenome assembly FWPV01 (sample SAMEA103939776, study PRJEB20133) | metagenome
AGGCGTCGTAGAGCCATCGGCCGGTGCCGCCGCTGGTCCACGTCTGGGTCACCGCGTAGTCGGATGTGGTGTCCGTGGAAAAATCGTCCAAATAACCGGCAGCGTAAGCTGGCGGGGCGAAAATGGAAATAATGCCAAATGTCACCCACCCCAGAAAGATTTTACGCGACATGGCCGTCAGCTCTCCCCGGTCTGCGATTCACCACCGAAGGCATGATTCACGTCATGCAAGTAAAGGAATCCCACGGCTGCGTCCGCCGTTCTTTTTCTGCAGAAGGAAAACGATCGCCGGTGGAGGCGGCACAACGATCACGGCGAAGGTGTTCTCCGGATCTCCAACACCCAATCGTTTTCGTCGGGAGCCATGAAGGTCGGCAAAAGTCCCCCCTCGAAGGACTCAATGAAACGCCTCTCGGCGGTCCTCGGGTTAAACCAGAAGGCATTCAGTTTGACGCCCCTTGCCGAAGCCAGATTGATTTCCACCGAACCTCCTCTTGGTAGAAAGACCAAGTAGTTGTTATTGACATGTGCGAGACAGGATGCTCCGGATCCCTTGGAATATTTTCGAATGAGCTGGTTGCGCGGCTGCATTTTCGAATAAGGTTGCGAGGTCATCAAATCATAAAGTATATCTAAGTACTGATAACTTCGCCCCAAGGGCTCACTGTAGATTTCATCCGTACGGCGGCTCCAGTGTACAGGCAGCACTTGGTCCGAATAACAGAGGGAACCTCCTCCCAGGACCATGTGCCAAGCCGAACGACGAATAACATCGGGGTTGTTACCAAGGTGTTTATTGTATTTGTTGCCTTCCCATATGCATTCATGAAAAAATACAGGTTTTCTGTAACGTGTGGCGAGGTGGATGGCGAGATTGTTATAGATAAAGCCTTCGTCACGATCGTTGGCTTGTGCTTCCTGTACCGTTATGTAATGATACCATGACTTGTCGGCCAATTCTGATGCATATTTCAAGCTGTGCACGGAGAGCAAATGTCTCCAAGGATCGGTTTGCTCAATGGTTTCCGCTATCTCTTCCACTCCACCGTTCTTGAGGTCTTCGTTTTCTTCGTACTCGGATTGAGGTTGAAAGGTGGCATTCCAATAGGCGGCCCATCGCGCGGTCCAGTAGCGTGCAAATTGCCTGCGCAACTTGGGTGTCGCCGGCAAGGCCACCTGGTCCGAATTGGTGCCGCCGACCATGCCGAAAGGAATCAGGACCATGCCGGCTTGACTCAAATCCGAGAGCACCTCGTCCATCCTTTTCCAGAACTTGAGGTTGTAACGGCTGTGGTCCTCTGACATCCCGTTCCAGAATGGATTGGAGATCCAGGGGTCGAAATGTCCCCCGCCGGAGTCGGCGCTCTTGACGTGCGGGCCCACAACGGCATTGAACCGATGGCGGCCCTGCAGAACGTCGATGAGCCGATCGCGCGCCTCGGCATCCAGGCGTTCGATGAATATGTATTTCATCGCATGGAGGAAAAAGGGGGTCCCGTCGGCGTGCTCAAACCAGTAAGGAAAACGGGAATGCGCCCGGATGGGGCCGTGGAGGGCTGATTCCGTGCACTGAAGGGAACCCGAACTGCCCGGGGTCCCGTCGGTCCAATTATAAATATAGCTCCATTCGCCGACTTCGTCCGGCATGAATCGGAGTTTCCACACGTCGCCGTGCTGGCCTCCCCTTCCGTCGCCGTCATAGAATCCAACAAAGGTGGTTTCTTTGCCCGAAGGCGAAAAGAAGGTCGCCTGCAATTCGATTTCCTCGAAATCGAAAGGGTTCGAATAGAGGTTCGGGTTGCGGATCGAGATCTCCCACATTTCATAAAGGCCCACCACATCGCGCGAAGCCTCTGCGTGACCCCAAAGGAGGGGAACGAAAGGCGGCAACAAAATAAGGGCGACGATGCCGCTCGAAAAGCGGTGGTAAAGGAGGGATTTCCATTTCATTTTCGAAGGCTTCCGAGTTTGGTCGGCAGGCGGTTTCATGGCGCGCGCCTATTCGTTCTCGGGCGGCATCCTCTTCTTGTGGACTTTCGCGGGGCACCCAAAGGCGATGGAAAAGTCCGGAAGGTCCTTGTTGACAAAGGACATCGCCCCGACAATAGAGCCTTTTCCGATGGTGACTCCGTCCACGATGGTCGTATGGGCTCCAACCCAGACGTCCTCGCCGATTGTCACGCCGCCTCGATTCTCCGGTTCCTGCAGCGCCATGGGAATGTCGGTCCGGTCGCTGCCGTGATTGCCTCCCCCGATGTAGCAAAAGGCCGCGATCATGCCGTACCGGCCGATACTCAAGTGCGCTCGGGTAGAAATGCGACAATAACTGCCGATCGTCGTGTTATCCGCTATGTCCACGATGGCGTCACGGGTATTGATGATGCTTCCTCGACCAACAAGAACACCCCGTCCCAACCGAATGCCGGCACCCTCGGAACCTTGGACGCTCATTCGGGCCAGTTCGTCTATGACGCATCCGTCGCCCAAGGATATCCTTGCCGGCTGCCGTAAGGCGACACCGGAAGCAATCGCCACCCCTTTTCCTTGCTGCTTGAAAATGAAGGGGTACAGTCTCTGCCGAAGAAAAAAGCCGAGCATGCCTGGCCGGTTCATGAGTGCCAGTGTCAGCAGCTCGAACTTCAGCAGCTCCCAAAGACTGCGGTTTCCAACGAAGAGATCTTGATATTTCGTGAGAGCCGATCTTTTGCGATCCTGCTGGAAGGCATGGAATCCCAACGCCTTCTGCCCGGCATCCTGTATTCGGTCGTCGCCAGATGCCCGTTCCGTCATGATCAGATCCCCATTTCATGCCATGGCAATGGGCCGAGCGCCTCAAGTCCGCACCGATGCGTTCCCGGACTTCATTGAATGCTTTCGCTGCTTTCGCGTGTCCTTCGTCCTCATCAACCAGTTGCCGAATCTCGAAAACAGCAGCCGCATGCCCAGGTCCCGGGTCAACCCCCAACGGCTGAACCCTCTCTTCAGGGAATCGAAGGATGTGGAAATCCTATCACCCCAACTCGGCTGGGGAAACGGAACATTATAAACGGGAAAAGGACGTCCATTTCTTTTGAGCTTCTCGATGCGAATGGGAGCATTGATTTTTTTCTTTCGGACCATGGGAGCGAACTGGCTCGGCAGCATGGACGGGGAGATTTCCTCGAGATGCAGGCTTCCCAGCAACGCTGCACGTCTCAACAGTTCCATCGTCGTTTCGTTGCGCGCAATCATCAGGGAATATCCCCCCAAGTATGGGTGACGGCCGTGCCCGTCGCGTATCCAGGGATCCATCACGGAAAGGTCGGAAAACTCGGCCGTATGATCGATGCACGTGAGGCAGCGACGGGGCGTGTAAAACAGACTCAAGCGGTTGAAGGCGGTCTTGATATCCAGACCATGCAGACGCCGGATGCCACCGTTTTTTAGATGAACGCGGATGTAACCCGGCCAGTCGTCTCCCCGGTACTCCAGTCTCGCGATGCTGTCCGAATTGATGCGTGCGATTTGCAGCAGCTTGTGTGAAGCTTCGATTTCCAGGGTGGAATGGCATGTGAGACCGATGACCAGCGGCACCTTTTTGGAGATCCTACGATGAGCCGCCTCAAACTTGCGGTACGCATGCAGTTGACAGGGAAGCCCGACGATGGCGGTCCTTGCCTTGGATGTCATGATCTCTCTGATGCGTCTCATCTGAGGAACGATCGTGTACTTGGACTGCGCTCCGGCGAGGATCTCTTCCTCAGTGCGCGCCAGCATCGGATGGGGCTGCCAAGGTTTTTGCCGATTCATCCCGCAGACGAGAGCCTGATCGATATATCCTTCCCGCAGCAGATGACGAAGCAGCTCGGTGATCACGCCTCCACTGCTGCCTTGGGAACGGACTTTCGGGTCCAGGGAGTAACCCACAAAGACTCCCCGAATCACACCGTTGATGTCACGCGGTTCCGGGATTGTCCCAAAAAGTCTTTGATACAGGCCGGTAAAATCAACGTCCGCAGGACAACCCATGACGCACAAGCCACAACCCGTGCAGCGCTTCTGAGCCTCAGGCGACATGATGGGAAAGAACCGGTCGTCATGGCTGACAAGTCCGAATGGGCAAATGTCCAGGCAGAAGCCGCAACGGACGCACAGGCCCTGTTCCGCCACGACGGAGGGGAGCCGGATGCTCGCGCGATCCCGTCGCCTCATCTCAGCGCTCCACCGATTCCAAATCTACCAAGGGGATCTGCGCGTCTGCCCGCGAGGACTCCTTGAAAGACTTATTGTAGGCGAGAAAGGCTACGCCTCCGACCAGCGACGTGAACAGGCTCTTGGCGCGCAGCACCAACGCGATCGACAGGGCTGCTGCAGGTGGAATACCGATGAGGGAAAAAAAATAAACGAAAGAACCCTCCCAGACCCCGATTCCATTGAATGATATGGGCAGCACCGAGACAATCAATACCATGGGGACCACCGCCGCCAAATCCAGGACGCCGGCGGAAATTCCCAATGACAGGCAAACCACGAAGGTGTTGACCACGGTCATGAAGTGAAACAAAAAGGATAGCAACATCGCCTTGGAGAGGACGATGGGTTGTGTCCTGAAGAACCGGACTGCGGCAAGAAAGTTCGAAACATTCTTCTTGGCGGCTTTCAGCGGCCCGCGATTCGGGATTCTATCGAGCCTGTTTTCCAGCCAAGGGTTCATCAGCAAGAGAACGATGAACGCGAAAGCGACCAGGGAAAACAAAAGGAAGCCTCCGACCTCCGGCTGGGAGATGAGCCGCATGTTGAACACAAAGGCCAGGCAGGCTACGATCAGCAGACCGAGAAGGCCGGTGAAGCGTTCCATGAAAACCGAACTGAAGGAGTCGTGGGTGCTTCGGATTTGCTTGCCCAAAATCATTCCCCGGGCCACGTCGCCTCCCACGTTGCTTGGTAGAAACATATTGAAAAAATAGCCCACCACGTACAGCCAGATGAGGCGGATCAGGGGTACACGTATGTTTCTGGCACTGAGGAACAGCTGCCATTTGATGCAACTCATGGCGATCATGAGAAAAGAGATGGCGACAAGCAGAGGAATATAATAGACTGATATGCCTACCACGATTTCGAATGATCGCCGCCAATCAACGGTTAGCCACAGGATGAGCACCAGGAACACCGTGACAGTAAGCTTCAACAGGATGCTGAATTTGTTATGTTTGGCTGACTTGATCGCCATGTGCTTGAATGTCCCGCGGTGGCAAGTGCCGATGACGATGGGGGAAGAGAATCAGTGGAAGCCGGCGGACAGGGATGAAATGGCGTCCGGCGGGAGCGGGTCGCTCAGGTACTTGGCCAAATAGCCGGCACTGTTTCTGGCTTTCTCTTTCTCTCTGTCGATGATCGGTCTCAACTGTTCCCTGATAGCTTGCCTGCTGTCCCAAGTCTCGAGGATCAACCTGAACAGTCTCTGGGTGGTGAAACCGTCTCCAAACTCCACCATTCTTTCCGGCTGTTCTATCATCCTCATGTACCCGCGGTTCTTGGGCCTGTAGACGAGGGCGATGGTCGGGGTGCACGTGGACGTGGCGAGGATGATGGAGTGGGTTCGCATCCCCACGTGCAGTTCCATCTTGGACAAGATGCCCGCAATGTCATTGTGTGAGTAATTCTTATTGGTGATCATGGTCACGCGATGTCGATTCTTGACGCGCTCCAGGACCTGCTCGCTGATCTTCGTATCCATCACCTGAGTAACCACCAAAATGACGCCCACTCCGAGTTCTTCGATCACTCTATCTATCGTTGCTCCTATGGTCTGTGTGAACCGTCCGGCGGTGATTCCCCTGCTTTTACCTTTCATAAAAACGTCCAAGTAAGCATTGACGTTGAAGCTTATGTAACGCTCTTCCGCTTGGAGAAGGCCTTCCTTCCGCTTGATCTCCTCCATCCTCTCTTCCGTGGGCAACGGCGTATTCAGGGCGCAATCCGCACTGACGATAATGTTCTCTTTCGTGATCCCGGTACCATCCAGAATATCGATGGATTCCCTGTCTCTTACGATGACGAGTTCACAGCTGTCGAGGACCCTTTGGAGGCAGTATTTCCCCGCCTTGGTCCTGATGGGCCCCAGGCTCACGTTGTAGGGAATGACCGGGATACCTTTTCCGGCGGCCATGGGCAGAACGATGGCCATGGTTGACAGGTAGTTGAAAATAGGGTTCCATAGACTGCGGTCGAACAGGATGGCGTCCGTCAGCAAAACGAGGTCGGATTTGAGGACGGCCTGGAAAGTGGGCCATCCCAAGATCTTGAGGCTGAGATTCCAGGGCATCAACGGATATGGCTTGACCGGAAACTCATGGTAGGTCTCTTCGATAAACGACCTGTTGATGGTCGGTATCAAGAACTCCACCTGCCGGTTCAAAGAATACACGTCCCGAAGCAGACACTCCAGAATCGCCGCGTCGCCTGCGTTGCGCCCCGAGAAATTGCCGATGACACAGATCTTTTTCATTCGGACCTCATGCAATAAGTAAGGAGGACGTCGGAAGGTTTGAGTGGACACCGCCTACGAGTCAAAGTGAAAGCGCCGTTCGTCGAGCTTCTGCTCCAGCCTCCCGATTTCCACCTCTCTCCGACGCTCGTCCCATGGAAACAGCCCGCAAAGGGTTCGGGCGATCCGGAGAGTCTCAGTGGGAGTCTCCCAGAGTGCCGTGCGCCGCAGAACCAAGTCGTCAAGATGCTGTACCGACTCCTCGTCTATGAGGGTCCGCAGGGCATCTTCCCATTGGGTTCCTGGCGGCGTTTGCAGGAGCCTTCCGGATGCAAATGCTCCTGCCGAGTTTTTGTCCGTTATCGGTGTCCTATCAGTGGATTGTCTGCAACTGACTTTTAACGGACTTCTTTTCAAAATCTTTCGCAAGGTTTTTTCGGCGACGCGTCTGGCGGTTGTGAACTTTACCCCGGAGACCGTAAAAAGGCCTTGACACCCCCCAACGTTGCCATGATCCAGGATGACTTCGCGTGAGTACAGCTTGGTATCCCCCTCTCTCTTCGTGGGTTGCAAGCCGGGCAAAACAGAAAGGATATCATCCGTTTTGAGTTCCAGACCGGGGACCGCATTGTTCAAGTCATTGAGGAAAGAAGTCAACTGCTCGGGTGTTGGCTTCGGCCTCTTTTCCCAGCCGCGCCAAGGTGCGTGTCCCGTGCCCGCGGCCGTCATGCCATGCCAAGGAACAAGAAAGTAAGTCTGAGCCCCAGGCTTCTTGGGGGCTACCGCCACGGCACACGTCGCGGGAGGCTCACGCTTCAGGAGGATATTCCAGGCCATGGTGGGTGGAAGGAGCTTCCGGTTGTCCCGATCCAGACACGAGGCAACATTCTTGCACCAGGGGCCGGCGGCGTTCACCACCACGGGGGCTCTAAATTCCCAGGAAGAACCGCTCACATGATCGCGCGCCAGAACCCCCGTAACGCGTTCTCCTGCCTTCAAAAGCCCGATGCCTTCCATGTAATTCAAAGCCGTCGCACCCTCCCGGCAGGCCCACCTCAGGGTCTCGATGAGGACCCGTTGGGAATCCTGCATGAAACCGTCGTACCAAAGAGCGCCACCTTTCAAATCCTGCGGATCCACCAGTGGAAAAAGCTTTCGGGTGGTATCGCGATCCACCAGACTCCCCGCCGGAAGATGCCGGTCCCATCGGATGCCCGCGTTTCGCTTGGAAGACAGGGCGTCGTTGACCCACAGGGCCGTCCGAAGGATGAACGGACGCCTCAGCCCATTGCCATAAAGCGGCATAAGGCATGGCAGAGGTTCGACAAGATCGGGAAAGGCCTGAAGATACCAGCGCCGCTCTTGCATCGATTCCCGGAACCTCTGAAAATCAAGACTCTGAAGGTAGCGAAATCCGCCGTGGATGATACGTAAGCTGTTGAAGCTCGTGTGTTCCCCGAAATCGTCACGTTCCAGCAACAAGGGCCGCAGGCCCCTGCGCGCCGCTTCCAGAGCCAGCATGGCTCCGTAGACTCCTCCGCCGACCACGATAAGATCGTGGGCGGATCGACTGGCGCCACGAGGATCTCTAACAATTCCGAACATCTACAGCAATCCCTTTTCCCGGTACCACGAAGCGGTTCGTTCGAGCCCTTCGCGGAGACTCACCCTAGGCTGATAGCCGAGCAGTCTCTTGGCCTTGTCTATGGTGAAGCCTCGGTCCTTGCAGAAGAACTCCACACGCCGCGGGTATAGGGGCGGTTCTATCCCCAAGGGGCGGCACACCCGATCGCAGAAAAACGCCGCCAAGTAAACAGGATAAAAAGGAATGCGCCACCTTGGACGGGGTTTGTCCAGAATTTCGGCAATCAAGCGAACCAACTCATTGAGGCTTACCGCCTCTTCACCGGCGATGGTGAAGATTTCCCCCCTCAGGTCCTCTCTTCGACCCGCCAGCACGATTCCTTCGATCAAATCATCGATGTACGTAAAATGATAGACCGTTCTGCCCGAGCCGATCATCACGAAGTATCCTCTGTCAATCGGGCGGAAAAGCTTCAGAAAGCGCACATCGCCAGGCCCGTAGATGCCCGCGGGTCTGACGACAACGCCGGGGAGGCCGTTGGAGAAATAATTGAGGGCGAGCAACTCCCCTTCCATTTTGGTGAGTTGGTAGTGGTCCCCGGGATGGTAGCGGTAGTGTTCATCGGCGGGCGGATCATCAATGTGACCCTGAACGCCGACGGTCGAGCAATGCACGAAGCGTTTGACTTGGAACGCCTTTGCCGCGTCGAGCAGATTACGCGTCGCTTCCACGTTCACGAGCCGGAACTCATCCAAGTCGCTGTGTTCCGTGCGCCAGGCAGCTGCCAAGTGGTAGACGCGCTCAATGTCGGAAAAGTTGTCCAGGACCTCGAATGCGTTCTTGATATCCACCCGCCGGACTTCCACACCGAGTTTTTTCAGCGGCTCAACACGACTGGTGGCTCTTACGAACGCTACCAACCGTTCCCCGTCCGCCACCAAACGGCGACAGAGGGCGGTCCCCGTAAATCCGGACGCACCGGTGACCAACGTTTTGCTCAATACAATTCCTCCAGGGTGTCCCACAACTCAGCCATTCGCCTCAGCGACACGTAAAATGTCCAACAGCCGCAGTATCTTTCCTTCGTAGACGGGCCGAGCGTACTTGGTCTCGTACAGTCGCCTCGCGTTCTCCGTGATGCGCCGGGTCTCGGCGTCGTTTTGGAGGGCCGAAAGAATGCCTCGGGCCACCTCCGCGGAATCAGGTTCTACAAGATAGGCCACTTCGTCGCTCAAAACCTGGGTGTGCGAATAGATGTTTGTCGCGACAAGAGGCACACCGCTTGCCAGCTGCTCATAGATCTTAAGCGGTGTGTTGGTGCCGGAGACCCGCGGAGAAACCTGGACGGAAGCCTGCCGGCAGTAGTGCTCTGCAATGTGCTTCGGAACACGCCCTGTAAACACGCAACGCGAGGCCAACTCGTACCGGTCGACCATGCCAGCATAGTATCGAACCTGTTGGGGGGTTCCCCCCACGATGAGCAGTATGGCTCTGGAATCCCTGTCCGCGACGATCTTGAAGGCTTCGATGAGCAGGTCGATTCCCTGATAGGGTTCGAGGGTGCCAGCAAATACCACATACCGTCTGTCCGGCGGCAGTTCCAGCGGGCCCGCCTCGGCCCCTCGGATGGACGCCGACGAACCGACATTTGGCGATACTTTCGAGACCAACCGCACGGGGTCGAAAATGGAATTTTCGATCAGCAGGTGTTTTTTTTCTCCATCGTGCAGAATCCCGGTCGCGTATGCTGCGAGATCGGGACAAATGGTGATCACCGCCTCCGACGAACGCAGGCAGGTTTCTTCCAACTTCCTGAAAAGGTTGATCAGGAGTCTGGACTTGGTGAATTGGAAATTGCTCAGTTGCTGGGGGAGGCAAGAGTGCATATCGTAGACCAACTTGAACCGAAAGGCGGGCTTCAGAAAGCGGCAGAAAAACACCGCCTCTTCGTGTGCATGGACAAAGTCGTACCGGTGGCGGACCAACAACCCGATCGCCCACATCAGCAAAACGACGTCGAGAAAGAGCTTGAGGAAGGAAGGCCCGATCTTGACATTTCCTAGCATGGAAAATCTGGGAATCCTGATGATCCTCAAGCCAGGAATGTCGACGTCTTCACCCTCACCATAAGTGAGCAAATCCATCTGCACGCCATACTCCGCCATCACCCGAGTCCGATAGTAGACGCTTAGTGGAGTGCCACGAGGCGAGAAAAAGGGCTGAGGCGCAATCACAAGGGCTCTCATGGGCGCACCAGTTGTCGTCTGCGGAGGCGCTTCAACGCTTGCATGGCCAGTTGATTTCTGAAGAAACGCCACGGGGTCTCAAGCGATCCGTAAAGGCGGAACGGTCCACGCCTATTGAGCAGCATTTGCTTGAGGCAGTGTGCCGGTCGTTGAGGATCCAGCGACCCTTCGAGACGGAAACCGGCGTTTCCAGCGCGGCGGACTTCTGATGCAAAATGCAGGGGGTCGCTTCCAGAAAGAATCCCGAGGCCTTTCGACTCCCCTAGAGAAAGAAGAGCGGGCCGGCGCCAGAATACGGGACGGTTGGCGTTGTCGCAGAGAAAATATCGGGGTTCGGTGGTCCCTTCCAGCAGTTTCTTTATGAGCGCACCCCGTTTGCCCATCCATTTGCCCGGCGCCCAAGGTAAGACCGCCAGCCCCCCCGTCTCCTCGATGATCCTCAGAACCGATTTGAAGGGGACCCCGTCTTGGAACGGGCTCATGGCGAAAAGGGCCAGGATCTCCAATACCTCCGAAGTAATGATCTTTCGCCCTGCGATCAGGACGAGTTCTTTTCCACTGGGGTGTCTCACAAGCAATGAGTTCTTTTCAGCTGTTGGATGGAACGTCCAACCATCGATGCCGGGTGCGTTGCCGCCTGCGTTGCGGGCGCATAGAGCGAAATGCTGGAACCAGCGTTGTTGCGCCCAGTCCGTCAGAAAGAGAACCGCTGTGAACGGTCTGTCGGGGTCCTGCTTCGCCGCCTGTCGCCTGAAGTTGGCATGAGCCGCATCGAAAAAGACGTTCAAGTCGAAGCAGCTATAAATGTGGACATGGGCGTCAACATAAATCGCCATTTTCTCATTCAGACCTTTCATGGTGGGGCGACCTACGTGACTGGCTCATCTTGCCCTAGACCGTCTTCTCTATGGTGTAGTGAGGTTTCTTACGGCCGTGGATGAAAACGATGATTTCTCCCAACAGCCCCATACTTGAAACCTGAACACCAATAACCATAAGGAAGAGAGCGATCAAAAGGAAGGGGCGCCCGCCGATGGGCTGGCCGAACAGCAACTTCTCCATGAAAATATAGGATGTTGCAAAGACGCCGACGGCGAGAAAAAGCATTCCCAAGAGGCTGAAGAATCGGAGCGGTTTCCTGGCAAATTGCGTGACGAAATATAGGGTAACGATATCTACGAATCGCTCTATATATTCAGACGAACTGCAAAATCCCGTTTTACCGCGCCACTGATAGTGCCTGCATGCAACCTCTTTGGTTCTAAAGCCTTTCTGTGAAGCCAGAATGGGCAGGAAACGGTACATGTTTCCGTAAATGTCGGTTTCTTCCATGACCTGACGCCGAAACACCTTCATGGCTGAACTCAAATCATGGAGGTCGGATTTTGTGATCTTCCTGAGCAACGTGTTGTAAACCCTCGACTGGAACTGGTTGAACGTGGAATCCCGCCTGTCCTGCCGCCAGGAATTGACGATGTCTGTCTCGTCATCCAAGGAATCCAGGAGTCGTATGAGGGAATCGTGGGTTATCTGGCGGTGGGTGCCACAGACCACGATGATGTCGCCGTCGCTTTCATCGAATCCCGCCTTCAGGCAGACGGCTTGTGACGTCTTCCTGCTCAATTCGAAAGCGCGAAGGTTATTCTGAACGGGAAGACGCTCCATCTCCTTTTGCAGCAACCCACCGTTTCCATTGGCGACCACGATGATCTCAAAGGGGGCCGTCCTCTCAACAAAAACGCTGTTCAGGGTCTTTATCAGTTCAGGGAAATCCTGGTCGGATTCCTCAAACAGGACGATGGCCGAATACTTGCTGGGAATGTCGATGTTTGCTTTCATGGCTTTCCAACGCAAACGCGTTTCTTAGTGATGGTGCACAGTTGCGTGTGAGTCAGGTCACTCACATGGACGGCCAACTCCGCCAAGAGTCCGAGTATGACCAGATGGATCGCCGCCATGCCGCTGAGAGCGGCCGACACCATGAAAAACAAAGCTTTCCCGGGAGTCCACTGTGCAAGAACCGCCGTTGCGCACAGAGCGACGAAGATCAGGCTGAGAAACAAAAAGGGCAGCGAACAGAGCGTAAACCCTTTCAACGGGTTCGAAGAAAATTTGATGATCATGTTGATGGCAAATATATCATTGAAAACTTTAAATATTCTATTGAAGCCGTATTTGGAGGTTCCGTGCTTGCGGGCGTGATGATTGACGGGGATTTCCGCCACTCGGGCCCCGGTCATGGTGGCGAGGGCCGGAAAAAAGCGGTGCATTTCTCCATAGGCCTTGATGTTTCGAATGCACTCGGCTCGATAGGCCTTGAGCGAGCAACCGTAATCATGAAGGCGGACCCCGGTGGTCCAGGAAATGATGGCGTTGGCGATCCTGGATGGCAGCACTCGTGAAAAATGATCCCGGCGATGGACCCGCCACCCGCTCACGATGTCGTAGCCTTCCTCAAGCTTTTCCAAGAGGCGGGGGATGTCCCGGGGGTCGTTTTGCAGATCGCCGTCCATGGTGACGATGATTTCGCCCCGCGCGTGATCGAAACCAGCCACCATGGCGCTGGTCTGCCCGTAATTTCGACGGAGCTTGATGGCCCGCAACGACGGCGCAGAAAACTTCAGTTCCTGGATGATCGTCCAGGTCCCATCGGTGGATCCGTCGTCGACCAAGAGGATTTCGTAAGGGAAGGGGAAATCCTTCGCAGAGTCCAAGATCGATGACACCAGCTCACCAACGGAATCCTCTTCATTGTAAAGAGGAACCACAATGCTCAAGTAGATGCCCATGACATTGCCCTTTTGCTTCGACAGTCGCTGTGCTCGATCAGGCGGCCCCTTCACCGGTCAAAACGGCGGGTATGGTTTTCATGAGGAGCTTGATGTCGAGCCACAAGGACCAGTTATCGATGTATTCCTTGTCCATGGCCATCCACTGGTCGAAGGGAACACTGTTCCTGCCGCTGACCTGCCAAATCCCCGTGATTCCGGGTCTCATGCTCAAACGCCGGCGGTCTCCCAGGTTGTATTGTCCCACTTCCGAAGGAAGGGGAGGACGAGGGCCCACAAGGCTCATTTCGCCCTTGAGTACATTGAGAAGCTGAGGTAGTTCGTCGATACTGGTTTTTCGCAGAAACCGCCCGACCCGCGTGATCCGGGGATCGTTTCTGATCTTGAACACGGGTCCCGTCAATTCGTTCAACCCCATCAGGTCCTGCTTCAGTTGCTCGGCGTTTTCCACCATGGTCCGGAACTTGTACAAGGTGAATAGGCGACCGTTATACCCAACCCTCACCTGACGGAAGAGAACCGGCCCGTGGGATTCCAACTTGATCGCCGCCGCCGCGATCGCAAGAATTGGCAGTGACACCAGCAGCACCGAGAAAGACACCACAAGATCGATCAGGCGCTTGACGAGAAGCTGAAACGTGCTGCGGGGACTGGTATAGAAGTCGATGAAAGGGATGTCGTACTGGCGGCAGATGACGGATTTGGAACGCTGAACATTGAAGAGGTCCGTTGAGAGCTTCACTTCCACACCCACCGTCTCGCAGGTCCTGATAATGGCGTCGATCTCCTCATAGAAGGACTTGATGGGCAGGGTCAGGAAGACCTCGTCCACCACGTTCTCCGTCAGGATCCTGGGGAGATCTTCCAGTGTGCCCAGGTACCGGATGTGCGAGGCCAAGGACGGCCGAGGCTCGTTTCTCGGGCTGTCGATGAGACCCAATATTCTGATGCCGAAGTCCTTGGATCCCTCCAGCTCTTCGATCAACGTGCGGGCCCGCCCGTTGCTTCCGACGATCAGGACTTGCCGGTAGTTGTAGCCGCGGCTTCGCAGGTAAGCTAGCGTTTTGCGAAGCGATATTCTGAAAGAAAGGAAGAAGCAGAGCTGTGCCGCCGCAACGGCTGCCAAAAATCGGTAGGCGGTAAAGCTGTTGTCGACCGTGACGACGGCGACGGCGGTCGGCGTCAAAGCGATCAGGATGACACGGACCACGTCATGGAGCTCCACGATCAGGCGGGTGAGTCTCTTGGATGCGTATAGGCCGTATCGTTTCGCCATGATAAGCCACACCAGGCAGTTGATAGCCGAGGCGTATGAATGGGGCGTGGCTTCGATCCGCAAGGGAAACGCAGAATCCCGGTACACGAGGTAGTAGGCCGACGCGTGGGACAAGGCGATGACGATCAGATCGAGGATCTGAAAAATGTTGGAAAAAACCCGGTGATGCTTTTTCAGCATGGCGGTATCCTCCCAATGAAAGCTGAGATGTTGGCTTTCATACGGATGCCATGGCACATCTTTGACAAGCCGCAAAGGTGGCAAAGGTGAACCAGGGAGTGCAGAGGCACGGGGAGAGGATGTGGGCTTGAAGCTCCAGGTCAGGCATGACGGCTATCTGCCGTGAAACGTGCCTTCGCTCCTCCGCTGGAGGACGCCTCTTCAGCGGCTGACTTGGGCGGGCAGATTGTTCTGACGGCAGCCGTAGGTATTCGCGTAACACTTGTAATAATTGTGATAGAAGGACGTCGAACTGAACCGGCTCCCCGAAAGCATGTTGATGATACTGCCGATGAGCTGAGCTTTGGTCGCGGCGAGATCCTGTCGAAGGACCTTCAGTGCATCCCGATGCGTCCGGCCGAGGGTGGCGACCAGGACGACGCCGTCCACTTGGCTGCCCAGTGTCAAGGCGTCCGAGGTGAAGGGGGGTCCGTCGAGAATGACCCGGTCGAAGTGCCCGCCGGCAACGCGCAGCAGTTGCGTCATGGCCGGGGCGCCCAGCAATTCCGTGGGATTGGTGGTCGTCGTGCCTGCGGGGACGAAATAAAGATTGGGAAGAATGGTCTTCTGGACGATCTCTTCATATTTGGCAATGCTGTTCAAGAAATCGGACAGTCCCCGAGTTTTTCCGTTGATGCTGAAATGGTAATGCAGGGAGGGCCGGCGCAGGTCGGCCTCGATCAAGAGTGTCTTTTCGCCGGCGAGCGCGAAGGACTGAGCCAGGTTGGCGGAAAGGGTGGATTTGCCCTCCCCCTTCGTGCTGCTGGTCAGCAGCAGCGTTTTATGTGGGCCGCCGGAAGATATCGACTGTTGAATGGCAACCCTCACCATGCGAATGGCTTCAGAAAACGGAGACGACGGGTTGTCCCGGACGAGAGACGCCAGGTTCTTCTTTTCCTGCTTTGAAGCCAAGGGAACAACTCCCAAAACGGAAATCCAGTAACGGCCGGGAATCTCTTCGACCCGCTTGATGGAATTGTCCATGTGCTCGCGTACCAGGGCCGCTCCAACGCCCAGCACCAACCCCAACACGAGGGCGACAAAAAGATTGCGGGGGACATTGGGCTGATAGGGGCTGAGAGGCAGCGACGCAAAGTCGACGATCTTAATGTTGGTGAGATCGGTTCCCACGTTGGCGTCGATCTCCTTGGAACGCCCCAGGAGGCTTTGATAAATGTGCTTGTTGACGTCCACTTCACGTTCCAGGATTTTGTACCGACTCACCAAATCATTCAACGCCAGCGCAGCGGCCTTCTTTTCTTCCGCGGTGGCGCGGAGGGCCTCTTCCGTGTTCACGGTGCTGAGGTAATCGTTACGAATGACGGTCAATATGCGTTCCTGCTCGGAGTTGATGCGTGAACCGATCTCGAGCATTCCAGCTTTGAGGCTCTTCAGCTTTGGGTGTTCGTCTTTGTATCTCACCTTGAGTTTTTCGTATTCCGACAGTAGCGCGAGATATTGAGTCCTCAATTTGTGAATAAGTTCATTCTGTTGCACCAGGGGTGACGTTTCCAGATCACCCTTGCTGGCCAGTTCATAGCTCTGCTCCTTGGCGATACGTTCCGCTTCGGTCCGGGCCAGCGCCGCATTGATTTGTTCCAACTCTTGGTAAACATGATTCAGCCTGGTATCCAGCGACACGATGCCGGTATCCTTCGCGAACTCGTTCAGTTCGCTCTCCGTGCTTTCAAGTTCCCGGCGAGCGATTTCGATCTGTCTGTCGAGCTGCATTTTGGCCGTCTTGGTGGCCTCGATCTTTCTGTCCATTTGCCAAATCATGAACTCATTGGCGAGGGTGTTCACCACGTCCCGCGCCAGTGCCGGGTCTTCGGAATCGAAGGTGATGGAAACGATGTCGGCATCACCCTTGAGGCTTACGGTCAAGTTTCTCAACAGGTAGCCCTGGATCATTTTTTGTTTGCGCAGTCTCCGAAGTTCAGGATTCACGGGCCTTGGTTCTTCCACGTCGGAGCTGAACCATCCCTTGATGGAGCTGAACACTTTTTTTTTGTCAGACAAGACGGCGGCCTTCACGCGCTGCAAGACGCCGAGTTCGGAATCTTCGGGAAGCGGCGGAGGGCTGAACAGGGGGTGTTCCTTGAGATTGAGGCTCGACGCTACGCGATCAGCGAGGGCGGTGCTCTGCAACAACGCGATCTGGGTTTCAATGAAACTCTTGCCCCGTCCGAACGGATCGGCAACCTCTTCGAACTTGGTCACCCGGGCAGGATAAGGTGAAAGTTCCACCCAGCACGTGGCCTGGTAGATGGGCTGCAGGCTCAGGTTGTAGAGGAGACTCGGAATAAAGACCAAAACCAGAGAGGCGATGATGATCCACTTGCGCCGCATGAGCATATCGAGGAAATCACCCAAACCCGGGGAAAACTGGTAGCTCGCCAGAATCTCAGGGTAGTCCCCAGAGGGCGTTTGAGGCTCCAAGGGTGGCGCCAGCGACTTGTCTGTCATTTCCCTGCCAATTCTTGCGTTCATGGATTCACCTTCGGGTGAGGAGGAGATCGGGTGCAGTGCTCGGGCTTTCGATTCGGCCGGCTCTCGGCCTTCTCGACCCCGGGTGTTCCCGACTGTCACGTGTTGAGGTCTTTATCTGGGTGCCGGAGGAGTGAAGGCGATGCCGGTTCCGATGAAGGAAACACGTAAACCGTAGAGCGCCTGCTTGAGGTGATTGGTCTCGACGAAAAGGATGTCGCGGTCCCGGAGCGCCACATCGGCGGTCTCCAAACTGTTCGATTTCAATTCCACGACGTCCGTCTTCCCTTCACTGGAGCGCCTGAGCAGCTTGATGGAGTTGCTGGAATACCAGGTCGTGCCCCCGGCCATGGCAATGGCTTCCTGAACGGACGTTACCGACTTGAGGCGGTATACCCCCGGCTTTCTAACGGCACCGTCCACAAAAAAGGTTCCCGCTTCCGGTACGAATATGACGTCGTTGGGATGGATTTCCAGGTTGAGCTGTTCATCTCCGCTCTTGAGCAGATCAGCGAGGTCGACGATATAGGTGCTGGGCCTTGCGGCATCGTCTGTCTTCCTGCGAACCTGAACCATGGTCCCCGCATCGTTCGACAGTCCCCCGGCCATGGCCAGGACGGAGAGCAGCCGTTGGCGGGAGAAGTAATCATAGGTGCCAGGCTCGACCACGGCGCCCAACAGTGTGATCTTCCCCCCTAGCTGCTCCTTGACGAAAACACTGACGTGAGGGTCTTGAAGGTATTTCTCGCCGTACGCCCGTTCAACCTGCTTTTCCAACTCATGGACGGACAGCCCCTTGGCATCGACAAGGCCGATGAGCGGCAACGTGATGGTGCCGTCGGAGCCGACTCGCACCAGGCTGCTCAGGTCATCTTCACCGAACACCGTCACTTGGAGAAGGTCGCCTCCTCCCACGATGTAGTTTGCTGGCTCGGTATCCGCCTGCACTGCGGCGAACAGCTGCGCGTTGAGATCCTCCGTTTGCCGCCGTGTCGCCGAATCCTGGGCGACAATCATCTCAAGGTTCGTTGTCGACGTCGGACCCGTGGCCACACAGGCGGCGAGGACCAAAGGGATAGCCAAGAGTGACAAAAGGGATCCGCAATGTCTTCTCAAAAACGTGGACAGCAACCGTTTCGTCATGGTCATGGATCTCCCACATAGGCCGAAACTGGATCGGCTGAAAGGTCAGGGTTGAATGTCATGGCTCTTGCGAGCCGTTTCCCTTCCACAGGCCGTGCAGAGGAACGAAGTGCTTCAGGCCCGCCACCTGCCCGATAATGGTTTCGCCCTCGCTCGTAACGAGCCAAGCATGCGCTTCAAAAGCCCCCCGCCTGTTTTTGGCGACTCCGATGCAAAGGGTGCCGGACTGTCCCCAACATGCACACAGAATCTGGCCGGCAAGAGCCTGCACCAGGCAGGTCCCGCGCACGGGAACCCATCGGGCGGCCGACTTTACGGCCCAGGCGATTTCATCAAGAAGATCCGGGTTGACGGGACGTCGGAGGGATTGCAATATGTGACACTTTGCGATCAAGGCACGGAGCATCGGGAATGGAACGAACGCCACCGCAAATCGGATCACGAGAAGCAGCCAGGCAGCGGCCACCCAAAGTCTCTTGGCCCGCGGTGGTAATGCGTGGAAGTCAGCCAGCTTCTTGATCATGGATCACGGCGAGGTCGTTTGCGCACAGGTCTTGGAGCAAGGAAACGAGGTCCATTTCGCAGCGATCAGGCGCCACATCGTACTTCGCCAGGAGAGCCTCAAGGAGGCTCCTCACGCTTCGAGGCCTTTGGAGCATTCGCCAAACCTCGGCTCCAATGGCATCCAGTCCATAATAGATTCCCGACTTGAGCTCCAGGATGACCACTTCTCCCTGCAAATCCGTGGAAACCTGGTGCTGGGTGGCCTGAAGGATCGTTTCCAGCGCGATTTCCCTTTTTTCGTTCATGACGACCTCGCATCTGTTGTCCAACCGGAACCTGTCCCGTCGGCAGCGTTCCATCGGTTCCGGCCCAGGAGAGCCATGGCGTAATACTTGCCGGCCAGTCGAGCAAGGCGCATGGGCACATAGAGAAAGGTCAGAAATTCCGGAAGATTCAAAAGGTTCCTCTCCTTCTCGGTCGGGGTCAACAGCGTCAGAGACTGATTGAGAGAATAGATGATCTTATGCAGGACAAAAGCGGTCTTGTGTCTTCCCGACGTGAGAGTTCCGAAGTGATAACGAAGCGCGGTGGCCACCAGTTCCGGCGATCCGCTCAAGGTCCTGAGAAGCTGGTTTCTGGCCTGGGCGGCCAATTGATCGATGTGAGCATCTGATTTCACGCGGGCTTCGATTTCGAGCGGAAGCGTCATCCCCAGCACCTGTCGGGCGAGGAGAAGGCTGTGCAGCAGGATGCGGTCGTTGCCGGAATGGAAGGCCGTTTTGAGAATCCAGTCCCAATTCAAATTCGGATGGGAGTGGACCAGTTCAGCGACATCGCAAAGCCATTGCAGGCAGGCCCAGAAGTGTTTCGTTCCGTGAACACATAGGACCAGCATCATCGCTTCGGCTGGAAGAGTATAGAGGGTTTCTTCTCCAATCCGTACGGTCTCCACCTGCTTCCAGACTTCTCCGGCGTCCAGTGGATAGGCGTATGCCCGTGCACCGGAGAGGCAGTGCAGCTCGACGGTGATCCCGGTGCGGTGGTTGATGAGCTTGTACTCGTGATGGGGGTGCAGATCGCTTTTCAGCCTCAGTGTTTTGATGGGCGATGTGAATTCGCGTTCCAAGCGGTAGCCGCGCGTCCTGAGAAGACCGACGGCGGCCGGCACGTCCCGCCGACGGGTTATGAGGTCCAAATCAAAAAACTGCCTCAATGCGGGATCTCCATAAACGCGATGAGCCAGGAGGGGCCCTTTGTACGAGATGGTGGGAATGCCATTCGCCCGAAAAATCCGCGTGACTGCCAGCAGTTCCTCAAGCATGGACAAGGAATGCAGCATGTTGTGCCAGCGAAAATGCTTGAGTTTTGCTAGAAACGAAGCGGGAAGGTTCTTGGTATGGCCGTTTGTGATGCCACGGTGCAACAGGGGGACGACGCGGTGCCGCGCCGCCGTGTGGACCAGGTAATCAAGATCCAAACCCTGCTTGAGAAGCTTCTCGATGCGTTCCGACCATCGGTCGTGGGCATGAGTGGCGACGCATCGAACCAAAAGTTCCAATTCGGGCCTGAGAGAATAGAAAACATCGCTGTTGTCGTATGGGTTCATTGTCATGCCTTGGCCAGAGCGCAGGATGAGAGTATGTCAAGGCCCCATTGGGCCCCCCATGCTTCGGCGTAGAAGCCCTTCCGTGCCAACAGCTGCTCGTGGCTGCCGGATTCCACGATTCGCCCGTCGTTCATGACATGGATGATGTCCGCTCGTCTGGCCAGTGTGAAGCGGTGCGTTATGAGTATCGCGGTGCGACTACTGACGAGCGCTTGAAAGCGGTCGTACCATTCGTTTTCCGCCCATGAATCCATGAAGCTGGTGGGTTCATCGAGAATCACGATCTGGGCTTTCCGGTAAAAAGCCCGAGCCAACGCGATGCGCTGCCATTCCCCTGCACTGAGGTCGGTGCCGTCGGCGAACCATTTGCCCAGCAAGGTCTGATATCCTTGGGGCAGGCGGGAGACGATTTCGTGGGCCCCGGCGAATTGCGCGGCTCTCTTCACGTCGGGGGGGGCACCCGCGGCGGCGAGATCGCCCATGGAGATATTTCGGAAGGCCGTTGCGTGATAGGGGACCGGCATCTGGAACAGCACCGTCACCAAGCGCCGAACATCACTCAGCGGCATATGCCGTATATCCACGCCGTCCCATTCGATGCTTCCCGATTCGGGGTCGTAGAAGCGGCAAAGCAGCCTCACCAATGTGCTCTTGCCGGCACCGTTGGCGCCGACGATCGCTACGGTTTGACCGGCCGGAATGAACAGGTCGAATGCGTCCAGCGCCTTCCTGGCGCTTCCCGGATAACGGAAAGTGACCTGGCGGAATCGGATTCCACGGCTGAGCGTTCGGGGAGCACGCCGCGGTTGCGGATTGTCGGTGATTCGAGGCTCCAAGCGTAGAAATTCAAACAGGTTGCTCAAGAAAAGACCGCTGGTGTAAATCCGGCCCAAATTGCCCAGCAGGGAACGCATCAGGTTTTGACCGCGCGTAAACGCCTGATAGAAAAGGGCGAGGTCTCCAAAGGTGGCGAGCCCCTTCATGAGCCGAAAAACCATCACGACCATCACCGCGCCGGTGGACAGAAGCCCAAAGGCGCCCGCGGCAAACCGAGCCGCGCTCCGATTGCGAACGATCTTGATGTGATCGCCGCGGAGGTTCTTTCGCAACAATTGGTAGGCATCCTTGAACGATTCCGCAACACCGAACAGCCGGATTTCGGGCGCCGCGCTGGCATGGGTGAGCATAAAATCATGGTAGTCCGCCCAACGCCGCTCAGGTGTGCTCCGCCTCCACCACTCGTGGTATTTTCTGTCGAAATGAAAGATGACGAGGAAAGCCGGCAGCGTTCCGGCAAGCAAGAGCAAGGGAAGCCAGTAACCGTAAGGCAGCAGGACCGTCGCCATAGCTATAAGCGTGATCGCGTTTTGAAGCAGGCTGCCGATGTTCTCCATTAGAGTCAGGCATCGGCCGCCGGCATCGTCTCGCGCCCGGTGAAGATGATCGAAATAATCCGATGATTCGTAGAAGGCCAGATCGACGCTGGCGGACTTGCCGTGGATCAGGCCGGCGATGTGATCTCTTACAAACTCCGACTGCGCGATCCGCACCCACTCGCCAGCCGACTGGAAGAGCTCGATCAGCAAAAGGGTGAGGGCCAGGAGACACATCAGGATTACTAAAGGCTTCACGCTGGGCCAGGCTCCATTGGAGTCTACCGCTGCAACCAATCCATCGACCAGTCGCCGGATCAGGTAGAGGGGAATCACCGGTAGCAGGGCCTGAACCCCCAGTAGTGCCGCCCATAGGATCGTCCACCCCGGAGAAGCCCCCCAGACAAGGCGGAGCGTTTCCGGAAGATAAAACAGGCCGGCGGCACGATCGGGTGGTTTTCGGTTCAAAGCTTACCCCTTCCTGGGGAAACACGCGGGGATTCGGCGGCCCCGGCCTGTATGCCATGGCGCACGCGGGCCAGCGTCCGGGTGTGCTGCTCCACCATATCAGCCAGTTCTCCCAGTCTCGAGAGAGCGAAAGAATGGGTGAGCCGATGGATGGATGCGAACCGGAGCAACTTCGAACATCCAGACAGCTGTAAGGCTTCCGCACTGCGATCCGACTGGTCCCAAAAGCGTGATAGGTAGGAATTCCTTATGATTTCCATGAAGGCTTCCTGCGGTGAAAGAGGCTCAATCCCAGCCGACGGACGCGGGCTCAGGATGTAGATGCGGCTGAGGGGAAGGGGTTGTCTTTCAAAGCGCGGCAGCGCCGACAGTGCCCGTTTCTCCAACTTTGGATGCAGGCGTGGGAGTTCTTCCGCTTCAAAACCGAAAATGGCCGAGGCAGCTTCAGGCCAAAGCTTGAATTGGGGAAACGCCGGCCAGACCACCGGCGGCTTGGAAGCCGGTACTCTGATCGCCACGATATCGTCGGAAAGCAGATGATGTCCTCGAGCATACAGGGCCGCCGCAAGCGTGGACTTTCCCAGCCCCTTGTCGCCCAGGAACGCGACGGCCGCCCCTCCCATTCCCAGGACACTGCCATGGAGGACCAGAAACCCGCGCTGGATGAGCAGCGCGGCCATGACCATGCCGAGTAAAGGAACACGAACGATTCTTTCATCAACCCCGGGAGCCGGATCGACGGTGATGCGCTTCCCATTTCGGACGGTGAATCTTCCCACGATGTCCCATTCCAGCCAGGTTTCATCGGCTGTTATGATGCAGTGGTAGCCCTCATCCGTTGTGCAGTTGCATTTGCTGAAAACCGGACCCAACCGGATTTCGACCTGCCGCTGGGTGCCCTCAAGGCTGATGAGCTCGGGAATATCAAGGTCGGAGCTGATTTTCAACCCGAAGGCTTCATAGGTCCGCGCCTTGATGGTGGGTCTTGTGGGCATAAGCGGCCTTAGAGGTCATCGCGTGAATCGAACTCGTTGCCGAGGAAGAACCGTAACCGTTCAAAGGGTTAAGCGCCGGATCATTTTCAATCACAAGCGGCAACGTCCTTTGAACGGTTAGCCGAAACGTCGTCTGGCGGCGACGCAGATCTAGGACATGGGGTATGAGCCTTCACCGCATTTTTGCTGGTGCGCCCTGAACCGCTCTCTGAAATAAGGCGTTCCAGCTCCAGACAACGTGATGGTCTTCAGGTTTCCGAATACCGTGAGCTTCGGGGACGTGTAAGGAGTTTTCTGCACCGTCTGTTTCATCAATGCCTCACCTCCTTTGATGCCCGCGACTTCCGGGCGCTGAGGGTTGCTCAAAAATGCTCAGAAAAAACGAGCGACGCGCTTATGCCCACACCTGCGAATCTTGTTGCCGAAGCAGCTGGATGCATCACGGCCAAGTTGCCCGGGCACGAACCTGGTGCATGGTCAGCTTTCGGAACCCGCCCAAGGGCGCCCCAAACTAGTAAATAGGCTTCCTATACTCCGGAAAGGTCACCGTCTGCAAGGTATTCTCCACGATCCAAGACGCCCTGAACCGGATAACCGCACGAACGACCGATGAACGACCGCGTTGAAAATGGAATCTTCTCGGCGGGTTTTCCCGCCTGAGCCCCTGTGTGCGCTGGGGCAGAGCTCCGCCAACTCGGTTACGGGAACCTGGAAGGCGAAAAACACGGCAATCGGTGAGTCCTCGAACCCGTAGACATGAGAGCAGCCATCGGGGTTCGGAGAACTCTTTGAGTACGGTACTCTATTCGCCGAGTTTCCAGGCGGGACACAGACCGAAATGCCGTGGTAAGGAGAGCGATAGTCATTACCCACTTGAGTCAGATGCATAGTTCAAACAGTAGGTTATAAGATTGAAGGTGCCGGGATGGAGCTGAAAAAGGTCGGCTTTTGGGATGTTCGATACTGGTGCTGTCAGTCTCTGAGGGGAATTCAGACGGAGAGCCGGCACCCCCGGTCCGGGCAAGTTCCGGCCGGGGGATCCTGAAGGGCCTACCGGGGGCCCGGCGGCAGGAAGCTTTCTTCTCCCAGCATGCTGAAGGGCGATTTGCCGTCGGGCAGTCCCGTCTTGTATTCGAAGATGTTTTCCACCAGCTGGTTCACCCGCTTGTAGAGGGCGCGGAGCGGGATGTCGGCCGGACACGTTTCTTCGCACAAGCCGCAGTCGATGCAACGGCCCGCCATGTGGACGGCCCGCACCAGGTGGAAGGAGGTATCCGGCGGGAGCTTTCCCGCCGGGATGAGTTCCTTGTGCTCCAGGCTGCATTCCGTGCAAAAGCAGACGGGGCACACGTCCCGGCAGCCGAAGCACTTGATGCACCGGTTGAAATGGGTGAGCCACCACGAGAGGCGTTCCGTTTCCGGCATGGCCTCCAGTTCCTTCACCCGCCGGCTTTCCGTGACCGCTTCCACGGGCTCGCCGTAATCGACCGTGTCAGGATAGGGCTTCCAGCATTCACAGTAGTGCGCCAGATCTTGCGGGCAGCACTGGCCCAGCACCACCACCCTTTCGGGATCGAGCTGATTCCACTTGAAGAGTTCGTGAAGGGAGCGTTCTTCGCAGCCGCGGACCAGCACCCCGAAGGTCTTTTCCGGATGCTGTCGGGCCTGCATCAACAGCAGCTTGGTGATGGGATACCGTGCCTTGAACGGCGCCCAGCTTTCCAGCTCGTCGGCGTTTTCTTTCGTGAAAAGATACGGAAAAGGAAGGCCGTGGATCGTCTTGTAGGCCAGGAAGGCGTCAACGCGGCCTTCATCCAGCAATGGTCGCACTTTGATCTTCATGGGGTCTATCCTGTCTGGGTTGAGCGCTCTGTCGGGTTTTGCCGATCGCGGGCAAGCCCGCGCCTAAAGTGATGGAGGGGCAGGCAAGCCCGCTCCCACAAGCCGTTGTCAAAGGCCCACGGCCAGCCGAGGACTCGCTTCCAGGGGCGGCGCCGGTCCGAGGGAGCGGATCTTTTCCGTGAAATCCCGGACCACCTCGGCGAACTTGATCCCCTCCGCCGAACTGATCCATTCCAGGCGCAGCCGTTGCGGGTTGTAGCCCGCGAACCGGATGAGTTCCTCGACGAAGGTGACGCGTTTCAAGGTCATGTAGTTGCCCTTCAGGTAGTGGCAGTCGCCGATGTGGCAGCCTGCCACCAGGACACCGTCGGCTCCCCGCTGCAGCGCGTGAATGACGTGGTGCGGGGAAACGGTCCCGGAACACATCACGCGCACCACCCGAATGTTGGGCGGATACTGGAGGCGGCTCACGCCCGCCAGGTCCGCTCCGGCGTAGCTGCACCAGTTGCAGAGGAAAGCGAGGATTTTCGGTTCGAAGCGTTCTTCCGCCATGTGTGGTCCTCTTTGCGGTTAAGGCGGCTGGAAGCCGCGTCGTCACGTTGTCCCCCCACTTCGGCCGTCTCCCCATCACGGGGGGAGCGGGACCTCAACCACTCCACGGGCGCCTCATCGGGGCCTTGGCTCCCGGCGGGTGGAAAGGTGAAGGGCCTTTTCCAGAAAGATCCGTTTCGGTTCTACGCCGAAAGCGCTTCATCGATCTGGGTGTAGAGCTGCATGTGCGTGAAGCCCCGTAGTGAAATGGCTTCCGACGGGCACGTGGCGGCGCAGGTGCCGCAGCCCTTGCAAAGCGCCTGGTTCACCTCGCACTTGTTTTCCTGTTCCAGGTAGCTGATGGCTCCGAACGGGCACGTCATGACGCAGGCCTGGCAGGCGCAACACAAGTCCTTGTTGATGTTGGCGACGACGCCTCCCGCCATGATGGAGTCTTTGGCGAGTACGGTCGCGGCCCGGGCCGCGGCCGCCTTGGCCTGCGCGATGCACTCTTCCGTCGGTTTGGGGTAATGGGCCAGCCCGGCCACGAAAACGCCGTCGGTGGCGAAATCCACCGGCCGGAGCTTGGCGTGGGCTTCCAGGAAAAACCCTTCCGCGTTCACCGGCACCTTGAACCGTTTCGCCAGTTCGTCGGAATCTCGGGTCACGATGGCGCTCGCCAGCGTTAAGATGTCGGGCTGCAGTACCACAGGCCGTTGCAGCACGTGATCCACCACGGTGACCTTGAGGGTTCCGTCGGCGGCCACGTCCACCACGGGTTTGCGGTCCAGGATGAAGCGGATGAATAAGACCCCCGCGGCCCGGGCTTCCTTGTACAGATTTTCCCGGAGGCCGTAGGTCCGGATGTCGCGGTAGAGGACGTAGACGTCCCTATCCGGGTTGAGCCGCTTGAGGCGCAGGGCGTTTTCAATGGAGTGGCTGCAGCAGACGCGGCTGCAGTAGGGTCGGTGCGGTTCTCTGGAGCCCACGCACTGGATGAAGGCGGCCGATCGGGCGTTGACGACCACATCGCGGCCTTCGCTGATGGCCTGGTCCAGGTCGAGGTTGAGGAAAATCCGGTCGCTTTTCCCGTAGCCGTATTCATCGGGCTTGAAGGAATGGGCGCCGACCGCAATGACGGCCACGCCGTGTTCCACTTCTCTTGCCTTGCCGTCCACCTGGAGGAGCGTTCGGAAATTGCCGACGAACCCGTTCACGTCTTTGACTTCGGCGTTGCAGACCACCGTGATGTCCGGGTGCCGCTCGACCCGCTGCACCAGTTCTTCCAAGTACGGTGCGATGGGTTGTCCGTCCCACGTCTGGTGGAGCTTCCGGCCGTGACCGCCCAGGACGTCCTTTTGTTCCACCAGCGTCACCGGGTAACCCTGGTCGGCCAGGCTGAGAGCCGCCGTCATCCCGGCGATCCCCCCGCCCACCACGAGCCCGCTCTTGGTGACGTTCAGCCGGCATTCTTCCAGGGGCTGCTGGAGGGCCACCTTGGCCGCGGCCATGCGGACCAGGTCCTTCGCCTTTTCGGTGGCGGCCTCCGGTTCGTTCTGGTGGACCCAGGAATCCTGGTTGCGGATGTTGGCCATTTCGAAAAGGTACTTGTTGAGCCCGGCTTCCCTGATGGTTTCCTGGAAGAGGGCTTCGTGGGTTCGGGGCGAACAGGCCGCCACCACGATCCGGTTCAGCTTGTGATCGCGGATGACCTCCTTCATCTTGTCCTGGGTGTCCTGGGCGCAGGTGAAAAGGTTCCGCTCCACGTAGGCCACGTGGGGCAGCGTTTCCGCGTAGTCGGCCACCGCCTCCACGTCCACGACGCCGGCGATGTTGGTGCCGCAGTGGCAGACGAAAACGCCCACTCGCGGTTCTTCGGCCGCCACGTCGCGTTCCGTGAGTTCCGGCGGCTTCTTGGTGAGCGTCCCGCGGGCCTGAGCGAGAAGCGTGGCGCATTCGGATGCCGCCGCCGAGGCTTCCATGACCGAGATGGGGATGTCTTTCGGGCCCTGGAAGGCGCCGCACACGTAGACGCCCGGCTTCGACGTCTTCACGGGATCGAACGGAGACGTGGCCGCAAAGCGGCTGTCGTTCACGTCGATACCCAGGCGTGCCGCCAGTTCCAACGTTTCCTTGGAAACCTGGAGCCCGACGGAAAGCACCACCAGGTGGAAGGTTTCTTCCTGGAGCGTTCCGTCTTCTTTCACGTACTGGATGGCCAAGTCGTCGGTTCCGGGCACCGGTTCGATGCTGTGGACCCGGGAACGGATAAAGCGCACGCCTTTTTCGTCCTTGGCCCGGTTGTAGTATTTTTCGAAGTCTTTTCCGGGAGTGCGCATGTCCATGAAGAAGATGGCCGCATCCAGATGATCGCCCGCATGTTCCTTGGCGATGACCGCTTCCTTCACGGCGTACATGCAGCAGACGGCGGAGCAGTATCCGTTGTCGCAGTGGTGAATGTCCCGGGAACCCACGCACTGGAGCCACGCGATCCGTTCCACTTCCTTGTGGTCGGAAGGCCGCACCAGATGTCCTTCAAACGGTCCGGAAGACGAAAGGATCCTTTCGAATTCCATGGCCGTGATCACGTTGGGGTGGTGGGCGTAGTTGTAGGTGTCGTAGACTTTGGGGTCAAAGGGTTCGAATCCCGGAGCCAGGATGATGCTTCCGACTTCCAGGGTGAACTCGCGGTCTTCGTCCTGGAAATTCACCGCCTGGGTCGGGCAGAACTTTTCGCAGGCCCGGCATTTGCCCTTTTCAAAATAGATGCAGTGGTCCTTGTCGATGACGTACTTCAAGGGCACCGCCTGGGGAAACTTCACGTAGGCGGCCTTACGCTTGGCGAGTCCCGCGTTGTACTCGTCGGGGACCTTGCGCGGGCATTTTTCGGCGCAGGTGCCGCAGGCGATGCACTTGTCCATGTCGATGTAGCGGGCGCGCTGGAAGACCTTGACCTTGAAGTTCCCCGCGTCCCCTTCGACGTCCTTCACTTCCGCCAGTGTCACGATATTGACATTCAGATGCCGGCCGACCTCGACCAGTTTCGGCGAGAGAATTCACATGGCGCAGTCGTCGGTCGGGAACGTCTTGTCCAGCGTGCTCATGACGCCGCCGATGGCGGATGTCTTTTCCAGCAGATGGACGTAGTAGCCGGTTTCCGCCAGATCGAGCGCGGCCTGGACTCCGGCGATACCGCCTCCGACGACGAGGACGGAGCCGAGCGGGTTGGAAGCGACGGTGGATGCTGCTTTCGCCATGATGCGTTCTCCTTCAACGGGTCGCTTGGGACCTTGCAAACGAGGGTTCTTCCATCAAGAACAGGTCGTTCAGGCATCCCCTTCGCCTTTGGACGGCGACGGCGGGATGATCTTCTTATGGCCGTTCATCAGAAAGTCGTGCATGGCCGCGGCCGCGATCCGGCCTTCGCCCATGGCGCTGATGACGGTGGCGCCGCCCGAGACGATGTCGCCTCCGGCCCAGACGCGGGCCTTGGAGGTGCGCCCCGTCTTTTCGTCCACCACCACGGTCCCCCAACGGGTCACGTCCAGATCCGGCGTGGTCGCGGGAATCAAGGGGTTGGGTGACGTGCCCAGGGACACCACGACGGTGTCCACATCCATGATGTATTCGCTTCCCTTGATGGGAACGGGGCGGCGGCGCCCGCTTTCATCGGGTTCGGTGAGCTGCATCCGAATCAGTTCCATGGCGGCCACGTTGTTTCGGCCGTCGCTCAAAAAGGCCGTGGGGTTGCACAGGAAGTGGAATTCGATGCCTTCCTCTTCCGCGTTCTCCACTTCTTCGAGGCGTGCCGGCATTTCGGCGCGGGTCCGGCGATAGATGACGTAGACCTCCTGGGCCCCCAGCCGCACGGCGCAACGCGCCGAATCCATCGCCACGTTGCCGCCGCCGATGACGGCCACCCGTTTTCCCATCTTCACCGGGGTGGCGTATTCCGGGTACAGGTAAGCCTTCATGAGGTTCGTACGCGTCAGGAATTCGTTGGCCGAATAAACCATGTTCAGGTTTTCCCCGGCGACGCCCATGAACTTGGGAAGTCCGGCTCCCGGCGCCAGGTAAACGGCGTGATAGTCGGTGTTCAGCAGTTCGTCCAGGCTGTAGTTGATGCCGATGACGGTGTTGAGTCTGAGGTCCACGCCGAGGGACTCCACGTACTGCACTTCCCGCTGGACGATGTCCTTGGGAAGGCGGAATTCGGGGATGCCGTACATGAGAACGCCCCCGGCCACGTGTAGGGCTTCGAAGAGCACCACTTCATGGCCTCGGATCGCCAGGTCGGAGGCCACGGTGAGACCCGAAGGCCCGGAACCCACAACGGCCACCTTTTTCCCCGTCGGAGCGGCGATTTCCGGAGTGGTCGATGCGCCTTCTGCCCGCTCCCAGTCGGCGATGAACCGTTCGAGGCGGCCGATGGCGACAGGAGCGCCTTTCTTGTTGAGGGTGCACGCCTGTTCGCACTGGAGTTCCTGGGGGCAGACCCGGCCGCACACGCCCGGTAGCGACGTCTTGGCCTTGAGGATCCGGGAAGCCCGTTCAATATCACCATCCTGCAGCGCCTTGATGAAGTCGGGGATGTCGATGTTGACGGGGCAGCCTTGCTGGCAGTTCCGTTTCTTGCACTGGATGCATCGGCCGGCCTCTTCCATGGCCAATTCATACGTGTACCCCAGCGCCACCTCGTCGAAGTTGGCCCTGCGGGTCACTTCGTCCTGCTTGGGCATTTCGACGCGGTTGAGGTTGATTTTTTTCTTTTCCTTCTTTTCCGGAGATCCCTTGGGATCTTTCGTTTCGCTCATTGCCTGAACTCCTTGGATGGACTCACGAGTCAAGGCCGGAACCGTCCGGGACGCCGCGCCTCGGCCGGAATCCCGGGTTCCCCCTTGGAACGCGCCCCGCTTCCGGCGCCGCTCACCACTGGGAACACCCGCGGCACTGGAACCCCTGCTGCAGGATGCTTTCGTCGGCGTAGGTGCACCGACGGGCCATCAAGACGTCCCAACCGTCCACTTCGTGCCCGTCGAATTCGGGTCCGTGGACGCAGGCGAAGCGGTTGGTGCCCCCGACGCTCAGCCGGCATGCGCCGCACATCCCCGTGCCGTCCACCATGACCGGGGTGAGGTGCACCATGGTCTTGATGCCCAGGGGACGGGTCATTTCGGAAATCACGCGCATGAGGCACAAAGAACACATGGCGATCACGCGGTCAATACGGCGGCGGGGATGGCGGTCCAGGAGTTTCCTCATGGCCAGCGTGGTGCTTTCCATCATGTGCTCGCCCCGGGTGCCCACGGCCAGGACCAGATCGTCGCTCAGCGCCCGGAGTTCGTCTTCGTTGAACAGCCGTTCCCGGTCGGGCGCCTGAACGATGGTGGTGATCCGGTTTTCTTTTCCTTTCAGCGCCTTGAGGATGGGAGACATGGCCGCGATCCCGTAGCCGCTCAAAACCGTCACCACGTGCCCGTAGTGGTCCACTTCGGCGGCTCTTCCGAGAGGACCCACGAAGGTGACCAGTTGATCGCCTTCGCGGAGCGTCGCCAGCTGCCGGGTGGTCTTTCCCACTTCGATGAAGACGAAGTCCACGGTCCCTTCTTCCACGTTCCAGTCGCTGATGGTGAACGGGACCCGTTCGCCTTTTTCGTCGATGATGAGGATCACGAACTGGCCGGGCCTGGCCTTTTCTGCGACCACGGGCGCCTTGACGGTGAGCCGGTGTACCTTCGGAGCCAACTCTTCATGTCCAACGATCGGATACATAGCTATTTTTTCTCCACTTTTGCGGCATAGACCCTGCCTTCAACGGGTGTTCCGCCCGAAACCGCCTGCATCATGGAAGCCGGAACCGCCACCAGGCCCCGGGGAAGGTGAATGTTGAGCGCCAGACGCCCGCTGATTTCGCCTCGGCGCAAGGCAACGTTCACCACATCGCCCGGCAGGCACCCCAGGGGGTAGGCGTCGGCGGGGTTCATTTCAATCTCGCCGTCGAAAGAAAGAGCCGCCAGGGCTTCCGGAGCCAAAAGCGGCCCCGAGTAGGCGGGGCGCAGGCTTTCCTTGGTGACCGCCCGATATGGGAAATCGGCGTCCGGGCCTTCTTCCGGATCCTGACGCCGAAGGGCCGGCGCCCGCCACCCGTTCCAAGCCGGCTCTTCGCCCTCAAACAGGACCGGAGTGCCCGGGTGATCTTCCGTGGGGCAAGGCCACTGGACCGGCTGGAACTTCGCCCGGCTCATGGAAATGCCTTCGCTGCCCGCTGCCGATCGAGTCGCTTCCACGAACAGGGCTTCCGCGGATTCCGGAAGGAAGGGTTGGCTCCCCATGCGCTGCGCCAGGGCGTTCAAGGCGGCAAAAACGGGCTTTGCGTCCCCGGGCGGATCCAACACGGCTTCGGTCCACTGGACGCGCCGTTCGAGGTTGGTGAGCGAACCTTCCTTTTCCATGAGGGAAGCCTGGGGGAGGGCGACATCCGCCTTGACCTTTTCCGGTGGACGTACCACGTCCTGGACGGCCACGAAGTCGACGCCGCCAAGGAGTGGGGCGAGGGCGTCCATAAGGTCCGGTTCGTAGGTTTCCATGGCCAGGTAGAGGGCCTCGATCTTTCCGGCCTTCAAAAGTTCCAGTCCATCGAAGCGGAATCCCAGGTTTCTTGCGCCTTGGAGGTTGCTGGTTCCGTAAAGCGGTGCCACGCCGCCGCCGGGCCGGCCCAGGCTGTCCGTCATGCGAACCAGCGCGCAAAGGGCCCGCACCGTTTCCGCGGCGTCCGGGGACCGGGTGAGGCCTCGTCCAAAGAGGGCGGCCACCGGGTTGTGAGCCGCCAGCATGCAGCCGGCCTCCACCAAGAGTTCCTCATGGATGCCGGTGAGGTGGCTCACGGTTTCCAGGTCGTAGGGCTCCAGGCTCTTGCGGACCGCCTTCAGGTCATCGGCGTGCCTTGCGGCGAACTGTTCGCCCGCGCCCCGGTTGTCAAGCATCACCCGGATCAGCCCGCAAATCAAGGGAAGCTCCGTGCCGGGGGCGTATCGCAGGTGAATGTGGGCGTAACGGGCGATGGCGATGTCGTAAGGGTTGGCCACGATCAGCTTGGACCCGCCGAGGACCGCCTCGCGGATGCGGGTGCCGGCGATGGGGTGCGTGGCCGCAGGGGTGAACCCGAAGGCGAGGATCGTTCCGGCATGCGGGAGGTCCGCGTAGCTGTTGGTGCAGCCGATCAGGCCCAGTTCTTCCTGGAGCGCGAGGCTCGAAGCCGCATCCTCCTCGGGCGACACCACCGCCACCGTCGGCGTTTTCAGAACGTCTTCGGCGAAACGCTTCAGGGCGTAGAGCTCCTCGTTGGTGGCCCGGCCGTCGGTGAGGACCGCGGTCGCACCCGGAGCGTGAGCCTTGAAGGCTTCGGCCGCGCGATGCAGCGCCGTGTCCCAGTCCGTCTCCTTCAGTCCGCCGCCGTTATCGACAAGCGGTTTCTGTAGTCGATCCGGACGACGGCGATAACGGTTGAGCAGGAACCGGCCCTGCACACAGGCCTGTCCGCGGTTGCTCGGCCCGTCCACGTCGGGTTTCACCCGCACGATGTCGCCGTCTGCGGAGAGTTCGTAGAGGAGGCGGCAGCCCGCGCCGCAGACCGGGCAAATGCCCGTTTTCCAGATGCTTTCCAGTTCCTTCTTGTAAAGGTCGGTGACGATGGCGGTCAGGCGTTCGCAAATCGCCTGGATAGGTTCGCGGGATTCCCGGTGGAAGTCCTGCAGGTTGTCCCGGAGAGCGCCCACGGGGCAAACGTCCACGCACGCGCCGCAGAACTGGCACCCTACGGCCTCCAAGGGCCGGTCGAAGGGGGTGCCCACTTCCTGGCGTCCGGCCACTTCGCGGAAAACGATGGCCCGAGCGCCGCGCACTTCGTGGCAGACCCGAACACAGCGGCCGCAGCGGACGCAAAGGCTGTAATCCCTTTCAAAATAACGGCCTCCAGGCATGGCCGGGGGCCGGTTCACGGAAGGTGCCGGGTAGGCGAAGTCGATCCCCACAGCCGCCACCAGTTGCTGCAGTTCACAGCTCCCGTTCCTGGGACACCCCAGGCACTCCCGCGGGTGATCCTGCAGGACAAGGCGGAGCATTTCGCGGCGGAAGTCGATCACCTTGGAGGTTTCCGTTTGAATCCGCATGCCTTCTTCCACGGGGGTGGAACAGGCGGCCGGCAGACCCCGGTAGCCCTCGATTTCCACCGCGCACAACCGGCAGGAGCCGCTGGGTTCCAGGGCGGGATGGTAGCAGAGCCTGGGGATGTACGTCCCGACGGCGTCGGCGGCCTGCATGATGGTCTGCCCCACCTTGGCCTTCACTTCCTGATCGTTGATCCATATCCTGATGTCGCTCATCACGTCCCCTAGCTTCGAAGGTCCAGTCCAAGCCGTATTCGAGAAAAAAATCACGTTGAACGGGTCAAAAAAAATCGGACGGCGCCCGCCGTTACCGGCCGCCCGAAAAGCAAGTCAATCAACCATAAATGTCAAGGCTTCTTTTGTCAATAATCTGAATGGGCGGCTTGCAGGTGCGGCCATCCCCTTGGGTCGCGAAGGTTTCATCGAAAAGGGTTTAAACCATGCGGCTCGGATGTGGTATAGGGAGCAACGGACCGCCCGGCGGGAGCGTTTCATCAGGGGGCGAACCCGGCGGCGGTTGCAGGCGAGGGATGCGGCGAACCGTGGACCGAGAAAAGAGGAAAATCCCTATGAAGATCGCCTACTTCTGCATGGAAGTCGGACTCAACGAAAACATCCCCACCTACAGCGGCGGCCTCGGAGTGCTCGCCGGCGACCACATCAAGTCCGCCGCTGACCTCAACCTGCCGCTCGTCGCGGTCACGCTTCTCTACAAGCGCGGTTACTTCATTCAGAACATCAACGGCATGGGTGAACAGGAGGAGATTTATCCCTATTTCGATCCGCGGGCATTTATGGAGCAGCTTCCGTTCAAGGTTACCGTTCGGATCGAGGGGCGGGACGTACACGTGGGCGTCTGGAAGTACAACCAGGTGGGGCTTCGCGGCCGGGTGCCGGTCTACTTCCTCGATACCGACATCCCCCTCAATACGCCGGAAGACCGACTCATCACTCACTACCTCTACGGGGGGGACCACCACACCCGGATCTGCCAGGAAGTGGTGCTCGGCATCGGCGGCTACCTGGCGCTCAAACGCCTGGAACGGGACGTCACCACCTACCACATGAACGAAGGCCACGCGGTGTTTCTCACTCTGGCCCTGCTGAAGGATCACGACGGCAGCGTGGAAAGAGTCCGGGAACAGTGCGTGTTCACGACCCACACCCCGGTTCCGGCCGGGCACGACAGGTTTTCCTACGATATGGCTCACCGCGTGCTCGGCCCGTACCTTCCGCCGAACATCAAGGACTTGGCCGGCGACAAGGAGCTCAACACCACCATCCTCGCCCTCAACCTTTCCAGGGCCAGCAACGGCGTGAGCCAGCTCCACGGAGACGTTTCGCGCCAGATGTTCCCGGGCTACGACATCGGCCACGTCACCAACGGCGTGCACCACTTGAGTTGGACCGGGCCCGAGTTTTCGGCCCTCTACGACGAACATCTGCCGGGATGGCGCGAACAGCCGCAGCTTCTCTCCAAGGCCCGCGACATCCCCGACGAAGCCGTCCGAGCCGCCAAGAAAAAGGCGAAGAGGCGCCTCATCAGCTACATCAACGCCATTTCCGGGGCGGGTTTCAGCGAGGAACTGCTCACGGTCTGCTTCGCGCGCCGAGCCGCCGCGTACAAGCGGGCGACCCTCATCTTCGCCGACATGGAGTACCTCCTGAACCTCTCCTTCGACCGCGTGCAATACATCTTTGCGGGAAAGGCCCACCCCAAGGACCAGGCGGGAAAGGACCTGATCAAGGAGGTGGTGCACATCGGCAAGCAGTACGAAGACCGGTTGAGGCTGGTGTTCGTTCCCAATTACAACATTTGGCTGGGGGCACTCATGACCCAGGGGGCCGACGTGTGGCTCAACACGCCGAGGCGGCCCCGGGAGGCGTGTGGAACCAGCGGGATGAAGGTGTGCTTCAACGGGGGCGTGAACATGAGCGTGCTCGACGGCTGGTGGCGGGAAGCCTGCCGGGATCGGGTCAACGGCTGGGCCGTAGGAGACGACGAGGATCAGACCGATGAAGAGGCGGCCAGCGATCTCTACCAGGACATCGACGATCTGGTGACCACCTACTACGCAAGCCCCCGGAAATGGACGGACGTGATGAAAAACTCCATGGCGGACGTCAGCCCCTTTTTCAATACGCACCGCATGGTCCTCGAATACCTCCACAAGTACTACCTGTAACCGGCGGGCGGCCTCGGCGGTGGGATTTCCCGAGAACATGCCGTTGGCTCATCGCGGCGAGGGCGCCGCTCCCACAAAGGGCGCCGGGCTACCTGTGGGAGGCCCGCCCTCGGGCCGATGGGGCGGGCGGGGCGAGAGGTATTCCCCTCGTTCCCAAGCTCTGGCTTGGGAACGGCCTCGAAGCTGGAGCTTCTGCACCGTTGTGTTCCCAAGCTGGAGCTTGGGAACAAGCTGAAGGCCCTTCCCACAGGAACAAGTCGCGGGCAGGGCCGCTCCTGCAGAACGAGGATCGCGGGCAAGGCCGCTCCCCCAAGGGATGCGGATCGCCCTCTTTGTGTTCCCGGTCGGATTGCTAGGTTCGGTAGGCGCCGTTGATCTTCACGTAATCGTAGGAAAGATCGCACGTGTAGACGGTCTCTTCGGCGGTCCCGACCCCGAGGTCCAGTCGAATGTCGATGGCCTTCCCCTGAAAAAGCTCGGTGGCCCTGGCTTCCAGATCCTCTCCGTCCAGGGGCGCGCCGTTACGAAAAACGCAGACGTTTCCGAAGGTCAGGGAAACCCGGTCGGGATCGAGCGGGACGCCGGCTCGCCCCGCCGCCGCGACGATGCGGCCCCAGTTGGCGTCGCCGCCGAAGAAGGCGGTTTTGACAAGCGGCGAATTGGCGACGGTGAAGGCGACCTTCTTGGCGCTTTCAGCGTCCGGGGCCCCGGTGACCTGAAGCGCGATGAACTTGGTGGCCCCTTCCCCGTCCAGAACCACCTGTTGGGCGAGATCCAGGAGAACGGCCTTCAGCGCTTCGCCGAAGCAATGCCCTTCCGGGCTCAGCGGATCGCGGATCACGGGGTGAGTCGCCGTTGCACCGGCGAGCGCGATGAGGGTGTCGTTGGTGCTGGTGTCACCGTCCACGGTGATGCGGTTGAAGGAGCGTTCGGCTCCCGTCCGCAACCAATGCCGGAGGACCTCGACGGAGATGGGGGCGTCGGTGGCCACGAAAGCGAGAAGGGTGGCCATGTCGGGAGCGATCATGCCGGAGCCCTTGGCGATCCCGCCCACGGTGAATTCAGAGCCGCCGAAGGACAGGCGGGTGTGGGCGGTTTTCGGGCGGGTGTCGGTGGTCATGATGGCGGAAGCCGCGTCTTCCCAGCCGTCGGGCCGGAGCGATCGGGCCAGTTCGGGAAGCGCTTCACGGATCGGTTCCAGCCGGATCTGGGGCCCGATGACTCCGGTGGACGCCACGAGCACCGCTTCGGGCTGGAGGCCGAGCGCTTCCGCGGCGAGGGCCGCCATGGATTCCGCCCGCCGAAGGCCTTCTTCTCCGGTGCAGGCGTTGGCGATGCCGGCGTTGGCGACCACCGCGCGAATCCCCCCGGCGTGGCTTTCCAGCCGAGCTCGGCACAGCCGCACAGGGGCGGCCGCGAACCGGTTTCGTGTGAAGACGCCCGCGGCCGCGACGGGGTGATCCGAGACAACGGCGGCGAAATCGAACCGGTCTCGATAACGCATGCCCGTGGACGCGGCTCCCACCCGAAATCCGGGTACCTGGAACGCCCCCCTAACGACCGCAACACTTCTTGTACTTTTTCCCGCTTCCGCAGGGGCAAGGGTCATTTCGTCCCACCTTTTTCGTTTTCTTGACGGGTTCCCGGCGCGTCGATCCGCCGCCGGCCGGCCCATAAAACATGGGCTGTTCTTCCTGTTCCTTCCGGAGGGTCTGGACTTCGTCTTCGCGCTGGACCTGGACGTGGAAGAGAAGCCGCAAGGTTTCTTCGCGGAGCCGCGAGATCATGTCGTCGAAAACCGCATGACCTTCCCGCTTATAGGCGATCAGGGGGTCCTGCTGCGCGTAGCCTCGAAGCCCGATGCCTTCCTTCAGGTGATCCATGTTGAGCAGGTGGTCCTTCCAAAGGCTGTCCAGGGTCTGCAGCAGGATGTAGTTTTCCAGGTCCCGCATGATGGTTTCGCCGAATTCCTTTTCCCGGCTTTCGTAGCGTTCCAGGATCCGGTCCCAAAGTTCCTCGCGAAGCCCCGCCTGGCTCGTCTGCTCGAGCGCTGCCGGGCTGAGGTCCGGCTGAAGCCCGAAAATGCGGAAGAGGTCCTTTCCGAGGCCTTCCAGGTCCCAGTCTTCGGCGTAGGTTTTCTCATCCGTGTGTTCCTGGACGATGAGGTCCAGAGCTTCTTCGGCCATGTCCAGGATGACCGGTTTCAGGTTGCCGCCCTTGATGGCTTCCCGGCGCTGTTCGTAGATCACCTGCCGTTGCTGGTTCATCACGTCGTCGTATTCCAGGAGCTGTTTGCGAATACTGAAGTTTTGAGCTTCGACGCGGCTTTGAGCGTTTTCGATGGCGCGGCTGATGAGGCGGTGCTCGATGGGTTCGTCTTCTTCCATGCCGATCCGCTGCATGAGCCCCGAGATCCGATCCGCGGCGAAGATGCGCATGAGGTCGTCTTCCAAAGAAAGGTAAAACCGCGAGGAACCCGGGTCGCCCTGGCGGCCGGCACGGCCTCGAAGCTGGTTGTCGATCCTTCGCGATTCGTGACGTTCCGTACCGATGATGTGGAGTCCGCCCAGGCGGGCGACGCCGGGGCCCAACACGATGTCGGTACCGCGGCCGGCCATGTTGGTGGAAATGGTCACGGCTCCGCGCCGGCCGGCCTGGGCCACGATTTCCGCTTCCTTTTCGTGGTGCTTGGCGTTCAGAACCTGGTGGGGGATGCCTTCGCGTTTGAGCATGGCGCTCAAGCGTTCGGACTTGTCGATGTTGACGGTTCCGACCAGCACCGGCCGTCCCTGATCGTGCAATTCCTTGATCTCGCGGACGACGGCACGGAATTTTTCCCGCTCCGTCCGATAGATGCAGTCGGGGTGATCGGTGCGGATCATCTTCTTGTGCGTCGGAATGACCACCACCTCCAAGTTGTAGATCTTGGCGAATTCTTCGGCTTCCGTGTCCGCGGTGCCGGTCATGCCCGCGAGCTTGTCGTACATGCGGAAGTAGTTCTGGAAGGTGATGGAAGCCAGGGTTTGGTTTTCATTTTCCACCCGCACGCCTTCCTTGGCTTCCAAGGCTTGGTGAAGGCCGTCGCTGTACCGCCTCCCGGGCATGAGCCGTCCGGTGAATTCATCCACGATGATGACCTTGCCCCCCTTGACGATGTAATCCACGTCTTTTTGGAACAGGGTGTGAGCGCGGAGAGCCTGGTGGACATGGTGCAGGAGATCCATGTGGCGGGGGTCGTAAAGGTTTTCCACGCCCAGGAGCGTTTCGGCGCGTGCCACGCCGTCTTCCGTGAGGGCCACGGTGCGGCTTTTTTCGTCCTTGGTGTAATCGGTTTCCGGCCGCAGCTGAGGGATGATGCGGTTGATGCGGTTGTAAAGTTCGGTGGACTTTTCGGCCGGGCCGGAAATGATGAGCGGCGTTCTCGCCTCATCGATGAGAATACTGTCCACTTCGTCCACGATGGCGTAATGGAGGTCCCGTTGGACCATGTCGTTCAAGCTGAATTTCATGTTGTCGCGAAGGTAGTCGAATCCGAACTCGTTGTTGGTCCCATAGGTCACGTCGGCGGCGTAGGCTTCCCGGCGCTCCCGGTCGTTCAACCCGTGCACGATGCAGCCGACTTCCAGGCCGAGAAACCGGTAGACCTTGCCCATCCATTCGCTGTCGCGCCGCGCCAGGTAGTCGTTCACCGTCACCACGTGGACACCGCGCCCGGTGAGGGCGTTCAGGTAGACGGGCATCACGGCGACCAGGGTCTTTCCTTCACCGGTCTTCATTTCGGCGATCTTGCCCTGGTGAAGCACGACGCCGCCGATGAGCTGAACATCGAAAGGGCGCATGCCCACCGCCCGTACGGACGCTTCCCGCGCCACGGCGAAGGCCTCCGGCAGGAGGTCGTCCAGGGATTCGCCCTTGGCCACCCGTTCCCGGAACGCCGCCGTCTTGGCACGAAGGTCGGCGTCGCTCAAGCCGCGCACGGTGGGTTCCAGCGCGTTGATGGCATCCACGACGGGCGCGATGCGCTTGAGGTTGCGTTCGTTTTGAGTGCCGAAGATCCGCTTAAGTATCGAACCAATCATCGTTGGCTTGGTCTCCCCTCTTCGAGAAAGCTCCTGAAATCCAGTCTTTTCTTTTCACCGTCTATACCTCAGCCGGCCGGGTTTTTCAATTGAAGCCGGACGGCGATCGGGAGGCCGGCCGCCGCGTGCAGGGTGCGGGCGATGAGGCGAAGTCGATGGGAACCCACCGGCACCGTGAACGTCGTCCACCGGCGGACCGCGGACTGCCGCTTGACAGCCGGGCGAAAGCACGGCATAGTGCGTTGTGATGTAAAACACTGTCTCATAGAACGGAACAAACGGATGCCCCTCAGCGCCGTCGAAAAGGCCCTCCATATCCTCTTGGCATTTCGGACCGATCACCCCACCTGGGGCGTCCGGGAGTTGGCCGCGCATCTGCGGTTCAGCCCGGCCACGGTGCAGCGCCTGCTGCAGACCTTGAAGTCCTACGGTTTCGTGGACCAGGACCCGGAAAGCCGCTTGTATCGCCTCGGGAACGTCTATTTCAGGCTGCTCGACGTGCTTCAGAGCCACTTTCCCGTGACGCGTGAAGCGACGGCCTTCATGAAGGAACTCGCTCTGCGGACGGGCGAAACCGTCCATCTCAACGTCATCGACGGCAAAGACCGGATCTGCATCGACTCCCTGGAATCGTTGCAGAGCTTGAAGGCCGGGATGCCCATCGGCAACCGATCGCCCCTCTACGCCGGCGCTTCGTCCAAGTGCCTGCTGGCCTTTTCCTCCGATGCCTTCATCGAAGACTACCTCCACGGCGTGACCCTTCGCGGGCTGACCGAAAACACGCTGCGGGACCGGAAGAGCCTGCGGGCCGAAATCGAAAGGATCCGCAAGGAGGGGTATGCCCGGAGTCTGGCGGAGAGGACCGCGGGGCTGGGGTCGTTGAGCGTCCCCGTCTTCAACCATCGCGGCGATCTCCTCGCCGCCCTCAGTCTGGCGATCCCCGGCCTGCGGTTCCAGGATCCCGAACACCGTGCACTCTGCCTGGAAGCGCTCATGGCAGTGGGAAGGCGTTTTTCCGAAAAGATGGGCTATCGGGGTCCGTATCCGAAGGCATGGAAAGACTGAGGAGCATTTCTCATTATCCAAGGCGATGAAAGGGCAGGAAATCATGAACGCTTCGGACAAGCCACTTTCAGGAATCAAGGTGCTCGACCTTTCCCGTGTCCTTGCCGGCCCTTACTGCTCGATGATGCTGGGCGACCTGGGTGCGGACGTGATCAAGGTGGAGCGGCCCGGGGCGGGCGATGACACCCGCCAGTGGGGGCCTCCCGAAGCGGGAGGCGAAGCGGCCTATTACCTCTGCGTCAACCGAAACAAGCGCAGCATCACGGTGGATCTCAAGGCCCCGGAAGGGCGGGAGATCGTCCTGGCTCTCGCTCGCCGAAGCGACATCCTGCTGGAAAACTACAAGGTGGGGACACTCGACAAGATGGGGCTGGGCTACGAAGACCTCCGCAAGGAAAACCCCGGGCTCATCTATTGCTCCATCACCGGGTTCGGCCTCAACGGCCCCTACAAGGACAAGCCCGGCTACGATTTCATGATCCAGGGGATGGGAGGGATCATGAGCATCACAGGGGATCCCCAGGGTCCGCCCATGAAGGTGGGTGTCGCCATCGTGGACATCACGGCGGGGCTGTTCGCTTCGAGCGCCGTGTTGGCGGCCCTGAGGCACCGCGAAAAGACGGGAAAGAGTGTACACGTGGACGTGGCGCTGCTCGACGCCGTGGTGGCCTGGCTCGCCAACGTCGGAAGCAACTACCTGGTTTCCGGGGAAGTTCCCAGGCGGTACGGGAACGCGCATCCCAATATCGTGCCGTACGAACCGTTCAGGACGAAAGACGGGACGTACATCAACCTGGCGGTGGGAAACGACCGCCAGTGGCGGAATTTCTGCCGGCTGGCCGGTGCGGAGCACCTGGCCGACGATCCCCGGTTCGCCACCAACCCGCAGCGCGTGGTGCATCGCGAAGCATTGATTCCTCTGGTGGCGGAACTGATGCTCCAGAAGACCGCGGACGAATGGCTCGAAGCCTTGGACGGGTTGAAGATCCCTTGCGGCCCCATCAACACGCTCGACCGGGTGTTCAGTGATCCCCAGGTGCTGGCGCGGGAAATGGTGGTCGAGGTGCCGCATCCCACGGCCGGCAAGGTGAAGCTGGTGGCGAGTCCCATGAAGTTTTCGGATACGCCCTGTGAAGTGCGCCGCCACCCGCCGCTTCTCGGCGAACACACCGAAGAGGTGCTCCGGCGGGACCTGGGCTATCCACCGGAAAAGATCGCCTCCCTCCGGGCGGCCGGCGTGATATGAGCGCCGGACGGTGCGGGACGCAAAGCGACAGGGGTTTCCGGGATCAACCCAAAATCTGAGAACGGATCCATCGCCATGAAAGAGAGTCTGATCGTATTCGTCAATGGAGTGGCCGGGGTGTTTCTGGGAATGGCCGTTCTCTATGGGGCCATCCGGTTCATCTCGTTCGTCGCGGGAAGGTTCGCCAAGGGGGAGGGCGCGCCATGAATGCTGGAGCCTTGGAGTTTCTCGGGGCCATGGGGGTCTGGCAGGTCACACCGGGCATGGTGCTCATGTGGCTGATCGGGGCCGTGCTGATCTACCTGGCCATCGCCAAGCAGTTCGAACCCTTGCTGCTGCTTCCCATCGGTTTCGGGATGTTCATCGCCAACCTGCCTTTGACGGGGCTCATGACGCCCCACGAGGGACTCATTTGGCGCTTCTATCACTACGGGCTCCAGTGGGAGGTGCTGCCGCCGGTGATTTTCCTGGGCTTGGGGGCGCTGACCGATTTCGGGCCCATGTTGAGCCGGCCGTCACTGATCTTTCTGGGAGCCGGGGCGCAGGTCGGCGTTTACGTGACCTTTTTCGTCGCGCGCTTTTTCGGGTTTTCGTTGGAGGAAGCCGCCACCGTGGGGATCATCGGCGGGGCGGACGGCCCCACAACCATCTATCTGGCCACCAAGCTGGCCCCTCAGATGCTGGGAAGCTGCGCGGTGGCGGCCTACTCCTACATGGCGCTGGTTCCCATCATCCAGCCGCCCGTGATGAAGCTCCTCACCACCAAGAAAGAGCGACAGATCGCCATGACCAAGGGGCGTAAAGTGGGAAAGCTGGAAAAGATCCTGTTTCCCATCGGCGCCACCCTGGTGATGGTTCTTCTGGTGCCGGCGTCGGCGCCGCTGGTGACCCTTTTCATGCTGGGGAACCTCTTCCGGGAATCGGGCGTGGTGGAACGGCTGGCCGGGGCGGCCCAAAACGAACTGATGAACATCGTCACCATTTTTCTCGGGATATCGGTGGGCGCCACCATGAACGCCGAAACGTTTCTTCAGGCCAAGGTGATCTTCATCTTTGTCCTGGGGCTTGTGGCCTTCATGGTGAGCACGGCTTCGGGGGTGCTCCTGGCGAAGTTCATGAACCTTTTCATGAAGGACAAGATCAACCCGCTGGTGGGGGCCGCCGGGGTCTCGGCGGTTCCCATGGCGGCTCGGGTGGTCCACAAGGTGGGAAGCGAAGCCAACCGCAAGAACTACCTGCTCATGTTCGCCATGGGGCCGAACATCGCCGGGGTGATCGGTACCATCCTGGCCGCCGGGATCTTTTTGACGCTGCTCCAATAGGCAAGGAACGCGCCCGGCATCCAGGCGCGAAACAGGTAAAAAGCCAACGCAAACGAGGAGAAAATCATGGCGGAAGAACTTTTGGCACCGATGGTGGGTAAGATCCTCAAGATCAAGGTCAAACCGGGGGATCGGGTGAAGGAAGACGACGAAATCATCGTGATGGAGTCCATGAAGCTGGAAACGGGGGTCCATGCCCCCTGCAGCGGCGTCGTGAAGGAAATCAAGGTTTCGGAAGGAGACCGCGTGGAAGAGGACGACCTTCTGGCGGTCATCGAATAGGGTGAGCTTCGGGGTGAAGAGAAAGGGACGACGATGATTTTTGAACTGAGTGAAGAACAGCGGATCGTTCAGGAACAGGCTCGGCGTTTCGCCGAACAGGAGATCCTTCCCACGCTGGAGGAGGACGAACGCAACCACGTGTTTCGCCCCGAGCGGGTGCGGAAGATGGGGGAACTGGGCTTTTTCGGCTGCTGCATTCCCGAGTCCTACGGCGGAAACGGCATGGGCTTCCTGGAATCGGTGCTCATGACCGAGCAGATCGCCAAGGTTTCGCCGTCGTGGCGGTTGCCCTTCAACATGCAGAACGTGGGACCGGCCATGACCGTCAATGAATTCGGGACCGAAGCTCAGAAACAGGCCTTCATTCCCGGCTGGGTCGCGGGCGAAAAGTTCGGCTTTTTCGCCATCACGGAACCCAACGCCGGCTCCGACGTGGCGGGAATGCGGACCACGGCCAAGGACAAGGGAGACCACTGGGAATTGAACGGCCAGAAGATGTGGATCAGCAACGCCTCCGTGGGCGATGTGGGGCTCGTCTACGCCTACACCGACAAGGAAAAAAAATACAAGGGCATGACCTGCTTCATCGTTGACATCAAGCACACGGAAGGGATCACCACCAGGGCCATCGAAACCAAGCTGGGCCTTCATTGTTCACCGACCGGCGAAATCGTCTTCGACGGAGCCAGGATCCCCAAAGACGCCGTTTTGGGCGAGGTGGGCGACGGCTTCAAGATCTGCATGTGGATGCTCAACAATACGCGCTTGAGTTGTGCGGCGGGGGCACTGGGCGCCGGCGGAGGATGCGTCGAGCTGGCCATCAAGTACGCCAACGAAAGGACCCAGTTCGGCCAACCCATCAGCAAGTTCCAGATGATCCAGGCGCAGATCGCCGAGATGGTGGCGGAACACGAAGCGGCGAAGCTTCTCGTCTACCAGGCGGCTTACCTCAAGGACCAAGGGAAGCCCAACCAGTTCCAGACGTCCATCGCCAAGTACTATGCCGCCGAAGCCGCGGTCAAGGCGGCCAACGAGGCCATGAAGATTTACGGTTCTTACGGTTTTTCCAGCGAATACCCCATCGAGCGCTTTTACCGCGACGTGAAGTCCTACCAGGTGGTCGAAGGGACCTCCAACGTGCAAAAACTCATCATATCCGGGATCGCCTGCGGGCATCAGCCCAACCGGTAGGCGTTCGGCGGCCGGGCCGGATCGGGTAAACCGTTCGGCATCCTGCGAACCTGGACGGCAGCGAAGACGATCAAGGGGGGAGCCATGGCCAAAAGCTGGGACGAATGGAACGAGACACTGGATTCGGAGCGCCGTCGCCTGATGGCGGGCGGGGGCCCCGAACTTCAGAAAAAAGAACACGCGAAGGGGAAACTCACGGCTCGGGAGCGGATCGAACTGCTGTTCGACCCGGGAACCTTTGAAGAATACGACCTTTTCGCCCGGCATATCGGGCGGGATTACGGACTGGACAAGAAAGAGGTGCCGGCCGACGGGGTGGTGATCGGTTTCGGTCAGGTCAACGGCCGCGGCTGCATGGTGTACGCTGAAGATTTTACGGTGATCGCGGGAACCTTCGGGGAGCGCCACGGCAAGAAGATATGCAAGATCGTGGACATGGCGCGCAAGTACGGCTATCCGGTGGTCGGAATCAACGATTCCGGCGGGGCGCGGGTGACCGAACAGATGGGGGCGCTTTCCGAATACGGGCAGCTCTTCTACCGGCATGTGCAGGCGTCCGGCGTGGTACCGCAGATCGCCCTCATCATGGGGCCGGTGGCGGGAGGTCAGGCCTATTCGCCGGCGCTCATGGACTTCATTTTCATGGTGGACAAGACCAGCTCCATGTTTATCGCGGGGCCGCCCCTGGTGGAAGCGGTGGTGTATGAAAAGACCGACGAACAGTCCCTGGGAGGGCCAAAGGTCCACGGCAGAATCACGGGGGTATCCGATGGAACCATGGCGGACGACCGGGAATGCCTGGAACGGACGCGAAGGCTCCTTTCGTACCTCCCCTTGAACAACCAGGAGCTGCCGCCCTACGAAATGCCCGACGACGATCCCGACCGCATGACGCCCGAGTTGAAAGACATCATCCCGACGGACCAGAAGCGCCTGTACAACATGCGGAAGGTGATCGAAGCGGTGGTGGACCGGGACAGTTTCTTCGAACTGAAGAAGGAATTCGCGACGAACCTCGTCATCGGCCTCGCCCGCCTGAACGGGCACGTCGTGGGGGTTGTGGCCAACAACCCGATGAAATACAATGGAGCCTTGGATTACAACGCCGCCGACAAGGGATCGCGGTTCATCCGGTTCTGCAACGCCTTCAACATTCCGTTGATCAATCTGCAGGATGTTCCCGGGTTCCTCATCGGGACCCGCTCGGAACACAACGGGATCATCCGGCACGGCGCGAAGATGCTCTATGCCTATGCGGAGGCGACGGTTCCCAAGATCACCTGCGTGGTGAGAAAGGCCTACGCGGGTGGGTATCTGGCCATGTGCAGCAAAGACTTGGGAGCCGACGTGGTGTTGGCACTCCCGACGGCCGAAATCTGCCTCATGGGTCCCCAGGGAGCCGTGAACATCCTGTTCCGCAAGGAAATTTCGTCCGCCGAAAACCCGGAGGAAGTGAGGGCGCGGCGGGAACAGGAGTTCATGGAGCGATTCGTGAATCCCACCTACGCGGCGGGGCTGCAGCACGTGGACGATATCATTCGTCCCGATGAACTGCGCGTCCGTTTGATTCGGGCGCTGGAAATGACCTTCGAAAAGGATGAAGAAGGTCCGGAACGAAAGCACGGCATCACGCCCGTATGACCGGCGGGTCATCGCTGAGCGGCATGCGCCGTTCGATCTCGTCCTGAAGCTCTTCTTTCTCGCGTGCTCGCTGACGCTCGCTTCCATTCACGTCTTGTCGCACAGGCAAGGCCGGTTCCATGCTCGGCCTTCGTGGAGGGGGGCGCCCCCGAACGGATGACAAAACGCCTGATCCGGACCCTTTTGGTGGAGCCGGCTTGCCGGCAACCCCGATCGCGGCCAAGGCCGGTCCACCAAGGGATGTGGATCGCCGTCTTTTCATGGTCGGACACACGCCATAGCTTGGGGCCCGCTCGGGACAGGGGCCGGTTTCCGGCTTCCTGCCCGAGGGGCGACGGGGTGACGAGGAAGGGGGGTGAGAGCTTCTTGCGGGCTGTTCGCCGATTTCGCCGCGGGATCGAAATCAAGGGGAACGCGGTGCGATCCGGGCGACGTCCGATGGGATCCCGTGGCGGCGTACCCATGCCGGAAGAGGAGACAGCGAAGTCACACTGGTACACAACAGGGAGGATGCCATGAAGAGGAATTACGGGTACGGGTTGGTTCTGGCTGTGGCGGTGGCGTTGATGACGGCGGGCTTCGGACAGCCTGCTTCCGCCGCGAAGGAATTCCTATCCATCGGCACCGGCGGTACGGGCGGCGTGTATTATCCGTACGGTGGGGCGATGGCTGAGATCTGGACCCAGCATGTGAAGGACGTCCAGGCGGTGGCCGAGGTGACCGGGGCCTCCGTCGAAAACATCAAGCTGGCCCACAAGGGAGAAACCGTTGTCGGCCTGGTCATGGGGGATGTGGCCTATGAAGCCTACTACGGCAAGGGCCGCTTCGAAGGTGAACCCCAAAAGGTGGCCGGCATGTTCGTGATGTATCAGAACGTGTATCAAGTGGTGACCCTCAAGGACTCCGGCATCACCAAGCTTCAGGACCTCAAGGGCAAGAAGGTCTCCGTGGGTTCCCCCGGAAGCGGGACCGAATACATGAGCAACCTGGTCCTCCATTCCGTCGGCGTTCCCTACGATTCCTTCGACGTGCGCCGGCTGTCCTTCGTGGAAAACGCCAACGCGCTCCGGGACGGCACCATCGATGTGGGCATCTGGTGCGTTGGACCGCCCACGTCCTCCATCATGGACCTGGCCACCACCCATGACATCCGGATCGTTCCCTTCAGTGACGAAGAGATCAAGAAGGTCACGAGCGAGTACCAGTACTATGCCCCTTCCACCCTCACCAAGGGAATGTACACCGGCGTGGAGGAAGACGTCCCGACCATTTCGGTCTGGAACGTGGTCATCTGTTCCAGCGACCTTTCCGAAGACCTGGTCTACAACCTGGTGAAGGCCATCTATGAAAACCAGGACTACCTGGTGAAGGTCTATCCGGGGGCAAAGGATACGACGCCGGAAAACGCGGTGCGATTTTCACCGATTCCTCTGCATCCGGGCGCGGTGAAGTACTTCAAGGAAAAGGGCCTCGCCATCCCGGACCACCTGATGCCCAAAGGCTAGAAAGCGCATGGCCCGGCATGACGACCGGGTCTCGAGCACTCCGTTGCCTCGGAGCCGGGTTGGGGCGGGTTTGACGCCCGCCCCAACCGATCCCGTTTGCTCCGACATACGGTTGGACCCTGAATCCTGCGAAAGGGACCGGGGGTCATGAGGCGCACTCACAGAAACGTCCCCTTCGGGCGGACGGCCGGATTTGAGGGAAGAAGCTGGGGCTTGGCGACGTTGCTGGATATCGTGGCGACGCGCAGGCTTGATGGAACGGTCCTCGCTGCCGTAGTTTTCACCGGGCTCCTGGCCCTGTGCGGGTGTTCCGGGCTGCAGGACCGGAACGCGCCGGCCTCCATGGACCCCTACGCCCTGGAACTCAGGGACCTGTCCACGGGACGCCCACTGGTGACGCTCCCCTTGGTACCGGGTGAGTCGTTCACCATCCGCTACATTCATTCCGTCGATGGCACTCCCGTGTTCGAGGTGTTCGAGGTGGGCCCCGAAGGGAGGCTGACTCTCCAGAGCACCTACTTCAAGATGTTCGGAGCGGGCATGGGAACCATCGAAGGCCGGGGAACCCTCGATTTCGACGGCCGGTGGACCTGGATTCGAGACATCCATGAACCCCTGAACGCCTTCGTCCTACGGATTGGTTCTCCGGGAGTCGACCACACCCTGTTGTACCGAGGCCGGGAAATCCCTTTGAGCGGCCGCTGGGCGGGTGAACGGGTACTGGTGGACATCGTTCGAAGAAGCCCGTGACTTCACGGCATGCGGAAACGCGCAGAACGGGAGACTGCATGTATGGCTCATCTTGACGAGGAAATGGCGCCGGTCGGCGCACTGGTCCGGTTTCGCACCCGGGTGGTGACCGTTTTGGGAGTCAGTCTCAGCCTCTTCCAGCTCTACACGGCCGGTTTCGGATCCATGACCGCCTTGCACCAGCGGACCATTCATCTGGCGGCCATTCTCACGCTGACCTTTTTATTGAGGCCTCTGTACAAGGGAGCGTCCAAGGACCGGCTCAGTCCCGCGACGCTGGTCGACACCGTGTGCGTGATCTTGACGCTGGGGGTTGCGGGCTACATCTGGTTCGATCTGGACGGCATTTTCGCCCGGCAGGGGGACTGGAGCCGGTGGGATGTTGTGGTGAGCATCATCTGGGTGCTGCTGGTACTGGAAGCGACCCGGCGGGTGATCGGGTGGATGATGATGGGCATCGCCTGCACCTTTCTGCTCTACGGCTACTTCGGGCGCCAGATGCCGGACCTCCTCATCCACCGCGGCTATTCCATCGAACGCATTGCCACCACGTTGAGCCTCACCACGGAGGGGATCTTCGGGCTGCCCGTGGGGGTGGCGGCCACTTTTGTCTTTATTTTCATCCTCTTCGGCGCGTTTCTGGAAAAAACGGGGGGCGGCAACTTTTTTATCGATCTGGCTTACGGCCTCACCGGCCGGTTTTCCGGGGGGCCCGCCAAGACCGCCGTGCTGGCGAGCGGCTTTCTCGGGTCGGTGTCCGGAAGCGCCGTGGCCAATGTGGTGGCCACGGGAAGTTTCACGATTCCCATGATGAAGCGGATCGGCTATCGGCCGCACGTGGCTGGAGCCATTGAAGCGGCCGCATCCACCGGAGGGCAACTCATGCCGCCCATCATGGGTGCCGGCGCCTTTCTCATGGCCGAATTCACCAACACCAGCTACCTCTACATCGTGAAGGTCGCACTGATTCCGGCCGTGCTCTATTACTTGACGACGCTCCTTTTCGTTCACATCGAAGCGCAAAAGGAAAGCATCCTGGGGCTTCCCAAGTCGGCGCTGCCCAAGCTCGGCGAAACCGTCAAGCAGGGGATTCACTTCCTGATCCCGTTGGGCATCCTGGTGACGGTGCTGCTCATGAACTTCAGCCCCATGATGGCCGGGTTCATCGCAGTGGTGTCCCTGTATCTTACCGCCATGCTCCGAAAGCAGTCCCGGATGTCTCTCGGGAAGCTCATCGAAGCGCTGGAAAAGGGGGCGCGGAACGCGCTCATGGTGTCCGTCGCCTGTGCCGCCGCCGGCATCATCGTGGGCATCACGAACCTTACCGGCATGGGACTGCGGTTCTCTTCCATGGTGGTCTCGCTCTCCCATGGGATTCCGCTCCTGGCCCTCGGCCTGATCGCCCTGGCTTCGCTGGTTCTGGGAATGGGGCTTCCGGTCACGGCATCCTACATCGTTCTCGTGATTCTTGCCGGACCGGCCCTCATGGACATGGGCATCCCCCTGGTGACGGCTCACATGATCGTCTTCTGGTACAGCCAGGACGCCAACGTCACGCCGCCGGTCTCACTGGCGTCCTTTGCGGCGGCCGGTGTGGCCAACGCCAGCCCCATGCGGACGGCTCTCACATCGTGGAAGCTCTCCAAGGGCTTGTACATTAGACCGGTGGTGATGGCCTACCACCCGTTGCTCCTCGACGGTCCTTTCTGGGAAGTGGTCCAGACCATCATCTGTACCCTTCTGGCGCTGGTCGCCTTTGCCGCGTCCATGGAGCGCTACCTGCTCGTCCATGCCGGCTGGCTGGAAACCGTCCTGTTCTTCGTTTCCGCCATCGGGCTCATCTGGCCCGACGACCTGTGGAATCTGGCGGGATTCGTGGTCCTCGCCGGAATCGTGGCCGTTCAGATCCTGCGAAAGAAACGAGCCGGTGTTCAGGAGTCCGAAGATCTGCAGGCCGCAGACGGGGAAACGTGAAGCTGAGGCCCCGTCTGAGCGCCTGCCCTTGCGTCGTTTTTTCCCGATAGAGTGCCGATCCTTCAGGGGCCGCCGCCCTTCCAGCGGTGGTGCGCACCGCGTAACCCACGGGCCCGTTCCGTGGCCCACGGGTCCGTGTCCATGGCGCAAGGCTTCGCGATCGGAAGGTCTGACGGGGCGGGGGAGAGCGGGAACCGCCGGTGAAGAAGAGGGGGGGCCCTTATCGGCGGCGGGGTGCCGTTGGTCAAGGTTCGGGCTCGGGTGAACCCTCCCGGGCCGCTACCAGGTTGAGGATGTGGTCCAGCACGCCGTTCACGAAAGCCCGTGAGTCTCCGCTGCCGTATCGTTTGGCCAGTTCGATGGCCTCGTTGACGGATACCCTGGGCGGGATATCGTCGCAATAGAGGATTTCGTACAGGGCGATTCTGAGGATGTTCCGGTCGACGGGAGACATGCGATCCACACGCCAGTTTTCGGAAGCCGAGGCGAGCGTTCGGTCGATGTGATCCCGGTGGGTTCTCACGCCGGTCACCAGAATTTCCGCGAACGGACTCGCGGACCGGGGAGCTGCGAAGTGCTCCACGACGCGACGGACGGCTTCTTCCGGCGGCATTTCGTTGATCTCCAGCTGATAAAGAACCTGGAGGGCGATTTCTCTGGATTGTCGGCGTGAACCCATGGACCTTGGCACCTTTTGAGGCTTCACGGCTCCGAACGGGCATCGCCGGCCGTCAGCCCATCCGCGCCGCCCCCTTGAAACACGAAGGCGTCGGCGCAGAGATTCGTACTTTCCCGTCAGCTGTCGATCTGCCTCAACAGGTCGGCCATTTCCACGGCGGCCATGGCGGCTTCGAAGCCTTTGTTTCCGGCTTTGGAGCCCGCGCGTTCGATGGCCTGTTCCAGGGTGTCCGTGGTGAGGACGCCGAAGGTGACGGGGATCGCCGATTCCAGGCTGACCGCAGCGATCCCCTTGGACACTTCGTTCGCCACGTAGTCGAAGTGAGGCGTGGCCCCGCGGATCACGGCTCCCAGGCAGATCACCGCGTGGTAACGGTTCGTTCCGGCGGCTTTTTTGGCGGCCAGCGGGATCTCGAAGGCTCCCGGAACCCTGAAAACCTCGATGTCTTGCTCGCCGGCGCCGCTTCGCTTCAAGGCGTCCAAGGCCCCGCCCAGCAGCCTGTCACAAATGAAATCGTTGAACCGGCTGACGACAATGCCGAACCGGAGTCCCTGGGCCAGGAGTCGTCCTTCAAACACTTTCATGTTCTGCGACCTCGTCTCTCAGGCAGGTGAGCACATGTCCCATCTTGGTGCACTTGGTCTTCAGGTAGTGGATGTTGCATTCGTTGGGCGGAATTTCGATGGGGACTCTCTGGGTGACGGTGATGCCGTAGCCTTCGAGTCCGACGATCTTCTTGGGGTTGTTGGTCATGAGGCGCATCTTGCGGACCCCCAGGTCCACGAGGATTTGAGCTCCAATGCCGTAATCGCGGAGGTCGTCCTTGAATCCCAGCGCACGATTGGCTTCGACGGTGTCGTAGCCCTGTTCCTGGAGCGCGTAGGCCTTGATCTTGTTGACGAGCCCGATGCCGCGTCCTTCATGGTTCCGCATGTAAAGGAGAACGCCTTTGCCCTCCCGGTCGATCTGGCAGAGGGCGGCGCGCAGCTGGTCGCCGCAATCGCAGCGCAGCGACCCGAAGACGTCTCCCGTGAGGCATTCCGAGTGGACCCGGACCAGCACTTCGTCTTCCGGGCGAATCTCGCCGCGGATCAATGCCAGGTGGGTGTAATCGTCGACGATGTTGGTGTAGGCGATGACTTGGAATTCGCCGCCGAACAGGCTGGGCAGGTTCGCCGCCGCGGCCCGCTGAACGAAGCTTTCGGTCCTCATCCGGTATTCGATGAGGTCCTCGATGGTGACGATCTTCAGGTCGTGCTGTTCGGCGAAGGCTTCCAGGTCCGGCATGCGGGCCATGGTGCCGTCGTCTTTCATGATTTCACAGATGACACCCGCCGGTTTCAGGCCGGCCAGGCGGGCCAGGTCCACCGAGCCTTCGGTCTGACCGGTCCGCACCAGCACGCCGCCCTTCTTCGATCGCAGAGGAAAGATGTGACCGGGGCTGACCAGGTCTTCCGGCTTGGCGTCGTCCCGGACCGCCGTGAGGATCGTGTGGGCTCGGTCGGCCGCGCTGATGCCGGTGGTGACTCCGGTTCTGGCTTCGATGGAAACGGTGAAGGCGGTCTCGAAGCGTGACCGGTTGTGCTGAACCATCATGGGCAGGCGGAGCCGGTCCACCCATTCCGGGGTGAGCGACAGGCAGACGAGTCCACGGCCGTATCGGGCCATGAAATTGATGGCTTCCGGAGTGACCTTTTCGGCGGCCATGCAGAGGTCGCCCTCGTTTTCACGGTCTTCGTCATCCACGAGGATGACCATTTTTCCGTGCCGGATGTCTTCCAAGGCTTCGGGGATGGAGGCCACAGGCATGGTGTTACTCCCTTGCAAAAAATAGAATCGGGGGGCTTCCGGCCCCCGCAGGCGAACCGCTGAACCTATAGCACGAAGAACCTTCCGGCTCAAGGCGGCTCGACGGTCCGAGGTTGGAATCCGTCCCTAAAAGACTGTCTAAGTACAGGTCCACAGAACAAAATGTTCATTGTAAGATGTTAAACTTTTATGGAAATCCCACCTTGTTCCGAAACTCCACCACCACCTTGGTCCCAAGCTCCAGCTTGGGAACACAACGGTGCAGAAGCTCCAGCTTCGATTCCCATGAGGCCGTGACCCATGCGAACCCGCCGCAAAATCCATGACAAAGGACCCGGACACCCCTGCTTCGTCACATCTACTGTTGTAGCGTGGATCCAGCTCTTCACCCACAAAGACCACTTCGAGATTCCGGCTGGTTCCCTTCAGTACAGCAGAGGGAAAAGGGCATGCGGTTGTATGCCCATGTGATCATGGAGAACCACATTCACCGCATCGCGAGCAGCCTGGATCTTTCGAAGACCGTGCAATTGCTCAAATCCTTTACAGTGAGGCGAAGCTGGAGCTTCCCGGGCAGGCCGTTCCCAAGCAGGAGCTTGGGAACGAGCGCGCGGGGTAGCCTGGGAACGAGAGAGAGAGAAGTTGGAGGAACCGCCGTGCGCACCCTCAGGCAACGCTACGCCGTGGCGAGCAGCGCGCTCGCGCTCGTCGCGCCCCTCG
>FWPV01001883.1_pt1 | contig 54141 bp, 52 predicted proteins | sample 2228371 | NCBI WGS metagenome assembly FWPV01 (sample SAMEA103939776, study PRJEB20133) | metagenome
AACAGCGGGGTCGCCGCGGCGGTGATCCTGCCGCGGGGGGCGGAGCCGGGGGGATTGAGGGGGCTGGACGATTCCAAGCGCCTGACGCCGGGGCGGAGGCGAGAGCTCTTCGCGCGCATCCTGGAAAGCGCCGAGAGTTGGTCCTTCGCCTGCGTGTCCGCGGCCGAGATCGACGGGAGGGGGCTGCAGGAGAGCAACATCGCGGCGTTGCGGGAAGCCCTGGCGGGGCTCTCGCCTCCCCCCGACCTGGCGGTGGTGGACTACTACCGCGTGGACGGCCTGGACATCCCGCAGTGGAGCGTGGTGCATGCGGACCGCAACTGCCGCTGCGTGGCCGCCGCCTCCATCCTGGCCAAGGTGATACGAGACCATCTCATGTGGCACTGGTGGGTGTGCTGTCCGCAGTACGGTTTCGAGAGGCATAAGGGCTACGGCACCGCCCTGCACCTGGAGGCCATCGCGGCGCACGGCCCGGCGGCGTGCCACCGCGGCAGCTTCCGGCGGGTGGCGCAGATGGAATTGATCCCCCGGGAGTGAGGGCGATGATGGGGTCGGGGATCCACGAGCTGGGAGCGGCGGGAGAGGAGGCGGCGGCCGCTTTCCTGAGGCGCCGCGGCTACCGTATCATGGAGCGCAATTACCGCTGCCCCTTCGGCGAGCTGGACGTGATCGCGGCCAGGGGAGAGGTGCTGGTCTTCTGCGAGGTGAAGACGCGCCGCGGAGGGGATGTGGAGGAGGCGCTGGGGGCGGTGGACGAGCGGAGGAGGAGACGCATGGCCCGCGCGGCCGCCTTTTACCTGGCGGAGAGGGGCGAGGGAGGCAGGGAATGCCGTTTCGACGTGATCGCCTTGCTAAAAACGGGAGGCAGTTGGAGAATAGTGCACGTGCAGGACGCCTTCGAGGTGGTGGAGCCGTGATGCGCCATCGCGGCGCATGGTTTCCTCCGTCGCGGGCGTCCGGGTACGGCGAGGGAGGAGGCGCATGAAGCCCTGTCCCTGGTGCGGCAGGAACAACCTGGACAGCGACGAATACTGCTTCAACTGCGAGCGGGACCTCAACGCCGTCCCCGATGAGACGGAGGCCTTCGAGCTGGAGGAGCAGATCCGCAGGGTGCGGGTGCAGCGCCCCCCTTCCTTCCTGAGGCTTACGCTCATGTCCCTGCTGCACAAGGTGGTCTACGGCATCCTCGCGCTGGGTTTGTTCTTCATCTTCGTGATGGTGGCCATATGGGTCAGCTACGACAGCACGGCGGTGGCGTTGGCCGCCCTGGCGGTGCTGGGCTTCTCGTTGCTCGTGGCCCTGTATTACCCCGACGTGAAGGTGGCGCGGCGCGCGGGAGTGAGGGGGGTGCTGGTATCCCTCGTCACCAACGCGCTCATCCTGGGGGCGATCCTGCCTCCCGCTCTCTGGTATCTCTCCCGCAGGGGTTACATCTCGGGGGGTTGGGGCGTCATGGCGAGGACGTGGTGGGCCGTCCCCGCCCTCCTCTTTCTGGGATGCCTGTTCTCGTGGCTGGCGGGGAGGAGGGTGACGGAGACCGCCGGCCCTTGAGGGACCCCGGACACCGAGCCCGTCCTTTCACGAACCCCGCGAGCGGGAGGCGGGAGATGGGAACCGCCGCCTGTTCGGTAACCCGCGGACACGGACTTGTCTTTCCCTCTTCTCGATAGGAATCCGCAATATATCGCCTGTCCCCCGGACCGGTTCTCCAACCCCCGGCTTAACCGCCCTGGCCGCGTCGAAAGATGACCACGGCCGGCAAGGAAGACAGATCGCATCCCCGCGCTTCCCCGGGATGGCAGTCTATCATGTCTATGAATATATTTGTCATATCCCAGTTGTAAAATATGCTCAACTTGTATAGGAGGTGTTGCGATGTACGCGAGGGTCGAGAGCTGCTCCATCCTCGGGATGGAGGTGGTACCGGTGGAGGTGGAGGTCAATACCTCGGGAAGCCTACCCGGCAGCTACATGGTGGGGCTGCCCGACGCGGCGGTGAGGGAATCCTACCGCCGCATCAAGGCGGCGGTGGCCAACTCCGAGCTGCTCTTCTGCCGCCAGCTCATCACCGTGAACCTCGCCCCCGCCCACCTGCGCAAGGAGGGCTCCAATCTCGATCTTCCCATCGCCCTCGCCATCCTCTCCGTATCCGGTGCCCTGGACCCCTCCGCCCTCAAGGGAAGGCTGGTGGTGGGGGAGCTGGCTCTGGACGGAAAGGTGCGCGGGGTGAGGGGCGCCCTGGCCATGGCCCTCTGGGCCAGGAGGCAGGGGCGCGAGGAGATAATCCTCCCGGCGCAGAACCTGCGCGAGGCAGCGCGCATCGGGGGCATCAGGGTCACGGGGGTGGAGAGCCTGCGTCAGGCTTTGGATTATCTGCAGGGCGGTGGCGTCCCCGAGGAGCGGCCGCCCGAGGAAGAGGTCAGAGAGGAAGAGCCTCCCTGCCTCTCCGAGGTCAAGGGGCAGGCGCACGCCAAGCGGGCTCTGGAGATCGCGGCGGCCGGCTTTCACAACCTCCTCCTGGTCGGCCCCCCCGGCTCCGGGAAGTCCATGCTGGCCGAGAGGCTACCGGGCATCATGCCGCCCCTGGAGGGAGAGGAGGTGCTGGAGGTCGCGAGCATCCACAGCGTGGCGGGCATCCTGGACCCGGAACGGCCGCTGTCCACGCGGCCGCCCTTCCGCTCCCCCCATCACTCCATATCCCACGTGGGCCTGGTGGGCGGGGGCAGGAACTTCCCCCGCCCGGGCGAGATCACCCTCAGCCACCACGGCGTACTCTTCCTGGACGAGCTGCCCGAGTTCAGGCGCGACGCGCTGGAGGTCCTGCGCCAGCCCATGGAATCGGGGAAGGTGAGCATCTCACGCTCGCTGGTCTGCACCAGCTTCCCGGCGCGCTTCCTCCTGGTGGCGGGCATGAATCCCTGTCCCTGCGGGTATCTGGGAGACTCGAGGCGCGCCTGTTCGTGCGCGCCCTCCCGGGTGAGGGGCTACTACGGGCGCGTGTCGGGCCCCCTGCTGGACCGCATCGACCTCCAGGTGGAGGTACCCCGCCTGGGTCCCAGGGAGCTGGTGGATCTTCCCGCCGGCGAGAGGTCCGAGGCGGTGAGGGAGAGGGTCATCAGGGCGCGCGAGAGGCAGAGGGAGCGCTGGGGCGGGAACGGCCTCACCAACGCGAGCGTCAAGCTTTCCGCCCTGCGGGCTGCCTGCCGACTCGGCGAGGAGGAGAAGCGTTTCATGTTCACGGCCTGCGAGCGCCTGGGGCTCACGGCGCGCGGTTTCGACCGGTGCCTCAGGGTGGCCAGGACCATCGCCGACCTGGCGGGACGCGACCGCGTCGGGGTCTCGGACCTCGCCGAGGCGGTGCAGTACCGGACGCTGGAGAGGCTCTGGGGTTCGTTCATGGCCGGGGAGGTGCGGGTTGGAAGCGGTATATAAGAGCGCCGTCGGGTACGGTCGCGCACGGGACGAGCGTCCCGCTGCGCCGAAGGGGGAGATGCGATGCGTGACGCTCAACAAGCTCTCGCAGACGTGTTCCTGCGGGGAGGTGCGGGATGGAAGCGGCATATAGAGCGGCGCTGGCATGCCTTCCCGGGATGAGCGTGCTCTCTCTACCGAAGCTCATGGCGCTCGCGGGGGGAGCAAAGGAGCTGTGGGAGGTGCTGGCCCGCGGCGGAGAGCGTGCGGCCGCCCTGGTGGGAGGGGAGAGATCGGAGGTCTGGGCGGAACGGTGCGCGTCGGTGCGCCCCGGGGAGGTCCTGGAGGAGCTCGCCCGCACGGGTATCGGGGTCCTGGTGCCCGGCGATCCCTCGTACCCCGGTCTGCTTTCCGCCATCTACGACCCCCCGGCCGTGCTCTTCGTACGGGGAGAGATGCCGCCGCAGGAGCGGCCGTGCGTGGCGGTGGTGGGTTCGCGAAGGGCGTCGAGCTACGGCAGCTTCGTCGCGCGTACCCTGGGGGAGGAGCTGGCGCGCCTGGGCATCACCGTGGTATCGGGAGCGGCGTACGGGGTGGATGGAAAGGCCCACCAGGGGTGCCTGAAGGGCGGCGGGCATACCGTGGCCGTGCTGGGCTGCGGTGTGGACCGCGTCTATCCTCCGGGGCACGCCTCGCTGCTGCGGGAGATAGCGGAGCGGGGATGTATAGTGAGCGAGTTCCCCCCCGGCACGGAACCGCTCCCGTGGCATTTCCCCTGCCGTAACCGCATAATAGCCGGTCTGAGCCATGCCGTGGTGGTGGTGGAGGCTTCAAGGAAGAGCGGCGCCCTCATCACCGCGGAGATCGCGCTGGAGGAGGGGAGGGAGGTCATGGCCGTGCCCGGGCCCATCGGCAATCCCCTCTCTCACGGGACCAACGGCCTTATCCAGAAGGGGGCGAAGCTGGTCATGGAGGTCGCCGATATCTGCGAGGAGCTGCCCTGGGAGGTCGCGAAGGGTATCGATCTCGCGCGGAGGGACGGGACGGCCGCGCCCGGAGGAGAGGCGAAGGAGAGAGAGGCGCTCACCGCGGAGGAGGCGGCCTGCCTCGAGCTGTTGCGGGGTGGGCCGTGCGGACTGGACTGGCTGGCGGCCAAGACCGGCAGGCCGGCGGGAGAGCTGCTCGCGCGGCTGTCGTCCCTGGTCCTGCGCGGCCTGGTCGCGGAGGAGGCCGGGGGCAGATACCGCGCTCTTCCCCTGCTGTGAGTGAGCCGCTCGATCGGATAGCGGGGTGCCGCGCGCAAGGACAGCGGAACCTTGCGCGGCCGTCGCGGTGCGGGCGGCGGGGTTTCTCCTCCGGTCTCCATGATGACGCGCCGGCCCGGCGGAGGGTCGCCGCGGCGGTTTCCAGCCCTCCTCCGGCGGGTTCTGAACGCTCGCGCGAACATCGTCGACCGAGCTCCCGCGGGCGCGGGCAGCCGTGAAATCTGGCGGGGTGCCGCGCGCAAGGACAGCGGAACCTTGCGCGGCCGTCCCGGTGCGGGCGGCGGGGTTTCTCCTCCGGTCTCCATGATGACGCGCCGGTGCATTTTTCAACAATAATTAAAATCATCAACATTAAATTCAACTATTGACAATAATATCGTATAGTATAAAATCATATAAGGTTTCAACAGAAAGGCTTGCGCTCGAGGGGGAAGATGCACGCTCTGGTGGAGGAATATCTGCGCTTTCTCGAGGCGGAACGTAACCTGTCGCCCGAGACGTTGCGGGCGTACCGCGAGGACCTGCGGGTCTTCGAGGAGTTCTGCCGGCGAGCGGGCGCGGAAGAGCCTGCGGAGGTGGACCACCGACTTCTCCGCCGCTACCTCGCCAACCTGCAGACCAGGGGTTACGCGCGTTCCACGGTGGCGCGGCGCGCCTCTTCCGTAAAGGGGCTCTTCCGGTTTCTCACCCTCAGGGGCTATCTCCGGGCCGATCCTTCCCTGGCCCTTTCCCCTCCCAGGCGGGAACGCAGGCTTCCGCGTGCGTTGCGGCTGGAGGAGATCGAGGGTGCGGAGGAGAAACATGCATTGCATGTCTACCGTACCTCGTTGAGGGATCTGGCGGTCATAGAACTGCTGTACGCGACCGGTATGCGAGTGGGGGAACTGTCGGGTCTTGACCTGGAAGACCTGGATACGAGAAGAGGGGAGGTGAGAGTTCTCGGTAAGGGTCGCAAGGAGCGCGTCATCCCCGTGCATGACGCAGCGCTGCAGCTGGTGGGGAGGTATCTGGAGAAGGAGAGGCCGGTGCTGGCCGCCAACTCTCCCGGTGGCACCGCCGAGCGAGCCCTGTTCCTCAACGTACGCGGGGGCAGGCTGAGCGACCGGGGCGTGCGCCGGGTGGTGGAGCGTTTATTCCGGGAGTTGGAGGGGGGCAGGAGGGTCAGTCCGCATACCCTCCGGCACTCCTTTGCCACCCACATGCTGCAGGGTGGGGCGGACCTGAGGACGGTTCAGGAGCTGCTGGGTCATGTTGATTTATCAACCACCCAGATTTATACTCATCTTGATAAAGGTCAGCTGAAAGAGGTCTTTTTCCGGACCCACCCTCGCGCGTGATGCTACTGCAAAGGCCCAGCATCTGATTACCGAGATGGGGAGAATGTTGAACACGGCAGACTTTTACAAAAGAGGAGCCAGGTTGGACGGAATAGAGGATGTAAGCGATATCTGGAAGCAATTCAAGGAAGAGGGCTCGCAGGAAGCCCGCGAGAAGCTCATCCTCAACTATGCGCCCCTGGTCAAGTACGTCGCGGGGAGGGTCTCCTCGGGGCTTCCCCCCAACATCGAGTACGCCGACCTGGTCAGCTACGGCATCTTCGGGCTCATCGACGCCATCGAGAAATACGACCCCGGGCGCGGGATCAAGTTCGAGACCTACGCCATCTCCCGCATCAAGGGGGCCATCATCGACGAGCTGCGCTCCATCGACTGGGTGCCGCGCTCCATACGCTTCAAGGCCCGCGAGCTGGAAAAGGCCTACATGGCGCTGGAGAACGAGCTCAAGCGCCTGCCCACCGATGAGGAGGTGGCCCAGCACATGGGGATGTCGGTGGACGAGCTCAACCAGCTCCTGCAGCAGATGAGCTTCATCTCCCTGGTGGCCCTGGACGAGCTGTGGAGCATCGGCGGCGACAAGGGCGACAAGGTGAGCCTGGTGGACACCCTGGAGGACTCGCGCGTCAAGGACCCCTCCCAGACCTACGAGATCGAGGAGATGAAGCGGATCCTCGCCGAGGCCATAAACCGGCTCCCGGAGCGGGAGAAGATAGTCATCTCCCTCTATTACTACGAGGGGCTGACCCTGCGCGAGATCGGCGAGGTGCTGGGGGTGACGGAGTCGAGGGTCTGTCAGATGCACACCAAGGCCATCCTGCGCCTGAAGGGCCGCCTGACCAGCGCCAGGGGCGCGCTGGAGCTGTAAGGAACGGGCGTGGCCGCAGGTGCCGCTCGAGAGGCCGCGCGGCGTGATCTCCAGAGGATGCGGGCGGAATGTCCGCGAGGACGGGCGGGAGAGAACGCCGGCCGGGAGAGCGGCGTTCAATCGCTTGCCTCGGCTCCGGCTTCATTCAAGATGGCCGGCGGCGGAGAGTGCCGCTCGAGGGATCGCGGCGTCCCCCGGCGAGTTGCCCGCCCGGGTGCTTTGTGTTAACTTTCTCTTTGGCGCCTAAGACGACAGCGAAGGAGGTGGGCCTGGAGATTCGCTTATCGCGACCTGGATGAGAGGCGCCGCGAGGCCCGCCGCAGGCGGGATTTTTTTTGGCCGTCATCACGCACGCCCGCGGACCCCTTGACGGGTGCCCCGAGGGGACGTCGAGGGGGTGGATGCGGGCGGAGGAAAAACCGGGAGGAAAAATGACCGTAGTATCCATGAAACACCTGCTGGAGGCGGGGTTCCACTTCGGTCACCAGACCCGTCGCTGGAACCCCAAGATGAAGAAATTCATCTTCACCGAGCGTAACGGAATCTACATCATCGACCTGCAGCAGACGCTTGCCCTCATCGAGGAGGCCTACATCTTCATCCGCGAGATGGTGGGCAGGGGCGGCACCCTCCTCTTCATCGGCACCAAGAAGCAGGCTCAGGAGGCCATACGGGAGAACGCCATCCGCTGCGGCATGCCCTACGTCACCAACCGCTGGCTGGGCGGTACCCTCACCAACTGGGTGACCATCAGGCGCAGGATCGAGAAGCTCAAGGAGCTGGAGGAGCTGGAGTCCTCGGGGGAGATCGAGGCCATGCCCAAAAAGCAGGCCACGCAGGTAAGGCACCAGCTGGCCAAGCTACGCCGCAACCTGGAGGGGCTGCGCAACATGGAGAGCCTTCCGGGCGCGGTCTTCATCATCGACCCGCGCAAGGAGAACATAGCGCTCATGGAGGCGCGCAAGTTGGAGATACCGGTGATCGCGGTAGTGGATACCAACTGCGACCCCGACCTCGTTGATTACGTCATCCCCGGGAACGATGACGCCATCCGGGCGGCCAACCTCATCAGCAGGGTTATCGCCAACGCCGTCCTGGAGGGATACCAGATCCGGGATGCCCTGCAGGCGCGCCGCAGGGAAGAGGAAGAGATGCCGCGCGAGCCCGTTTCGGTGACCGCCTCCGACCGGACCGGAGAGGAAGCGACGGAGGCCGGGGCGGGGGAGTGAGGCGCGGAGCGGGACGAGACTTAGCCAAGAGGAGGAGAGATGGAGATAAACGCAGCGCAGGTAAAGGAACTGAGGGAGTCCACCGGGGCCGGGATAATGGACTGCAAACAGGCGCTCCAGGAGGCCGGGGGGGATGTGGAGAAGGCGGTGCGCATCCTGCGCGAGAAAGGCCTGGCGGGCGCCCAGAAGAAGGCCGGGCGCAGCGCGGCGGACGGGATCGTGGACGCCTACATCCACCTCAACAACCGCATCGGCGTGCTGCTCGAGGTGAACTGCGAGACCGATTTCGTGGCGCGCAACGAGACCTTCCGGGCCATGGTGCACGACATCGCCATGCACATAGCGGCGGCGAACCCCCTCTACGTGTCCCCGGAGGACGTTCCCGAGGAGCTTCTGGAGCAGGAGAGGGAGATAAACCGCAGCCGGGCCCTCAAGGAGGGAAAGCCGGAGAAGGTGGTGGACAAGATCGTGGAGGGACGCCTCAAGAAATATTACGAGGAGGTGTGCCTGCTGGAGCAGCCCTTCGTGAAAGACCCGGAGATCACCATCCGTGAACTGGTGCAGCGTACCATCGCCGCGACGGGAGAGAACATCGTGGTGAGGCGCTTCGTCCGCTTCCAGGTCGGCGAGACGTCCGAGTAGGAAGGCGGGCGGAGGGGAAGGTATCCGGTCGGAGGGGATAGAAGACTTATCGGGACGTCGGACGGGACCGTCTCTGAAGAACCGCGTAAGGGGAAAGGACAGCCTTGGCCGAGGGAGAGAAACCCACGCCCCTCTACAGGCGGGCGCTCATCAAGCTCAGCGGCGAGGCCTTCATGGGCCGCCTGGAGTACGGCATAGATCCCGAGACGGTGGGGGTCATCGCCGACGAGCTGGCGGAGGTGAACCGCCTGGGGGTGCAGATAGCCGTGGTGGTGGGGGGCGGCAACATCTTCCGGGGCATGGCCGCGAGCGCCAGGGGCATGGACCGCGCGGCGGCCGACTACGTGGGCATGCTGGCCACGGTGATGAACTCCCTGGTCCTGCAGGACGCCCTGGAGAAGCGGGGCGTCTTCACCCGCGTGCAGTCGGCCATCGAGATGCAGGCGGTGGCCGAGCCCTACATCAGGCGCAGGGCCATCCGCCATCTGGAGAAGGGAAGGGTGGTCATCTTCGCCGCCGGCACGGGAAACCCCTATTTCACCACCGACACCACCGCCGCCCTGCGCGCCCTGGAGATAGGCGCCGAGGCCATTCTCAAGGCCACCATGGTCAACGGGGTCTACGATTCGGACCCCATGCTCAACCCGGAGGCGGTGATGTACGCCTCCCTGGATTACATCGAGGTGCTGCAGCAGGGGCTCAGGGTCATGGACGCCACGGCGGTGTCGCTGTGCATGGACAACCGCCTCCCCATCATCGTGTTCAACATGACCGTGCCGGGCAACATCACCCGCGTTCTTTGCGGCGAGAGGATCGGGACCATCGTTGCCAACGAGAAGGACAAGGGGGAGAAGCAGTGTTAGACGAGGTGTTGCAGGACGCGGAACGCCGCATGAAGAAGGCCGTGGAACACGTAAAGGACGAGTTCGCCTCCATCCGCACCGGGAGGGCCAGCGCCTCGCTGCTCAACCGGGTGAGCGTGAACTACTACGGCACGCCCACCCCCCTCAACCAGATAGCCTCCATAGGGGTGCCCGAGCCCACCCTGCTGGTCATCTCTCCCTACGACAAGAGCGTGATCCCGGAGGTGGAGAAGGCCATCCTGCAGTCGGACCTGGGCCTCAACCCGGTCAACGACGGCAACGTCGTCCGCCTCCCCATACCCAAGCTCAACGAGGAACGGCGCAGGGAGCTCACGCGCCTGGTGCGCGCCAAGGCCGAGGAGGGCAGGGTGGCGGTGCGCAACGTGCGCCGCGACGCCATCGAGGACCTGCGCTCCTTCGAGAAGGAGGGGGAGATCACCAAGGACGACCTGCGCCGGGGACAGGAGGAGGCGCAGAAGCTCACCGACCGCTACGTGGCCGAGATCGACGAGATGCTCAAGGTCAAGGAAAAGGAACTCATGGAGGTCTGAGTGGCGGGCGGCGCGGCGGGAGCGGGGGCGGGCGGCGGCGGCAAAGCCCCGCTGGCGGCGCGGTTCCGCGGGCTGGCGGCGCGCGTGGTGAGCGCGGTGGTGCTGGTCCTGGTGGTGGTCATCCTGCTGTGGTGGGGCGAGATCCCCTTCACGGTGGGGATATCCCTCATCGTCCTGGGCGGCCTCTGGGAGCTCTATTCCACCTTTTCCCGCCACCGCTACCGTCCCGCCGCCTTGCTCTCCATAGCCGCCGGATGCGCCTTGCCGGTCATCGCCTATTTTCTGCGCGAGAGTCAGGACCTCACCCCCCTGGTGGTGGCCATGGCCTGCTACCTGCCGCTGCTCTTCGCGTGGTGCATCGCGCGCGGGGGATCCGATTCCCCCACCGTGGATATCGCCGTCTCCCTTCTGGGGGTGGTTCTGGTGGGACTGTGCCTGGCCCACTTCGTGCTCATGCTGGGATTCGACGAAGTGTCCTGGACGGCGCCCTTCGCGGTCATCGTGACGGTGTGGATATACGATGCCGTCGCCTACTTCGCGGGGTCGGCATTCGGCCGCCACAAGATGGTCCCGCGCATCAGCCCCGGGAAGAGCTGGGAAGGGACGGCGGCGGGAACCCTGGCCGCCTTCGTCGCCGCCTACGTGCTCTATCTCACCCTGAACCGCGACTGGCTCAGCCTGTGGGTGGCCATGTCCCTCGCGGGGGTGGTGTGCGTGTTCGGCCCCCTGGGTGACCTCTCAGAGTCGCTGGTGAAGAGGGAGCTGGGCATAAAGGACATGAGCTCGCTCATCCCCGGCCACGGCGGCATCATGGACCGCTTCGACTCCATGTTCTTCACCGCCGTGGTCTCCTACTACCTGCTGCGTTACCTCGTCCTCAAGCTGTAGCCGGCCCCGGGGGGACCGCGACGCGCCGGGCCGGCGGCGGCGCGCTGAGCCGCATCGGCCGGTGGATGTACTCGACGAAAGGCCCAGGTGGAAACGGTGTGGATGCTATAATCGTGGCGAGGGAGGTGGCGGTGTTGATAATGGGCGAAGAAGTGTTGGAGAGAAGGCGTCGCTTGCTGTCGCGGGAGCTCTCTCGGGCGGTCGAGGAACTCAGGCGCATGGGGGCCGAGAAGGTGATCCTCATCGGATCCATGGCCGAGGGCAGGATCGGCCCTTTCAGCGACATAGACCTTATGGTGGTCCTGCGGACGGACAAGAGGTTCCTGGACCGCCTCAAGGATGTGTACGGCAGGATCCGGCCGAGGGTGGCCATGGATATCCTGGTATATACCCCGGAGGAACTGGAGGAGATGGAAAGGATCAGCCCGTTTATCCGCCACGCCATGGGCAAAGGGAAGGTGTTGTATGCGGCCTGATGCGGAGAGGGAATACCGGCGCTGGATCAGGCAGGCCGAGTCGGATCTGGATGATGCGGAGTATAACGCAAGCGGCGGAAGGTACAGCCTCGCCTGCTTCCTGTCCCAGCAGGCGGCCGAGAAAGCACTGAAGGCATATCTTTACGGACTCGGCAACGAGCTCGTCTGGGGACACTCGGTGGCGGAACTGCTGGAAGACGCCTCGGGTTCCGACCCCGGCTTCAGGGACCTCGCGGCAAAGGGCTCCTTTCTTGACCGCTTCTATATACCCACGCGGTACCCCAACGGGCTGCCGGGAGGCATACCGTCCGAGTCCTTTCACCAGAAGGACGCCGCCGAGGCCATGGAGGCGTCAAGGGAGATCATCAGGGTTGTAAAGGAGAAAACCGAAGGGGCATGATGCGGGCGAGCGCTTTCCGACCGGGATGAACACCGGTCGTTATTGAGGGCGATGCCGTTTTGAAATGCGGCATCCTTGCGAAGAGGGACTGCCGTTCAGCGGGTCACGCGCAACCGCGGATCGAGGTTCTCGCGCGAGGCGTAGTCGCCCCTGTTGTGCCCGGCTCATCCAGGATGAAAACCCGCCTTTTTGCGCCGCTCTCGATCTCCGGTCTTTTCTGGGGGCCGCGACGGCACCGGAGGTCAAAGCGCTCTCATGTCCAGGACTACGACCTGGTCTCCGGCAAGATCTACTTCCGCAGGCCGCGACGGCACCGGGGGTTAAGGGACTCTCCCGCCGTACCAAGGCGGTGCGGCTGAAGCGGACGGGCGCCGAACCCACCCCAACCCTTATAATTGTCCCATGGCAGCATACAAGGAGACGCGGGGACTGGCGGTGCTCGGTTCCACGGGCTCCATCGGCACCCAGGCCCTGGAGGTGGTGGACGCCCACCCCGACCGCCTGCGCGTGGTGGCCCTGACGGCGCAGCGCAACGTGGACCTGCTGGAGGAACAGGCGCGGAGGTACCGGCCGCCCCTGGTATGCATGGCGGAGGCGGAGGCGGCGGAGGAGCTGGCGCGCCGGCTCCGGGGCACGGGCGTGGAGGTGGCGGCGGGACCCGAGGGCCTGCTGGAGGCGGCGGCCTATCCCCTTGCGGACACGGTGCTCAACGCCATCGTGGGGTCGGCGGGCCTCCCTCCCACCCTGGCGGCTCTGGGAGCCGGCAAGAGGTTGGCTCTCGCCAACAAGGAGAGCATGGTGGCGGGCGGGGAGCTGGTGTTGAGCGCCCTGCATAACGGGGGCGAGCTCATCCCCGTGGACTCCGAGCACGGCGCCGTCTTCCACTGCCTGCGGGGCGAGGACCCGGGCGACGTGGAGGCCATCGTGCTCACCGCCTCGGGAGGACCTTTTTACGGGCGCTCGCGGGCGGAGCTGGCGGAGGTGACGGTGGAGGACGCCCTCGCCCACCCCACCTGGAGCATGGGCAAAAAGATCACCGTGGACTCCGCCACCCTCATGAACAAGGGGCTGGAGGTCATCGAGGCGCATTTTCTTTTCGGGGTGCCCTACGAGAGGATAAAGGTGGTGGCGCATCCCCAGAGCGTGGTGCACTCCCTGGTGGAGTTCCGGGACGGCTCCCTGGCGGCGCAACTAAGCGTGCCCGACATGCGCCTCCCCATAGCGCTGGCCCTCTCCTATCCCGAGAGGTGGGGCCCGCCCTTCCGGCGCACCGACCTTGCGGAGCTGGGAAGGCTCACCTTCGGGGAGGTGGACCGGGAGACCTTCGGCTGCCTGGAGCTCGCCTACCGGGCGGGAAGGAGAGGGGGGACGGCCACGGCGGCGCTCAACGCCGCCAACGAGGTGGCGGTGGAGGCCTTCCTGCGGGGGAGGATCGGCTTCCTGGACATAGAGAGGATAATAGGGGAGACCCTGGAGGCGCACGTGCCCAGGCCGGTTCGCTCGCTGGACGACGTCCTGGCGGTGGAGGAATGGGCGCGCGCGAAGGCGTCGTGGCTCGTCGACGGGGAGGAGACCTAGGGCCCGGCCGCGGCATACGCCTGTCGGAGGGATCGAAAAGGAGCGGCCGCGTGATCGAGGAAGGCGCCTGCGTCGCCGGGTCGCCGGATATGAATATGAATATGAGATAGAGAAGGTCGGGCGGGGGAGGGCGGCGTACGCAGGAGAGGCTCGACACCCGCGGCGGGACAGGACGGGCCTGAGAGGAAAAGGGCGGAAGGAACATGGCATCGGTAGGCGGTGTGATAACCACGGTCCTGGCGACCATCGCCGCCGTCATCGTGCTGGTGATCGTGCACGAGCTGGGGCACTTCGTCGCCGCGCGCCTGGCGGGGGTGAAATGCCCGGAGTTCTTCGTGGGCTTCGGGCCGCGCATCTGGAGCACCCGGCGGTGGGACACCGAGTTCGGCATCAAGTGGATCCTGGTGGGGGGCTACGTGAAGGTCCTGGGCATGAACCCCGAGGAGGAGGTGAGCCCCGAGGACTTCCCCCGTTCCTACCGAGGGGTCTCCTACGGGAGGCGCTTCTGGATCATCTTCGCCGGCTCCCTCTCCCACGTGCTCCTGGCCCTGGTCATCATGTTCTTCACCATCTGGACGGTGGGATATCCCGACGTCGACAGGCCCACCAACACCATAGCGTCGGTGGGCGTGTACATGGACGAATCGCAGGAGACGGAGACCCCCGCCTACTCCGCCGGCCTGCGCGAAGGCGACACCATCCTGGCCATGGACGGCGAGGAGGTGGGGGACTGGGAGGCGGTGCGCTCCTTCATCAAGGCGCACCCCGGCGAGGATGTCACCCTCCTGGTACGCCGGGACGGCGAGGAGCTGGAGGTGCCGGTGCGCCTGGCGACCCTGGAGGACGGCACCGGCTACCTCGGGGTGTCGCCCGGCATCTACATGGAAGACTATTCCTTCCTGGGGGCCGCCGGGAAGACCTTCTCCTGGTTCGGGGAGGCCACCTACGGGGTGGGATACGGCATCTACCGCGTCTTCAACTGGTCGACCATCAAACAGCTCCTGGGGCTCGCGGAGCCCACCATCGAGAGGCCGCAGACGGTCTACGGGATCGCGCGCACCGCGGGGCGCATCGCCGAGGAGGGCACCTTCTATTTCCTGAACTTCTTTTCCTTCATCCTCCTCTTCCTGGCCTACATCAACCTCCTGCCCCTGCCCCCCCTGGACGGGGGGCACCTGGCGGTGCTCCTTTACGAGAAGGTCACCGGACGCGAGGTAGACCTGCGCAAGCTGTACCCGGTGGCGGTGGCGGTGCTCGCCTTCTTCGCCCTCCTCTTCATCCTCACCCTCAGGCTGGACATCACGAGCCCCATCAACTTCCCATGAGCGTGCGCAGACCGACCCGCCGCGTGATGATCGGGGACGTCCCCGTGGGAGGGGGCGCCCCGGTGAGCGTGCAGTCCATGACCAACACCCCCACCGAGGACGCCCGCGCCACCCTGGAGCAGATCTCGCGCCTTGCGGAGGCGGGCTGCGACATCGTGCGGGTGGCGGTGCCCAACCTGCGGAAGGACCACCTGCTGCGGCGTGCCCTGCGCTCGCTGCGGGAGATCGTGGAAGGCTCGCCCATCCCCGTGGTCGCAGACGTGCATTTCGACCACACCCTGGCCCTCGCGGCCCTTGAGGCGGGGGTGCACGGGCTGCGCATCAATCCCGGGAACATCGGGGGTCCCGAGAAGGTGCGGGAGGTGGCGGAGGCGGCGGGGGAGCGCGGGGTCCCCATAAGGGTGGGGGTGAACGCGGGCTCGCTGCGCCGCGACCTCTTGGAGAGGTACGGCCACCCCACCGCGGAGGCCCTGGTGGAGAGCGCCCTGGAGGAGATAAGGGTCCTCGAGGGATGCGGTTTTTATGATATAAAGGTCTCCGTGAAGGCGTCCTCGGTGCCCCTGACCGTCGAGGCCTACCGCCTGCTGTCCCGCGAGGTGGATTACCCCCTGCACGTGGGGGTGAGCGAAGCGGGGCCGCCCTGGACGGGGACGGTGCGTTCCGCGGTGGGCATCGGGACCCTTCTTGCGGAGGGCATCGGGGACACCATCCGCGTATCCCTGGCCGGGGACCCCGTCCGGGAGGTCCAGGCGGGGGTGGCCATACTCAGGGCCCTGGAGATGGGGCGCGAGGGCGTGGACGTGGTGGCCTGTCCCACCTGCGCCCGCACCCGCATCGACGTGGCGGGAATCGCCGCGGAGCTGGAGGAGCGGCTGGCGGGTTGCCGGGCGCCCCTGCGGGTGGCGGTGATGGGTTGCGCGGTGAACGGTCCCGGGGAGGCCAGGGAGGCCGACCTGGGGGTGGCGGGAGGGAGGAACAGGGGCCTGCTCTTCCGCAGGGGAGAGCCGGTGGGGTGGTACGCGAAGGATGAGCTCCTGGCGGTGCTCCTCGCCGAGGTGGAGAAGATGGAAAGGGAATATCTGGCAGAAAAGGAAGGGGAAGAAAAAGGAAGATGAGGCAGTCCAGGGCGTTCATCCCCACCCTCAAGGAGAGCCCCGCCGACGCGGAGACGGCCAGCCACCGCCTGCTGCTGCGAGCCGGGTTCCTGCGCAGGGTGGCGGCGGGCATCTACGAATTCCTGCCCCTGGGGACGCGGGTGGTGCAGAAGATATCGCGGGTGGTGAGGGAGGAGATGGACCGCGCGGGGGCGCAGGAGGTCATCCTCCCCATCATGCAGCCCCGGGAACTGTGGGAGGAGAGCGGGCGCTGGGCGAAATACGGCCCGGAGATGATGCGCCTGAAAGACCGCGCGGAGCGGGATTTCGGCCTCGGTCCCACCCACGAGGAGGTCATCACCGACCTGGTGCGCAACAACGTGTCCTCGTGGCGGGACCTGCCCCTGAACCTCTACCAGATCGGCACCAAGTTCCGAGACGAGATCCGGCCCCGCTTCGGGCTGCTGCGCGGCAGGGAGTTCATCATGAAGGACGCCTACAGCTTCGACCGCGACGAGGATGGGATGCGGCGCTCGTACCGGGAGATGTTCGACGCCTACGCGCGGGTGTTCACCCGCTGCGGGTGCACCTGGCGGGCGGTGGAGGCGGCCACCGGACTCATCGGCGGAGACGTCTCCCACGAGTTCATGGTGCCGGCGGCGGTGGGGGAGGACCTCATCGCCTATTGCGGGGAATGCGAGTACGCGGCCAACCTGGAGCTGGCGGAGTACCGGCGCCCCGCGCCGCCGCGCGGAGAGGGGAGGCCCCCGAGCCGCGTGCATACCCCCGAAAGGCGCACCATCGAGGAGGTGAGCGCCTTCCTGGGCATGGAGGCGGCCCGTTTCGTGAAATGCCTGATGTTCCTGGTGGAGGACAGGCCGGTGGCGGTGCTGGTGCCGGGGGACCGCGAGGCCAGCGAGACCAAGCTGGGGCGCGTCCTGGGCACCGACGAGTTCCGCCTCTTCAACGAGGAGGACTGGAAGAGGTTTCCGGAATACCTGCAGGGGTTCGTGGGGCCCGTGGGGCTGGGGACCGTGGAGGTCATCGCGGACGAGGCGCTGCGGGGCGCGGGCGGGCTGGCCTGCGGGGTTAACCAGGCCGACTACCACCTGGTGGAGGTGGAGGAGGGAAGGGATTTCGCCCCCGGCCGTTTCGCCGACGTGACCTCCGCAAGGGAGGGGGACGCCTGCCCGCGGTGTGGCGGAACCCTGCACGTGGAGGCGGGGATCGAGGTGGGACAGGTATTCCAGCTGGGCCTCAAGTACTCCGAGGCCATGCGCTGCACCTACGACGACGAGCGCGGTCAGACCAGGCCCATGTACATGGGGTGCTACGGCATCGGCATCACCAGGCTCATGGCCGCGGTCATCGAGCAGCACCACGACGAGCGCGGCATGATCTGGCCTCTGGAGATCGCCCCCGCCGCCCTGCACATCATCCCCCTTGACTACCAGCGGGAGGCGAGGCGCGCCGCCGCCGAGGAGCTGTACAGGCGCTGCCGGGAGAGGGGCTGGGAGGTGCTGCTTGACGACCGCGAGGAGAGCGCGGGGGTGAAGTTCGCCGACGCCGACCTCATCGGAATCCCCTACCGCGCGGTCATCGGCAGGACCTTCGACGCCGAGGGACTGGTGGAGCTGCAGGAAAGGGCGACGGGAGAGAAGACCCTGCTGGGAAGCGAGGAACTCCTCTCCCACCTCGAACATACCATGGGGTCAGCCCCGGACATGGGACAAGAACATGAGGAACCACAGGGATAAGGAGATCCATAGATCACGAAGAGGCCGTCCTTACCGGGAGGGAGCGGGCACCGTCATATGGCGGCGGGGGTGGCGTGAGGGATCCGGCGAACGCTGACGGCGGCGGAAAGGAGAGGCATGGACAGGTTCGTGGTGCACCAGGACAACCTGGAGTGGGTTCCGGCGGATTTCCCCCGCGCGCAGATGAAGGTGCTGTACATGGACCCCCGGGGCGGCGGACAGATCATGCTCATCCGCTTCGAGCCCCACTGCGAGATGCCGGGACATTCCCATATCTCCTCCGACGAGGCCGCCTACATCCTCGAGGGTGAGCTGAGGCAGAGGCTGGAAGGCGGCGAGGAGGAGGTCTACCGCGCGGGCCACTTCGCCTTCTTCCCGGCGGGAGCGGCCCACGGGCCTTTCCTCACCGGCGAAGAGAGCTGCACCATCATCAGCGTCTTCTACGGTCCGCTGATCTGATGGAGACGGGCGTCGCGCCGCGGCCGCAGCCGCCGGGGAGCGCCGGCGAGGGCAGGGGCGGCCGGAGAGAGCGCGCCGCCGGGGTACGGCGTATCGCGATTACCGAAAGGGAGGGAAGAATTGGAGAGGACCTGGAGCGTCAACGAAGGCCTGAGGCGCTTTTCCAGCGCCGTGTTCCATCCCTTGGGCTGGGTGCTGGGGCGCGTGTTCTCGCCCAACCTCATCACCACCCTCTCGGTGGTGGCGGCGGGCTTCACGGGCTATTACTTCGCGGTGGGGCGCTTCGTGCTCGGCGCCTGGCTGCTCCTCCTGGCCGGCCTGCTGGACATCTGGGACGGGCAGGTGGCCAAGCTCACGGGGCGCGTCAGCACCTTCGGTTCCTTCTACGACTCCACCGCCGACCGCGCGGCGGACTTCTTTTTCTCCCTCGGCGCCCTGTATTACTTCGCCCACCGGGAGATCTACGACATCGCCTTCATGGTGGGGGCCTACATGGTGCTCTCCTCCCTGATATCCTACGTCAAGGCGCGGGCCGAAGGGCTGGACATCGCCTGCAACGTAGGCCTGCTAGCACGTCCCCTGCGCCTGCTCTTTTTCGGGCTGGCCCTGTTCGTGTACGGACTGACCTCGAACCCCTGGGTCTTCAGGGGGCCCCTCTACGTCGTGCTGGCCCTGGCGGTGGAGACCCTGGCCCACCGCGTGGCGGTGGTCTATGCGGGGGCGCGCGAGAAGGACGCCTCCGGGGAAGGGCCTTGAGGGGGAAGGCGCCATGGCGGAAGACAGGGAGCGCTTCTGGGACGACATCCCCGGTTACCTGAAGTATTATTTTTTCCGGGGGTCCTGCGCACTGGTGGGCGTGCTGCCCGCGCGCGTGAGCCACGGCGTAGCGGTGGGGATCGCGGAGGTCGCCTACCGACTCTCCCGGGGGAAGCGCGCCGTGGTCTACGGGAACATGCGGCGCGTCCTGCCCGGGGGGTCTCCCCGTGAGTGGAAGGCCATGACCCGCCGCAGCTTCCACAACTACGCCCGTTACTGGGTGGATTTCCTGCGCTGCTACCATCTCTCCCCCGAGGAGGTGGACCGCCTGGTGGTCCCCCACGGCACGGAGTGGTTCGACCGGTGCCTGGAGAGGGGAAAGGGCGCGGTGCTCGCCCTTCCGCACTACGGGAGCTGGGACCTGATAGGCGGCTGGGTGGGGCATAAATACCCCTCCTTCTGGGCGGTGGCGGAGGTGCTCAAGCCGCGCCCCATGTACGAGTTCCACACCGAGCTGCGCAGGCGCATGGGGATCCGCATCATCCCGCTGGGGGAGAACACGGTGGAGAAGGTGATAGAGGTGCTGCTGCAGAACGGCATGGTATGCCTGCTCTCCGACCGCCTCATCGCCGGGAGCGGGGTGGAGGTGGAGTTCTTCGGGGAAAAGGTCCTCATGCCCATAGGGCCGGCGCTGCTGGCGGTGAAGCTGGGCACGGCGGTCATCCCCTGCCTCACCATCCGCAAGGACGGCAGGTACCACGGATACGTGGGTCCACCACTGGAGGTGGAGGTCACCGGGGACACCCGCAGGGACGTGCAGGTGAATACCCAGAAACTGGCAAGGATCCTGGAGGATTTCATCCGCGAGGACCCCACGCAGTGGCATATGTTCCAGCCCATATTCAGGTCCGGACCGGGCGCCGCCGCGGACGGGCGTTGAGCCCGGGGTCGGCCATCGCGCGTCGCGGTGGGAGGCGCCGTGCGGCCGGGGTCTTCCGGGCGGGACGGGCCTCCACGCCGAGCGGCACTCCGGGTCGCGGGACGGGACGGGGCGGACGCCGGGGGGACGATGAGTCGAGGAAAAGTCAATGCGCATAGCGATGGTGTCGCCGTATGACTGGGACATCCCGGGCGGGGTGAACCGCCACGTCGAGCAGCTCTCCGGGCAGCTGCGGCGCCGCGGGCACGCGGTCACGGTAGTGGCTCCTGGAGGAAGGGACGGCGAGGGCTTCCGCTCCGCGGGAGGGTCCTTTTCCGTCCCGGCCAACCGATCGCGGGCCAACCTCTCCTTCGGACCCCGCACCGCGGCTCGGGTAAGGCGCATCCTGGACGCGGAGGACTTCGACCTCCTCCACCTGCATGAGCCCCTCATCCCCAGCGTGTCCATGCTCGCCCTGCTCTTCTCGCGCTGCGCCGTGCTGGCCACCTTTCACGCCGCGCGTGAGGGAGGCAGCCTGGGATACCTCCTCGCCTCCCCCCTGTTGAGGCGGATGGCGGCGAGGATAGAAGTCAGGGCGGTGGTCAGCCAGGCGGCCCTGGACCTGGTGGGGCGCTATTTCCCATCGCGGTACCGCATGCTGCCCAACGGCGTCGATACGGACGTCTTCCGGCCCGGAGGACCCGCCCTGGAGGGACTGGATCCCCGGTCATTCCACATCATCTTCGTGGGGCGGGACGAGCCCCGCAAGGGGCTGGGGGTGCTGCTCGAGGCCCTTCCCGCCGTGAGGGCGAGGCGGCCCGACGTACGTCTGCTGGTGGTGGGCGCCGATGACCCGGGCAAGGGAGACGAGGGCGTGGTATGGTTGGGGAGGCTCAAGGACGAGGCGGTTCCCGCGGCCTACCGCTCGGCGCGCATCATGGTGGCCCCCTCGCTGGGCATGGAGAGCTTCGGCATCGTGCTCATCGAGGCCATGGCCTGCGGGGTGCCGGTGGTGGCCTCGGACATTCCCGGCTACCGGGCCGTGCTGCGCGGCGGCTTGGACGGCGTGCTGGTCCCGCCTGGGGATGCGGCGGCGCTCTCCGAAGCCCTGCTGGCGCTGGTGGAGGACGCGGGAAGGAGAGAGGCCATAGCCCGGGCGGCCTTGGAGAGGGCGCGGGAGTTCTCTTGGGAGAAACTGGTAATAAAGGTGGAAGAGGCGTATCTGGAGGCGGTGGAGACGAGGAGGGAAAGAGAGAGGAAGGAAGAGCGCCATGCGCCTTGAGGAGGTCGTGGAGGTATGCCGCGAGCTGTCAGCCGAGGTGCGGGAACTGGTGCGTCCCCATCTCGGGGTGAAGGCGGCGCGGCGCATGGAGGGTAGGGGAGCCAGCGGAGACTCCACCTTCGCCATCGACGAGGTGGCGGAGAGGAGGGTGGAGGAGCGGGTGGCGGAGCTGCCGGAGGTGGCCTATTTCTCGGAGGACCGGGGTATGGTGAGCGGAGGGCGTCCCTCCTGGGTGCTGGTGGTGGACCCCATCGACGGCACGCGTCCCGCGGCTGCGGGGCTCGAGGCGTGCTGCGTGTCCATCGCCGCGGCGGCCTACGACCCGGGCGCGGAGAAGGCGCTCACCCTGGGCGACGTGGTCTACGGCGTGGTGCGGGAGATCAAGAACGACGCCCTCTTCGAGGCGGCGCGGGGGAAGGGCGCGCGCATGCTCATCGAGGGCGTGGAGAGGGAGATCGCCCTCCACCCCCACCAAGACCTCTCGACCCTCTTCTGGACCCTGGGCTTCCGGGGCCGCCCCGCCCTGCCCACCGCCCTGGTGCTGGAGGAGCTCATAGACACCTCCAGCGTGGACGGAGGCATATTCGACCTCGGCAGCGCCACCTTCTGCATAACCCGCCTGCTCACCGGACAGCTCGACGCCTACGTGGACGTGGGGGACCGCATGATACGCGAGGTTCCCCAGGTGGAGGACTTGTTCCTGCGCGCCGGGCACGGCCACGTGCTCAACAATTCCTCCTACGACCTCGCGGCGGCGGGACTCATAGCCCGGGAGGCGGGGGTGGCCATAGGCGACGCCTTCGGGCGCCCCCTGGAGGGATATCCCCTGCTGGCCTCGGGGAGGGAGGGCCACCTCTCCTGCGTGGCCGCCGTCTCCCGGGAGCTTTTCGCCGCCCTCATCGCGCGGGTCGATGCGGGCATGGAGCGCATGCGCGCGCACTACGGGTGGTGAGGGATGGACGTGCAGATATCCCCGTCCCTCCAACGGTTGCGCGATCTCCAGCCGCCCTCATCGCGCGGGTCGATGCGGGCATGGAGCGCATGCGCGCGCACTACGGGTGGTGAGGGATGAGCCTCGCCGCCATCTTCTTCATCTCCCTGGGGGTTGGGCTTTCCGGAGCCCTCATGCCGGGCCCCCTGCTCACGGTGACCATCAACGAGTCCTACCGCAGGGGCTTCGTGGCCGCGCCCCTGCTGGTGGCGGGGCACGCGGTACTGGAGGCGACCCTCATCGTTCTGCTGGTGCTGGGCCTCGACCGGGTGGTGGGAAACGACCTCTTTTTCGGTGTGGTGGGGGTGGCGGGGAACGGGTTTTTTTGGGGGGGGGGGGGGGGGGGGGGGGGGGGGCCTTCATCTTCTGGATGGGGCTGGGCATGGCCGTCGACGTGAGGGACGGAAAGCTCCATGTCGACCTGCACGCCACCGACCAGAGGCGCATGGGGCCCTTCGCGGCCGGCCTCACCACCAGCCTCTCCAACCCCTACTGGTCGCTGTGGTGGGCCACCTTCGGGTTGAGCTGGCTGCTGAGGTCCATGGAGCGCGGCGTGGCGGTAGTCCTCTCCTTCTACACCGGGCACATCATGGCCGACGTGCTCTGGTATTTCATGGTAGCCACGCTGGTGGTGACGGGCAGGCGCTTCCTCTCCGACCGCGCCTACAACCTCGTCATCCTGGCCTGCGGGGCCTTTCTGGTGGTGCTCGGAGGGCGCTTCATGGGCGACGGGCTGGCGCACCTGCTCGGGTAGGGGGCGCCGGGATCGGGGTCCGGGGACACGGCGGGCACCTCCGTGCCAACGCGGAAACAAGCGGGAAGGCGTCCGTGAGAGGCGTCATCGGCCGGACGGCCGCTTTTCACGTCCATGCGGAAGCCCGGTCCGGGCAAGTTCCTCCGCCTCCGGCGGGAAAGGCGGAAAACGGCGGTTAAGCCGCGCGCGGGGGGGAACGATAATCGAAGTGACCGCGGAGCCGTTGTGCTAGAATGTCCCTTGAGGAAAGGAGGAAAGGTCATGGTTTGGGCCCTTGTGATCATCGGGATTCTGGCGTTCCTGATCATCGTCTCGGTCATCGGTATCTACAACAAGCTGGTGAGGGATCGCAACCGGGTGGACAACGCCTGGCACCAGATCGACGTGCAGCTCAAGCGCAGGTACGACCTCATCCCCAACCTGGTGGAGACGGTAAAAGGCTACGCCAGCCACGAAAAAGAGGTCTTCGAGAAGGTCACCCAGGCGCGCAACATGGGCATAAACGCCCAGACGGTGAAGGAGCAGGCGCAGGCGGAGAACATGATCACCGGGGCGCTGAAGAGCCTCTTCGCGGTGGCGGAGGCCTACCCGGAGCTCAAGGCCAACCAGAACTTCCTCATGCTCCAGGAAGAGCTCTCGGGGACGGAGTCCAAGATCGCCTTCGCGCGCCAGTTCTACAACGACAGCGTGATGACCTACGATACCAACCGCCAGCGCTTCCCCGCCAACATCATCGCGGGCATGTTCTCGAACACCTTCCAGCCCCGCGATTACTTCGAGATCGAGGTGGCGGCGGAGCGTGAGGCCCCCAAGGTGCAGTTCTAGGAACCCGGGAGGACCGGCGCGGGTGAGGGGAGCGTAAGGCCGTGACCTTTTATGACCAGATCTCCAAGAACAAGATGAAATCCGCCCTGCTGGTGAGCGCCTTCATCGTGGTGATCCTCATCATCGGGTTCTCGGTCGGTTACGTGTGGGGTTTCGATTACGCCATCACCGGCCTGGTGATCGCAGCCATCATCGCCACCGTCACCTCGCTGGTGAGCTATTACAACAGCGACAAGATCGCCCTGGCCTCGGCGGGAGCGAGGGAGGTCACCAAGCAGGAGTTCCCCTACTACGTGAACACCGTGGAGGGGCTGGCCATCGCGGCGGGACTGCCGACGCCGCGCACCTATATCATCGAAACCCCGGCCATGAACGCCTTCGCCACCGGCAGGGACCCGGAGCACGCGGCCATCGCCGTGACCACGGGACTGCTGGAGAACTGCAACCGCCTGGAGCTTGAGGGGGTCATCGCGCACGAGATGTCCCATATAGGCAACTACGACATCCGCTACATGTGCATGGTGGTGGTGCTGGTGGGATTGCTGGTGATCTTCGCGGACATCGTGGTGCGCATGATCTTCTGGGGCGGCATGTTCGGGGACCGCGACCGCGGCCGGGGGGGAGGCGGAGAGGGAGGCGGAGCCTTCGCGGCCATACTCCTGGTGGTGGGTTTGGTCTTCCTCATCCTCTCCCCCATCATCGGGCAGCTCCTGCAGCTCTCCATCTCGCGCAAGCGCGAGTTCCTGGCGGATGCAACGGGAGCGAAGCTGACGCGGTATCCCGAGGGGCTGGCGAGCGCGCTGGAAAAACTATCCACCCAGGCCAAGCCCTTCCCGCGCACCAGCAAAGCCACCGCCCATCTCTTCATCGTGCAGCCCTTCAAGAAGGAGGCCCGGTCGAGACACTTCTCGCGCTCGAGCATCTGGGATACCCACCCGCCCATCGAGGAGCGCATCCGGCGCCTGCGGGCCATGTCCGGCATGGAGGGGATGTACAACCAGGCCATGATGGAGGCCAGGCTGCGCGAATAGCTCCTCTCCAACCTGGACGAATTGCGGGATGGAAACGAGAACCCCTGGCTGAAGCCCCGTGGGCGCCGGGGCGGGCGGTCTTGGTAAGCGATGGAGCGGCGGAGGGGCAGGGAAGAGGGAGAAAGGGGATAGCGGGTCTGCCCCCCGCGCTTACCCTGCATATCAAGTCGGTTCGAAAGATGCACGCATCCCCGCCAGCCTGACGGCCGCGAGGTCAACGCCATCACCCGGGTTTGGGTGCGCGTGGGTCGATCGTCGGCAGGAAGTCCTCATCGAGTTTGATAGCCATGAACCTATGGGCTATATTTGAAGATAGAGAGCCCGCAGGGGGCTTTTTATAGTGGTGGTGGCCTGGAGGGACCGGAAGATGGAAGAAAAAGGTACGTTACGGGTGAAGACCGGCCTGGCGGAGATGCTCAAGGGCGGGGTGATCATGGACGTAACCACCCCGGAGCAGGCGATGATCGCCGAGGAGGCCGGAGCGGTGGCGGTGATGGCCTTGGAGCGGGTGCCGGCGGACATCCGCGCCGCCGGGGGGGTGGCGAGGATGGCCGACCCCGGGGTCATCGAGGCCATCATGGAGGCGGTGACCATACCGGTGATGGCCAAGGCGAGGATCGGGCATTTCGTGGAGGCGCAGATCCTAGAAGCCCTGGGGGTGGACTACATCGACGAGAGCGAGGTGCTCACCCCCGCCGACGAGAAGAACCACATCGACAAGTGGCGCTTCACCGTGCCCTTCGTCTGCGGGGCCATAAACCTGGGCGAGGCCCTGCGACGCATCGGCGAGGGGGCGGCCATGATCCGCACCAAGGGCGAGGCGGGCACCGGCAACGTGGTGGAGGCAGTGCGGCACATGCGCACCATAAACGCAGAGATAGCTCGCCTCACCGTGACCCCCCGGGACGAGCTCATGAGCGTGGCCAAGGAGATGGGCGCCCCTTACGACCTGGTGTGCTGGGTGGCGGAAAACGGCCGCCTTCCGGTGGTGAACTTCTCCGCAGGAGGCATTGCCACACCCGCCGACGCCGCGCTGATGATGCAGCTGGGGGCGGACGGGGTCTTCGTGGGCTCGGGGATATTCAAGTCCGAGGACCCGGCCTCCAGGGCGCGCGCCATCGTGCGTGCGGTGACCCATTACGACGACCCCAAGGTGCTGGCGGAGGTCTCGCGGGGGATCGGCAAGGCCATGGCCGGGCTGGAGATAGCGGAGATCGGCCACGAGAACCTCATCCAGTTCCGCGGCTGGTGAGGGGCGTGAACGCCCCGGAGGTGCATCGGCCGCGGACCTTCACGTGTCCCCCGCGGGGAGTCGCGGGGAGGAACGGGGCGCGGGCGGCGGAGGCCGGCCCCGCGGGCAACGCCCGGTTCCGGAAGGGGCGCGGCGGGCGGCGGCGGAACGTGAGGCGCGCTCGCGGCGGGACCTGAACCCGCGGGCGTGTACGGATGCCGGAGAGCAAGAGGGATGAAGAAACCGACCATAGGCGTGCTCGCGCTGCAGGGAGCGGTACGCGAGCACCTTCAGATGCTGGAGAGGACAGGAGCTCGAGGGGTGGCGCTGAGGTATCCCGCCGAGCTCCATCTCTGCTCGGGACTGATCATCCCCGGAGGTGAGAGCACCACCATCGGAAAGCTCATGATCTCCTGCGGGTTCCTCGAGGAGGTGAGGGAGCTGGTGCGCCAGGGCATGCCGGTCTACGGCACCTGCGCCGGCCTGATCATGCTCGCCAGCCGCCTGGTGGAGGGCGACCAGCCCCTGCTGGGGCTGATGGACATCACGGCGCGCCGCAACGCCTACGGGCGCCAGGTGGACAGCTTCGAGGTAGACCTGCACCTGAAGGGGATAGAGGATGCCGGGCGGCCCTTCCGCGCGGTGTTCATCCGGGCGCCGTGGATCGAGGAGGCGGGCCCGGGGGTGGAGGTGCTGGGCGAGCACGACGGACGTGCCGTGCTCGCCCGCGAGGACGGCATGCTGGTGTCCGCGTTCCACCCCGAGCTAACGGGGGACGACCGGGTACACCGCTTTTTCCTGCGCATGGTGGAGGGAGCCGCTCGAGGGTGAAGGCTCCAGGGACAGGAGGATGAGATGTCAGGACATTCCAAGTGGTCGACCATCAAGCACAAGAAGGGAGCCCAGGACGCAAAGCGCGGGCAGCTCTTCAGCAAGCTCTCCCGCGCCATCATCGTGGCGGCGCGCGAGGGAGGCGGAAACCCCGAGATGAACATCGCCCTGGCCAACGCCATCGAGAAGGCCAAGAGTTACTCCATGCCCAAGGAGAACATCGAGAGGGCCATCAAGCGGGGAACGGGGGAGGGCTCCGCCGACAGCTTCGAGAAGATAGTCTACGAGGGATACGGGGCCAACGGGGTGGCCATCATGGTGGACGTGATGACCGATAACCGCAACCGCGCGGCGGCGGACATCAGGCGCATCTTCTCGCGCACCGGCGGCAGCCTTGGGACCTCGGGCTCGGTGGCCTGGATGTTCGAGAAGAAGGGCAACATCATCGTCAACAAGGACGCGGGCATAGACGAGGACCTGCTGCTGGAGACGGCCCTTGAGGCGGGGGCCGAGGACATGATCACCGAGGACGACCACTGGGAGATCGTCACCGACGCCGAATCCTTCCGGGGCGTGCTGGAGGCACTCAAGGAAAAGGGCTTCGAGCCGGCCTCGGCGGAGGTGACCATGCTGCCGAAGAACACCGTCAAGCTGGACAAGGAGGCGGCGAAGAAGGTTCTGCGGCTGGTGGACGCCCTGGAGGAATACGAGGACGTGCAGGAGGTGTACGCCAATTTCGACATCCCTGACGAGATCCTCGAGGAGCTCTCAGAGGAATAGGATGCGGCGCGCGCGATGATCATCATGGGCATAGACCCCGGCCTCTCCTCCACCGGCTACGGGGTGGTGGAGAAGAGGGGGGACACCCTCAAGGCCCTGGGTTACGGCGGGATCGAGACCTCGCCACGCGAGAGCATGTCGTCACGCCTTGCTAAGATATACCGCGAGGTGAGCGAGCTCATAGCGCGCTACCGGCCCGACCTGGTGGTTCTGGAGGAGCTTTTCTTCAGCGCCAATGCCCGCAGCGCCATGGCCGTGGGCCAGGCCAGGGGAGGGATCATCCTGGCGGCGGCCCATGCCGGCGTGGGGGTGGAGGAGTACACCCCCCTGCAGGTGAAGCAGTCGCTGGTGGGTCACGGGCGGGCGGACAAGAAGCAGGTGGAATACATGGTCAAGGCGCTGTTGCGGTTGGAGGACGGCCCGGGATCGTCCCACGCCAGCGACGCCCTGGCCCTCGCCATCTGCCATGCCCACAGCGAGAGGATGCTCGGCCGCATAGAGGAGAAGAAGCGGAGCGCGGGCTCCCGCAAGCCCCCGCACAAGAAGAGGGAATGCGGTTGAGCCTCCCGCAGCGGTTAGTCGGGTCGCGGCGCCCCGGGACGGCGGGCGCGAACGGGGCATGCGCGTTCCGGACCGCAGGCCCGTCCCGGGGTGACGGGGACCGGAAGGGGAGGACGCGGTGATCGATTACGTGCAGGGAGTGCTGGCGGAAAAGAGCGGCGAGGGGGTGGTGATCGACGTGGGCGGGGTGGGGCTCTCGCTCTTCGTGTCCGGATACACCCTGCAGGGCCTGCCCGCGGTGGGGGAGAGGGTGAGGCTCTACGGCTACCTGCACGTCAAGGAGGACCTCCTCCAGCTCTACGGCTTCTCCGGGCGCGCGGAACGCGAGGTCTTCCAGAAGCTCATCACCGTTACCGGCATCGGGCCCAAGGTGGCCCTGGCGGTGCTCTCCGCCTACGACCCCGACACCTTCGTGAGACTGCTGGCCACGGAGGACCTGGAGGCCATCACCTCCGTGCCGGGGGTGGGGAAGAAGAGCGGCCAGAGGATCATCGTGGAGCTCAAGGACAAGCTGGTTCCGGAGGGCATGGAGGTCATCTCCCCCGCCGCAGGAGCGGGGGGAGACATGCTGCGGGAGGCCAGGGAGGCCCTGAAAGAGCTGGGATATTCCGCCCAGGAGGCGAGGCGTGCGCTGGAAGGCTATGCCGCCGACGAGCCGAGCCTCGAGGACCTCCTGCGCTATGCCCTGAAACGCCTGGGAGGAGGTTGAAGCGCATCTTGCCGGAGGCGCCGCGCCGGAGAGGAACGGGGAGCCCATGGAAGAGGACAGAGAGGAGATGGCCGGGGACCCGGGAGCGGGCGACGGGAGGCTGCTGGACCCGGAGCCCCTGGAGGACGAGGGTGACCTCGACCTCACCCTGAGGCCGCGCTGGATCTCCGAGTTCATAGGCCAGGACCGCATCCGAGAGCACCTGGAGATCTTCATCGCCGCCGCGCGGGGGCGCAGGGAACCCCTGGATCACGTCATCCTCTCCGGTCCGCCGGGTCTGGGGAAGACCACCCTGGCGGGGATCATCGCCAACGAGATGGGCGTGACCTGCCGCCAGACCTCGGGCCCGGCCCTGGAGCGCGCCGGGGACCTGGCCTCCATCCTCACCAACCTGGAGCCGGGGGACGTGCTCTTCATCGACGAGATCCATCGCCTGAACCGGGCGGTGGAGGAGGTCCTCTACCCCGCCATGGAGGATTTCAAGCTGGACATCATCGTGGGCAAGGGTCCGGCGGCGCGCTCCATCCGCCTCGACCTCCCTCCCTTCACCCTGGTGGGAGCGACCACCCGCGCCGGTCTGCTCACCTCCCCCCTGCGAGACCGCTTCGGGGTGCAGAGCAGGCTTGATTATTATACCCGGGAGGAGCTGCAGGCCATCATCATGCGCTCCGCGCGCATCCTCGCCGTGGATATCGACGAGGGAGGAGCGTGCGAGCTGGCGCGGCGCTCGCGGGGGACCCCGCGCATAGCCAACCGTCTCCTGCGCCGCGTGAGGGACTATGCCCAGGTGAGGGCGGGAGGCAGGATAACCTTCGAGGTGGCGTGCGAGGCCCTGGCCCTCTTCGAGGTGGACGAGATGGGGCTGGACAAGGTGGACAAGATGATCCTCCAAACCATCATCGAGAAGTTCGGGGGCGGGCCGGTGGGGGTGAACACCCTGGCGGTCTCGGTGGGGGAGGAGATCGACACCATCGAGGAGGTCCACGAGCCTTACCTGCTGCAGATCGGATTCATGCAGCGGACCCCGCGGGGCAGGGTGGCCACGGACAACGCCTACCGCCACCTGGGACTGGGGAGAGGCGGGGAAAACACTCTTTTTTAAGGCGGTGGGGTGACGGAGACCGCGACCCCACGGGAGATCCCGAGAGAAAGACGGGAGGTGAGGCCCGTGCGCGGGCTGCTGGTGGACGCGTGCTGCGGTCCATGCGCGCTGTCGGCCCGGCGCGAGGTCGCCGTTCCCTCGCGGGACCCGCATTTCCTCTTCCATAACCCCAATGTGCACCCCTTCCGCGAGTACCGCAGGAGGCTGGAGAGCTTCGAGGAGCTGATGATGGTGGAGGGGCTGGTGTACACCGTGCTCCCCTACGAGCCCGAGGAGTGGATAAGGGCGGTGGCCTATCGCGAGGAGACCCGCTGCGAGATCTGCTACCGCCTGCGACTGCGGCGCGCCGCGGACTTCGCCCTCGAGGAAGGATACACGGCCCTCACCACCACTCTCTTTGCCAGCCCTTACCAGGACCACGAGCTCCTCTCCCGCCTGGGAGCTTCCATATGCCGCAGCCGCGGCCTTGATTTCATCGTCTGGGACGGCAGGGATAGCTACCGATCCTGCCTCGAGGAAGCGAGGAGGAGGGGGCTTTACACCCAGCCCTATTGCGGCTGCCTTCTCAGCGAGCGCGAGCGCTACGACCGCCGCAAGGGGGGCGGCGGGGAGCACGGGAGCTGAAGGGGCGGCGGGGAGCGAGATGAGGACCGACCTCTTCGACTATCACCTCCCACCCGAGCTCATCGCCCAGCGTCCCGCCGAGCCGCGAGGGTCCTCCCGCCTGCTGGTGGTGGACTGCGAGAGTGGAATGATCTCCCACCGCCGCTTCTCGGACCTCCCCGAATATCTGGAGCGAGGTGATTGCGCGGTCTTCAACCGCACCAGGGTGAGGAGGGCGAGGCTGCGCGGGAGGAAGGCGGGAACCGGAGGCGAGGTGGAGATGCTCCTCCTCTCCCGCGACCGGGGCGGCGAGTGGGAGGCCCTGGCCAGGCCGGCGCGCAGGCTGCGGCCCGGCGCCAGGGTGGTCTTCGGGCGGGGCGAGCTGGAGGCCGAGGTGCTGGAGGTGAGGGAGGAGGGGAGGATAAGGGTGCGCCTGAGCCCCGTGGAAGCGGAGCTCCAGGAGGAGCTGGTGGAGCGGTTGGGAGAGGTGCCCCTCCCCCCCTACATCAGGGAAAAGCTCGCGGACCCCGAGAGGTACCAGACCGTTTACGCCGCGGAGACGGGCTCGGCTGCCGCCCCCACCGCCGGGCTGCATTTCGACCGCCGGGCCATGGAGGAGCTGGAACGCAGGGGGGTGACCCTGGCCTTCCTGCGCCTGGACGTGGGCCTGGACACCTTCCGTCCCATAGCCGCAGAGGAGCTGGAGGGACACCGCATGCACCGCGAGGAGGTGGAGGTGGACGCCCCCGCCTGCGAGGCGGTGAACGCGGCGCACGGGCACGGGGGGAGGGTGCTCGCGGTGGGCACCACGGTGGTGCGGGCCCTGGAGAGCGCGGCAGGGGAGGGCGGGCTGGAGCCCTATCACGGCCCCACGGAGTTGTTCATCGCCCCCGGCCACCGCTTCCGGGCCGTGGACCACCTGCTGACCAACTTCCACCTGCCGCGCTCCACCCTCCTGGTACTGGTGTGCGCCTTCGCGGGCAGGGATCTGGTGCTCAGGGCCTACCGCGAGGCGGTGGAGGCGCGCTACCGCTTTCTGAGCTTCGGAGACGCCTGCCTCTTCCTCTATCCCCACGGCTGGAGGGAGCCCCCGTGTTGCTCCCCTCCCGCCCCCTGTTTATGATATGCGGCATGGGATCTGGAGGCGAAAGGCTCGGGGAGCGGGACGTCGGCTTCCGGGTGGTGAAGCGCGACGCCGCGACCCGCGCGCGAGCCGGGACGCTGCGCACCGCCCATGGCGAGGTTGAGACACCCGCCTTCCTGCCGGTGGGGACGCGCGCCACCGTCAAGGCCATGGCTCCCTGGGAGCTCGAGGCCCTGGGGTACCGCATGCTCCTCGCCAACACCTACCACCTGCTCCTGCGACCGGGAACGGAGCTCATCCGGGAGGTGGGAGGCCTGCATGCCTTCATGGGATGGCCGTATCCCGTCCTCACCGACAGCGGGGGCTTCCAGGTGTTCTCCCTCTCTCCCACCCTCCGCGTACAACCCGAGGGGGTCGAATTCCGCTCCATCTACGACGGCAGCCGTCACCTGCTCACGCCGGAGGGCGCGGTGAGGGCGCAGGAGGAGCTGGGGTCCGACGTGGCCATGGTCCTCGACCAATGCGTGGCCTATCCCGCCGCGAGGAGGGAGGCGGAGGAGGCGGTGGAGACCACCCTGGAATGGGCGCGCAGGTCCCTGGCGGCGCGCACCCGCCCCGACCAGCTCCTCTTCGGGATAGTGCAGGGCGGGGTCCACGAGGACCTGAGGGAGAGGAGCGCCCGCGAGACCGCGGACCTGGGATTCCCGGGATACGGCATCGGGGGGCTTTCGGTGGGGGAGCCACGGGAGGTCATGCTGGCGTGCCTGGAGGTGCAGGTCTCCATACTTCCCGAGGACAGGCCCCGCCACCTGCTGGGTGTGGGGGACCCGGAGAGCCTCCTGGAGGCGGTGGCCCTCGGGGTGGACCTCTTCGATTGCGTTCTCCCCACGCGCATGGCCCGCAACGGCGTGGCCATGACCCGGGAGGGAAAGCTCAACCTGCGCAACGCGCGCTACCGCTCCGACGCCCGTCCCCTGGAAGAGGAGTGCGGTTGCCCGGCGTGCGGGCGTTTCACCCGCGCCTACCTCAGGCACCTGCATACCCTGAACGAGATCCTGGCCCACCGCCTTGTCACCTGGCATAACCTGGCCTTCATGCGGCGCCTGATGTTGGATTGCAGGGCGGCGATCGAGGCTGGTAGAATGTTTGAGTTGGTCCGGGAATGGAAGGGCTGGGAGGAGCGCGTTCCCGGCGGGTGAGGCCGCGGAGAGCGGTCTTTTCCCGGCGGTTGAAGGAGTAATGGAGCGGCCCCGCGCTGGCGGGGCGGGGCAGGGACGGTCCGAAAGGCAGGCTGATATGGAAGGCAGCAACCAGTGGATATCCATCTTGCTCATCGTGGGCTTGATCGCCATATTCTACTTCATGCTCATCAGGCCGCAGCAGAAGCGCATGCGCCAGCAGATGGAGCTCATCAACAGCCTCCGTGCGGGCGACGAGGTCATGACCTCCTCCGGCATCTACGGCACCATCACCGAGATCGAGGAGGACACCGTGCTCCTGGAGGTGGCCGAGGACGTGGAGATACGCGTGGCCAAGAGCGCCATAGCGCGCACCTTCACCTCCCGTGAGGGGACCGGGGACGAGGAGGAGCCGGAGGAGGACTCCGCGTCCGGGGAGGTCTCGTCCGGGGAGGAGGCGGCCGGGCAAGAGGAGGAGGGCTGAAGGCCGCCGTATAGCCGCGCATGTCGCGCCGCCCACGCGGGCACGGGAATGGTCACCGGCTTATAGCGAGCGCCAGCTCGCGCCGGAAAACCCCCAGGTCTCGCAGGTGAGAGGAAAATCCGCGGCCCGCCTGCAGGCGGTCATCGGCGCGCCGGGCGGCCTGAGGCCGCGGGCCGCGGTGGGCGCGTGGGGCGCATGCCGTAGGGGTCAAGGGAGACGAGGACGAGCGGAGGTTGAGATTGAAGACCGGAAGGGCACTTGGTCTGCTCGCGGTGGTGCTGGCGGTCCTGCTGGGCATCTATCTTCCCGTGCTCATCGGCGGATACGAACCCCAGTTGGGCCTGGACCTGCAGGGAGGGGTGAGCGTCACCCTGCAGGCGCTGGGAGAGGCGTCCGGCGAGCAGATGGCCAAGGCCGCGGACATCGTGCGCAACCGCGTCAACGCCCTGGGGCTGGCCGAGCCGGTGGTGGCGCCCCAGGGGAACAACCGCATCCTGGTGCAGATCCCGGGTATCCAGGACACGGAGCGGGTGCTCTCCATCATCGGCAGCACCGCCCAGCTCCAGTTCCGAGAGGTGCTGGAGGTGATCTACCCCGGGGACGAGGCCTACGAGAGCACGGAGGTCACCGTCCCCGACCCCGAGGACGTCGAGGCCTACCAGGCCCTCAAGGACCAGGAGATAGTGCTGCTCTTCCGCAAGGCCGACACGGAGGAAAAGCCCAAGGTGCGCATGGGCCCCACCCGCCTCACCGGGGACATCATCGCCTCGGCGGACGCGGCGGTGGACGAGCAGAAGGGCGGATACAAGATCGACTTCACCCTCACCGACGAGGCCACTCCCCAGTTCGCCTCCCTCACCCAGGAGCTGCTCCAGAAACAGCTGGCCATCGTCCTCGACTATAACCTGGAATCTTTTCCCACCGTGCAGTCGGTCATCGAGAACGGTAAGGGGGAGATCACCGGCAGCTTCACCCGCGAGGAGGCGCGCGACCTGGCGCTGGTACTGAAGATGGGGGCGCTGCCGGTGGAGTTCGAGCCCGACCCCCTGGTGGAGAACATCAGCGCCACCCTGGGGCGGGATTCCCTGCGCCAGGGTCTGTGGGCGGGGCTCCTGGGGCTGGTGCTGGTGGTGCTGTACATGGCCTTCATGTACCGGGGACTGGGAGGAGTGACCACCGTGGCCCTGGCCATCTTCGCCCTGCTCGTCTACGGTATCGTGTGCCTGCTGGGCAGGTTCCTCGACTGGAAGCTCACCCTGGCCGGGATCGCCGGCGTGGTGGTGTCCATCGGCATCTCCGCCGACTCCAGCGTGGTCTATTTCGAGCGCCTGAAGGAAGAGGTGCGCGACGGCAAGACCCTGCGTTCCTCCGTGGACCGCGCCTACAAGTCGGCCTTCCGCACCATCATCGCCGCCGACGCGGCCACCTTCATCACCGCCTTCATCCTCTGGATACTGGCCATGGGCGCGGTGAAGGGCTTCGCCTTCGCCCTGGGGCTGGCCACCCTCCTCGACGTCTTCATCTCCTATTTCTTCACCCACCCCGCGGTGTCACTGCTCTCGCGGCTCAAGGTCTACAACCGGCCGCGCTTCGTGGGGGTGGGCCGGGAGATCGCGGGGGGTGAGGGCTGATGTTCGTGCGCGGCAGGGAGGTCAAGTTCAGCCTGGTGGGCGCGCGGGCCTTTGCGCCTCCCAACCTCTACTGGTTCGCCTTCTCGGGGGCGCTCATCGTCCTCTCCCTGGTGGCCATGTTCGCCGTGAGCCTCAACCTGGGCATCGAGTTCAAGGGCGGGTACCTGCTCAAGGTGAGGCTGGAGAAGCCCGCGGACGTGGAGGAGGTCCGCGGCATCCTGGGGGAGTACGCCGAGCAGGGCCTGGACAAGAGCATCGTGCAGACGGGAGAGTCGGACGCGGGGCCGGTGCTCATCCTGCGCATGCCCTATATCCAGGACACCCAGGCGCGCAGGGACACCATTACGGAGGTCACCTCCCGCATCGACGACCTCTACGGCATCGAGGAGAGGCTGCAGGAAGAGCAGGTGGGCTCGGAGTGGGGACGCGAGGTGAGCGTCAAGGCTCTCGTGGCCCTGGCAGTCTTCCTGGTGGTGATCCTGGTCTATATCACCCTGCGCCTGGAGTTCAAGATGGCGGTGACCGCCATCGCCGCCCTGGTGCACGACACCATCATCACCGTGGGCATCTATGCCCTCTCGGGCAGGCAGGTGACGCCGGTGACGGTGATCGCCTTCCTGACCATCCTGGGCTATTCCCTCTACGACACCATCGTGGTCTTCGACCGTGTGGAAGAAAATGCCAATCTAATGGCCCGTTCCGGCAGGATCTCCTACGCGGACATGGTGAACGAGAGCGTAAACCAGACCCTCATGCGCTCCATTGGCACCACCCTCACCACCCTGTTGCCCATCATCACCATCCTCGTCTTCGGCGGCGAGACCCTCAAGGACTTCGCCTTCGCCCTCTTCCTGGGGGTTCTCCTGGGCGCCTACTCCTCCATCTTCGTGGCCTCGCCCCTGCTGGCGCTGTGGAAGGAGAGGGAGCCGCGCTACGCCGCCCTGCGCGAGAAAGTGGAGGCCAGGGGAGCGCGCGAGGCCATCCTCATAACCGCTCCCGGGAACGCGGTCTCCGCCGCGGCCGGCAAAGGCCAGAAGCCCGCGCCGGCGCGGGAAGGAACGGCCACCGAGGCCGGGGAGGAGAAGCCCTCGGGGGGAGAGGCGCGGGGCGAGAAGGGCAAGGCGGCTCCAGCGGCGGCGAAGAAGCCCGCCCCCGCACAGAGGAAGAAAGCCACCACCAGGGGGCCCTCGGGCGGCAAGAAGAAGAAAAAGAAGAAGAGGTAACGCCCCCGGGAGGAGCCCGGTCCGGGAGGAGGCCGCATCTCACCCGCGGCTCCGCGGGCGAAGGACGCCTAACCGCCAGGGATTCCCGCCCGATGCCGTAACGTTTCAGTTGGCGCTTTCCGGGCTGAAAAAGATCGAGAGACCGCCCTGTCATCCTGGCAAAGCAGGTAGATTCGACGAGAGGAAAGGGGTGGTCTCCCGCCCGCTTACCTGGTCAGCGCCTTGGCGGATATGGCAATATCATCTATATAGGCTCACGTGTGCCGGTTCCCCGGCGGAGAGGACCGGAGCGGCGGACATTCCGGAGGCATGCCTTGTCGCAGTCCATAGAAGCGCTACTGCAGAAGGTGAGGTCGTACAACGGGAAGGGCGACACCAGACTCATCCGCGAGGCCTACGAGTTCGCCCGCATTCACCACGCGGACCAGCTGCGCCGCAGCGGCGAGGAGTTCATCCTGCATCCCCTGGGGGTGGCGCACATCCTGGCGGACATGCAGATGGACGAGACCACGCTGGCGGCGGCCCTCCTGCACGACGTGGTGGAGGACACCGAGATCACCCTGGATGAGGTCAAGCGCAGGTGCGGCCCCGAGGTGGCGGAGATCATCGACGGCGTCACCAAGCTGGACCGCATCACCTTCCGCAACCGCCAGGAGGAGCAGGCGGAGAACTTCCGTAAGATGATCGTGGCCATGGCCCGGGACATCCGGGTGGTGATCATCAAGCTCGCAGACCGCCTGGACAACATGAAGACCATCGGCCACCTCTCGGAGGAGAAGCAGCGCGAGAAGGCGAGGGAGACCCTGGAGATCTACGCCCCCCTCGCCCACCGCCTGGGCATATCGCAGCTTAAATGGCAGCTGGAGGACCTCGCCTTCGCCACCCTCTATCCCCTGCGCTTCCAGGAGATCGTGCAGATGGTGAACCAGCGCAGGCCGGAGCGGGAGGAGTACATAAAGAAGGTGGAGAGGGAGCTGGGGGCGGTGCTCAAGCAGTCGCACATCAAGGCGGAGATCGGCGGGAGGGTCAAACATTACTACAGCATCTACTCCAAGATGAAGGAGCAGGGCAAGCAGTTCGACGAGATCTACGACCTCTTCGCGGTGCGCGTGATCGTGAGCACCAAGGAGGAGTGCTACACGGTGATGGGGATCATCCATTCCCTGTGGCAGCCCGTCCCGGGGCGCATCAAGGACTACATCGCCAAGCCCCGCTTCGGCATCTACCAGAGCCTGCACACCACGGTCATCGGCCCCCAGGGAAAGCCCCTGGAGATCCAGATACGCACCCACGACATGCACCGCACGGCGGAATACGGCATCGCGGCGCACTGGCGTTATAAGGAGGCGCAGCGCTCCCAGGAGCGCGTCCGCGAACGGCTGGCCTGGATAAAGCGCATCGTGGAATGGCAGCACGACCTCTCGGACCCCCAGGAGTTCATGGAAAGCCTGAAGATCGACCTCTTCCAGGACGAGGTGTTCGTCTTCACCCCCAAGGGGGACGTCATCGACCTCCCCCGGGGGGCGACGCCGGTGGACTTCGCCTACGCCATCCACACCGAGGTGGGGCACCACTGCGTGGGGGCCAAGGTGAACGACCGGCTGGTGCCGCTGGAATACAAGCTGCGCAACGGGGATATCGTCACCATCATCACCTCCAACACCTCCCCGGGGCCCTCCAAGGACTGGCTTAACATGGTGGGCACGGCGCGCGCCAGGACCAAGATCAGGCAGTGGTTCACCAGGGAGAGGCGGCAGGAGGACGCCCACGAGGGCAGGGAGACGCTGGTGAAGGCCATGCGTAAGGCGCGCCTCCCGGTGCAGAAGATCCAGGGGAGCGACCTGCTGGAGTCCATCGCCAAAGAAGAGTACGGTTTCGTCTCCCTCGAGGACCTCTACGCCAGCATCGGGGCGGGCAAGACCAGCGCGCAGCAGGTGGTGAACGTGGTCACCGCCAGGCTGGGCCCGGCGGAGGAGGAGCCGGAGCGCCCCGTACCCTCCCGGCGCCGCAAGCCCCCCGCCTACACCAAGGGAGTGAGGGTGGAGGGGGTGGAGAACGTGCTGGTGCGTATCGCCCACTGCTGCAACCCCGTGCCCTACGACGCCATCATCGGCTTCGTCACCCGCGGCCGAGGCGTCTCCGTGCACCGCGCCGACTGCCCCAACGCCCTGCACATGATCGAGCAGCAGTACCGCAGCATCGAGGTGAGCTGGGACACCCAGCAGCCCACCTCCTTCCAGGTGGAGATATGCGTGGAGGCCATGGACCGCCCCCGCCTGCTGCGGGATATCACCACGGTGATGGGCGAGTACCACGTGAACATCCTCTCCGCCACCATGAACATCAACCGCGAGCGGGTGAACGTGAGCCGCTTCTCATTCGAGCTGGCCAACATCGCCCACCTCGAGGACATCCTGCGCAACATCCGCAAGGTGGACTCCGTGTACAACGCCTACCGCGTGGTGCCCCGGAGGATGAAATGACGGCGGAGAACGCGGCGATGGAGAGGGAGGCCGCCCCGGGGAGGAGGGGGAGATGAGGGCGGTGGTGCAGCGCGTCTCCTCATGCCGCGTCCGCGTGGACGGAGGGGAGGTCTCCGCCATCGGCAAAGGCCTCCTGGTGCTGCTGGGGATAGCCCGGGAACTCCTCGGGGAGGACGTCGACTTCATGGTCAACAAGGTGGTCAACCTGCGCATATTCGACGACGGCGAGGGACGCCTCAACCTCTCTCTCCGGGACGTGGGGGGAGAGCTGATGGTGGTCTCCCAGTTCACCCTCTACGGGGACGCGCGCAAAGGGCGCAGGCCCAGCTACGTCATGGCCGCGCCGCCCGAACGGGCCCAGGAGGTCTACGAGATGGCCTGCGAGGCCTTCGCGCGCGCGGGATTCCCCCCCGCCAGGGGGGTTTTCCAGGCCCACATGGAGGTAGAGCTGGTCAACGACGGCCCGGTGACCATCATCCTGGAGTCCCCCTCCACGCGGGGCGAGGCGCGGGAGGGCGGCGCCTGAGGGTCCCGCCGGGCGCGCTTCCCATGCCGGTCTTAAGGGTACACAGGGGGTCGAACCGACCGAAGGCCCGGTGACCGCTGTACTGTCAAATACTGGCAGGAGAGGGGAGCGTACCGGAAAGCGGCGCCCCCGCGCATGCGGCTCCCTGTGGAGACCCTTCCGTCCCAGGGGTTATAATGTCCTGAAAAACCGAGGGAAAGGCGAGCCATGTTCATCGATGCCCTCAGCGTGGGCATGCTGGCGACCAACTGCTATATCCTGGCGCCAGACAGACTTTCGCAGGCGGTGGTCATCGACCCGGCGGGAGAGGTGAAGACCATCGTCTCCCGCCTGCACCGTGCGGAGCTGGAGTGCGTGGGCATCCTGTGCACCCACGGCCACGTGGACCACGTGGCGGGCGCCGGACCGTTGAGCGACGCCGTGGGCGCCCCCGTGTACATCCACGCCGCCGATGCCGGAGCCCTGGCCAGCCCGCGCACCAGGCTCATAGGCCTGGCCGGGGGAGTGCTATCCACCCGCCCCCGCCAGGTCCGTTACCTGGAGGACGGCGACCGCGTGGAGGCCGGGGAGCTGGTGCTGGAGGTCCTGCACACCCCGGGGCACACTCCCGGTGGACTCAGCTTCTACCTGCCCGGCTATCTCTTCTGCGGCGACCTCATCTTCCAGGGCTCCATAGGGAGGACGGATCTCAAGGGCGGCTCCCTGCAGACCCTGCTGCGGTCGGTGGCGGAGAAGGTCTGGGGACTGCCCGACGACACGCGCATCATGCCGGGGCACGGTCCCGCCACCACCCTGGGAGAGGAGAGGGCCCACAACCCCTTCCTCAGGGGGCTGGGCTCGAGGGGGGCGGGAAGGCCGTGAGGGACGGGGAGAAGGCCTCGCGCATGGAGGCCAGGGCGCCCAGGGGCACCATGGACATCCTCCCGCCCGAGAGCGGCAGGAGGCGGATGGTCGTGGAGGCGGCCACCGCCCTCTTTCGCGCCTACGGGTACCGCGAGATCGAGGTCCCCGTCTTCGAGCACACCGAGGTCTTCGCCCGCGGCATCGGCGAGGGGACGGACATCGTTCAGAAGGAGATGTTCACCTTCACCGACAAAGGGGGCCGCAGCCTCACCCTGCGTCCCGAGGCCACCGCGGGGGTGGCGCGCGCCTTCGTGCAGCACCGCATGGACGCCTCGGGGCTGCCGGTGAAGCTCTATTACCAGGGGCCCATGTTCCGCCACGAGAGGCCGCAGGCGGGACGGTTCCGCCAGTTCGGCCAGCTGGGCGTGGAGCTGGTCGGTTCTGCCCTCCCGGGGTGCGACGCCGAGGTCATCGCCCTCTGCGCGCACTGCCTGGAAAGCCTGGGTGTGAAGGCGGAACTGGTGATCAACAGCGTGGGGGAAGGGGAATGCCGGGCCGCTTACGCGGAGGCCCTCGCCGCCTACCTGGATAGAGAGCGGGAGGGTCTGTGCGAGGACTGCCGGCGGCGCGCGCGCACCAACCCCCTGCGGGTGCTGGACTGCAAGGTCGAGAGATGCTCGCGCGTGATCGCGGGGGCTCCGGAGCTGGAGGGGTACCTCTGCCAGGCGTGCCGCGAACACCTCGCGGCGGTGGAGGAGTTGCTGGCGGCGGCGGGCGTGGCCTTCCGGCGCGACGGTCGCCTGGTGCGCGGACTTGATTATTACACCCGCACCGTCTTCGAGTTCCGCGATCCCGAGCTGGGGGCGCAGAACGCCCTGGCGGCGGGGGGCCGCTACGACCGCCTGGTGGAGGAGCTGGGCGGGAGGCCGACCCCCGCGGTGGGGTTCTCCATCGGCCTCGAGAGGGTGATGCTCGCCGGGGCCGAGGCGGGAGAGGAGGAGGAGAAGGGGGTCTTCGTGCTCGCCATCGGAGAGGAGGCGCGGGTGAAGGCCTTCACCCTCGCGCAGGAGCTGAGGAAGGCTGGATTGCCCGCGGACCTCGACCACCTGGGCCGCAGCCCCAAGGCCCAGATGCGGGAGGCCGACAGGAGGGGGTTCCGCCTGGTGGCCATCGTGGGCGAGGAGGAGATGGCGGGCGGTTTCGTCACCCTACGGGACCTGGATGCGGGCGCCCAGGAAAGGATCGAGGAAGGGCGCCTGCCGCAGGCGGCGAGGGAGCGGATGCGCGGAAGGTCGGGCCCGGGGGAGGACGCCCGGGCGGCATGGAGGTCACCGACGGAACGGAGCTGAGCCCATGAGCACGGATCGGGGAGAGTGGAGAAAGCGCGACCGCTGGTGCGGGGAGCTGCGCCGAGAGCACGCCGGAAGCGAGGTCATCCTCAACGGCTGGGTGCAGAGGCGCAGGGACCACGGCGGGGTGGTGTTCATAGACCTGCGCGACGTGAGCGGGCTGGTCCAGGTGGTGTGCAACCCCGAGGTGAGCGCCGAGGCCCACGCCGTGGCCGAGGGGGTGCGGGGGGAATACGTCCTCTACTGCCGGGGCAGGGTGAGATTGCGTCCCGAAGAGGCCGTGAACCCCAGGCTCTCCACGGGCGAGGTGGAGGTTATGGCCGAGGAGGTGGGGGTGATATCCACGTCCCTCACCCCGCCCTTCGAGATCCAGGAGGAGAGCGAGGTGGACGAGGCCCTGCGCCTGCGCTACCGCTACCTGGACATCAGGAGGCCGGACCTCCGCGAGGCCCTGGTCCTGCGCAGCCGGGTCACCGGAGAGGTGCGCGACTTCCTTGCCGCGCGGGGCTTCCTGGAGATCGAGACCCCCATCCTCACCAAGAGCACCCCCGAGGGGGCGAGGGATTTCGTGGTGCCCTCGCGACTGCAGCCGGGCAAGTTCTACGCCCTCCCCCAGTCCCCCCAGCTATTCAAGCAGCTGCTGATGGTGGCGGGACTTGACAGGTATTACCAGATAGCGCGCTGCTTCCGCGACGAGGACCTGAGGGCGGACCGCCAGCCGGAGTTCACCCAGATAGACCTGGAGATGTCCTTCGTGGAGCCCGAGGACGTCATCTCCCTCATGGACGAGATGTTCGCCCACCTCTTCCGGCGCTTCCTGGACGTGGAACTGCGCACCCCTTTCCCGCGCCTCACCTGGCGCGAGGCCATGGAACGTTACGGCACCGACCGCCCCGACCTGCGCTACGGCATGGAGATAAGGGATTTCTCCCCCGTGTTTGCCGGCAGCGGGTTCAAGGTCTTCCGTTCCGCCCTGGAGGCGGGGGGCCGCGTGCGCGGCTTCAGGATCGACGGCCTGGTGTCGCCCCCGCGCCGCGAGCTGGACGAGATGGTGGAGGAGGCGCGGCGCCTGGGGGCCTCGGGCCTGGTGTGGATGGTGCGCGAGGGCGAGGGCCTGAAATCCCCGGTGGCCAAGTTCCTCTCCGAGGAGGAGAGGAGGGCGCTGACGGACGCCTCGGGACTGCGGGAGGGGGAGGTGCTGGTGCTGGCGGCGGGCGGCGAGGAGACCGGCGCCCTGCTGGCGGGGATGCGGGACTACTGCGCCCGCCGTTTCGACCTCCCGCGCGGCGAGAGGTTCGCCTTCGCCTGGGTCACCGAATTCCCCCTCTTCGACTGGGACGAGGAGGAGAAGCGCTACAAGAGCAACCACCATCCCTTCACCGCGCCGTCCCGGGACAGCCTGGACTTCCTGGAGGAGAGGCCGCTGGAGGCGACCTCCCAGTCCTACGACATGGTGCTGAACGGAGTGGAGCTGGGCGGAGGGAGCATCCGCATCCACGACCCCGAGGTGCAGGAGAGGGTTTTCGCGGTGCTGGGGATATCCCGGGAGGAGGCCCGGGACAAATTCGGCTTCCTCCTCGAGGCCCTGCGTTACGGGGCTCCTCCCCACGGAGGCATCGCCTACGGCCTCGACCGCGTGGTCATGCTCATGGCGGGGAGGGATTCCATCCGCGACGTCATCGCCTTCCCCAAGACGCAGTCGGGAAGCGACCCCCTCACCGGGGCTCCGGACGCGGTGTACCCCGAACAGTTGAGGGAGCTGCGCCTGCGCCCGGTCTAGGGGGCGGCTTATCCGGCCGGGGGATGAGGGTTTGCTCAACGGATGATGCGGGAGAGGGCGCGCGCTGCCCGAGGCGGCCGTGCGCTGGTTGAGAAGGGGCCCGCGCGGCGCGGGTCCCGGGGTATCGGAGGGCCGACGGCCGGGGGAGGGGGAAGGGGCCCCGGAAGGGAAAGATAAGGGCGGAGTCGGAGAGATGGGAGCAAGGCGGGGAGCGGCCGCGGCGAGGACGCGGAGGAGAGGATGGAGGTAACCGTAGCCAGGTACGCGGGGTTCTGCCCCGGCGTGAGGCGCGCCGTGAGGATGGTGGAGGAGACCCTGAAGGCATCCGACCGGGTCTTCTCCCTGGGGCCGGTCATACATAACCCCCAGGTGGTGGCGGAGCTGGAGGCGAAGGGGCTGAGGGTCCTTCCCGAGGACGAGGGGTCCTGGGAGGCGGAGGGACTCCGCGGGGCGCGGGTGGTGGTGCGCTCCCACGGCATACCCCCCTCCCAGTCGGAATCCCTGCAGCGCATGGGGGCCACCCTGGTGGACGCCACCTGCCCCACGGTGAAGAAGGCGCAGCGGGCGGCCATGCGCCTGGTGGGGGAGGGCTACAGGCTCTTCGTGATCGGGAACGCCGACCATCCCGAGGTGGAGGCGATACTGGGGCACGTGGGCGGCGACGCGGTGGTCATCAAGGAGATCCAGGAGCTCAAGGACTGGTGGGAAGCCTGGCCGCGCAAGATCCGCAAGGTGGGGTTGATCGCCCAGACCACCGTGGACCTGTTCATGTTCCGGTCCCTGGTGGACGGGCTCATCAACGAGGTCCCGGAGCTCATCCGCGAGGTCATGGAGCTGAAGATCATCAACACCCTGTGCCGCAACACCCTCTCCCGCCAGGCGGAGGCCCTGCAGCTGGCGCTGGCCAGCGACCTGGTGGTGGTGGTGGGGGGCAGGAACAGCTCCAACACCGAGTTCCTGCGCCGCATCTGCGAGATGGCCGGCGCGCGGGTGTTCAAGGTGGAGACGGCGGAGGAGCTGGATATCACCGTGCCGGAAGGGGCGCGAAGGGCGGCGGTGCTGGGGGGCGCCTCTACGCCGCTGCGCATGGTGGAAGAGGTGCGGGACCGGCTGGTCTCGGCATAGGCGTGAACGCGCGGGGTGAGGAGATGTCGCAGGTGATCATGCCCTCGCAGGAGAGCGCCGCAAGGTCCTATATCGGGGACATGGGGCGCTACCGGGAGATGCACCGCCGTTCCATGGAGGACCCCGAGGGCTTCTGGTCGGAGCAGGCGGAATCCCTGTCCTGGTTCAGGCGCTGGGAAAAGGTGCACACCTGGGACCGGGAACGTTTTCTCTGCAGGTGGTTCGAGGGTGGGCGGCTGAACGCCTCCCACAACTGCCTGGACCGCCACCTGGAGGAGGGAAAGGGCGAGAGGACCGCCATCATCTGGGAGCCGGACGAGCCGGGTCCCGGCGAGACATATTCCTATTCCCGCCTCCACGGGGAGGTCTGCAGGTTCGCCAACGTCTTGAGAAAGCACGGCGTCGGCAGGGGAGACCGCGTGTGTATATACCTGCCCATGGTCCCCGAGCTGCCGGTGGCCATGCTCGCCTGCGCGCGCATCGGCGCCGTGCATTCCGTGGTCTTCGCGGGCTTTTCCTCCGACGCCCTGCGGGGCCGCATCCTGGACAGCGGCTGCCGCGCCCTGGTCTGCGGCGACGCCGTGAGGAGGGGTGGCAGGGTCATCCCCCTGAAGGAGAACGTGGACGAGGCCCTCGCGGAGCCCACCGGGGTGGAGAGGGTCTTCGTGGTGGGGCGCGCCGGGGTGGAGGTGGAGATGGCCCCGGGGCGCGACCTGTGGTGGGAGGAGGAGATGGGGGCGGGGGACATCGGGCCGCATTGCCCGCCCGAGGAGATGGAGGCCGAGGACCCCCTCTTCATCCTCTACACCAGCGGCAGCACCGGCAAGCCCAAGGGGGTCCTGCACACCACCGCCGGCTACCTGCTGCACGCCTCGCTCACCCACCGCTGGGTGTTCGGCATCCACGACGACGACGTGTGGTGGTGCACGGCGGATATCGGCTGGGTGACGGGACACAGCTATATCGTCTACGGCCCCCTCGCCAACGGGGCCGCGCAGGTGATGTTCGAGGGCGTGCCCACCTACCCGCAGCCGGACAGATACTGGAATATTGTGGAAAAATACGGGGTCACCGCGCTCTACACCGCTCCCACGGTGCTGCGTTCACTCATCCGGGAGGGCGAGGAATGGACGCGCACCGCCGACCTCTCCTCTCTGCGCGTACTGGGATCGGTGGGGGAGCCCATCAACCCCGAGGTGTGGCTGTGGTATCACCGGCGCATCGGGGGAGGGCGCTGCCCGGTCATCGACACCTGGTGGCAGACGGAGACGGGAGGGGTGCTCATCACCTCCATCGCCGGCACCACCCCCATGAAGCCGGGCTCCGCGGGCTTTCCCTTCTTCGGGGTGGATGCCGTGGTGCTGGACCCGGAGGGCAGGGAGTGCGCGCCGGGCGAGAGCGGGACCCTCTGCCTGCGCAGGCCCTGGCCGGGCATGATGCGCACCGTCTACGGCAACCACGACCTCTTCGTGAAGAACTACTGGAGCGTCTACCCCGGGCACTACGTCAGCGGCGACGGCTGCCGGGTGGACGAAGACGGTTTCTTCTGGATGGAAGGCCGCATCGACGACGTGATCAACGTCTCGGGTCACCGCATCGGCACCGCCGAGGTGGAGAGCGCCCTGGTGGGACACCGCTACGTGTCCGAGGCGGCGGTGGTGGGAGTGCCCCACGAGATCAAGGGGCAGGGCATCTACGCCTTCGTCACCCTGAAGGCGGAGTACGAGGACCTGGATGGAGAGGAGGTGAGAAAGGAGCTGACCGCCCACGCCCGCAAGGAGATCGGGCCCATCGCCACGCCGGACGTGATCCAGTTCGCGCCCGCCCTCCCCAAGACCCGCAGCGGCAAGATCATGCGCCGCATCCTGCGCAGGATAGCCGAGGGGTCCGGGGGCGAGGACCTGGGAGACACCAGCACGCTGGCCGATCCCTCCGTGGTGGAGACCCTGGTGGAGGGGAGGAGGCTCCAGGAGAGAAGGCGGTGACGGCCGCGTCGCAGCATCGTTGGCAACAGGGAAGGGAGTAAAAAGGAGAGCAACAATGGCAGAAGAAAAACTCGCCAATCCGGCCGTGCTGGGGCTGACCTGTTTCGGCCTCACCACCATCCTGCTGAACCTGCACAACGCGGGCCTCTTCAAGCAGGACGCGTCCATACTGGCCATGGGCCTCTTCCTGGGCGGACTGGCCCAGATCATCGCCGGGGTGATGGAGTTCAAGAAGGGCAACACCTTCGGCACCACCGCCTTCATCGCCTACGGGTCCTTCTGGCTCACCCTGGTCTTCATCATCGTCGGCAAACCCTTCCTGGGGGAGCGGCTGGGACTGGAGGCGAGCAACCGGGGCCTGGCCTGGTACCTCTTCATCTGGGGCGTGTTCACCACCTTCCTCTTCATCGGCACCTTCAAGGTGAACCGGGTCCTCCAGGCGGTGTTCGCCACCCTTATCGTGCTCTTCTTCCTCCTGGCCATCTCCTTCGGCTGGGGCAACAGCGGTCTGCTGAAGGTGGCGGGGGTGATCGGCATCGTCTGCGGGTCCCTGGCCGCCTATCTGGCGGTGGCGGAGCTGCTGAACGAGATGTACGGCCGTACCCTCTTCCCCATCTGGCCGGTGGGGGAGAAGGAGAGCTACAAGCGGCCGGAGGACCTCTGAGGACGCCCAGGCCACGCGGGGCGCGAAAGCGGGATGCACGCCGTACCCTCTTCCCCATCTGGCCGGTGGGGGAGAAGGAGAGCTACAAGCGGCCGGAGGACCCCTGAGTCAGCGCGGGCACCGCGTGACGAGAGGCGCAAAGGCTTCATGCGCGCCCACTCCGGGCGGGCGGTGCCGGAGCGCCCCTCTTCCGCCGCGCCCGCGGGGGCGGAGAAGATATGTCCGCGTCAGTGAACGCGGCGGGCGGTTGTGGTAGCATAAAAGCCAGGAGAGGAAAGACGGGCCCGACCCTGTGCGTCGAAGCCGCGAGTTATCGTTGAGCCAACACTTCGATCGAGGGAACCGCTTTCCGAGGGAGGACGCAATGCCCCGGTCCCGGGTAGGGGACTGCGGAGGCCCGAGGTAGGTGCCCACCTGCGAGGGCGCAGGTTCATAGATAGCGGCGGGGACGGCAGGGTGGAGCCCATTCTTCTTCCATGCCTCCGTGGCCTGGCTTCCGCGGCCGCCCTCTTTCCACCCGCGCGGCCATCATCAGACCCCGCACGGAGGGCGGCGACCCTCACGCGAGCCGATGTCCCGCCGCGCGTTTATAATGGCTTTGAGTCGGGAGGATGGCTTCGCCGGCGGTCGGCTACGGGGGAGGGACGGCCATGGACCTCTTCACATATCGCAGGGAGGAACTGGGAAGGGAGCAGGCCCCCCTGGCCACGCGCATGCGCCCGCGGACCCTTGAGGAGTTCGTGGGACAGGAGAAGGTGGTGGGAGAGGGCACCTACCTCAGGAGGGCCATCGAGGAGGACCGCCTCCAGACCGCCATCTTCTGGGGTCCCCCGGGCTCGGGCAAGACCACCCTGGCGGCCATCATCGCCAACCTCACCCGGGCTCACTTCCGGCAGCTCTCCGCGGTCACCAGCGGGGTGGCGGAAGTTCGCGCGCTGATCAGGGAGGCGGAGGACAGGCTGGCCATGGAGGGCGCCAGGACCATCCTCTTCATCGACGAGATCCACCGCTTCAACAAGGCGCAGCAGGATGCCCTGCTTCCGGCGGTGGAACAGGGGACCGTGGTGCTCATAGGAGCCACCACCGAGAACCCCTACTTCGAGGTGAACTCGGCCCTGGTCTCGCGTTCCAAGATCTTCCGGCTCGAGCCCTTGAGCGAGGAGGAAGTGAGGGCGGTGGTGGAGAGAGCCCTTGCCGACGGCGAGAGGGGACTCGGGAACACGGGACTGGTGGTTGACGAGGAGGCCCTGGAGCATATCGTGCGCACGGCGGGAGGCGATGCCAGGTCCGCCCTCAATACCCTGGAGGCCGCCGCTCTCCTGGCCCTGGAGAAAGGGGGGAGGCGGCACGTGGACCTGGCGGTGGCGGAGGAGGCGGCGCAGCGCAGGGCGCTGCTCTACGACAAATGGGGAGATTCCCATTACGACACCATCTCGGCGTTCATCAAGTCCATGCGCGGCTCCGATCCCCATGCCGCGGTCTACTGGCTGGCCCGCATGCTCAAGGCGGGAGAGGACCCGCGTTTCATCGCCCGGCGCATGGTCATCTTCGCCAGCGAGGACGTGGGGCTGGCGGACAGCCGCGCCCTGATGGTCGCCGATGCCGCGGCGCGGGCGGTGGAATACGTGGGCATGCCGGAATGCGGTCTCAACCTGGCCCATGCGGCCCTGTACCTCGCCCTCGCTCCCAAGAGCAACTCCGCCACCCGGGCCATCTCGGCGGCCTCTCGCGATGTGGAGGAGGGGGCCGCGGCTACCGTGCCCCCCCATCTCAGGGACGCGCATTACCGGGGGGCGGCGGAGCTCGGGCACGGAGAGGGATACCTCTACCCGCACCACTTCCCCCGCCACTACGTGGAGCAGGAATACCTCCCGCGGGGCATGGAGGACAGGAGATACTACGAGCCGGGCGGCGAGGGAGAGGAGGCAGGCCTGGTCGAGGAATGGAAAGAGCGCCTACGGGGAGCGAAGGAAGGAGGGGGCAGCGGATCCGGAGACGATGAGCGCGGCGGCGCCGGGAGCTGTTCCCGGGACGGGGAGGGGCGCCCGAGGGGCCCCACGGAGGGATGAGGGAGCCCCTCCCGGGTTGTCGGCCGCCGGCGCCGGGAGCGGGGTTGCCCCGCCCGCACGCCCCGCGCCACGGTGGCTTTTGTTGACACCCCGAAAGAGCGGGTGCTATGCTCGGGAACGTCGAAATTACCTGCATAAACAGGAGAAAAGGCATGTACAGCGACAAGGTCATCGAGCACTTTCAGAATCCCCGCAACGTGGGCGAGATACCCGACTGCGACGGCGTGGGCAAGGTGGGGAGCCCGGTATGCGGGGACATGATGGAGGTATACATAAAGGTCGAGGACGGCCGCCTGGTGGACGTGAAGTACAAGACCTTCGGGTGCGGAGCGGCGGTGGCCTCCGGCAGCATGGGAACGGAGATGGTGAAGGGAAAGACCATCGAGGAGGCCATGCGCATAACCGACCAGCAGGTGGCGGAGGCGCTGGACGGGCTGCCGGAGGAGAAGATGCACTGCTCCAACCTCGCGGCGGACGGCATCCGGGCGGCCATAGAGGATTATCTCTCCCGGCGCGCCGGGGGCACCGGTACGTCCGGGGAGGCAGTCTGAATTGGGCGGCGTGGCGGCCCTGGTCTGCGCCGTCTCCTTCGGCCTGTTCATGCTCGCGGCCGCCCTGGTCACCTTCAAGCTGGCCCGCACCATGGGCATCACCAACCGCATGCTGGACGACATCCGCAGGCAGGTCATTCCCCTCATGGGAAAGCTGCAGACCACCATGGACCACGTGAACACGGAGATGGGCTACGTGGACGGTCTCCTGGCCGCGGTGCAGAGGCTGGCGGAGCGGGCCGATTCCATGACCAGGGCGGCGCAGTCGATCTTCAGCTCCCCCCTGGTGAAGGTGTTGACGCTGGGGATGGGCGCCAGAAGGGCCTTCGCGAGGCCCGGGGACGGGGACGGAGAGGGATCCCGGACCCCGGCGGAAGAGGACGGGTAAGGGGCCGGGGATGCACCCGCCCATCCCGGCAGGCTGAGCCGTCTCCGGCATGGGACCTCCCCCCGCGGCGCGAGAGCTGGAAAGCCACCGCGCCGACATATATCCTATAACGCAAGGCGTGACGCGCCTTGCCCGTACGGCGTGCCCGCCGCGCCGGGCGGCGAAAAGGCCGCTTCGAGGCGCCGCGCAGGGCCCCCGGGGCCCTCGGGCCTCTCCAGCGGGCGAACCGGCGCCCGAGGGCGGGGCGGGACCTTACGAGGAAGGGGTACGACTTGAGGAGCGAGGAGATAAGGAAGAGGTTCCTGGAGTTCTTCCAGGCGAGGGACCACCGGGTGGTGAAGAGCTCTTCCCTGGTGCCCGACGACCCCACCCTGCTGCTCACCAACGCCGGGATGGTGCAGTTCAAACCCTACTTCCTGGGAAGCGCACGTCCGGAGTTCACCCGCGCCACCACCTGCCAGAAGTGCGTGCGCACCACGGACATAGAGAAGGTGGGTCATACCGCGCGCCACCTCACCTTCTTCGAGATGCTGGGGAACTTCAGCTTCGGCGATTACTACAAGGAGAGGGCCATACCCTGGGCATGGGAGTTCCTCACCGCCGAGATGGGGCTGGACCCGGGGCGCATGTACTGCTCCGTGTACGAGGAGGACGACGAGGCCTACGATATCTGGAAGGATGTGGTAGGAATACCCCCGGAGCGCCTGGTGCGCCTGGGGGCGGAGGACAATTTCTGGGACATGGGCACCACCGGCCCCTGCGGCCCCTGCTCCGAGGTGCTCTATGACCAGGGGGAGGATCACGGCTGCGGGAAAGCGGACTGCCGTCCGGGGTGTGACTGCGACCGCTACCTGGAGCTCTGGAACCTGGTCTTCATGCAGTTCGACCGCGACGCGGACGGGAACCTGCATCCCCTGCCCGCCAAGAACATAGACACCGGCCTGGGTCTGGAGCGGCTGGCCTCGGTCATGCAGGGAGTGGCGAACAACTTCGAGACCGATACCCTGGCTGCGGTGCTGGAGGCGGCGGCCGACCTGAGCGGGGTCGCCTGCGGAGGCGAAAAGGACACCTCCCTCAAGATCGTGGCCGACCACTCCCGCGCCATGACCTTCCTGGTGGGAGACGGGGTCCTGCCCTCCAACGAGGACCGGGGATACATCCTGAGGAGGATCATCCGCAGGGCGGTGCGCCACGGCAGGCTGCTGGGCATCGAGGACCTCTTCCTCCCGCGCATGGTGGAGGTGGTCATCGAGACCATGGGCGGGGCCTACCCGGAGCTCAAGCAGAACGCGGCCTTCATCACCGCCATCGTGCGCAGCGAGGAGGAGCGCTTTTCCCAGACCCTGCGCACCGGCCTGACCTATTTCGAGGAGGCGGTGGCGGGGATGTCGGGCGGCGGAGGCAAAGAGATCCCGGGAGAGGTGGTGTTTCACCTCCACGACACCCTGGGGTTCCCCCTCGAGCTCACGCGCGAGCTGGCGCGCGAAAGGGGGCTATCCCTGGACGAGAGGGGTTTCGAGGCCCTCATGGAGGAGCAGCGCCGGCGGGCGCGGGCGGCGCGCGTGGAGGAGGGCTACGCCGCCGCGGTGCCGGAGGTCTATAACGAGGTGCTGGACAACTACGGCCAGAGCCTGTTCACGGGATACGAGAGGACGGAGGAGAGGGCACGGGTGCTGGCCCTGGTGAAGGGCGGCCGGGTGGTGCCCGAGGCCGGCGAGGGCGAGGAGGTGGAGGTCATCCTGGACCGCACCCCCTTCTACGGGGAGATGGGGGGACAGGTGGGCGACACCGGCACCATATCTTCCGGGACGGGCGAGGCCGAGGTCGCGGACACCCGCAGGCCGGCGCCGGGGCTGGTGTCCCATCACTGCCGCGTGGCACGGGGGGTCCTGCGCGCCGGCGACGAGGTGGAGGCGCGCATCGATGTGGAGAGGCGAAACGCCATTCGCAGGAACCATACCGCCACCCACATCCTGCACTGGTCGCTGCGGCAGGTGCTGGGAGAACATGCCAAGCAGGCGGGCTCCCTGGTGGAGCCGAGGCGTTTGCGTTTCGACTTCACCCACTTCAGCCCCCTGTCGCGCGAGGAACTGGCGCGGGTGGAGGAGCTGGCCAACCGCAAGATACTGGAGGACCTCCCCGTCCGCGCCTACGTCACCACCTACGAGTACGCCACCAGCATCAACGCCATCGCCCTCTTCGGAGAGAAATACCAGGAGCACGTGCGGGTGGTGGAGGTGGACGAGATCAGCCGGGAGCTGTGCGGCGGGACCCACGTGGGGAGGACGGGGGAGATCGGGCTGCTGGTGCTCACGGCGGAGAGCGGAATCGGCGCCAACATGCGCCGTCTGGAGGCGGTCACGGGCATGGAGGCGTACCGCCTCTTCCGGGAGCGTCGGGAGATGCTGGAGGAGGTCGCCGCGGCCCTGAAGACGGACGCGGGGAGGATACCCGAACGCGTGGCCAGGTTGCAGCAGCGCGTCAAGGAGCTGGAGGGGGAGCTCAGGAAGCGCGAGCGCGGGGAGCTCTCCGCCCTGGCCAGGGAGGGCGTGGTGTGGCGGGAGGAAAATGCCCCCCTGGGGATGGTGCTCTCGGCCTGCGTGCCCGACCTGACGCCCCAGGAGCTGCGAGAGCTCGCGGAGCGCGCCCTTTCCGCCCGCGGCGCGGCGGCGGTGGGCATCGCCACGGTCAGAGAGGGCAAGGCCAACCTGGTGGTGGCGCTGGGCAAGGCCGCCCTGGAGGCGGGACTGGACGCCGTGCAGGTGGTGCGGAAATGCGGGCGCCTGCTTGGCGGCGGGGGCGGCGGCAGGGCGGACATGGCCGTGGGCGGGGGAGGACGGCCGGAGGGCGTGGAGGAAGCGCTGGCGCTCTTCGTGGAGGAGATGAAGTCCGCTCCCGAGGGACGAGATGCGTAGCATGGGCCTGGATATCGGCCGGCGCCGGATCGGGGTCTCCATCTCCGACCCCCTGGGGCTGAGCGCTTCGCCGCTGGAGGTGTTGCGCGACCTTGACCCGGAGGCCCTGCGCCGCTACGTGGAGGAGAAGGCTGAGAGCGAGGGTATAGACACGGTGGTGGTGGGGCTGCCCCTGACCCTCTCCGGCCGCGAGGGCGAACAGGCGCGGGAGACGCGCCGCTACGCACGGGAGCTGGCGGAGGCGAGGGGGATCCGGGTGGTGCTCTGGGACGAGCGCCTCAGCACCGTGGAGGCCAGGCGCAGGCTGAGCGAGGCGGGGAAGCGGTCGCGCGGAGGCGCGGACGCCGAGGCCGCCGCGGTGATCCTCCAGGCATTCCTGGAGCGGGAGCGCGCATCTAAGGCGGGAGAGGATATTGCGGGAGACGAAAAAGGCACGCAGACATCCGCGGAATAGGCCCGGGATAAAGAGGAAAGCGCTCATAGCGTCGATATGCGCCGTGGCGGCGCTGGCGATCCTGGCGGGTCTGCTGGCGGACCACTACTTCTTTCCCACCCGCGGCGATACGCCGGTGAAGATAACCGTCGAGGAAGGGGATACGGCGGCGCGCATCGCCGAGAAGCTGCACCAGGAGAAGGTGGTCACCTCGGCCACCCTCTTCCGCCTCCTGGCCTGGCTGCAGGGCCGGCAGGCGAGGTTCAAGCCGGGCCGTTACACCTTCTTCACGGGCATGCGTTACGGAGAGGTTTTCGCCATGCTCGAGGCGGGACCGCAGTACCAGGTGCGCCTGACCATCCCCGAGGGCCTCACCGTGGACCGGACCGCCGCCAGGGTGGCGGAGGCGCTGGGGGTGAGCGCGGAGGATTTCCTGCGCGCCGCCGCGGAAGGGGGGTTCGAGATCCCCTTCCTGCCGCCGGAGAACGCGGACAACCTGGAGGGCTTTCTCTTCCCCAAGACCTATGACCTCGCCGCCGACGCCTCGCCCCGGGAGGTCATCGAGACCCTGCTGGCGCAGTTCAGGGCGGAGACCTCCGGCCTCGACTGGGACAGGGCGCGGGAGCTGGGCATCACCCCCTACCAGGCGGTCATCGTGGCCTCGCTCATCGAGCGCGAGGTGGTGCTGGACGCGGAGAGGCCGCTGGTCGCGGCGGTGGTGTACAACCGCCTGCGCAGGGATATGCCTCTCCAGATCGACGCCACCGTGCAGTACGCGCTCCCGCAATGGAAGGAAGTCCTCACCTACGAGGACCTCAAGGTCGACTCGCCCTACAACACCTACCTCCACAAGGGGCTTCCCCCCGCTCCCATCTGCAGCCCGGGCCTTTCCAGCATCAAGGCGGCCCTGGATCC
>FWPV01001884.1_pt1 | contig 54139 bp, 46 predicted proteins | sample 2228371 | NCBI WGS metagenome assembly FWPV01 (sample SAMEA103939776, study PRJEB20133) | metagenome
TGAGGAGGCGGCGAGGTTCTATGAAGAGAAATTGGGATTGAAGATGGTTGAAAAAGAGACCCTTCCGGAAAGAGGGGTTAGGGTCGGTTTCTTCCAAATCGGTGAGGCGAAGATTGAACTGGTTGAGCCACTCTCTCCTGATTCACCAATCAGTAAATTCTTGAGTGAGCGGGGAGCGGGTCTCCACCACATCTGTTTTGAGGTTGAGGACTGCGAGAAGGAACTTTCTCGCCTCAATCAACTTGGGGTGAGATTGATTGACCAAACCCCAAAACCTGGTGCCCACGGCAAAAAGGTCGGCTTCATCCATCCAAAGGGGAGCGGTGGGGTTCTAATTGAACTGAGCGAAAACCCAAAGACCGATTAGTCATAGAGAAGGGGACAGATCTGTCCCCTTCTTTTAACACAAAATTTTCAATTAAATATTTGATTTTATTAGACTTATTTGCTTTATGCCTAATTTTTTACCTCCTTACCCCCTCTACCGCCTAACAAACGCCTTAATGAGCCACCAATTAAGCCATTTCCTATTTCCCTTTCCTCATCCCTTATCCTGCCTCTCTCCATCCCCCTCTACCTTTCGCTTTCCCTAAGCCTTTCCCTATGCCCTACCCAGTGCCTTAGGAATTCGCTCTCTTAATCTCCTATTTAGCCTCTCACTCTATCGCCTTAAAATTGGAAGCCCTCTAAAAAACGAGACCCCAAAACAAACTGCGGGTATTGAACGAGATTTCGGGTTGTTGGATAATTAAATAATTGGTATAATATAAAAAATAAAAAATAACCAGTTTTCAGTTTGGCGCCGGTAATTTTTGACGATTTAAAAATGTTTAGCAAGGACCTCATTTTTAAAGACGATCTCCTTGCCACTACTCTTCAAAACTCTTCCGATTGTATTCCTGGGAGAGACGGCTTGACTTCTTTGGGATTTTTGGTAGATTAAGGGATGGGTATCTTTTCTCTCTTCTTATTTTCTTCCCTCGGGCTCGGTGGTTATTTGGGTGAGTTGACACCGCTCGCCTCCCTGGCGAATTATCACTCCCCTTCCCCTTATCTCTCTCTCTATCTCTCCTATTCCCCTTCCTTAGAGATTTCTTTCTCCTTCTCCCCGATTAAGGGGAAATATGGCACCGGCTATTCCTTGAATCTCAAAGAGTTACGCCTCCTCACTTTTTTCCCTCTCTTTTTAAGAGAAGAGACGAGGAATATCTCGCTCCTCCCTGGGGGAGGGGTGGCGCTTTTTGAGAGGAGGGTTGAGAGCCACCGGGAGGGTCGTTATTATCCCAATTTCTATTTTGGTTTCGGCTATCAAGAGAGAATGGAGAAGATTCGCTTTCGGATAAACCTCTTGCCCAATCTTATCTTAGAGACGGGTAAGAGGTCAAGTTCGGTGACCAACTTCTATTTCTTATTTAAGGCGGAATTGGGGGTCGGTTATGAGTTTTAGAATTTTTCTCCTTCTCTCTTTGTTCATCTTTTCTTGTTCGGACGATTTTCTCCTCCGCCGGGCATCCTCAGACTATTTTCCCCTAAAGGAAGGGATGAGATGGACCTATGCGGTGAATGGGGACTCACTCTGGGTTGAGGTCGTTGGGGATAGCAATGCCTTCGGGCATTTTGTGACCGTGGTTTTAAGGAATTTCATTGAGGAGTATTGGATTAAAGAGAGGGGAGAGGTGAAAAAGTTCTTTCTCTTTGATACAGTGATAGCTGGGGAGAGGGAGACTTTAGAGATGGGTTATAAGCTCTATTATAAATTCCCCCTGGTGGATAAAGATACTTGGAGCGAGACGAAGTTGGATACCGTTCTCATCGCTGGCGATTCTTTTCAGCACCGTTATTACTTGAAGACCTTCTCTTCTTTTGTTGATACCGTTTTGAATTATTTTGACTGTTATCAGATAGACTTCTATCAGGAGCGGGAGTTGATTAAACTCTCGGACACCACCGAGCGGCACCGAATTTTTCGTAGCTGGGTTGAGTTTCTGGCGCCCGAGGTCGGGGTGGTGAGGAGGGAAGATGGGGGGAGGGTAGAGATTCTTACCTCATTCCGGAAATAACCTTCCCAAGATGGATTTGTTGATAAAGGATATTGGCGAGTTGTTGACGATGAGGAAGGACTCTTTGGGGATTTTAAGGGACGCCTTCCTTTTGATAAAAGACGGGAAGGTATTTGATTACGGCCGGGCAAGAAAGAGAATTTCCGCCGAGAGGGTGATTTCAGCGGATGGCTGTGTGGTGATGCCCGGTTTTGTTGACTGCCATACCCATTTGGTCTTTGCCGGAACCAGGGAGAAGGAGTTGGAGGCGCGCTTTTTAGGTAAGAGTTATAAAGAGATAATCGAGAAGGGAGAAGGAGGAATTCTCTATACGGTGGAAAAGACGAGAAAGGCTTCTTTTGATGAACTCCTGCTCTTGGCAAGGGAGAGGCTAAAAGATTGTGTAAGTTGGGGGGCGACGACGATTGAGATAAAGTCGGGGTATGGTTTAGACTTGAAGAATGAGTTGAAAATCCTTCGGGTGATAAAGAGATTAAAAGAAGAAGCAGAGATAGATATTCTTCCAACTTTCTTAGGTGCCCACGCCTTCCCCCCGGAGCAGGATAGGGAAGATTATATTGATGAAATTATTGAGAAGATGTTGCCGGCCGTGGCAAAAGAGAATTTGGCGACTTTCTGTGATGTCTTTTGCGAAAAGGTCGTCTTTACTCCGAAGGAGGCGAAGCGGATACTTTTGGCGGCAAAGGAATATGGACTTTTGCCGAAGATTCACTGTGATGAGTTAGGACCTTCCCGGGCAACTGAGGTTGGGGTGGAGGTGGGTGCGGTCTCTTGTGAACACCTCCTCTATCCATCCGAGCGAGGGCTAAGAGGGATGGCAAGGAAAAAGATTGTGGCCGTCCTCTTGCCCGGAACCTCCCTCTTTTTGGGGGGTGAAAAGAAGCCACCAATTTCTAAGATGCGGGAGTTGGCAATTCCTATCGCCTTGGGGAGTGATTTCAATCCCGGAACTTGCCCTCTCAATCGGATGCCGATGGTTGTCGCCTTAGGTGTCTTCTTATACCATTTGACTTTTGAGGAGGCTTTGCTTGGGGCGACCTTAAAGGCGGCAGCGGCTCTAAATTTAGAAGGGAGCGTTGGCTCAATTGAGAAAGGGAAGGATGGAGATGTCTTAATTTTAAATATCCCTAACTATCGCCTCCTGTTTTATAATTTGGGGAAGAATCCAGTAAAGGTAGTGATAAAGAGGGGGAAGATAATCAGAGAGAATCAGAATGGGTAATTCAAAAAGGGTTCTCTTTTTGATTTCCGATACCGGTGGGGGGCATCGGAGTGTGGCGCGTGCCTTATCTTCGGTCTTTATTGAGAAGTATGGCTTTGACTGCCTCCTGCCCGACTTTTTTAAGGAGGGGACAAAACCACCCTTTCAGAAGTTTCCAAGGCATTATGACAACATCACGAAGCGCCGATGTTGGTTCTATGGTCTATTATGGTATGGGATTTATCCCGCACCATTCTATAACTTTCTCAATCGGATTGTTGACTTTTTTAGCCCAAGCGGCTTAAACGAGTTTTACGAAAGGAATTATCCGTTTGATTGCGTCATCTCCTGCCATGCCCTTTTCAATCACTTTCCCTTAAAGGCGTTGCGAAAGAGGTATAAAGAGATTCCTTTTTTTGTTGTCGTCGTTGATTTGGTTTCCCTCCATACCGGTTGGTTTACCAAAGAGGCGGACTTCTTCTTTCTCCCAACGAGAGAGAGCGAAAAGGTTTTCCTAAAGAAGGGGTTCAGGAGAGAAACTTTGGCGGTCTACGGCTATCCGCTCAGGAGGGGGTTTGAGATCGATTTAGATAAAAAGAAGACGAAGAAAGAGATGGACCTTCTTTATGAGAAGATTGTCCTTCTCATCGGTGGCGGCGAAGGGACCGAGCAGATGGAAGGGATTGCCGAGGTCTTTCTCCGCCGGACCGATTACGGGGTGATAGTCATTACCGGGCGGAATGAAGATTTGCGTCAAAAATTAGAGAGCCGATACAAAGGGGAGGAACGGATTAAAGTCTTCGGTTTTTTTGAGGATATGGCAAAGGTCTTCTCAATCGCCGACCTCTGTGTTACGAAGGCTGGTCCGGCGACGATTATGGAGGCAATAGCGAAGAAAGTTCCCCTGATTTTGATGAGTTACTACTATGGGCAAGAGACGGGCAATGTGCGGTGGGTAGAAGAGAAAGGGATTGGTTTTTATGAGAAATCGCCAAAGGAGATTTTGCGGAAGGCGAAACTAATTCTCGAGACCGATTTGGGAAAGAGAATGAAAGGGGAGATGGCGAAAATCCATTTGCCGAAGGCAGCGGAAAAGATTTGCGATAAGATTATTCAACTTCTCAATTCAAAATTTAACCGGTGAGCAAAGAGGTTTTCAACTGATACAGACCCCTCCCGGACAACCACCGGCGAATTCCTCATCTACGGTGAGAAACTCACCCGGTGGTGGTTTTATATAAAGAACCTGCTCCTCCTTTGAGCCATAACGATAGACAGTAATTCCCTTACATCTCAAACGCCAAGCTAAGAGGAAGGCATTCTTTACTGTCTCCGGTGATGCCTCATAGGGCAAGTTTATTGTTTTGGAGACGCCGTTGTCAATATATTTTTGGAAACACGCCTGCATCCTTATGTGCCACTCATAACTGATATCTAAGGCGGTGACAAATACCCTCTTTAATTTTTCAGGCAAACCTGGGATATTTTTAATACTTCCCTTCTCCGCAATCTCTCTCATCAGACTTGAAGAGTAGAGATTTTCCTTCTTCAACGTCTCTTCAAAGAATTCATTCGTCTCTAAAAGTCTATGTCCCCCCATCGCCAACCGGACATAGGAGAGGGCAAAGAGGGGCTCAATTCCGGAGGAGACCCCGGCGATGATACTTATCGTCCCGGTTGGGGCAATGGTTGTCACCGTGGCATTCCGAATCGGTTCTCCATCTTTATAGATACTTTTTGAGAAATTTGGAAAGGGGCCTCGCTTTTTCGCTAATTCGCGCGATGCCTTCCTCGCCTCTTCGGTCAAGAAGCGAGCGACCTTTTCGGCAAATTGAAGTGCCTCCTCGGAGTCGTAAGGGATTCCTAAGCGGATGAGGGTGTCGGCAAATCCCATTATCCCCAAGCCAATCTTTCGGTTTCCTTTTGTCATCTTCTCAATCTCCGGCAGAGGGAACTTATTCACATCAATCACATTGTCTAAGAAGTGGACCGCCTTATGAATGGTAGAGCGAAAATGCTCCCAGTCAAAACCTTTTTCGTCCAACATCTTCACTAAGTTGATTGAGCCGAGATTACAGGATTCGTAAGGGAGGAGAGGTTGCTCGCCACAAGGGTTAGTTGACTCAATCCTCCCCAGTTCTGGGGTTGGGTTAGCCCGATTGATTTCGTCTAAAAAGATTAGCCCGGGGTCGCCGTAAGCCCAGGCGTTGTGGCAGATGAGACCGAAGATATCTCTCGCTTTTAATCTTCTCATTATGGAGTGATTCCTGGGATTTATCAATTCGTAATCCTCACCCTTTTCGGCTTTCTCCATAAACTCGTCGGTAACCGCCACCGAGATATTAAAATTGGTGAGGATGCCCTTCTTGCCCTTGCCTCTGATGAATTCAACGATATCCGGGTGGTCAACGGAGAGAATTCCCATATTCGCTCCTCGTCTCCTACCGCCTTGTTTGACAACATCGGTGGCGATATCATAGACCCGCATAAAAGAGACCGGACCGGAGGCAATTCCCTTTGTGGAGCGGACGATGTCTCCTTCGGGACGAATTTTAGAGAAAGAAAATCCTGTCCCACCACCGGATTGATGGATGAGGGCGGTATATTTTAAGGTATCAAAGATTCCGGGGATGGAATCGGGAACCGGTAGGACAAAACAGGCGGCGAGTTGACCCAAAGGGGTTGATGCATTCATTAAGGTTGGGGAGTTGGGGAGAAATTCTAAATTGACCATCATCTCGTAGAACTCCTCATAAGTTTTCTCTCTATCTTCGTTATAGAGTCTATCCGCTTCGCTAATCGCCTTTGCCACCCTCTTAAACATATCCCTTGGGGTCTCAATCACCTTACCCAATTCATCCCGCATGAGATACCGTTTTCTGAGGACCGTGACCGCATTGATACTTAACTTTAAGTCATCTTTTACCCCCAAGAAGTATTTCGTCTCCCTTAAATCCTCGCGCGTCTTCCGGTAGAGGATGTAAGCCTTAGCCGTATCGGAAAATCCCTCCTTAATCAAAACCTTCTCCACAATATCCTGGATATCTTCAACCGAAGGAGTGCTCTTTTTAAACTTTGCGAAGAGGACCTCCTCTACCTCCTCGGTCAGGCGGCGAGCCAACTCCCGGTTATCAAGACCAGTGGCGAAGAACGCCTTATAGATAGCGTTCTCGATCTTTGTCCGGTCGTATTCAACAACCCGACCGTCTCGCTTCTTGACTTTATCCACCTCTTTTATCGGAAAGAGACGACCTTTTTCTTATCGGGAAGTAAAAAATAGACCCCACCGCTTCCCTCTTTCCCGTTCAGCCGAGAACCTAAGAGAGAGAAAGAGAACTTAGAACCTGGCGGTCGGAGGTCGGAGGTAAAAGAAGAAGAGTAGAATTTAGGATTCGGAATCAGGAATTCGGAAATTCCCGAGCCGACTTGGGCATAAATGTTATATCCAGCTCTTTGGGTTGTGTCAGTGAGAGAAAGGCAAGAGACAAAGACCTTCTCCCTTCCGGGATTGGGGTTGGTATAGATGTGAGCGGAAATCGTTGTATCAACTTCGTTCGGAGCGAGCGTTAGGAAGAGAGGGACTCCCGGTTCAACACACCGACCCCGGGCGCAGATTTGGGCTGCCCAGCCCGGGACACTCTCAATCACTAAGATTTTTAACTCATAGGAGTCGGGTAAAGGAGAGAGGTTTTTGAGGGTAAAGCGATAGTCCGCCCAACCGTTTGGGGGAAGGAGACGAAAGGTATCATCAAGGCACTTAAACTCAAAACTGACCTGCGCCAATAAGGAGGAAAGGAAAGAAGCGAAGATTAAAAATAGAATCTTCTTCATAAGAACCTCCTCTTCACTGCTCCTAATACCTCTTTACTTACCTTATCTTGGATAAAGACCACCAACTGAAACCTCTCCTTTTGCCAATCTTGGCGCCAGGGAAGGGTCCATTCAGCAATCAAAGTATCACTCGTTATCCTTAAGGGGACTCCTTGCTCATCCGGCCACATTAACCTCATCACCTTCTGAAATAGAGAGTCAGAGCCACCCGGTAAGAAACACCGAACCGAGTCTTCGGTGAGGACGAAAAGGAGGTAGAGGGAATCAAAGTTAACGGTATCTGCTTTGACGATTGTCGTCTTCAATTTAAGGGTATTGGCAAATAAGGAGTCAACTATATAGAGGAGGAGAGGGGGTCTCTTTACCCTTTTTTCCTCAATCTTCCCTTTATAGGTAGAATAATTCGCTTGGGGGTCTTCGGTTCTAATTGGTCCATCACCATCAAAGAAGACCGTTGGCTCAACATTATCCGAATAATAGAAATTGGCGCGGTTTTCCACATAAGAGGGGCTAAGGGTATCGCCGAGCCGGCGCCGGTGATAGGCAATAATCGCAATTGAGTCATTAAACTCCTTTTCTAAACTATCAAGGGTCTTTGCGGCGTAAGGGCAATAGGTGCAACGGATATGGGTGAAGAGTTCACACAAGACGACCCTTTCATAAGTTTCAAACTCTCTCACCGGGGCTTCGGAACAAGAGAGCAAGACCAAAGCGATAAGCCACGCCGATAAAATCCTCTTCATATTATTCCTGATGCTCAATACTTATCAGCCATATTAAAGAAAAAAGTTTAATCGTCAAGAGATTCATTTAACCGTAATCCGCTTTTTTATCAATCGGTATCTTTTCTGACTAATCCCCCTTACTTTTAGTATCTCTTCTTTTGACTTAAATTGTCTCTTTTGGCGATATTGAATGATTCGCTCCGCTAAAACCGGACCAATCCCCGGTAGAGAGGTCAATTCCTCAACCGAAGCGGAATTGATGTTAATTAGCGGAGGATAATTTTTTTCACCCACGCTTTCTTCTTTCGGATTCTCCTCCGCGATTTTGGGTTTGGTGTCTAATTTCTCTATAATAAGGTACCCCTCCCTTTCTTTCCATTTCTGTCTTAAGTTTAGAATAGAGGCAAGGATTAAGGTAGCAATGAGGAAGAGAAGGATTCCTCTCTCTTTTTGATTCATACTAAAAGCGGAAGAGAATCCAAAGATTTAAATCAACACTTTGGGAATGAATTCGGGTCAAGAGGTTATGATAGGAGGTATAACCAGTATTAAAGCCTGATTCTACCGTATTGGAGATGCGATAGGAGGCAGAAAGCCGAGTTGAGACATTTTCATCTAAACCAAGGGTCGTCTTGCCCGTCTGTTCAAACCGATTACTTTGCCGCCGGGAATAACGGATGTCCCAAGTGAGACTTACTTCCTGGGTCAATTTTACCTTGGGCAAAAAGAGGATTTTTATTCCCCTTGGAGCCGAGAAGGCATGGCTAATGGAAAAATCAAAGCCCTGCTCTTTTGTTTCGGTGCGGAGGGTGTTTTCTGGTCCAGTGACATAGGTTTCATTGGAAGAGAGAGAATAGTTTATGTTAAAGTTAGTATTTATCCTCTTTTTCCAACTGGTCTGCCAACCGATTAAAGGGGAGAAGGCATCTCTTTTCCCAACCTGTTGTCCTTGGTTAGTAAGTTCGCCGGTTGGAGATAATGAGCCGGAGCGTTCAAAGTTCCTTTGGTAATTACTGGTCAAGTTGGAACTTGTGGCCAGATTTTTGAAAAACCTTTCCAACTTGCCTAAGGTGATATTTAATGAGGGCCAAGTGGTTGAATAGTTGGCGTTGCCGATACCGCTAGTGTAATTTCTCTCTTTGGCGGTTTCATAGGAATAACCAATCCCCAAATCACCAAAACGGAGACGGGAGGAAAGGGAGAAGCGATTATCAAGATCCCGAGAAAGTGGTCGCATCGTGTCTTTGTCTTGGATATAGGTGTCAATAAATCCTAATTGGTAGGCAAGGGGTGGTGAAGAGGAGGCAGTTGGGAATTCGCTGCTCCGGGAGATAGAGTAAGAGATATCAAATGGCTCAATCAGATCAAAGAGCCAACTTGTCTTTCCTTTCTTTCCTTTATCTTCATCCTCTCCTTTCAATTGGGAGAATAGCTCTTGGAGATTTAAGTCGGTATCAATCCGAAACTCACCTTCATTATTGAAGGTCCTCTTTTTGAGCACTGTATCTCGCTGTCGCATTCGGGATTCACTATAGCCACCGTCATACTCAAAGTTGGGAGAGAGGACATCCCAAAGTTCTAAAGAGTAGGAGGCGCCGAAATTTCTCTCTTTATCCGTCTCAACACCGAAGCGGGAAACTCTTCCTTCTTCCGTTCGGCCGTAGAGATTTCGCCCTTGGTTTTCGCTGTAATCAAAGTTTAAGTTTTCAACCGGCGAGTAAGCGGCTCCAAAGGATAGAGAAGCGGTTTTGGTTGAGTCGCGGAATGTGGTATACTGAGCGGTATCAGAGATACGACTTGACCGAACCGAGTGGGAGGAGAAATATCCGATGCCGAATGAAATGTTTTTGGGGAAGTAGTAAAATTCTTTCTCGCCAATGCTGAAATAGAGATTTGGGTTTATTCCGTAATTTATCCCGGAACTCGTTCTTAGGGAAGTATCCTTGGAAAGATATTGGTGAGAGAGCCCACGACTCCTTTGATGGGTAAAGGAAAGGGCATCAAGGGTGTAATTCAAAATTTTATTTTTTGATTTTCCCTTACGGATGTTTGCTCCCCAAGATTCAAAGAAGTTTTTCCCTTTGATTTCCTCAACCGCTGAGGAATTTTTCTGAATCCTCTTGTCCGAATATAGAGGGTGGAATTTGGGGATTAGAGAAGAGAGAGAACGAGAATAACTTAGGGGTAAGAACAGTTGCCAGGAGGAAGGGAGGAAGCGGTCAAAGTTGGCATTAAAAGACCATCCTTGATTGAAGGCATAGTGGCCAACCTTAACTCCACCGCCCTCCGAGAGGCGAAGGAAATTTGGGTCTTGATAAGAGAGGGAGAGAGAGAAATTAAAGACGTCGGACAAAGAGAACTGAGCGGAGGTCCGATAGCCCAACCCCCTCTCTTGATAGGGGGAGATGAGTCGGATATCATTGAACCAGACGGTCCCGGAGATTCTTGTGGCCGATATGTTTTCAATTCCTAAGGCGAGGTATCTCACTTCGGAGAGCGTCGGTGTTCCAGTAAAGGAGTAGTCTTCCTTTTTTATGTTTTCGCTCCGGATTTTATAGAAGGTATCTAAGTGAATTTCAAATTCATACCACAACCCATCTCCTTCTGGGACTGACTTTCCTTGGGAGATAAGGGAACGGAACTGGTAGTAGTTATTTGAATCCGGTCCGATGCGAAAGATGAAGACCGGGTCAATATGCGCTTCTTTATGAAGGTAAACCTTTAACTTCTTATAATCTCGCCAATCCTCCTTAGCATAAAGGAGTTGCGAAACAATCGCCTTTCCTTGACTTCGTAATTCTTTAAAGGCTAAGGCGAGAGATGCCTCTTTCTCTCTCTTACCGAAAGGGTCAACCTTTAACGGAAATGGTGAATTGTAGGAGGTGTCATTTTCAATTGATATCTGATAAACCTGAATTACCTCTTGGGTATCAGGGGCGAGTTCCGGTCTTTCCCCACCATTTCTTGGTCTCTCGGTATCGGGTTGCCGTTCTTGGGTCGGACCTTCCACCTTGGCGCCGCGCCATTTACTTCCCGTTAATTCCAAGGCATAAAAATCAATCGTCTCCGGAGAGGAAAAACCAGTAAAGATGAGCCGGATAACTCTTATGTCCTGGTCTTGGGGGAAGCCCTCTTTCTTAAGGTAATCTCTTAGGGGTATGCGGAAGAGGCGCCAATTGTTGGCTAAGTTAGTGAAATAACTTGTGTCGGAGAGGTTGATTTCATATTCGTAATGGTGATTATTACCTCGGGGAGAAAAGCCATTGCCATCAATATCTTCGGAATCTAACCGGCGGTTCCCTTCTGTGCCCTGAGGATTATCCGTAGCGGAATAATCATCGTTACCGTCGTCACCAGGGATGTTTTCGTTATCTTCACCAACAATTGTATCCAGACCGGAGTCTTCACCTAAGAGGACATCTAAGGTGTTGTTCCAATTCCGATCTTCGGTATCAAAGAAGTTATTATAGCCGACAATTTGGCCATCTTTCGTTCGGCGGGGGATGTCTTCTTCCACGGCGGTGGCAACGGTGATCAAAATCTTCCCTTCATTAGAAGTGCTCCGGAAGATTCCCTCCACTCTTTCTAAGTTTCGGATGTCAACCCCACCCCGAATTGGCGTCATCATCCCGGCCCAGGAAGTGGGACGGTCTGGTTGGTAGATAATTTTAAGATAATCCACCCGCTCTTCTTTTTCTGTCCCGCTCCTTGGACCAAATATGGAGTCTTTTCGGATTCGACTCAGGGGATTAAACCAAGATAATGGTTTGGAGGTGAAGTTTGAAGTGTCTTCCCCAACCGGAACCGAGGAAAAGAACCAATTGATGGCGGTGAGGTCAATCTTTTCGGAGAGGACCATCTCTTCAAAATCATCTACATAAGCGACGCCGTAGGTATTCGGGTTGGGAAAAGAGGTGGCGATTTCTCCAGAGACTGAAAAAGAAGTTGGGGCGGATGCCCTTACCAGAGGGAGGTGGTCAAGAAAGTTTGAAAAGGATTGGTTAAGATAAGAATAAGAGATGTCACTTTCCCAAATCATCCTCTGAAAGGGTTCCGAACCCAAAGTCGGTCTTTCCTGAGGAGAGACCTCAGAACGATAAAACAGACTGCTCCCAAACTTTCCGGTCTCCAAAAACTTTCCTTCGACCCTCGTTCCAAGAACGGAACGGGAGACCGCCATAAAGAAAGGGAGATACTCATAGGTTACTCTAATATCCGCATCTGGGGGAAGGGGTTTTAAGAAGGTGATTTCTCCTTTCTCATAATCAATCTTATAATCCTCGCCCCTTACCTGCTCCACTCCACCAACATAAACCCTCTCGGTCCCTTCTTCCACATCCAAACCCAAGCTAATCTTTTGAGAGAGGGCGGTATAAGTTACCAAGAGATAGTATCTCCCCCCTTGACCGGGGAGGAGGGGGTCAGTCGTATAGATGATAGTATCTCTAACCGAAAGTTCGGGAAGAGAGAACGGTCTAAAGTAGGGGAAGACAAAATAACCCTGGGTTGACAAAAATTGGGGATAGCCAACCCGACCATCCCCATCTGGGTCTAAGCCCGTAATTTGAAGGAAGGTCTTTCCGGTTGTCGGCTCAAATTCCAAATCAACCTCTTCATCTCGGAATACCTTCACCTCTTCTAAATTTACCTTCTCCTCACGGAGTTGATAGATATTCCTTAGAGTCAAATCCCAAGTTTGGCTCTTTGGTGTATAACGATACGCCTTTAATAACTTCAAGACCGTTAGTGAGTCTTGAAATTTAAAGCCGCCAACCGTATCGTTGTCTTCGGTAATATAAGAGCAGGCAAGTCGACCACCGCTCACATCTCTCAGAACCTCTAAGACGGGCATTTCTCCTCGGGCAAAATTCAGGAAATGTAACTTATAATCTCTATTTCGCCCTAAGAGCATGAAACTAGACTTCTTATAATCTTCTGGGAAATCGGCATTAGGAATTGAATCCTCCGGGGCTTCCGGTCTTATCGTGGCCACCGCCCGAATTTTCGCCTCGGGGATATAGGGTTGATTATCATCATAATAGAGATAAAGTTCTTTAATTTCTATCGGTATAGTATCTATGAGAAAAAACCGCTGTTTAACAAATTCGTGGTCATAGATTGTATCAAAATAAATTGCGCTCCGACCCTTAAATTCTCTCGTTTGGGGTTGGGATTGCTCCCGGGAGGCAATTAGGTAGAAATTTAGACCGCCCAGGGCACCCTGAGTGGATATCCCAAAAAGACCTTTTCGGGTTGGGATATCGCCGGTAAAATAGGTTGAAGGCACTGTAAGTTGAGTTTCACCCAACTCTATTTTTTTTATTATCTCATCCTCACTACCGGTGTATTCTAATTTTACTTTATTTTTTGATTCTAATCGTTCCGAGTTATGGTCAATCAAAACCTTCGTCTTCTCTCCAATCGTGCCATCCAACCTCAAATTCAATATCTGCTCCATCTTCAACTCCGGAAAAAGAGGTGTGCCCCGACCGGTCTCGGTTCCGCCGCTGAGGACCGTTGAGCGTCCACCGACGGTGATTCGGTCATCACCGGCGATGTTGATTCGAGATTCACCAATTAAAGGGACACTCGGGATCTCAATCTCCGGAATCAAACCGGAGATAGCTTTCCCTCCGGCGCGCCTCATTCTCTCTTTTTCTAAATTTTGACTGAGGTCAAAAAGGAATTGCTGACGAAGCCTCTTAGTGAAGTAGTCGGAAAGGCTCATTGTCTTTATTGTGCCCAGGCGATGACTTTCCCAATACCGTTCAAAGAATACTAAGTTAGATTGATAGTCAATACTTTCTTTAACCGTTTCCCAGTTTTTCAGTTTCCACGGGAAAAGAGAGATTGTCTCCGGTAAAAAGGTAGGGATTGTTTCTAAGACAAGTTTCTCTTCAATTGGTTTTGGTTTTTCCAAGGGAAGTGGGATTGTCTCTGGACTTGGTCTTTCTATCCCTGGGAGGCTCTCCGGTTTGGGTTTTTCAATTGATATCGGGATAGATTCTATTTCCACCTTTTTGCGAGGACTGGTTTCCGGTTTTACGGGTTTCACCTCCGAAAGCGTTTCTGGTTTAATCTCTGCTTTTGGTCGGGGAGTTGGCTTGGGTTTAGAAGTGACGATATCTCTTCCCAAGTAAAGGATGAGAAATAAGCCAAACAGGATAAGGATTATGCGGAAGAGTAGTTTCCTTTCCGATTTGGAATTTAATTGCTCTCTCATATCACCTTTGGAGTCTTAGCCTTATTTTCTCCGCCACCTCTTTGACACCCAACCCGAATTTATCTAAGAGGAGAGAGCGGTCTCCGTGGACCAAGAATTGACCAGGGAGACCAAATCTTTTAACCTCAACCGAAATACCCTTTCTTTCGTAGAGTTCCAAGACGGCGGAACCAAACCCACCATCTAAGACATTTTCTTCAATCGTGAATAAAACTTTATACTCCTTGCCGATTGCCAAGAGCAACTCTTCATCCAGAGGTTTAAGAAAGCGGGCATTTACCACCCCAAGAGAAATTCCTTCTTTATCTAATTCCTCGGCGACCTTCTCTCCAATAATCACCCCATAGCCAATTCCCACTAGGCACCCATCCCTTCCTTCTCTTTCTAACACGCCTTTACCCAAACTGATGGCGGTTGAAGGGGTTGACTCTTTTGGCCAAGCATCCACCGTTCCCTTGGGGTATCTTATGGCGAGAGGCGAGCAGAGATTTTCAATCGCCCAAAAGAGCATAGATTTTAATTCGTTTCCGTCTTTTGGGGCCAAAATTGTGAGATTGGGAATTAGGCGTAGATAAGAGAGGTCGAAGGTTCCCTGGTGAGTTTCACCGTCTTCGCCCACAATTCCGGCGCGGTCAATCATCAAGAGCACCGGTAAATTCTGGAGGCAGATATTGAAGAGGAGTTGGTCATAGGCTCTTGGGAGAAAGGTGGAGTAGATGGCGACCACTGGTTTTAGGCCAGATAAGGCCAGGCCGCTGGCGAAGTCCAGGGCCAACTGTTCACAGATGCCGCAGTCAAAAAACCGTTCTGGGAAATTTTCCCGGAACTTGCTCAATCCCGAGCCCAAACACATACCCGGGGTGATCACCACTACCTTTTCATCATTTTGGGCGATTTCAACTAGCGTCTCCCCGCCGATTTGAGAGAAGGATGGTTTTTGGGGAAGGGATTTGCCCTCAAGGGCGAATGGATTAACTCCGTGAAAAAATTCCGGATTTCTCTCGGCTGGGGAGAATCCCTTTCCTTTCTTTGTCACCACATGAATTAGAATTGGTCCGGGAAGATTCTTGATTCGGTTAAAGATGTTGATTAAGGTTTTGAGGTCGTGGCCATCAAAAGGACCAAGATAGCGGAATCCCAATTCTTCAAAAATGAGAGAGGGGACAACTAAATTTTTTAGTCCCTCTTCTAATCTTCGGGCCATTTCCCGGGTCCGCTGAGTGATGTTTTTGGGCAGATGACCTAAGAGGTTCCAGACGTCGGTCTTTAACCGATTGTAGATCCCTCCGGTAATTATTTTATTGAGATAATGGGAGAGGGCGGAATCACTTTTGGCGATGGACATCTCATTATCATTCAGAATGATTATGATGTCCTTTTTTAAAGAACCGCCGAAATTTAATCCTTCCAGAGCAACTCCGGAGGAGAGTGAGCCGTCACCAATGACCACGACAATCCGGGGGCGTTCGTGTTTATCTCCTTTTGGGAGGAGGGAAAGGGCTTGGGCGATTCCCAGTCCTACCGGAACAGCATCGCCCGAGTGGCCGCTATCAAACACATCAAAAGGACTCTCTTTTCTCTTAGGGAAGCCGGAGATTCCGTTGTATTGGCGGAGGGTAGAAAATTGTTCTTTGCGTCCGGTAAGCAATTTGTGGGTATAAGACTGATGCCCAACATCCCAAAGAATTTTGTCTTTGGGTGCCGTAAAGACATAGTGGAGGGCGATGGTCAATTCCACAGCACCTAAATTAGAGGCTAAATGCCCACCATTTTTACTAACCACCCGAATGATTTCTTCACGAATCTCTTCGGCTAAAGAGGAGAGTTGCGGCAGACTCAAGTTTTTTAAATCCGCAACCGAATTGAGGCGGTTCAAGATTTTACTCATCGTCGGCAAAGATTGTCTTACCGGAGTTTATTCGCTCTACTATTTCCGAAAAGAGAGCGAAATTCTTGCCTAATTTTTGAAAAGAGCGCAACGCCCTTTGGGCATAAAGCGTTCGTTTTTGCCATATCACCTTTTCTCCAAAGAGGGGGACGGCGCCGTTGCGGTCGGCTAAATCGTCAATCAATTGAAAAAGGATACCGAGATTCTCGCCGCCCTGGGCGAGAAGGTTTAGTCTCTTCTTTTCCAACCCGGCTAATAGTCCACCAACGACCAGAGAACTTCTGATTAGACTTGCGGTCTTCTTTTTAATGAGGGAGATATAATTTTTGAGTTTCAATTTTGTCGTTTGGGATTTCAATAAAACATCTCTCACTTCCCCATTTACTAATCCCTGATTGCCGATCGCCTTCCCGATTTCGGTCAAGGCAAAACATTGGCGTCGGCACTCTTCAAACCTCGCCCTTTCGGCCGTTTTCTTTAACTCTTGAAAAAGAATCTCAAAACTTAGGACCAAGAGGGCATCGCCGGCTAAGATGGCTAAGTCTTCGCCGAAGACCTTGTGGAGCGTTGGTTTCCCCCGCCGGAAGTTATCGTTGTCAATCGCCGGTAAATCGTCGTGAATTAGAGAGAAGGTGTGGATAAGTTCTAAGGCGCAGGCAAAAGGCAAGGCTTCTTTTATGGATTTCCCACCGCTCGTGGAATAGGAAAAAAGACAGAGGAGGGGGCGAAGCCGCTTGCCTCCGGGGAAGAGGGCGTATTCAAAACACCTTTTTAGAACTCTTGGACAGTCATTTAAATTCTGAACGATTTTCTTCAATTCCCAATCAATCGCTCGTTTCCAATGAAGAGAGTCTTTTAGGGTCTTAACCAATTTTTCCCCCCTTTCCTAATTTGGCCGCTTTTATGGTATTGACCAGAAGCATAGTGACGGTCATCGGACCGACTCCACCGGGGACCGGTGAGATAAAACTTGCCTTTTCCGCACAACTCTCAAAATCACAATCCCCAACTATTCTTTCTCTCCCTTTTTCTTTAACTTTTGAGATACCACAATCAACAATCACCGCCCCCTCTTTAATCATATCTCCTTTCAGGTAGCGAGCCTTCCCTATGCCTAAGACGATGATGTCGGCATCAGAGGTAAATTTGGTAATATCTGGGGTTAGGGTGTGGCAGACGGTCACCGTGGCATCAATTCCTTTTCGGAGAACGAGATTAGCCAATGGCTTGCCAACCAATTCCCCTCGTCCGATGATTACCACATACCGGCCGTTGAGTCTGATTCCATAAAATTTGAGTAGTTCCAACACCCCCAAGGGAGTGCAAGGGAAGAAGTAGGGCTCACCGGACATCAGAAGTCCAAGATTGGTGGGGGTGAGTCCGTCAACATCTTTTTGGGGATTGATGGCGGCGAGGATTTTTTTTTGGTTAAGACCACTGGGAAGAGGAAGTTGGACGAGAATGCCGGAGGTCTCTTCTCTGTTCCATTTCTCAATAATTTGGAGAATTTCTCCTTCGGAGACATTAGAAGGCAACCTTTCCGTGTGGGTCGCGATTCCAACTCGGGCGCAGGCGTCTTCCTTATTTTTGACATAAATTAACGATGGGGGGTATTCTCCGACCAGAAGGACTTTTAAGAGCGGGGAAATTCCTTCTTCCTTTAAAGAGATAATCTCTTTAATTAAACCCTCTCTTATTTTTTCCGAGACGACTTTACCATCAAGTAATTTTGCTGACATCAAACGTTAAGATTTCATAACCCTCCCAATTTTCTCATTCGCATTTTTTAACTTTCAGCACCATCCCGTTGACCTCAACGACCCTTACCCTTTCCCCCTTTTTTAGTGGGCCAGATAAGGAGATGGCTTGCCAATATTCTCCCCGAACAAAGATTTGGCCAGAGGTGGAGAAATCTTCGCTGACCTCTCCCACCAGATCAATCATCCCCTCTTTGCCCGTAGCGACATTTTTGATGTGCGCCCTAATCCCCAAACTGATAATGATCAAAAAGAGGATGAGGGTGATCAGACCGATGACGATGATTGTGGTTTTTGCGAAGGGAAAGGGAGAAGACGGAAAGAGAAGTAGAGACCCCATAACGAAGGAGATGATTCCGCCGAGGGAGAGAAGCCCATAGGAGGTGATTTTTAATTCTAAAAGAAAGAGGAGGAAGGACAAGCCAATGAGTGCTAACCCGGCGTAGTTGACCGGAAGAATTTGGAAGGAGTAGAGGGCGGTTATTAGGGAGATAGCCCCGAAAACACCCGGGAAGATAGCGCCGGGAGACTGCAATTCAAAAATTAGCCCATACATACCTAACAGAAGTAAAATATAGGCTAAGTTGGGATTTGTCAAGATTTGAAAGAATCGCTCTCGGTCATTCATCGTGAATACCTTCTTTGTTTTCCCCAATACCCGAAGGTAAATCTCCTTGTTGGCAATTTCTATTCGCCGGCCCTCAATTTGATTTAGGAGTTCATCTTCGGAATTCGCTAAGACTTCAATCACCCGCCGTTCTAACGCCTCTCTCTCCGTTAGCGAGAGGCTTTTTTTAACCGCTTCAACCGCAAAGGTTGTATCGCGGTTTCTCTTCTGGGCTAATGATTTTAGCAAAGAGACGGCGTCGTTGACAAGTTTGTTTTTCATTTCTTCGTCTCCTTCCCCTCCTCCGATTTGGACGGGATGGGCGGCGCCGATAGCGGTTCCATTTGCCATCGCCGCGATGTGACTCGCCATCACTAAGAAGGTGCCAGCGGAGGCGGCTCGGGCTCCGGGCGGATAGACAAAAGTTATGAAGGGGACTTTGGCTTGGAGAATCCCCCGCACGATTTCCCGCATCGCCTCATCCAATCCACCCGGAGTATTCATTCTCAGGATTAGACAAGAGGCGGATTCCTTTTCGGCGCTCTCTATCCCCCGGAGGACGTATTCTTTAGTGGCTGGACCGATTGGGCCGTTAAGGGTTAAGAGAAATAAGTCGCCTTTCCCGTAAAGGAAGAGAGGGAAGAGCCAAAAATGATAGAGAAGGAGGAACAAGGGAGAAGGGTTTTTAACCATAACTCTTTTATTCAAAACCAAAGATGAGGCGTCCGCTTTGGCTTTTTATTTTGGAGCGGAGTTTCTTTAAAGCCCGTTTTTTTATCTGGCGGACGAATTCCCGAGATACTCCCAATTCTTCGCCAATCTTTTGTAAGGATTTGGCATTAGCATCTAAAAGGCCGAAGTGTTTTTCCACCACTTCTCGTTCGCGAGGAGAAAGGGTATTGAGGGCAGATTGAATTTCTTCTCGGATTTCTTTCTTTTTAAAAATCTCTTCCGGCGAAGGGAAGGAAGGAAGGGCTAACACTTCGGTTAAAGGAGGGGCATCTTCTGGTTCTTGGTCTAAGGAGATTGTTAGACCATCGGCGAGTAAGAGGATTTCTTCTAATTGGGTTGGCGTTATTGCTAATGCCCGGGCTAATTCCTCCGAGGTTGGGGAACGGTCAAGGGAAGCGGTGAGTTTCGGAAGTTGGTCAAACAACTTTTTTAGTAAAATTTTCTTCACCGGGGGTATCCTAATTATTCCCTTGTTTTCTAAGATATTTAAGAGATGGTAATTTATCCGAAAACGGGCGAACAGGGAAAAATTCATTCGTTTCCTTGGGTTAAAGTCTCTGATTGCCTCCATCAAGGCGATGTTGGCCTCGTTGATTAAATCCGCTAAGGGAATTCCACTTTTTATGTACCGCTTACAGATAGCCAGGATTAACCTTTGATAAGAGAGAATTAATTTTTCTCGGGCCGCCCCATCGTCTCCTTTTGCCCTTCTTAAGAGTTCCTTTTCTTCGGGAAAGGTGAGGAGGGGGTATTTCCTTATTTCCTTGAGATAGAGGAGAAGGGATTTTTCGGTTTTTAATTTCATATCAGGTCATCTTTTACCTTCACCGACATCCGACTGATTGAATAACCTAATTCACTCTATTTCGACGGTTAAAAAATGCGTTCTCCCTTCTCGTTTTATCCGGAAGAGAATTCTCCTTTTCCCTTTTTTGAGTTCTTCTTTGAGCGCATTCGTAAAACTACTGGTATCTTCAATCTCTGTGTTCCCGATACCCACAATCACATCCCCCTCCTTAAGACCAGCAACCTCGGCCGGGCTTCCCTCTTTTACCGCAGTGACATAGACTCCCTTTTTGACATTCAATTCCTTCTTCTCTTCCGTTTCCAGATTTCTCACTTTGATACCGATTTTATTTTCTTCTTTGGGCGATTCGGCGACTTGGGTCTCTTCGGGAAATTCGGTGATGGTGGCAAAAGTGGTCTGTAGGGACTTATTCCGGATATATTTAATCGCTACCCTTTTTCCCGGGGGGGTGTTGGCGACAATTTCCCGGAACTCATCAACATCCTTAAACCTCTTGCCATCAAATTCAACGATGACATCACCTTCCTTCAGCCCCGCCTTTTCCGCCGGTGTATTCTCTAAGACCTCGGCGCAGAGGACTCCTTCTTTTGACTTCAATTCCAGTGCCTCCATTAATTCTTCGGTGATGGCTTGCGGTCTAATCCCCAGATACCCACGAATGACCTTGCCCTTAGTGACTAACTGGTCTTTCACATACTTCACGGTATTGGAGGGGATGGCAAAGCCAATCCCGATATTGCCACCGGCGGTCGTTTTGATCGCGGTGTTTATCCCCACGACCTCGCCTTTGATATTGACCAAAGGACCTCCGGAGTTTCCGGGATTAATGGCGGCATCGGTCTGGATAAAATTCTGGTAGGTCGGACCACCTGGAATATCAACACCGTGCCGACCTTTAGCCGAGACAACCCCAACCGTTACCGTCCCTTCCAAGCCGAACGGGTTGCCAATTGCCATTACCCATTCGCCAACTTTCAGACTATCGGAGTTTCCCAAGGGGACAAAAGGAAATTTCATTTTCTTCTCAATCTTTAAGAGCGAAACGTCGGTCTTTGGGTCCCGACCGATTATCTTAACCTCTTTGTCTTTAAATTCCGTTCCATCCGATAATTTTATCACCACCTCATTATAGCCGGCGATGACATGGTTATTTGTTACGACATAACCGTCTTCGGAAATTATCACTCCCGAACCTAAAGAGCGGAGAGTTTGCTTTTGGGGTAGGCGGGGGAGGTCTCGGAAGAAATCTCGGAAGAAGTCCTCAAATGGCCAGAAGAATTCAAATTCCGGTCTTTTTATCGTCACTTCCCTTTTCGCGGAGATATTGACCACCGCGGGGATAACCGCTTCCGCAATTTTGACGAAAGGACCGTTCCCTTCAAAAGGAAAGGGAGGGGCTGACCTGGTTACCTGGGTCGTAAAGATATCCTTGGTTGCAAAAAGGTCATTTCTACTTCTTTCTTTCATCCTTTGGCGGGGGGTTAAATTTGCACCCAAAAAGAGACCAGCCATAAAGGCAATCCCAATCAAAAAGAGACCGAGAAAAATAGTTCTCTTTCTATCGGTATTCATAAGCTCCTCCATTAAATTTTAGACTCAAATAAAAATTATACAGATTTTTTCATTTTCGTCAAGGAGACCGCTTCGTCAAAAAAGTTTCGGCAAAGATGTCTCGTCCCCAAAACGCTCTAAAGATTGGAGGAGAGAAGGGCGGGAGAATAGACCAAAGAAGAGGTCTTCTAAAAAGGGAAGAAAGGAACTCAAAAGGAGAGCGGATTAAAGAGAAGAAAAGAGAGAAAAGATAATGAGAAGAGAGGGAAGTGGGTGAAGATAAAGATAAAGCCCTTTTTAGGGATTAAGAAATGGAGAAATCAAGGGGTAGGGGGGACTACCCCCCAAAAATGAAAGTAGAAACGATAAGTATTGTAAAATCAAAAACTTAAAAAGAAAGATAGGCTTCTATCGGGTTTCCTGGGAGGAAACCTCTACTACCTCTTTAACCGACCTTTTTGACCAATTAAGGTCTAATTTTTATTGGCTTTCCCGCGGAGAGATAGGAAGAGTTATAAGGTTCTTTCGGAAAATGGCAGCCGGCAAGAGATTTGGCGCGCCCCTTAAAATCGGTCAACGGTTTCCGATTTTTAATAAATAACGCTTATTAAGTCAAGATAATAAGTTTCGCCCCTTTTTTCATTGATGAGGCGGGATAGAAATTCAATCTCTTTTTTCAAAAGGCGAATGACCAAGTCCATCTTTTCATAATCAATCAATCGTTCCTTTGGGATGGTCAGTGTTTCGGAATTTTGCGGTCCAGCCCTTTTTTCAAATAGGGGGGTGATAGTTTTATCAATCGCCTCCGCTAAGATTTGCACTTTAGGATTGAGCGATTTGTATTCATAGATGATGCCCTTCTTTTTTACCGAGAGGTTAGATAAATTCTGTTCTAAGGCTTCTTTAACCTCGGTATCAACCAAGTCGGTGAAACGTTCCTTTCTCACTTTAATTATCTCGCCTTCGATTGTTTGGAAGAAAGGCAAAAAGGTATTCCGCAACTTTTGTTCCGCCTCAGAAAATTCTTTCGCTTTAATGTATTCTTTACTCTGCTTGTAATATAAACAATCGGTTGAGCAATTGTTCATCCTTTTCCGGTTATTACCGCAGCACTTTGAGCAGATGAAGACCGTGAGCACGGGGCACTTCCTCTTCCCTTTCCTTTTTGCGCAGAGTTTACAAGTCATCTCCGCCAAAAGGATTGATGATGCTTAGGACGCGTTCATTTTCGGAAATTACTTCTATTTTTACCTTTATTGTCTCCTTTGGTAAATGTTCTTCAATCCGGTCCGCCCATTCAATCAATTTTATGCCCGGAAGGGAAAGGTAATCAAAAAGCCCAATGGCTTCTGCCTCCCGAAAATCTTTAAGCCGATAGAGGTCAATGTGATAGATTTTCTTATCTCTTGTTTTGTATTCGTTAATGATAATGAAACTTGGGCTTCGGACCATTTTTTCTATTCCCAATCCCAGGGCAATGCCTTTAATCAAGGTAGTCTTGCCGGCTCCCAATTCACCGAAAAGGGCGACAGTCTCATTGCCTTTTAGGTCCTTGCCAATTTCCATTCCGACCTGTATCGTCCCTTCGGGATTATGAGTAAGGATTCTCTTCTTCACAAGAACTGGATTAGGTGGGTCATTGAGAATTTCTCTTTCTTAGATCAACGCGATGCTCATCGCTACCGCCTCGCCCCCACCGAGACAGATGGCGGCCAATCCCCTTTTTAGGTTTCGGTCTTTAAGGGCGTGGATTAGGGTAACAAGAATCCGGGCACCGGAGGCACCAATCGGATGACCTAAGGCAACGGCACCACCGTGGACATTGACCTTATTCCAATCCCAATTCAATTCCTTGCCGTCCGCCAGAATTTGGGCACTGAATGCCTCATTTATTTCAATCAAATCAAAGTAATCGATGTTGACATTGAGGAGCGAGAGGATTTTTTTGATTGCCTTCACCGGGGCGTAGAAGAGATATTTCGGCTCAAGACTACCAATCGCGTAGGCGGTGATTTCCGCTAAGGGTCTTATTTTTCTCTTTTCCGCTTCTTTTTTTGCCATAACCACCAGGGCGGCAGCTCCATCGTTGATCGAGGAGGCGTTACCCGCGGTAATCGTGCCCCCCTTTTCAAAGGCGGGGGGCAAGGTAGCTAATTTCTCTAAGGTCGTATCCGCCCTTGGTCCTTCATCGGTATCAACGATTATCGGTTCGCCTTTTCTTTGGGGTATTTTCACGGGGGTAATTTCGGCTTTAAACTTGCCTTCTTTTATCGCCTTTACCGCCTTCCTATGGCTGTTGAAGGCAAATTCGTCTTGTTCCTGACGAGAAATTCCGGAGTTGCGGGCAGTGAACTCACCAAGACTACCCATGTGGACATTTTCAAAGGCACACCAAATTCCGTCGTAAATCATCCCATCAATCAGTTCCACATTACCCATCTTTGAACCCTGGCGGAGTTTATGAAGATAATAAGGGACATTAGACATTGATTCCTGTCCGCCGGCAACCATAATTGAGCAATCGCCGGCTTTTATCGCCTGAGCGGCAAGAACCACGGCAACTAAACCGGAACCACAGACTTTATTCACGGTGAGAGAGGGGATATCCGGTGGTAGGCCGGCTTTAATTTGGGCCTGGCGAGCCGGGGCTTGACCCAATCCGGCTGGACAGACATGACCCATAATGACGCCTTCTATCTCCTTGGGTTCAATCTTTGCTTCTTCCACGGCGGCTCTTATGGCTACAGCTCCTAAATCCGGAGCGGAGAGTGAAGAGAGGGCGCCTAAGTAGCGACCAACCGGTGTCCTTTGGGCACTCACAATTACACAGTCTTTCGCTAAACTGACCATATTTCCCTCCTAAACTTTTTATTTTTTTCTCTCCAAAAACGATTTCATCTTATCTCTTGTCTTTTCAATTGAAAAGAGAAGAGAAAAAGACTGAATTTCAATCTCCTTTGCTGTTTCTAAACCGGTTTCCAAACCGAGATTTATTGTGCTTTTGGCCAAGGCGATAGTCTCTTTTCCTTTTTGGGCAATCTTTTTCGCTAGTTCTAAGCAAGTGGGCATTAATTGCTCCGGTGAAGTAACCTTATTGACGAGACCGATACGGTAGGCCTCGTGGGCATCAATCATATCCCCGGTGAAGATTAACTCACTGGCAATCCCCTTTCCACAGACCCTCGGTAGCCGGAGACAACCGCCAAAACCGGGAATCACACCAATGTTCACTTCCGGCTGACCGATTTTAGCCCCTTCCGCCATAATTCTCATATCGCAGGCGAGAGCCAATTCGCAACCACCACCCAAGGCATAACCGTTGATTGCGGCGATGACAACTTTTGGTAGTCTTTCAATCTTCCCCAAGAGGCGATGTCCCCTTTCCGCGAACTCTTTCGCTTCAAAGGGGGAATAGTGGACCATTTCGGAAATATCGGCGCCGGCAATAAAGGCTCGTCCCTCACCAGTGATGATTAGCGCTTTAATTTCGTAATCTTGGTCAATATGGTCAATCGCCGTCTCCAGCTCTTTTAGGGTTTCGGTATTCAAAGCGTTTAGCACCTGGGGGCGATTAACCTTCAAGATCCCAACTTCTTGTTCAATGCTTAAGGTTAAATTCTTAAATTCCATAATTTCCTCCAGCAAACTTCGCCAAATTGACGAGAGCAAGAATTTGGGCTAATCTCATCCGTAATAATCCCTCGGTCATTAAAAACCTTCTCTTAAAATATCCGAAAAGAGACCTTTTGTCAATCTTTAATTTCCTCTTCTTGAAAGGTCAAAAGCCCGGTCAGGATAAAAGACGAGAACGCAAAATTGAGTTGATTTTATCATAATCGCCTTAACAATCTTCTTTTGGGTATTCTCCTTGACAATTGTTTATCTTTCCTTATGATTAGGAGATGAGAAGGATAGAGCGTTTATGGAAGATTTTGGCGAAGAAAAGAATTTCCTCTTTTTTGGTCACTGATTTATTGAACATCCGCTACCTCACTGGTTTTACCGGTTCCTTGGGCTATCTCCTTTTATCGGAGAGAAAATCTCTCTTTTTTACGGATTTCCGCTACCAGGAACAAGCAAAGAGAGAGGTGAAGGCAGATGAGATAAGAATAATTGAAAAGAATTTCTTTGTGGAACCCCCGGCGGAATTGAGAGGGCTAAAGATGTTAGCCTTTGAAGAACATTCTCTAACTTATAGTTCTTATTCTCTTTTAAAGAAAAAATTACGAGGAGTTAGATTATTGCCCCTTAGAGATTTGACCGCCGAACTGAGAGTCCAAAAGGACGAGAGAGAAAGGGATTTAATCCGGGAGGCAGCCAAAATAACCGATTACGCCTTTTCTTCAATCCTCAATTTTCTAAAACCTGGATTGACCGAGAGAGAGGTGGCTTTGCAGATAGACCTTTTGATTAGAGAGAAGGGGGAGATTGCCTTTCCCACCATCGTCGCCAGTGGCAAAAACGCCGCTCTACCGCATGCTAGACCCAGTGATAAGAAGATTAAGAGTGGAGAATCAATTGTCTTTGATATTGGGGCAAGATTTCAAGGTTATGCCTCAGATATGACCCGGACGATTTTTATCGGTAGTGTCCCAGGCAACTTAGTGAAGGTTTATCAGATTGTCAAAGATGCGCAAGAGAAGGCAATTGCTGAGCTCCGTCCCGGGAAGGCGACAACCCAAATTGACTCAATCGCCCGGAATTATGTAAAGGAAAAGGGTTATGGTGAATACTTCCGCCACAGTTTAGGGCACGGAGTTGGTTTGGCGGTTCACGAAAAACCGATTCTTTCCCAACTTTCCCTTGAGATAATTCCGGTTAATTCGGTGTTGACGGTCGAACCGGGAATTTATCTTCCCGATATCGGCGGAGTGCGCATTGAAGACCTTCTCGTTGTGAAAGAGAACGGTGTTAAGGTTTTATCAAAAAGTCCTCGGGAGTTGATGGTGATATGATTACCCCGAATGATTTCCGCTTTGGGACAATCATCAGACTAGAAGGCGAGATATACGAGGTGATTGGTTTCCAGCACATAAAGATTGCCCAACGCCGGGCGTTCGTAAAGACGAAGTTAAAAAACCTTTTGACCGGGCGGGTAATTGAGAAAAACTTAGATTCCGAAGAGCCAATTGAAGACATAGAAGTAGAAAGGAGGAAGGGACAATTTCTTTATCAACAAGATGATTTTTACTTTTTTATGGACTTAGAGACCTATGAAACCCTTTCTCTCCCCCGAGATAGTTTGGGTGACAAGGTCTATTACTTAACGGAGAACTTAGAAGTTGACCTTTTGTTTATTGAGGGAAAGTTTATGGAAATAGAACTCCCATTCTTCGTTGAATTGAAGGTGGTGGAAACAGAACCCAATTTTCGAGGCGACACCGCTACTGGTGGGGGTAAACCGGCGAAGTTGGAGACGGGATTAGTGATTGATGTCCCTTACTTCATTGTTCCCGGCGATGTGGTGAGAGTAGACACCCGCTCCCATACCTATATTGAAAGAGTGCGTTGATGTTTAAAAAGATTTTGATTGCCAATCGGGGAGAGATTGCGGTTAGAATAATAAGAACTTGCCGGGAACTAGGGATCAAGACCTGCATCGTCTTTTCCGAAGCGGACCGAGAGAGTTTAGCGCTGAAAATGGCGGACGAAGCGATTTGTATTGGCAAACCACCACCAAACGAAAGTTATCTTCTCGCCTCGCGCATCCTCTCGGCGGCCGAAATCTCCGGGAGTGACGCGGTTCATCCCGGCTACGGCTTTCTTTCGGAGAATTTTGACTTCGTCGAGGCCTGTCAGGAGATGGGATTAACTTTTATCGGTCCGCCATTAGAGTCAATCCGGCTTTTTGCTGATAAATGGCAGGCGAAGAAGAAGATGGCCGAGATTGGAATTCCGGTCGTGGAAGGAAGCGATGTCTTAAGAGATGAAGAAGAGGCCAAGGTTAAAGCCAGGGAGATTGGTTACCCGGTGATAATCAAAGCCTGCGCCGGAGGCGGTGGGAAAGGGATGAAGATTGTCCGCGAGGAGAAAGATTTACCGGGTGCCTTTCAGAAAGCAACCGCCGAGGCAAATAACGCCTTTGGTGACCCGCGGCTCTATTTAGAAAAACTCCTGGTGGGAATGCGGCATATTGAAATGCAAGTTTTGGTGGACAATTATGGAAACTGTCTTCTTTTCCCAGAACGAAACTGCACCATTCAAAAATCCTTCCAAAAGGTTTTGGAAGAGACGCCGGCGGTGGGTATTACGAAAGAAGAGCGGAAGTATTTACAAGATATGGTCCAACTCTTTGTCAAGAAAACCGGCTATAAAAATGTGGGCACGATTGAATTCTTAGAAGCCGATGGTAAATTTTACTTTATGGAGGTGAATACCCGAATTCAAGTTGAGCATCCAATTACTGAGGAGGTTACCGGTTTAGATATTATCAGGGCGCAAATCTTAATGGCGTCCGGAGAGATATTTGAACCCAGAATTTATGAGCCTTTATTCTGGTCAATTGAAGCACGTCTCATTGGAATGGAATCGGGGAGGATTAGTTCCCTTATTTTGCCCAGCGGTCCTTTTGTTCGTGTTGATACCCATATCTACAACGGCTATCAATTTTCAACGATATATGACCAGCTTCTCCTAAAACTAATTACCCGGGGAAATGAGCGAGAGGAGACCAGAAAGAGGATGAAGCGTGCCTTAATGGAGTTAAGAATTGATGGAGTGAAGACGAATCAAGAAGATTTAATTAGAATTTTAGAAAGGGAGGAGTTCATTAGCGGCGATTATCGGATTGAATACCGATGATTATCAACCTTTTCCATAGCGCCAGGGAATTAAATGGCAAAGAGAGTCTAAGGAATAAGTCAGTTTTATTTCTTGATGCCTTTCAGTCTTCCCCATTATTTCTTTCCGCTCTCTTTGGCGGAGCGAAGGCGATAATTCCCGCCCTTAGTGTTGAGGTGGCGATTAAGATTTTCAAGTCGTCCTATTCGGCAAAAGACTCACTGCTCATTGGGGAAAGGGATTACGAAAAGATAGAGGGTTTTCACCATAATACCAATTTTCTCACTTTAACCAACGAGGTCTTAGAAGGGAAGACTATCATCTACTATCACCCCTGGGCTTGTGAGAGTCTCCTCTTAACCGAAGAGGCGAAGGAGGTTTTTATCGCTTCTTTTCTGAACCGGGCGAAGGTAGTAGAAAGGATAAAAGATATTGACGAGGTTCAAATTGTGGCGGTTGGCTTGGAAGGGAAAAGGGCGGCTTTGGAAAATATCCTTCTGGCGGGAAATATCATTTATCACCTTTCTGACAAAGGATTAGATTTGAACGATGCGGCTCAAGGCGCCCTTATTGTTTTTCGCAATCTGCGCCGAAGATTAAAAACCGCTCTCCAATCCACGGAAAGGGCATTGACTTTGATTGCGAAAGGAAGAAAGGATGAGGTGGAAAGAAGCGCGCAATTTGATACTCTTCCCATCCTTCCTGAGTTTTTGGGTGGACGGATTATTTTAACGGAGAGATAGAAATAAAAAGATGGCTTTATTTTTTCGCGTTTAGCCAATAAAAGCTGATTCTCTTATGGGGGAGGAACGAATAAGATGGAGTTTTTTATTCCTTTCCCTCTTTTTGCCGACGATTATTGCTTTTCACCTATTTTCTGTTTATCAAACAACCGCTCCCTCTCTTGATGGTCTTTCCCATCTCTACATTTCCAAAAATGTCATTCACAATGGACCAAATTCCGGGATAAAAAATTTAGGAACGATTTGGTTGCCTTTATATCACATCGCCCTCTTACCTTTTGTGGCTTTTGATTTCTTATATTTTAGTGGGTTTGCCGGCACATTATTGGGAATCATCTCTCTCTTTTTTGCCACTTTTTTTCTTCTTCGTTTTCTCTCTTTTCCGGAAAATGCCTTTGCCGCTACCTTTTTTATTTTCCACCCTTATCTTTTACTCTTTTCTATCTCCCCGATGACCGAGGTCTTAACTATTTTTCTTTTAATCTTCACCGCGTATTATTTCGATCAATTTTTTCAAACCGGAAAAAACCCTTGGTTTCCTATAATCGGTGTCATACTTGGAACTTTAACCCGATACGAATTTTATCCCATTGCCTTTTTCATCTTTCCTCTTTTTTTCTGGCGATTGAAAAAAGAGGGGAAGAATCCCCTTTTCTCGTTTCTTCTCTTTTTCGGGATATTTCTATGGCTTTTTTGGAATCAGGTTATCTTTTCTGACCCTCTATTCTTCTATCACCACCCGGTAGCAAGAGGAGTCCTCGGTAGAATTGCCTATGCTGGTTCCCTCGTTAAGGTTTGGCGCTTCAATTGGGCGGTTTTGCAGGAACTATTTGGCTATCTACCGGTCTTTTCTTTATTGGGTATTTTCTCTCTCATCGGGCGGAAGAGATTTTCTCTCCTTTTTAGCCTTCTCATTTTGCTTGCTCCCCTCGTTACCCACTTCTTTCTGGCTTATTCTAATATCAGTCTTGGTTATGCCCGATTTTTTCTCCTCTCCTTTCCGGGTTTGATTCTCTCAGCATTTGCCTTTTTCCACGAATTAAGGGAGACCACTTTTGGGAAGAGATTTTTTTCGATTTTATTTTTTTTCTTAATAACTCTTACTTATCTCCCCAATTTGGTCACTACCTACCAGGTCTTAAGCCAAGGAAGAAATCACTATCAGGTTAGGGTTAATCTTCCCGACTTAGATATCAATTATCCAGCGGTTAATTTTTATTTAAAGACCTTTCGTCATTTCTTTGCGGGTTTAGATTTGGTTGAGCGGCGTCTTTTAATACCTTTCAATCAGGAGTTTCAGGCCATTTCCTTTGCCTTAAAGTTGAGGCCCGAAAGCTTATTTGATGCCTATGATGGCTCAATCATAAAAGAAGTTATGGTCAGCCCATGGCAATTCTGCCACTATATTCTATTTCCCGAATCCCCTTCCCTTTTTTGCCAAACCTTTCAGCGTTATTATGGAGACAAATATTTCGTTTCTTCCTTTTTTGAAAAGGAGGAATACCACCAGGAAATTCTTTTTCGTTTCTCCCTAATAAGAGAAGGAGGGGAGTTAAAACTTTACCAACGAAAATAAGATATATTGACTTGCCCAAGGGAAGCAATATAATGACCTTATGTGGAGCCCCAAATTAAGGGCGCGGCGAATAATTTTAATCTTGCTTCTCGGTTTCATTCTCCGATTTTTCTTCTTTCTCTTTAATCAAAACTATAACTATACTTTCAATTATGAGGAGAAGTTTCCCGAGGAGGCGGAGTATTTTAAGAAACTGATTCCACCCTTTGATTCCCAAGAGTTTTTGACTTTAGCCGAGAACCTCTCAACCCGCCACAAGTTCACTTGGGCGGAATTACCCAATACTTTTCGGACGCCCATCTATCCCGTCTTTATCGCTCTATTTGGTCGATTTGCCTTCCACCCCCTTTTGGCTAATCTTTTACCCACGCGTTTTCGACGGATAATTCCCCCCCTCCATCCGGAAGAAAAAAATAAGTTTCCTCTATTCCTTTTCTGTCAAATTTTTATTGCGACGACTACCGTGCTTCTCACTTTTTTTGTTGGTAGAAGACTCTTTAACGAGAAAGTCGCTGAAATGGCGGCTTTTCTTTTAGCGATTGATATTCCTAATATCTTATTTAGTAGTTTGATAATGAGTGAGACATTGCTTCTCTTATTCCTCATCCTCGGGACATTTCTTCTTTTTCAAAGAAAGTTTTTTTTCTCCGGAATTACCTTTGCTCTGGCCGCACTTACCAAACCAATTGCCCTTTACCTCTTTATTCCGATATCCCTATTTTTATTACTTCTTAAAGAGAAAATTAAATCCACTTTATTTTTTCTCTTTGCCTTTTTTCTTTTAATCAGTATCTGGATGGTTCGCAACTACGGTTATTACCGGGTGTTCGCCTTTACTTCGATTGACGGTTATAACCTCCTTTACCACAATCTTTCCGCTTTGGAGATGAAACTGAGGCATCTCCCTTTTTGTGAGGCAAAAGAAGAAGTATGGCGAGTCGCAAGAGAACAGATGAATACTGATAATCCATTATACCTATCGCAAATTGCTCAGAATTACACTAAAAGGCAAATCTTGGCTCATCCTGGGCTTTATACCGCTATTCATCTTAAAGGGATGTTTCTTCCCCTTTTTGGCATCAAGTCTGACGACTTGGTTTTACGGCTTGTCCGCTATCGAGAAAGAGATGGGAAAGTAAGACAATCTCTTTCGGATACAGATTTGCCTCTTTGGTTGAGAATTCTCATATTTTTTCTGGGCGGGTGGGAGATTATATCGGTTCTCTCATCATTGCTTCTTTTTCTACTTTCTTTTCGCTCTTCTTCCGCAATGGCTTTTAAGATATTTTTATTTTTAATGATGATATACTTCCTTTTTATCGCTTCCCCACTCCCTGATGGGCGATTTCGGATTCCTTCCCTCCCTTTTCTCTACTTAGGAGCCGCTTCTTTTTTCAAAGATAATTTTCGCTCATTCATAAAGGTAAGAGGTTAACCCCAGTAAGTTTCTGATTAAGCACGATTTATAAAGTTGGTAGCAAGGATAAAGAAAGAGATATTATCTAAGCAAAGATACCCTTTTGACTATCGCCAATCAATCCTTCTAACCCGAAGAGATCTTCAAATTGTTTTTTATCCTTCAAAATTATTAATCTTTGGCTTCAATCAAATCAGGTTGATTTTTTCCCCTTTTTTAGTTAAAATAATTTGCCGGGTCGTTAGCTCAGGTGGCAGAGCACCGGATTTTTAATCCGGTGGCCGCAGGTTCGAATCCTGCACGACCCATTAATTTTAAAGGGACATTAAATGAATCTCTTATTGATAAACTGGCGGTGTCCGAGGAATCCTTTAGCGGGCGGGGCGGAGGTTTATGCCTATGAAATCTTTCGTCGCCTGGTGAAGATGGGTTATAAGGTAACCTACTTAGCGGAGAGATCCAATTTGCCTCCCGAAGAGGAGGTAGAAGGAATAAAATTCATAAGGATTGGTGGCAAGAATACTTTTAATTTCTCAGTTTACCGCTCAATCCAAGAGATTGTCGCAAGAAATAATTTTGATTTAATAATTGACGATTTAAATAAGATTCCTTTTTATTCTCCGTATTTTATAAGAGATATTCCCGTCTTAGCGGTTTTAATGCATCTCTTCCGCCGGGCAATTTACAAAGAGACATCTTTTTTTTTAGCGAGTTATGTCTATTTTGCGGAAAACCTTATTCCTAAGGTCTATGAGAATAACTATTTTGCGGTGCTTTCGGAAAGCACAAAGCGAGATTTGATTTCTTTATTCAAAAGAGACATAAGTGGACGAATAAAGGTGATTCCACCGGGAGTGGATACTCATTTTTTCCGACCGGATTTTTCTAAAAAGGGTGAGCGGATAATCTTGCACTGCGGACGTTTGAAAAGATACAAATCTACCGACCATCTTTTGCTGGCCACGCGGCTTTTGTCCTTTCAGCGGAGAGATTTTAAAGTGGTAATTGTGGGCGAGGGTGATGATTTGCCGCGGTTAAAGAAAATGACGAAGGATTTGGAAATTACCGATATTGTTGAGTTTACTGGTTATATCACAGAAGAAGAAAAATTAGACCTTTACCAAAGGGCGAGATTTTTAGTGGAGAATTCGGTTAAAGAAGGTTGGGGTTTAATCGCCATTGAAGCAAATGCCTGTGGCACTCCGGTGCTTGCGGCCCGCTCTCCTGGGTTAATTGATGCTGTAGCCGAAGGGAAGAGTGGGATTTTTTATCAACACGGTAACATTGAGGATTTAACGAGGAAGATGGAGGAACTCCTTGAGGATGATTTGACAATTGAGCGAATGGGGAAAGAAGGGAGAGCTTGGGCGGAGAAGTTTTCTTGGGAGGATTCAGCGGGAAAGATGGCGAGTCTAATTGAAACTGTGGTTATGCAGAAACAAGGTAATTAATTAAAGATGGAAGCCCTAGCGGTTAAAGGTTTGACAAAAAAATTTCGCCGGGGTAAGGGGTTGAAGAAAAGAGAGATTTTGGCGGTAAATGATGCCACTTTTTCCATTAAAGAGGGGGAGATTTTGGGTCTTTTGGGACCCAACGGTGCCGGCAAAACGACTTTGGTTCGTTGCATTGCTACTTTATTAATCCCGGATAATGGGCAGATTTTTTTATTCGGCCGTGATATTTTTGAAAATTCCCTTTGGGCGAGAGCCAATATCGGTCTTTTAACCTCCGGGGAGAGAACGCTCTATTGGAAGTTATCCGCGATTGACAATCTTAAATTCTTTGCCGCCCTTTATGGTCTTTCTCCTAAAGAGCGCGATGAGAGGGTTGCCTATCTCTTAGAACTTTTGGGATTGAAGGATGTTGCCCAAGAAAGGGTGGAAAAATATTCCTCCGGAATGAAACAGAAACTATCCTTGGCTCGCACCCTTCTCCATAATCCAAAAGTCCTTCTCTTAGATGAGCCAACATTAGGACTTGACCCGGGATTTGCTCGCTTTATTCGAAATTTTGTGAAGGAAGAATTAAAGGAAAGGCAAAAGAAGACGATTCTTTTGACGACTCATTATATGGATGAAGCGGATGAGTTGTGTGATCGGATTGCCTTTATTGATAAGGGGCGGATTATTGATGTCAAGACCCCAGCCGATTATAAAAAAGCGATGCCGCATAAAGCGGTCCTTGAGATAAGGATTATTGGCTCAGTTGATAAAGCCGAAATTGAGAGGATACCAAATGTGGAAAAGGTTTCCACTTCTTTTGAGGATGGGGTAACGGTCCTAAAAATCATTACTTCCCGAACCGAAGATATTTTGAATGAAGTTTTAGCTCTGGTCAGTAGTAATAATAAAATCCTTCTCGTGAATAATTTGGCACCGACATTGGAAGATGTCTTCATCTATCTCACTGGGACTTCTCTAAAGGATGACATTAAGGAGTCTTTAGAGGAATGAAGATAGCTATCTCTTATGAAGGCGATTAGGGTAATTGAGGCGGAGATTATCAAGACGGCTAAGATTTGGCTGACTTATCCAATAATGCTTGTCTTTTGGGGGATTTTCCCTTTAATATGGGTTTTGCCCTTTATCTTTCAGGGCAAGGCGTTTGTTGGGAGTCTAAGCAGCCAGTCGTTTGCGAATCTTACCGGCACCGGGAATTATTTGTCATTCGTTCTTTTGGGGGCAATAATTTCCACCTACATATTTTCTGGACTCTGGGGAGTTGGCAATTCTCTTCGGGAGGAGACTTATTGGGGAACTTTAGAATATATGATTGTCTCTCCTACCCATCCGCTCATAATTCTTATTGGCAAGACGGTTGTGGAATTTTTCTACGCCACGGTCGTTGTCTTAATTCAGGTACTCATTTCGGTATTTGCCTTAGGTTTGCGAGTTGGGCTCCATCAATTCTTCCCGGTTGTTCTAATTGTCATTTTGCTCTTAGTTGGATTTTATGGTTTAGCCATTGCCTTTGCCGGATTTACTCTTTTAATAAAAGAGGTTCATGGTTGGGCACATACCTTAGAGTGGGTATTCTATCTCTTCTCACCAATTCGTTATCCAGTAGAGGTTAATCCCATAACCAAAACGGTATCTCTACTCCTCCCCTTAACTTATGCCTTAGTGGCGGTGCGGGCAATAATTCTTTTGAATAAAAAGATTTTTGACTTAACGCAGACAATTATTTTTCTGGTAATTATGGACCTCATATTTTTAGTGGTCGGAATTTTGCTTTTTAACTATTTGGAAAGAAAAACGAGAAAGATGGGAACGGTGGGGATGCACTGATATGACTTCCAAAATCTCCTATTATCTGCGAGCGATCTGGGCGGAGAATATTAAAGAATGGAAATTGGAACTGGCTTATAAGGCGGACTTCGCCCGTAGTTTGGTTGACCCATTGGTTTATCTTCTACCCCATCTTTTGTATGGTATCGCCATCGTGGGTGGTCGTTCTTCGCCGCACTTGGAGAAATTGGCGGGTAGTAGTGATATTATCACTTTTGTCATTCTTGGCTATATTTTCATTGGCTTTATGAATATGGCCTTGTGGGCGATGGGTTTTTCTTTAAGGAAGGAACAGTATTATGGGACATTGGAATCGGTCTTTGCCACCCCGGTTCCCCGCTGGGTCTTCGCTCTGGGGATGGCTGCTCATTCCACCTTACACCAGTCAATAATTGTCCTTTTCCAATTGATTGTGATCTATCTCATCTTTTCATTTACAATAAAGACTTCTGGTATCCTGCCCTCTTTAACCATTATCGCCCTAATGCTTTTTGCCCTTTATGGATTTGGGATGATGGTCGCCGCTTTAACCTTAATCTTTAAGCAGGGTTGGTTAGTCTCCGAAGCACTTTCCAGTTTGATGATGGTGATAACGCCGATTGCTTATCCCTTGGCGGTTTTGCCTCTTTTTATGCAGAAGGCGTCTTTCTTCATTCCGTCAACTTATGGTGTTTTGGGGGTGAGACATTTTTTAATTGGCGAGAAACTTCCCTTTTCGCTTTTAACGCTGTTTCTCCGCCTCTTCTTCCTTTGTTTTCTCTGGATCGCATTCGGTATTTTAGTTTTTAACATCATTGACCGCTATACAAGACGGCAAGGGACTTTAAGTACCTATTAGGTTATTGGAGAATGAAATCGGCCATTTTCAGAAGACAAAATTGTAATTCACAATACTTATGATTGTTGTGACTCTTGGTGAAATCACGGGGATTGGACCGGAGATTGTCTTAAAGACAATTGGTCTTTTTTCGCCGGAAAGAGTAAAAGTCATCGGTAACCAGGCCGTTTTGGAAAAGACAAGACAACTATTGTCTTTGAAGTTTAATTTTGAACCTTATCTTTTAGATTTTCTTGAGGAAGTTGATTTTGAGTTTGCGCGACCAACCCGAAAGACAGGGAAATTTGCTTTGGCTGGGCTAAAGTTTGCGGTTGAGATGTTAAAAAGGGGAGAGGCGAAAGGGGTTGTGACCGCGCCAATTTCTAAAGAAAATATTTATCAAGTTGGTTTTAACTTTCCGGGGCAGACAGAATTTTTTGCCCGAGAGTTCCGGGTGAAAAATTATTGTCTTCTCGCCTACTGCCGAAAGATAAAAATCGCCTTCCTAACCCTCCACACTCCACTCAAGAAAGTTCCCTCGTTCATCACCACTTGCTCTTTTGTGGAAAAGGCGCTCCTCCTTTACGATTTCCTAACCCGGATCGAAGGGATTGATTCTCCTCGGATTGGTCTTTTCTCCCTTAATCCCCACGGGAGAGAATTTTCCTTAGGAGAAGAAGAGAAGTTAGATGAAGGGATAAGGAGATTAAAGCGTTTAGGAATAAATATCTTTGGGCCTCTTTCCGCTGATGCCTTCCCTTTCTTTTATCAAAGATACGACGGTTTTATCTCACCCTATCACGACCAGGGGATGATAATTGTTAAGAGCTTGGCTTTTGGGCGAGGGATTAATACTACCCTCGGGTTGCCTTTTGTCCGTACCTCACCCCTTCACGGCACCGCCTTTGACATCGCTGGAAAAGGAACAGCGGATGCTCGGGGTATGAAGGAGGCAATAAGATTGGCTCTTAAATGGACCAGGGGTTAAGATTCTAAAAATTTTCGGGAAAAATTTATTGCCTCATCTAAACTATTAAAGACATAAATTTCTTCTTCCCTTTCAAATTGTTCTGGTCCCAAAGGAAGTGGTCCTTCCTTTTTAAATAATTCATCAATTATTTGATCAACCTCTTCCATCATTTTTGATAGGTCAGCGCCCGATTCTTTCCACGGCTCCAATTCTTCATCTGCCCCTCTAACTGCCTCTTGCCCAGAGATTTTAGAAAGGAGAGCGATAATCCGGGCTATAGTTTTTAGTTGTTGTTTTTGAAATTGCTCTGGGGCAGAAATTGACGGTCGGCGGATTCGGACGACCCATCCATTTTTTGCCTTTTCAATTTCTACGCTCCGATTAGGAGCAAAAAACCGCGGCATCATAATTTCTCCCTTTTTCTCATTTCAATTGAGGCAGGGCAGGCTCACCCGTCGGAAGCGCGGAAGCCTGCGGGGAAGGAGGTTAATATGGAAATGGTTCTTCCGATATTCCCTTTTCCTGCCTCAAATTCATTATTTATTTTATTGAATAAGAGTAGCTTGTCAATATCGCGGTTTCCGTCAAAAATCGTCTTTCCGAAGAGTTTAGTCAAAAAGCACAAGCTCCCAAAGACCCTTGAAAGATATGATGGTGTAATCCAAGAAGGAGTCTTTTTGTCTGCATCCGATTGAATAAAGAGATGATTTTTGATAAAACCGAGCCTTTTGGCAAACTTTCCAAGGAGATTAAGATAAACAGTTCGGCAGGATGTTAATGAGACTTAAAAGAAAAAGCGGGTTGAGGGGAGGTTTATCGGGAATAGGAGACTAATCCAACTTAACAATCGGACTTTGGTTCTCCCCTGGTTTCAAAGGAGGAGGAGGCGATTACGGATAAGAACTCGGTCTCTTATGTTGAGATTCGGGAAGAGATTAAACCTCTGACGAAGAGACTTGACCGCCTCAATCGGAAAAAAAATGGTAGACTAACTAAAGAAAACAAATCTCGGGACCGATTTTGGGGGGACTTATTTTGATAAGAGACGTGTCGTCTTGATTTTTTAATCCGATGGGTTATAGTTAGCGATTAAGACATTTTTTAATTTTATGAAGAGTTTACTCTCCTCTCGCCTCCTAAAATTGGATGCAAAAAGAGCAAGGAAACTGAGGTTAGGGATAAACCTTTTTCTTTTTTTCTTGTCTAAATGAAGTGGGAAAGAGAAAAGGAACTTATCGCCAAGGCAAAAAAAGGCGATGAGAGAAGTTTTGAAATGTTAATGCAAGAAAATTACCAAAGGATTTATAATTTGGCCTTCCGTTTACTGCGGAATGCGGAGGATGCCTATGAATTGACTTCCGACACCTTTATCCGGGCTTATCGGAGTTTGGGAAAATTTCGGGGAGAATCATCTTTCTATACCTATCTCTATCGGATATGTCTTAATCTCGGTATGAATTTTCTTAAACGGCGGAAGGGCAGAGATGTTTTGGAAAGTGAGACACTCACCGAATCTTTCCTTTCGGTCTCGGGGCCGGTAGAAGAATATCGGCGTAAAGAACTAAGAGAGGTACTGGAAAATAGTTTGATGAGGCTTTCGCCCCAAGAGAGAACGGTATTTATTCTTCGTCAATATGAAGGGCTGACGATTAAAGAGATCGGCGCCTCATTGGGTTTAAAGGAAGGGACGGTGAAGGCAACATATTTCCACGCCGTGAGTAAACTCCGTGATTTTTTAAAAAAATGGCTATAAATCGGGGACGAAAAATGGGTTGCTCTAAGAAGAAGGTATTTTTCTATTTAGAAGGGTTCCTCTCCCAAGAGGAGGGCGAAGCTTTTAGAGGTCACTTAGAGACCTGCCCAATCTGCTCGGCGGAATTGGGTGAATTGAGGAGATTGAAGGAATTACTGGGGACGAGTTCAGAAGAGGTTTTAGAGCCCAACTTTTCTAAAATCCTCTCCGATTTCCGGAGAAAAAACGAGATCAAAAAGAAGAGGGTATTTTACCGATTGGTACTTTTACCCGCTGGGGCCCTGGCGATTATCCTCTTTCTAATTTTCTACCTTAGGCCAAAAGAAGTTTACTTCCCCGTTGATATCTCTTATTATGATATTATAGAAAATGTGCCGAGAGAGGTGAGAATGGAAATTGAAGAAAAACTTCTGCCGATTGAAGAGATTGAAAAATTAGAAGAAGAAATTTTGAGTTTGGTTTCCTATGAGGAGGTTTTTGAATGTTTGACCAAGATGGAAAAGGAAGCCGTAATTAAAAAGTTAAGTGGAGGTAAAATATGAAGAGGACCAAAAAGAGAAGAAGCGGAGGGTTTTGGGCGGTTGCTGTTCTTCCTTTTTTTGCTTTTTCGCTTCTTTTTGCTCAGGAATCGCCGCCGAAACCGCCGATTGGCGGAGGACCGGGATTCCCGCCTTTGGAAGAAGAGCCGATAGAAAAGATTGAGACAATAAGGCTTTGGCAGCTGACCGAAGAATTGAAACTGACCGAAGAGCAAGCGGCCAAGTTATTTCCTAAGTTCCGTTCTCTCCGAGAGTTAAAGAAAGAGGCGGAGAAGAAAAGAATTGAGAAGATTACCGAACTAGCCGAACTCTTAGCCAAAAAGGCGAAAGCAGAGGAATTAAAGAAGAAGATTTCCGAACTGAAAGAAACGGAAAAGAACTTTCGCGATCGGGAAGAAGGATTGAGGAAAGAGATTGAGGCCGCTCTGACAACCGAACAGTTTGCCCGGTTCTTAATCTTTCAGCACCGATTTGAGAAACAGATAAAAAGGATGATTAAGGATATAAGGGAGAAGAGGAGGTGGTAGTAAGAAACGACCCACTGGCGAGGTGAGGGGCGGACTTCCGCCCCTTTTATCTCATTTTATCCGTTTCTTCCATTCCGCGAGTAAGAGGAGGGCTTCCAGAGGGGTTAGTTTACTGATTTCTTTTTCTTTTAATTCCTTTACAATCTCTTTAAGTAATGGGTCTTCTTCGGGAAGAAAGAGGGAAATTTTTTTGAGACTCACTTCTTCTCCTTTTTCCAATTCTTTTAAGACTTCTTTTGCCCGTTCAATCACCCTCTCTGGTAGACCCGCCAGTTTTGCCACCTCAATCCCATAACTCCGGGGGCTCTTTCCTTCAGCCAATTTTCGAAGAAATAGCACCCCCTCTTTGGTCTCTTTCACCAAGAAATGGTAATTTTGGGCACCGGGCAGGTATTCAGTGATATCGGTCAATTCGTGATAATGGGTGGCAAATAAAGTCTTTGGTTGGAGGTTCGGATTTTTGTAAAGGTATTCGCAAACCGCCCAGGCAATTGCCAAACCATCATAAGTGGCTGTTCCCCTTCCCACTTCATCTAAGATAACTAAACTTCTTGGTGTCGCATTATTTAAGATATTGGCGGTCTCTTGCATCTCCGCCAAGAAGGTTGAGACCCCCCTTGATATGTCATCAGAGGCGCCGATCCTCGTGAAGATTTTGTCAACGAGACCAATCTTTGCTTCCTTCGCCGGGACGAAGGAGCCAATCTGGGCCATAATGACGATTAGGGCGACCTGACGCAGGTAGGTTGACTTTCCGGACATATTCGGTCCGGTGATAATCATTAACCTCTCTCTCTCGGATAGGTTTGTGTCGTTGGGCACAAAGGGGGAAGAGACGAGTCTCTCCACAACCGGATGTCGTCCATCCTTGATATAAATCAAATCTCCATTGAAGACCTCGGGGCAGGTGTAGTCATATTTCTGGGCGATAAGGGCGAGGCAACAAAAGCAGTCAAGTTGGGCACAGATTTCGGCAAATTGGACGATCAAATCCTTCTCCTTTTGAACCTTCTTTCGCAAATCAAGAAAGATTTGATATTCTAATTTCCTTATCCGCTCTTCGGCGTGGAGGATTTTCGCTTCCAATTCCTTTAGTTGGGGGGTAATGAACCTTTCGCAACTGGTTAAGGTCTGTTTCCGGAGATAGTGCTTGGGAACATATTTTATATAAGACTTTGTCACCTCAATGTAATAACCGAAGACTGAATTGTAGCCAATTCGGAGATTTGGGATATTGGTCTTTTGCCGCTCTTCTATCTCTAATCTCATTAGGTACTCTTTTGAATTTTTGGCCAAGGAACGAAGTTCATCTAACTCCCGATTTACTCCCTCCCTTATCAACCCGCCCTCATTTAAGGCAAGGGGTGGCTCGGGAACTAAGGTCTCTTCAATCAAATTTGTCAAATTAGAGAAATCAGGGACCTTCTCATAAAAAGAGGAGAAGTCCTTTTCATCTTTCAATATTTCTTTAATATTCCTTCCGGCTTTTAACCACTTCCCCAATTGGAGAATTTCTCGGGCATTGGCTCTTTCTTGCGCTACTTTCGTCCCAATCCGTTCAATATCACCAATTTTCTTTAAACTCTCGCGCAAAGAGTTTACGCAAGAGGGAGAGGAGTAAAAGGAGGAGACAATTTTCTGTCGTTCTTTTATCTTCGCCACATCCCTTAGCGGGAAGAGGAGCCACTTTCTCAATAAACGTGCCCCTAAGGGAGTGGCGGTATCGTCCAATGCCCAAAGGAGACTCCCTTCACTCTTGCCATCACTTTGCCTTTCGGTCAACTCCAAGTTCCTTCTTGTCGCCTTATCTAAGATTAAGAACTCATCACTTTGGTAGAGGGAAATCTTCTTTAAGTTCTTAACCCCTTCCTTCTGGGTCTCTTTCAGATAATAGATTATGGCGCCACAGGCATTGACACAACTTCTCCTTCCTTCTAAGCCGAATGGGGTTAAACTGGCAATTTGGAAGAAATCCTTAATTTCTGTTTCGGCGAATTCATAAGAAAAGTAATAATCTTCTAAGAAGGTCTTTGGAATTGATAGGGGCAAGTCTTCGGAAAACGATTTGGGGAGGAGTATCTCTTTCGGGTCAATTCGGGCAATCTCCTCTAATAAATCTTCTCTTCTCACTTCTGAGGTATAGAATTCGCCGGTTGAGATGTCGCAGTAGGCGATGCCAAAACCCTCCTTCTCTTTGGGGGAGAGGGCGATTAAGAAATTGTTCCGTTTCTCCTCTAAGAGAGACGGAGAGATAATCGTCCCTGGGGTTATCACCTCAACCACATCCCGGAGGATGAGAGTCCGAGAAGGGGAGGGTTCTTCCAGTTGTTCGCAGACCGCTACTTTATATCCCCTTTCAACCAATCTTCGGAGATAGGTCTCTAAGGACTTAATTGGAATGCCGGCTAGGGGAACCTTTACGTTCTGTCCATAGGAGCGAGAAGTGAGGGTGAGTCCCAAGATCTCGGAGGCGGTTTTCGCGTCGTCATAGAACATCTCATAGAAGTCACCAACCCGGAAGAGGAGCAGGCAATCCTTATATCTCTTCTTTATCCGGTGGTATTGAGCGAGGAGTGGGGTTAGAGTCACCATCACTAAACTATTTTCGTTTTTCCAGTTTCCACACTTCACAAAAGAGAGAAATTACTCGGTTGAAAAACATCCGAGAGGAGTTTACTTCTTTCTCCTTCGCTCAATCCTTGTCCCGGAACCCATAAGGATTGCCTCTAAGATAATGTAGAGAAGGCCGTCTGCTAAATAGATTTTGGTCAGGGCAGCCAAAAGGAAGATTGAGGGAGGGCTGGTAACGACCAGTTGGATACTCCTATCCGCCATTTCTCTCATATCTTTTGCATCCCCAAAGATTATTTTTTTGATGAGTCCTATCTTTCCTTAACTCCTTTTTGGGATTAGACATCAATCAGGTCCAAGATAAGCAGTTTGGGCAGAAGAGGGAGCTTTTCTCTAAGTTCTCACCGCAAGTTGGGCAGGGGCTTTCTCTCTTTGCTTCCTCGCTGATCAATTTCTCTAAAATCTCCTTTGCCTTATCTAATTTCCCATTGAGGAGATAAGAAAATGCCAAGTTCAATAGGTGTGACCTCTCTTCCCCTTTATAACGCTCTAAGACCTTGAGCGCCTCTTCCGGCATTTCCTGTTTCAGATAGATTTCGGCTAAGGCCAGGAAGAAATCTAAGACCATCGGGTATAACCTTATGTATCTCTCATAGACCTCTTCCAATTCCCCAAATCTCCCTAAGGCGTAATAAATTTCTTCCATCTTCTCCCGGAAGAGAGAAAATGAGTTTGGCTCCTTCTCAATTATTTTTGAATAGGTGGCGATTGCCAACTTCTTATCCACTTCGGCGTAGTGCTCGGCTAAATAGAAGAGGGCGGGGAGGGGATTTTCCGACCTTTCGCCCTTCTCTAAGTAAGAGAGACCTTTCTTTGTATCTTTTTTTAGTAACCTTTTGCCCAGTTCCGCATAGAAGAGGGGAAGTCTCTCTCTTGCCATCTTCTCCAATCGGCTGAGGAGTCCTTCTGCGGCGGTGAAGTTCTCTTCTCTCAGATATAAGGCGAAGAGGGTGGCGAATGCCTCTTTATCACCATCCATCTTTACCAACTCCTCTAAGACCGATACCGCCTTCAGGTATCTCTTTCCCCGAATGAATAATTGGGCTAAGTGCCCGAGGATTTTTTTCTCTTTATCCTTGGTTAGGTTTCGCCTCAGCGCCAGCCTCTCGCCGATTGCCATTGCGGTATTAAAATCTCCCTTCTCTAAGTAAAGGCGGGAGAGGTAGAGGTAGGCATCAATGAATTCGCTATTTCGCTTCACAATCCCCTTTAACTTCTCCAAGGCCTCTTCCTTCTTCCCTGCCAAAATTAATTCCAAAGACTGGGAGAACTCCAATTCCGGATATCCCCTTCTCTTTAGGGCATCCCGGATTAATGGGTAGAGGGCTAAGAAGAGGACAATTAAGAGTAAGATGTAGATGAGTGCCATTTCTCCTCCTATTCTCCGAGTGGCAGGTTTCTTAAGGCTTGCAACTCTTCCAACAGCGCCTCTTTCTCTTTTCTCTCCCTTTGGATTTCCCTTCGGAGTCGGATTTCGGAGATGGCGGCAAAGATACCAACGGTTAAAAGCCCTAAGGCATAGGCATAGAGCATCACCACCGCTAAGGGGGTATTTTCGTATTTCTGCCAGAAGACGCGCACCGTCACCAATTCCTGGGCGTTGAAGATGGCTAAAATACTACCGGCGATAAGAATGACAATTATTAGGGCAATTCTTAATGCGTTCATTTTCCCTCCAAATTTTACCAATTGGTGTCCAACCGACTAACCTTTCAATCCAAACCGAATAAATTTCCCCGACCGCAATTGGTTGGGATTTTATTATCACCAGCTTTCCTTGGGGAGTCTTCCCAATCGCCTCCCCTTCCCTTATCTCTTCAATTAGGACCTCAAACTCCTTTCCGACCATCTCTTCATTCTTCTCTTTCGTTATTCTATTCTGGGTGGAGATGAGATGGGAGAGCCGGGTGTTCTTTTCTTCTTCTTTGACCTTTGGCTCAATCTCGTTCGCTTTGGTGAATGGTCTCTCCGAATATTTAAACATATAGGCGAAGTCAAACTTCACTTCTTCCACCACCGCCATCGTCTCTTGGAAGTCTCTCTCCTCTTCGGTTGGGAAACCGACCATTAGGTCAGTTGTGATTGAAACATCGGGGATTAGTCTTTGGAGGTATCTTATCTTCGCTAAGTACTCTTCTTTCGTGTAGTGGCGGTTCATTAAAGAAAGAATCCGATTGGAGCCGGATTGGAGGGGAAGGTGGAATTCGGGGCAGAGTTTGCCGAGGGAGATAAGTTTCGCCATTTCTTCAATCAAATTGAATGAGAGGTCCTTTGGGTGGGAGGTTAAGAAGCGGATTCTCTTTAATCCTTTAATCTCATTCAATTCTTTCAATAGGTCTAAGAAGGTGAAGCCATTTCTGGAATAGGCTAAGACATTCTGTCCCAAGAGGGTTATCTCCTTTATCCCTTCTCTTACAAGTCCTTTTGCCTCCTCAATCACTTCCCTAAAACCCTTTGACCTTTCCCGACCTCGGCAATAGGGGACGATACAATACGAGCAGAAGTTATCACAGCCCCGCATAATCGCTAAGAATGCTTTTATCCCTCCTCCCTTTGGCTTAATCTCCTCATAGGTTTCAAGGTGGTCGACTTCCCTCGCTTCTCCTTTGATGAGACTTGGCAACGCCCGATACTCATCTGGTCCTAAGAAGAAGTCCGCCCCGAATTGAAGGAGTTTTTCCCCCAATGCCTTAGCCATACAACCCAAGACTCCAATTCTCTTATTTGGGTCTTTTGCCTTCAAGCGGGTTAGAGAAGAGAGAAAGCCTAAGGCACGCCTCTCCGCGTGTCTGCGGACCGAGCAGGTTAGGATTAAGAGGAGTTTTGCCTCATTTTCATCTTCAACCAATTCCCAGCCTTCCCTTTGGAGAATCTCCTTGACGATACCTTCGTCATATAAGTTCATCTGGCAGCCGTAGGTCTTAATGAAAAATCCCTTTCCCATCCCGATATTTTGACAAAAAAGAGGGATTTGTCAATCCCGAGGCCATCTCGGCCAAATGAGCTTTTTTATGTAGGTTTCTCTTTTGGTCTCAAACCGGAAGAAGTAGATGCCGTTTGGGTGGGGAAAGTTTGAGGGATTTAACTCTAAGATTCCAGAAGTTTTACTCTTTGGCAGAAAGAAATCCCTTATTTGGCGACCTGAGGCATCACAAATCTCAATCCTGGTATCTTCTCTCTTTGGGAGAGAATACCTAATTTTTATAACCCCTTTGTTTGGATTTGGGTAGATTTGAAGGGGAGGGAATAAAGACCTTTGATTCTCTTCCATTCCGGTTGGTGTGATGCTAAATAACCCGTCTGATTCATCATATTGCCAGCCCGGACCATAGGCGATGATTTTTATCCGGCAGGAATCAGAAGAGATATTGGGCACACTCCATAAAGAGGAGGTGTCGGTTCCCGGGATGCCAGAAGCGATAATTTCATAACTTCGGCCGTTGTCTCGGGAAAAGAGGAGTGATAAAGAATCGCATCTTGGCGGGTAAAATGTCCGCCACTTGATAATCTCTTGGTCTCCCCCAATAAAGTTTTCGCCGCCGTTTGGTCTTAATAATCTAACTGCCTCCACCTCAAAGATCGAGGTCTTATTCCAGCCGCTGACGACAATCTCTTGATACCCATTTTTGTTCATATCGTAGATATTTACCAAACTATGGGGATAATCACCGCCGTGGTCGTTCTGCCATTGCCAGGCCTTCTGAAACTGGTTGTTTCCTGTTGCCTTATAGAGAAGGACCTTTGCCCCGATTGACCAGACCAGTTCTTCAATTCCATCGCCGTCAATATCGCCACATTTGCTCCTTTTATCTAACTAGTCAACATCCCTTACCCTTTCAATAAAAGTCCTCTCATAGGTATTATTTCCGGTCGCCTCCCACATATAGAGATAGAAATCCCAGATTTCACCGCCCACCCATTGGACAAACCCGACAAAGAACTCTGGCTTGCCGTCACTATCCAAATCATTCCCGGAAAAGACATCGGAACCATTGGGAAGACGGACGGTATCAACCCGGACCAATTCATATTGATTATCACCGGTATTTTCATAAACCGAAACTCTACCCAGACTTGCTAAATTAGCAGTTGCAAGTTCTTTTCTACCATCCAAGTCAAAATCGCCAAAGGCAAAAGCCCAAGCGCCTACTCGAAATCTACTCCAAACCAATTCATTTTGATTATTTCCTCTACTTTCAAAAATATGCGTTATGCCTATACCTTCGGCAAGAAAAAGTAATTCATTCCGATTATCTTGGTCAAGGTCGGATGGAAAATAAAAAGGAGCAGACTGGATTTCATTATACGAATACCGATACCACCAGGATAAACTCTCCGGATAAGAAGTATAACGCGGGCTTTCTTGAGTAGTAACAACATTATACCAACTCGACTCTGGATTTTGAGTCTGTTCCACATTCCGTCCTAATAAATCGGTCAAACTGTCCCGGTCAATATCGCCAACATCGTTGGGAGAAAAATTACCGGTCTTTATCCCCGGGGGATAAGGATACATACCCGTGTCCGCAAAAACGAGCTCGTAGCAGTTTATCGGCCGATATTCATAAACCATCCAAACTTGGATGTATGGAGTGGATGTCATCGTCGCAAAAATTAACTCATTTAGGCTATCATTATCGGTTTCGGAACAAACTACATAAGTGTCAGGAAGGTCGGCACCTGAAGGAAGGAATGCTATTCGCTTCATCCTTAAAATCTCTCCCGATAAGATTAAAGGGAAGAAGAGGGAAAAGAGGAGGGGCCTTCCAACCGCTACGGAAAGAGCGGGGATTGGAAGACCCCTCCCGCAATATTTCATCACGCCCTCCTTTCTATTTCATAAGGACCACCTTCTTTGTCTCGGCGAGGTCTTCGGTCTTTAGGCGGATGAAATAAATCCCAAAGGGAATCCTTTTGCCGTTCCCCCCTTGCCGTCAAAATTGACTACATATCCTCCCGGTTCCTTCTTCTCGTTCACCAAAACCCTCACCTCTCTACCGACGATGTCATAGACCTTAAGTGAGACCCTGCCCGCTTTGGATAATTGATACCGGATTCGCAGGCTTTTTAGGAAAGGATTGGGGAAAGGAGGAAGGAGGAGAGTCCTCAGGGGGATTTCTTCTATCCACCAATCCTGGGGTCCGCCCATCTCTTTCTCCACAATCTCAAACTCGTATAGCCGTAAGTCAGCAAGAGCAGAAAATTCGCCGAAAAGTTTTTTATCTCCACCCAAGTGACGGTGCTGTCATAAGTGCCGGATGGAATTACGACCCTTAAAGTTTCTGGCTCTTCTGGATAAAATTCAACATTCTTCCCTTTTCCGCCTTCAAATTCAACCCGCTCCCGATGGATCCCGGTTGTCTCCTGATATACGACCGCCTCCAGAAGGTAGTATTTCTTCGGGTGGAGATAAGGGAGTTTATATTTGAGGTTGGGGTTGGAGTAATCAATTGTGATTTCGCCGTAGTTGATAAAGCCATCCCGGTTGAGGCAATAAGGGGAAGGGATGCTCTCTCCACAGAGAATAGCCAGAGAAGGGTCGGAGATGTCTCTCGGTTGGAAGTAATAGGGCTTGAAGATTACCTTATAGAAAGTTTCTGGTATTATCTCCTCGGTCCAGATGTTGAATAGTTCCCATTCAAAAGGGATATAAGGAGGGGCGGGAAGGAGGTTAGCGTGGGGGTAGAAGGAGTGATTTTCGGTCCGGCTGATATTTATCGTCTCCTGCGGGATTGGTAGATTGGCATATATCTCAAAGTTGCTGTCAGGCAATAATTCCTGCCAGACGACGGCTTTACCGGTTGACATCGTTGGATAGTTTGATTCCCGGAGCGGACTCTTACTCTTGTTTATAGGGTTGGTCCATCGTGTTATCGGCCAATCCATTCGCCGTCTTCTCTGCCAGATTTCTCCATAATTCGGATTGGGAATGCTGTCTTCATTCGGACCTCGCCAGACAAGATAGACCCATTCGCCATCTGTTTCAACAAAGGGGTTGGAAGCCGGCTCGGTTAAAGGGTCTTGCGTGGAAATCGGAACCTTTTCTGACCAGACAGGTGGAATTCCTTGCCTTATAGTCCAAGGAGAAACCGGCTCAAGGGTCGTCTTATACCAGACCCTTCCCTCTTTACACCAGGCGATATGTAAATAATCACCGGGGGTAATGGCAATTGAAGGTGTATAAACCGCACTGCCGTTTGGTATATCTCCGGTGTCTAATACTGCGGTATAATAGGGTCCAAGGCTGTCAAAGGCGGTAAAGTAGATGTAGTTTCTTCCTTCCGGGAAGGATTTGACCTCATAGACCAGATAACCAATCTCTTTCTCCTCGGGTATCGTTGAGACAACTTGGGAAAGGACTAATGAAGGGGGACCAATCTCATCCCCAGTGGAAATTAAAAACTTCTCCCAATTTCCGGGGATGGTTTTGTCAGTCTTTACCGCACCGAAGAGCGATGGACCAGTAGTATAAGTAAGCCAAGGGAACCCTTCAAAGGTTAACGCAATGGATGGGAATTTCCCTCTGTCAACATATAAAGGTGGGTATATTAAATTTTCCTCGGCGGTTTGGCAGAAGATACTCCTATTTCCGCAATACGACCAATTCAACTCGCGAGTATTAGGCAATCTTACGAGATGGCGAGCCTGATTGGGATAGGTGGCGTTAGCCAAAATTGCGTCAACAAAGCAGGAGTCTTCATATGGGATATGATTCTGGGCGGTCACTGTGATATAGAGCCAGCCCGAGTATTTTGGTTCAATCGGGAAAAAGACGAAACCCGCCTCGTTCGTATAGCGGTATTTATAGAGCGAGGTGTCGTTGGCCATCATCACACACACCAAAGCGTTCTTCACTGGTTTGCCATCCTCTTCTTCTACCTTCACCCCAAAAGTCTGAAAGCCAGTGGGAATGATTGAGTCGTGTTGAACAACCATTAATTTCGGTACCGCTGTCCAGAGATTTAGTTCCGGGTCACCAAGAAGATTCCATTCTGGGTAGAGTCTATGGGCGAAATCACGATCCGGGCCATACTCCCAAAGACTATCTAAGGCTTCATTGAGAGCCTTCCTTATATTCAAAGCTCCATGTTCAAATATTGCCCGGAAAAAGTTTCTCGCCACATAAGTCCGATAAGGTGCGTAATAGCCAGTTAAGACTGTCCCGATATAAGCGACCGCTCCTTTTAGGCTATCAACAGTGCCAACTTTTAGCCATCGTTCGCCGAGTGAATGTCTTTCAAAAAATACGGTTTGACAAGACCAAGAGAGTATTACCGGTAGCTTAGAGCCGTTCTGAAGATATAGACTTTCGGGAGCTAGGTTGAACGGCGGCTGCCAACTGCTCCCGTACCATGTCCCGTATAAAGCACATAGTTTCGCCCATCATTTAGAGAGTCTATCAAATCTTCTAAGCTATGCTGGGGGCTTCTTAGAGTGTCCACACCGATATACTCGCCGGCAAGCATCTTCTCCCGGACAAAATATACTCCGCTGTTATGCAAAGGTCCTGGGTCGGCACGGATTGTATTGCCTTTTCGGAACCAAAGGGTTTCTGCCCGATAGGGCCACCGCTCAAACGAAAATATCTTTTTGACCATCACTTCGCACTGTTGAACGGTGCTGCAGGGTAGGCGACCTAAAAATATGTCTGCCAGGGTCTCCCAATCTGCCTGAGTTATGCCGTTGGTATCGGCATAAGGATTATCGGTCCGAAGAAGGTAAATCCAATCTAATTCCCAAAATGGAATCCGGGACTGGTCGCCAACTAAGGGCACATATTCTGGCCGGGGGTTCCAATTTAAACAGGCATTACGAATATAACTTCGGAGGCTTTCGGGTATTGGCGACGAAATTTCGGAAATCTTGGTTATTTTTGTCTTTAATCCCTTTTTGTGTTTCCATTGGGCTAAAGGCTGGATAGCATCATAGAAGTCATCGTGGGTGATGACCAGATACCGGGCGCCTTCCGCAAAAACTCCTGATTGGCCAAGAAGTAAACTGATAATTAAAATGAGCCTCTTCACAACTCCTCCTTTTTAAATTTTACACCGAAACTGGTATTTCTCAACTCCTCGGTTTCGTCAAAAATATCAAATTGGGGGATAATAAAGCCAGCCCTTGATGCGGAGGAGGGGTTTGAGATGTTAAACTGGGTTTTGGTTTCTGAGGAGGAGAAGGCTTTAATTGGGTATAATCAATCCGGAAGAAGAGAGGTATTTAAGCAAATGGTCAATATAGTTGCTTTTTGTTCTGACGCCGGTTTGGCGGGTTTCACCGCTGCTAGCTTAATCTATGAATTGGGGCTGTTTATCGCTGGGGTTGGATTTTTTGACTGGTGATTGACAAGAAAGGCTTTATAATACTCCTCGCTAACAATCTTTATAATCTCATTTAGGATGTCTCTATCTAAATTCTCCCTCTCAATCATTTTTTCCCGCCAATCGTCAATCTCCGGAAAGCCAAACTCCCTAAAAGAGACCTCTCTCTCCTTAAATAAGGCTTGGAAGGGGAATTTCTCTTTCTCTCTCTTAAATGCCTTCTTCAGTATCTTATAGGCCCAGTTTGCCACCTGGAGATAGACCTTTAAGTGGGAGGTTGTCATCCCCTTTTCAGAAAAGATTAACTTCTTAACCCTCGCCCAAAATCGCTCTTGGCATTCGCTGTATTTGGCAAAGCCCTCAACCATTTTCCTCTTCTTCTCATCTTCAAGCATCCTTTTCTCCGCCCGTCTCAACTCCCGTTTAAATACCTGGCCGATTATCTTCTTTATCTTTCCCATTAGGGATTGGTCAAGACCCAAGTCTTTATACTTGCTTGTGATTGGCAATAGGTCCTCACCTCTTTTCAGACCGAGAAAATACTCACGAGCGAAAGAGAGATAATCCTTTCTCCCTTCTGGTTTTATCCGCCAAAGGAGAGATTCAATCTTTTTCTTTCCCGACTCCGGGAAGGAGATTATCCCCCTCTTTTCGTATTTTATCCCCAGGGCATATCTAATCACCTTCTTCTGCACCTTTTTTGGATAATCTTTTTGCTCAATCTCGCTTGGCAAAATCTCTTTGAATTCTAATTCTTCTAATTTTGTGAAGAACTTACCAAATGGTGTGCCGGTTGCCCGGAGATAAAAAAGGATTAGGCAAAGCGGTGGTCTTTTAATCTTCCCTTTCTCCAACTTAGAAATCGTTCCCTTTTTCGTCTGACAGGCTTTCGCCAATTCCCTCTGGCTCAAACCGACATTCTTTCGGCACTCTCTCAGCAACTCTCCCAAAACTTCCGGAAGCATACTCAAGTTTAAGGGATAAACCCCAGTTGTCAATGGGGGCGGGTTTCCTGTGGAGAAACCTTTGCGAAGATGGCTTTTTCATTTAAGTCTATGATTTTATTTGACTTATTTAACTTTCGCTCATTTTTCGGGTATAGTCCCCCCAGCCCCTTTGATAGTCTCTTTTTTCACCTCTTAAACAATCTCCTTCCTTTTCTCTTTTCTTATCTCTTCTTCCATCTCATTTTTTTTCTCGTTCCTTTCCCGATTCAATTTCTATTCTCCTCTCTTTTTTTTAAGGGCTAAATCGGTCTCCTTCCCTTTCCGAGAAGAAAGCCCTTTTTTAATCTAAAATTCCGTCTCTTGCCCGAAGACTTTATAGATTTGGGAAGAGGCGTCTCTTCTCTTCCGCCGGGATTGGGTCGTAGCGGAGGAATTGGGTGGAATAAGTCCCCCGACCCGAGGTTAAGGAACGAAGGGTCGTAGCGTAGCCGAAGGTCTCCGAAAGGGGGATTTCACCCAAGAGCATCTTATGACCCTTCAACTGGTCAATATTGATTATCTTTCCCCGCCGAGAAGAGAGGTCCTGAATGACCAGACCGACGAACTCATCCGGGGAGATGATCTCAATTGACATTACTGGTTCTAAGAGGGTCGGCTCCCCTTTTTTAAAGGCGTCCTGGAAGGCGAGGGCGGCCGCGACCGAAAACGCCAGTTCGGTTGAACTCTTCGGGTCAAAGACTCCTCCGTTTACGAGGACGAAGATGTTGGAGATGGGATAACCGGCAAAGACGCCAGCGGCGCAAGAGTCTAAAATTCCCTTTTCAATCGCTTGATAGAAGACTTGGGGCACGACATCGGTCTCAAAGGCGATATTCACCCCAAGGTGACCGGGCTCAATCTTTAAACTCACTTCCGCATAGTTCACCTTCTCTTCAATCGTCCGGAGGAATTTGCCGTGTCCCAAACTCTCTTTCGTTATCGTCTCCCGATAAGAGACTTGGGGCCTCCCTTTCCGGAGGTTGACCCCGTAGTCCCTTCTCAGTCGCTCGGTGATGATGTCAAGATGCAACTCACCCATGCCGGAGATGATTATCTGTCCCGTCTCTTCATCTTCTTTTGTCTTAAAGGTTGGGTCTTCTAAGGAGAGAAATTTTAAAGAGGTTTTCAATTTCTCTTCCTCCGCCCGGCTCCTCGGCTCAATTGCCAAGAAGACGACTGGCTCCGGGAATTCCATTGCCTCAAAGGCGATTGGGTTTTCCGGGTCAGAGACCGTCCAGCCGGTCTTCACCTCCTTTAACCCAACGATAACCCCAATCTCACCGCAAGCGAGGCTATCAACTTCTTCTGGCCGGTTGGCGTGCATCAAGAGGAGGCGGGTCGCCCGCTCCAGCCTCATCGCCGGGACTAAGAGAAAAGAGCTCCCCTTCCCTAAAATACCGGAATAGATTCGGACGTAGGAGATAATCCCCCGGTGGGGGTCGTGCATAATTTTAAAGATGAGACCGGAGAGTGGGGCATTCGGATTCGCTTCTCTCTTCTCTTCCCGTTTCGTCTTGGGATTAATACCTTTTGCCGGCGGTGAGTCTAAGGGCGAAGGTAGGTAAGAAATGATGGCGTCCAAGAGGGGTTGAATCCCTTTGTATTTTAAGGCGCTACCGCATAAAACCGGAAAGATTTTATTCTCTCTTGTCCCTTTCCGCAACCCCTCCTTTATCTCCTCCTTTTCAATCTCTTCTCCGGCCAAAAACTTTTCTAATAATTTCTCATCGTTTTCGCATAGGGCTTGGATTAAATCATCCCGAAATCTCTTCACCTCCTTCTTTAGCTCCCCGGGGATTTCCATTATCTCGTATTCCTTTCCTAAGGTCTCTTCTTTCCAGATATAGCCCTTCTCTTCAATCAGGTCGCAGACCCCAACAAACTTATCTTCGCTGCCGATTGGGATTTGGATTGGGACCGGTTTTTGGGAAAACCTCTCTTCCATCATCTTTAAGACCCGATAGAAGTCTGAGCCCGGCCGGTCAAGTTTATTGATGAAGGCGATTCTTGGGACTTTATATTTATCCGCCTGTCGCCAGACGGTCTCGGACTGGACCTCAACCCCCCCAACACCGCAGAAGACGATAATGACGCCGTCTAAGACCTTCATACACCGCTCAACCTCAATCGTGAAGTCAACATGACCTGGGGTGTCAATGATATTTATCCGGTGGTCTTTCCAGAAGGTGGTGGTGGTGGCGGAGGTGATGGTGATTCCCCTTTCCTTCTCTTGGTCCATCCAGTCCATCGTTGCGGTCCCCTCATCCACTTCGCCCATTCGGTAGATTTTGCCGGTATAATAGAGGACGCGCTCGGTCGTAGTCGTTTTGCCGGCGTCAATGTGCGCGGCAAACCCGATATTTCTTATTTTTGCCAAATCCATAAAGGGGAGTATATTAAAAATTAAAAAAA
>FWPV01001885.1_pt1 | contig 54123 bp, 44 predicted proteins | sample 2228371 | NCBI WGS metagenome assembly FWPV01 (sample SAMEA103939776, study PRJEB20133) | metagenome
CGCGGTTTCCAAACGGATTCGATCCGCCTCACGCGCCATCTCGGCGGCGGCGGCCTGGCGCATCGCCTCGGTTTCAGCGGCGAGATTCTGCATCCGCTTTTCGATCTCCGCCGCCTTGGCTTCCGCCTGCTGTTTCATCTCGGCTGCCTCGCGCATGCTCCTGCGGATGGCTTCGCCGCGATTCTGGAAAAACGCCGGAGCTGTCTTCGCGATCAGGTATCCCAAACCGGCGGCGAGAAGAGCAAAGTTGCCGATCTTCCAAAGCAACTCGCTCGCGCCGCCCCCGTGACCACCTTGCTCGGAAGCCCAAAGGGCGCAAGCCGCGCCGAGAAGAAGGACCGCAACTCTCACGCCGCCCTCCCCGCCAGAATCCGGCTGGCGATTTGCGCGGCTAAGGCTTCGCTTTCGGCGCGCAGCCCGGCGCGGGCGGCTTCGGCTTCCCGTGCGATTTCAGCCCGCGCCGCCTCCACCGCCGCGCGGGACTGAACTCGGGCTGCTTCAATGGCTTGTGTCTGCTCCTGTTGAAGCCTTTGCCGCAGGTCTTCGTTCTGTCTAGCGATTTCGGCGCGGGCGGCGCGGAGCGCTTCCTCGTATTGAGCCGCCAAAGCGCCGGCTTTCGCCAAACTCGCTTCCGCCGCCTCCCGGGCGCCTTCGGTGGCTGCCCGGCGTTCGGCTAAGACCCTTTCCAGCGGCTGGAAGAACATCTTCTTTAAGTAAAAGTGCAGGAACAGCACTAGAAAAAATGTCGGCAGGGCTCGCAGCAAGATCCCGCCGAGGGCGTTTAATGTGGCTTCCATTGCTGTTGGCTAGGGAACAACTCGACAAAGACACCGCGTACTTCGCGAGGGGCTCCAAAAACCCGACGCTATCACAACCGGCACAGACGGCGCAACTTTGCGCTTCCGCCGGCATCACTTTATAAAGGTCTTATATGTCGTCACTTACGGAGGCGAATCCTCTCCTGAAAATTCGCTATCGGATTCCGTTCGATGAGATCCGGGCGGAGCACGTCGAACCCGCCATTCAAAAGCTGCTCGCGGCGGCGCGAGAGCGCCTGGAAGCCATCGCCGCGCAAGCGGGCGCGCGTACTTGGGAAAACACGATGGCGGCGCTTGACTTGATGACCGAGCCGCTCGACTATGCGATGAACATCGTCCGGCATTTGGAATCGGTCGCTACATACCCCGCGCTGAGGGACGCCTACAATGCCGTGCAGCCGGCGGTGAGCCAGTTTTACGCGTCCATCCCTTTGCATGAGAGACTTTGGAACGCAATCAAGAACTACGCTGCGAGCGCGGAAGCCGCGGCGCTCAGCGGCGCGCGCAGGCGGTACCTGAAGAAGACGCTCGACGACTTCCGCCGCCACGGCGCCGAACTGCCGCCGGAGGGCAAGCGGCGGCTCCAAGAGCTGGAAGTGGAGCTCTCGAAGGCGACCACCCGGTTTTCGCAAAATCTTCTCGACTCGACGAACGCTTTTGAACTCATCCTCACGGACCCTGCGAAGCTGGCGGGGCTGCCGGAAACGGCGCGGGAAGCGGCGAGGGAGAACGCCAAATCGAAAGGCATCGAAGGATGGCGATTCACTCTGCAACAGCCGAGTTACATACCGCTCATGACCTACCTCGACGACGCCTCGATCCGGGAGCGTTGCTACCGCGCTTACGTGACCCGGGCTACGCAGCCGCCTTGGGACAACCGGGAGCTTGTGGCGCGCATACTCGAGCTTCGCCGCGAACAAGCAAAGCTGCTCGGCTACGCCACGTTCGCCGATCTGGTCCTTGAGGACCGGATGGCGAAGTCCGGAGAGCGGGCGTTGGGCTTTCTCGAAGATCTGAAGTCCAAGACGCTCGCGGCGTTCGAGCGGGAGAACCGCGAGCTGAACGAATTCCGGCGCAGCCTGGAAGGTCCCGATGCGCCGCCCCTTCAGCCTTGGGACATCGCTTACTACGCGGAGAAGCTGCGGCGAAAACTGTATGACTTTGACGAGGAAGAACTGCGCCCGTACTTTCCGGCGCCGCAGGTTCTCGATGGCATGATCTCGATTTATAGCCGCCTGTTCGGCGTGCGCATCGAAGAGCGCCCGGGCATGCCTTCGTGGGATCCGAAGACGACTTACTACGACATTTACGACCGCGATAGCGGCCAATTTCTGGGCGGCTTCTATGCAGACCTGTATCCGCGCGAGAACAAGCGCGACGGCGCATGGATGGACACGCTGATCATCGGGGGTGAACGGCGCGGGCGCATGGAGCCGCATCTCGGCTTGATCTGCGGGAATCTCACTCCCCCGGTGGGCGGCAAGCCGGCGTTGCTCACCCACAATGAAGTCGAGACCATCTTTCACGAATTCGGCCACCTCCTGCATCAGTGTCTGAGCCGGGTGGAAATCAGAGCGCTGGCGGGCGCCAACGTGGCGTGGGATTTCGTCGAGCTGCCTTCGCAAATCATGGAGAACTGGTGCTGGGAGCGCGAGGCGCTGGACTTCTTCTCACGGCATTTCGAAACCGGCGAACCGATCCCGGAGGAGCTTTATCAAAAGATGCGGCGCGCGCGCACGTTCCGCGCCGCCAACGCGCAAATGCGGCAGTTGAGTTTCGGTGTGACCGATCTTCTCCTGCACATGCGGTATTCTCCGGAGCATGACGGAGACGTCATTGAATATTCGCGCCGGATCTTAAGCGAGTATTCTCCGGCGCCCCTGCCTCCCGAGCACTCCATGCTCACCGGCTTCTCGCACCTGTTTTCGAACCCGGTGGGCTATGCGGCGGGCTACTACTCTTATAAGTGGGCCGAGGTTCTCGACGCCGACGCCTTCACCCGCTTCCGCGCGGAAGGAGTGTTCAGCGAAACGGTGGGGCGAGAGTTCCGCCACAAGATCCTGGAGCGCGGCGACAGCGAGGACCCTGCGGACTTGTTCCGCTCGTTCATGGGGCGCGATCCTGACCCCACGGCGCTGCTCGACCGTCTGGGGCTGCGCTAGCCGCCCTCCGTACCATCCCCAAAGACCGCCTTGCGCCGCCGGATGGAAGTGATCCCCGGCGGCTTGTCGTCTCGCCCGTGATCTCCCCGCCACTGGCGTGCCCACCCTTAGGAGCACCACAAAGGGCACAGACTTATGATATGACTTCATAGATTCGTGGTGACAGGATGAAACGGACCAAATCTCTCAATCGCCGCAAGTTCATTGCCGCAGCCGCCGCAGCCGCGGCGGGTCCGGCGGCAGGCTGCAAAGCTTCGCGCAGTCCTTGGCGATTTTTCACCGCTGACGAAGCGCGAACCATGAACGCCATCTGCGAACAGATCATTCCGGCGGACGAGCACCCCGGAGCCGCTTGGGCGGGCGTCATCCGGTACATCGACCGGCAACTGATGGGGCGATTCAAAGAACATCAAAAGACCTATCGCGAAGGCATCGCCGCAGTGAACCGCCTCGCGGGTGCACCCTTCGAGACGCTCGACGCCGCCAAGCAGCTCGAAGTCTTGAAGAAGGTGGAAAAGGACAAGCAGATCCGGCCATTTTTCGACTTGGCGATCGCGCACACGATGCAAGGGTTTTACGGGTCTCCCCGCCATGGCGGCAACCGGGATTGGATTAGCTGGCAGATGCTCGGCATTCCCATATCTCCGAGCCGCGGGCGCGAACATTATGACCGCACCAAGGGGGTGAAGTCATGAGTTTGAAGAAAGTCAACGCCGTGGTGGTAGGCGCGGGCGCCGGGGGAGGCGTCGTCGCGAAAGAACTCGCGGTCAATGGTCTGAGCGTGGTGCTGCTGGAACGCGGCAAGTGGTACACGCCGGCGGATTGCCGGAAGGACGATTTGCGGAATCAGCGCACGACGATCCTGGGGAACAACACGGGTCCTGAGGACGAAGGCAACCCGCGCGTGCTCGTGGATCAGCAGGGGCGGGAGAGGATCGTTTATCCCAGCCAGGGCGGTTACAACAACAACGCGGCTTGCGTGGGCGGCGGCACCGCCACCTACGGCGCTATGGCATGGCGGTTTCATCCTAAGGATTTCCGGATGCGTTCCGAATACGGCGCGCCTGAGGGCAGCACGCTCGAAGATTGGCCCATCACCTACGACGACCTCGAGCCTTACTACGAGAAAGCTGAGTGGGAGATCGGGGTTTCGGGAGACGACTCGGGTAACCCGTTCAAGGGTCCCCGTAAGAAGCCGCTACCGATGCCTCCGCTGCCGCCGTCGCGCGAGGAAACGATCCTGAGAGCCGCCGCCCTCCGCCTGGGGCTGCATCCCTTCAACATCCCCATGCTGCGCAACAGCGTGCCGTACGGCGGGCGTCCGGCGTGCATGCGCTGCCGCTGGTGCGTCGGTTTTCTGTGCGAGGTGGACGCCAAGAACGGAACGCAAAACACCGTCATTCCAACCGCGCTCGCCACGGGCAACTGCGAGCTGCGCACAAGTTGCATGGTGAAGGAAATCTTGCTTGACGACCGCGGTCATGCCAAGGGCGTAGCTTACTTTGACGCCAACGGGAGGCTTCAGGAACAGCCCGCCGATTTGGTGGTCGTCTCCGGAGCGGCGACCGAAACCGCCCGGCTCTTGCTCAACTCCAAGCACCGTCTCCACCCCAATGGATTGGGCAACCGCTACGACTGGGTCGGCAGGAACCTGCAAGGCCATACTTATACCGGTGCGATCGGGTTGTTCGAACAGGAGACCTACGACGACCTCGGTCCCGGCGCGGGCATCGCCATCTGCGACTATAACCACGGCAACAAGGGCTTGCGCGGCGGAGCGATGCTGGCCAATGAGTTCATCCGCCTGCCCATCCAATTCCTCAATTTCCTGCCGCCGGGCACGCCGCGTTGGGGCAAAGCCCACAAGGACGCCATGCGGAAGCTTTATACGCACACCATCGCCGTGCAGGGTCCGACGCAGGATATGCCCGTGTGGGATTCCCGGGTGCAGCTTGATCCCAAGGTCAAAGACAAGTGGGGCATCCCAGTGTTGCGCATGTCCGGCTACCGGCATCCGCACACACTTGAAATCGGCAACTTCATGTCGGAGAAGGCGGCGGCGTGGCTGAAAGAAGCCGGCGCGATTCAAGTGTGGCCGAAGCGCGCCGGGCAGGGCATCAGCGGCGGGCAGCATCAGGCGGGCACCTGCCGGATGGGCAATGACCCGAAGACGTCAGTGGTCAACAAGCACTGCCAGTTGCACGACGTGGACAACGTGTTTGTCGCCGATGGCAGCGTGCACGTCACCAACGGAGGCTTCAACCCGGTGCTGACTATCATGGCCATCGGCTACTGGGCCGCTGATTACATCGTCAAGACATGGAAGGGAACAAGATTCCGTTCATGAAGCGCTATTATTGGGCCGCGGCGGCAGCGGTTGTGCTGGTCGCCGTGCTGGCCGTGCCGGCCGCTAATTTTTACTACACGACGAGTTGGGGCGAGGGCTGCGCCCGCTGTCATGAGATCAAGGCGAATTACGATTCCTGGCGCAACGCCTCGCATCGCAAGGTCAACTGCACTTCCTGCCATGTGACGACGCTGCGCGCCAGCCTGCGCCGTTTGCGCGCACACTGGTCGGGACAGGTCCCCGACCGCATTCACTTGGCCGTGGAAGACGTCTTCGCCATGATCGAAAAGTGCCAGTCCTGCCATCAGCAGGAGTTCGCGCAATGGAAAAGCGGACCGCACAGCACCACTTACGCGCGCATCTTCACGGACCCGGAGCACAACCGCAAGCGGCAATTGATGGACGACTGCCTGCGCTGCCACGGCATGCACTTCGGAGGTTCGATTCGAGACGTCGTGCAGCCGCTGGACGGCACTGGACCATGGCGGTTGACCCGGGTGGACTTGGTGAACCGCTCCGCCATTCCGTGCCTGACATGCCACGCCGTTCACCGCGATGGCGAGACGATGTCCAAGGGCTCCGAGCGGGTGGGCGTGAAGCAGGAAATCGTCCGCCCGTCGCTGGCGTTTTACGACCGGCGCTCTCGCCAGCACATGAATGTGACGAGCCTGCCTCTGCCCGCCGTCCTCGAAGGAACGCGCAAGGTGAGGATGAGCCCGGACCGCCGGCAAGGTCTATGCTACCAATGCCACGCGCCGCTGGCGTCCGCTCAAGTGGGCTCGGGCGACGACCGCACCCCGATCGGAGTCCACGAAGGGCTCAGTTGTCTGGCTTGCCATCAGAAGCACGGACAGTGGACCCGTCCGTCCTGTGCCGAATGCCATCCCCGCCTTTCGAACTGCGGCATCGACGTGGAAAAAATGGACACGACGTTCCTGAACCCCAAGAGCAAGCACAACATCCACTGGGTCAAGTGCACGGACTGCCACCCCAAGGGTGTCCCGAAGAAGAAAGCCCTGACAGACTGAGCCGCGCCTCCGGTTAAGTGATCGGGCAATCTGCCTGGCTGAATTGCTGGCACTCTGCCGGCTGAGCCGACTCGATATCGGCGGAAGGCACCGGATCCCAATAAAACGGCGTGATGTGGTGGAAGCGAAAGCCGGTCACACGGACAATGACGTAAAAGCGGTCGGCTTTGGGTCCCGTGCCGCCGTAGAGCTGCTCTTTTTTCGTCTGAACCTGCACTTGAATCGTCCCATTGCCGGCGCCAACGTTGAAAATCGGCGTACAGCCGCCCGCCGGATCGTCGCATAAGACGAGGTTGCGGACTTGCTGCACGATTCCAGGATCCATATCCGCCGTCAGGTTTCGAGCCGCTCCCCACCGGGCGGCGTTGGTCACCCGGCGGTTCAATTCGTGGCGCTGGAAATACACCCATCCCCAATCGATGACCATGAACAGAACGATCAGGAACAGAATCAGCATGACGGCCAGTTCGACCAGCGACTGGCCGCGGGCGCCGCAGATTCGGGAACTCCTCCGTGTCAACCGGTCCTCCTTATTGTGGCGGAAACGCGGCATAGAGACCTATGAACGGATACCGGACCTGCGGCTTGTTGACGAGGTTGAGCGGCGAGTAAGGCAGATTCATGGAAAAGCTGTTGATTCTCACTAGCACGCTGGTCGGGCGGTAATATGCGCCGGGCTTGCTGACCACCACATCCACCTGCGCTTTGGTCAGTCCCTGGACCACGGGATTGGAAGCGCAGTCGCACCCCTGGCTGCCGCAACAGACGACATCTTGCACGGCGTTGATAAAGGTGGCTTCGGACCCTTCCACATAAGTGCTCAGCGCCGCGTACCGCGCTCCCTCTCGGACCGCCCATTGCAGCCGCGTGTAGGCGAGATAAGAATGCGAGAAATGCCACACGCCGAGGATGATCCACGCCATGACCGGCACAATGATGGCGAACTCCACCGCCACCCCGCCGCGCCGGTTCCGTTCAGCCATCGCCCTTACCTCACCAACCGGATGGTATAGATGCCATCCTTTTCCACCGGAGTCCGCCCATCAATTCGCCGCGGACCGATATACTCGGCGCACCACTTTTCATTACCGCTCTTGAAATAGAAATCGACGGGTCCAAGGAGGAAGGAACGGAACTGCAACACTTCTCCAGTGATTCTGTCGGCGATCGGAACGAACACCACACGGAGGAGATTCCCTTGGCTAGTGACGTTCGCCGTCTCGTAATCTGGGTTTGTCGCCAAAGGATCGGGCAAGAAGCTAGGTCCGGAGGAGTCGTAGCGCCACGCTAACGGGTACGTGTCCTTCTCGATTCGAGTCTTCATCGCATCGAGCACGGACTGCACGGCTGACGGTTTGAAGGTCAGCGCATCGCCCTCGCCCCACGTCCGGTTTCCCGTCTCGCCATTCAGCACTAGGCTCTTGTAATAGCTTGCGCTGCCGCCTTCGTCCGGATCGACATAAAAACCGCGATCCTTCGCAGCGTTCACCGCCGCCTGGAGGTCGGCGATCGACTTCATAGTTCCATTTGCGTAGTAAAGATCGCCGTCGCAGAATTCATTCTGTAAAGCCTTGAGGGTTGACGGTTTCGGATCCTTGATATACCTTGCCAGCGCATTGTCCGCTTGCGAGCTCCAGCGGAATGCATATGTCATCCCCTGCTCGAATCCGAAGTCCTGGTTGGGATCTGAACTCGGCGCGATCGGGGCGAAGGGGAATAGCCCTGCGCCCATGCGCGTGAGTTTGACCTGCCCGGCGACAGCCGCGGCGCTCACCGTTCCTGTGCTAGAGCCGGTAATGACCGGCAAGAGATACACCGCTGGCTGCACCGTCGCCTGGACTCTTACGAACCGGGCGTGCGCGGGATCGGGTCCTTCTGCGGAAGTTTTCCAACCGGAATCCGGCGAATTGGAGTATTGAACGACGATGGTGGCATTGGATAGGAACGACTCATTGTACAAGTCCCAACGCTTCCATTCCGCCATCGCCGCCGCGTCAGCCGCCGCAAAGCCGGTGCCCTCAAGGGCTTGCGCCGCCGCTAGAGCCGCGGCGTCGCAATAATCCTGGACCTCGCCTTTGATCAACATCAGCCGTCCGAGGTCAACCGCCATGCCGGCGAAACCGAGAATCACAACCAAAGAGATAGCGAAAGCTACCGCCACTGCTCCCGTCCGGCGCCGGTCAGACATAGCCATCCCTTCCTGGTCCCACCTTATGGAGCCGCGAGGCTCCAGGCAAGATTCTCTTTGGTTATGGGAAGTCACATGACCTCCGCCGCCGGGATCATTAGGACAATATCCACCGCCGCCGGTTTCCCGCCTGCTTGCGCCGCCCGGAACTCCCACCGCGGCAGCCATGGAAGAATGAGGTGGGCGGGACCGGACAACGCCTTGAGATCGCGGAACTTGCCTTCTGCCCCGAGCTTGCCTTGGATCACGATGCGGCGCGGGGGCGACGGCGCTCCGGTAGGGGGCAGGATAATGGTTTGGGCGTAAGGCGGAGTCAACGCCGGAACGGGCGCTGCGGAGACTACCGGGCCATGCCGCGCCGAAGCGCCATCGCCTTCCGCGGCTAAACAGAACTGCAAAATCCATTCCTTCGGTCCGCCGACGTTCAGGTACACCGTATGAACCGGGCCGCCTCGCAGAATGCGCAGTTCCGGTTCATCCGAAGAGCCGGGGCTTTGCACCACCACCACGTCGTAGTTGCCCCCTTTTGGATAAGCGAGATGGATCGATCCGTCACCCGCTTTGTGCACGGTAATCAAGCCCCCGTGAACCGGGATGGTGGAAAGCGCCGGTCCCAACGCCGTCAGAGGGCTGGCAGTTGTGGCTCCTCCCGTTCCAACCACGCCCGGCTCCCGGCCTGCGCCGGCGCCCGCTCCCGCACCCCCGCCGCTGCCCGCCTTCGCGCTGCCTGCTCCCCCCGCCGCTGAACCCGATGCCGGCCCTGCGCCCGCGCCTCCGGATCCGCGGGAGGCAAGCTCCGTCCGCCCCGTCGAGGAGGCGGCAGACGGCGAAGCGCCCTCCGGCAGAATGGTGGCGGCCGGAATCTTGACGACCTCACCGGGATTCGCCGTGCGGGGCGAGATCGAAATAATCGCGATGTTCTCTCCGGGAATGTTCAGGCTGGGAGCAGCAGGCAATTCCGGCATCGGGATGTCGCGCATGGGCGCTCTGAACGGCGAAGATCCCGAGGGGTTCAGGATCAGCCCCCGGTTCGACGTGCGGCTGATCTCAGGCAGGGGGATCGGGTCAACAACCGGCGCCGGCTTGGGGGCGCGCAACGAGGGGTCGGACTGCGGCAGCGGCGCGCGCGGACGCGGATTCCGCTCTCCGGCTTTCACCTCTTCCGGCGGCTTGGGGGGCGGGGCTTCCGTCCACGCCACGATCATCGGAAGCTTAGGCGCTTCCATCTTTAAGATCGGCGCCGGTTCCGGAAGGATCAGGAGCGATGCGGACTCTCCCTTCTTCGTGACCGCGGCTTGGGCGCCTCCGCCCCGAGGAGCGGGTTTTGCCGGCTGAACGCGGGGAGGGGGTGGCAGCCTCTTCTTTTGCGCCTGCATCGGGCGCACCCGGATCAAGGAGTCCGGGAGCCGGAGGACTAAAGGGGTCCGCTCCGGAGGCAAGACGGCTACCCGCACTACTTCTCTCCGCGTGGATGGGAGCAGTTGGATCAGAACGGGCAACACGGCCAATAGCGCACAGTGGAAAGCCACGGATCCGGCAAGGGAAGCGAGCATCGGCTTGCGCCGCGGCGCCAACTGAAAGAACTGCGGCGCCGGAAACACCCCGGGCGCATCTTCGCCCATTAGAGGCTCTTGCCGTCCCAACTGAACGATGGTGAGCCTAATGCGCATGGGAGAGAATCCCGTTATGCGATTAGTGTCCGTGGAACGGAGTAGCTGTAGGCGCTCTGCCGCCGCACGGCTAAGGATCCGAGCGCTCCCGAAAGATTCAACTCTGGCGCGGGGGGAACCGCCCGTTCCGTACCGTGCTCTCCCGCAGGACGTTCCCCGCTCATGTTCTTGATCCCGAATAGAGCGAGTTCGAACCGGTCCTTCGCGCCTACCTTTTGGTATAGCTTGGAGAGATAAACTTTGACTGTTCCTTCGGTCAGGTCAAGAGCGGTGGCGATCTCCTTGTTCTTCAAACCCTGAGCGAGCAAAGACACCAACTGACCCTCACGCGGCGTCAGGCGTATCTTCTTCAAATGGCTCACTTCGCCCATAAGTTCAGCGTCGAACAGCACATATCCTTCCACGATTTGATCGAGGGCGTCCAAATACTCCTGACAATCCATCGTGGATGACAGTATGGCCGCTACGCCGGTTTCGCGAATTTGGAAAGCCACTTCCGGCGAAATACCGCCGGCAATAACCACCACCTTGGAGTTGGGGAAGGCGGCGCAGACGTCCCGAACCGTCTGAACCTGATAATTGCGATCAAAATCCAGAAGGACTACCTCTGGCTGACTCGCCGTGCCCACTAGCGCGGAAAACTCCGAAACTGCGCCAACCACTCTAAAGCGGGGAGACTTGGTCAAAAAGAGACCCACTCCCGCCAACCACGCCGGCTGGCGGGAGATCAGTACGACATCAACACTCATTGACTCCTCCGAACCCCGGAGCCGGGCGCCGCCCGCCCCTTGCGCTCCGGAGCATCCACTCCGACCCAATGCGATGAGTCCCCCGGGGATGTTAGTACTAACCACCCCGGATACCGATATACAACCAACCTGAGTGTAACGGAGAATCGTGAGCGCTGCAAGGTCTATTTTGTTGAAGAAAAGTACCGGAACTATACGGACCAGGGCATCTAGTGCCTGCGCGCCGCCGGCTATTAACCCTGGTAATCATAACCAAATTCAGGATTGTCTAAGCGGGACGCCGGCGCAATGCTAAGGGTGCAAGCCATGCCACACTCGGTGAAACGCCTTAATCTCCGGCCGGCGACTCTGCCGTGCAGCGTGGTGCTCACTGGCGGCAACGCCGGCTCGATTCGAGCGGTTGCGCACTCGCTCGACCGCCACGGCGCCGTGGTTTCGTTGGATTCCATGCCGGACGGCGGCGAGATCGACACGTCCCGGGGAAGCAGGGTGGAGCTTGAGGTGCGCAGAGCTTCGAGCAGGGACCAAGCAGCGCGCTCCATCCATTGTCTGGGTCATATCGTTCGAAGCTCGAGGACTCCGGGGGGAATGGTTTGGCTGGTTTTGCAGTTTGACCAACTGCAATTTCGCGATCCGGATGGGAATCGCGAAGACGCAAGTGTTGTGCCGGAGGCGGAAATGAACGCTGGCCGGTCGAGTGTTAACCCAGTGAATAGCGGGCGGAGGAAACCGGCCCGGCAATTCTGATCCATGAAAGGAGAAAGTCAATGAAGGAGATGTTTCGCAATTTGATCCACGAGGAGCAAGGCCAGGATCTGGTCGAATACGCCCTGCTGCTTGGCGGAGCAGTGCTGGCGGCAGTAGGGGGAGTCATTGCTCTTGGCGGCGCGATCGAGACGTTCTTCCAGGAGACGGCCACTACAGTCCAGGGCCTTCCCAAGAGTTGATTGCCAGCTCAAAGCGCGGGCAGGGGATTCCCCGCCCGCGCGAAGGCGCCGGCGAGGGAGGAAGACGATGGCGGAGCGACGACGCAGGGTGGGAGCGCGGCTTTGGAGGGACTGCTCCGGGCAAGACCTTGTCGAATACGCCCTCCTGCTCGGCGGCATCGCGCTCGCGATGGTGGCGGCGGTGGCGGAGTTGGAAGGCGCGATCCGGGCGTTGTGGACAGTAATGGATAGCCGGCTACAGACGCCGGGCGCGTAATAGGAGGCAAATAAGGAGCTTCCGCAGATGAACAAACGAATCGTGGGGGTGGTGATATTCGCGCTGGTGGTCGCGTTTGCGGCGAGCGCCATCTTGTATCAGCTCTTGTCGCGGAGGATGACGAGACCGGGCGACGCGGACAAAACCCCGGTCGTAGTGGCGACCCGCGACTTGCCGGTCGGTTACGTGGTCAAAGACATGGACTTGAAGGAAAGTTTGTGGTCCGGACCGGCGCCGGCGGGCGTGATCCGGAAAAAAGAGGAAGCCGTAGGACGCGGGGTTCTTTCCACCATATATCAAGGCGAGGCGGTGACGGACGGGCGTTTGGCCGCCCGGGGCGCGGGGGGCGGCTTGGCGGCTACGATTCCTCCCGGCAAGCGGGCGGTGGCGGTCAAGGTCAACGAGGTGGTTGGCTTAGCCGGCTATGTGCTGCCGGGAATGAAAGTGGATGTCATCGCTTGCGGTGAGCCGCCGGGCAAGTCGAAAAGCGACCTTGGCACGCAGTCCCGGACCATTTTGCAGAATATCGAGGTCTTATCCGCGGGGCAGAACATACAGCGCGATAACGAAGGCAAGCCGGTGGTGAGTCAGGTCGTCAACCTGCTTGTCTCGCCGGAAGAGGCCGAGGTATTGAGCCTTGCCGCGAACCAAACCAAGATTCAACTTGTATTGCGCAACCCGCTTGACACGGAAACGCCCAAGACACCCGGGACAGCCGAGAAATATCTCTTTACCGGACAGCCGCAGGCGCCGCCGGCTCTGGCTAGACGGACCGATGTGCGACGGCAGCCGCCGCCGGCTGAACCGGAAGTGAAGCCGAAACCGAAAACGCAAATGGTGGTTGTGCCGGTAGTGATGGAGATTGTTTCGGGGTCGAAGAAGCAGGAAGTCAAGGTCGGAGAGACAGTGGAGGAGCGCGAGGTGAAGGAGGGCAAGAAATGAACCCGGCGGAGGAAAAGAGATTTCGCCCCCTCGTCTGGGCGCTAGCCGCCGCAGCGGCGGCATTGACCGCGGGCGCCGTTTTTGGGCAGGCGGTCTCCTCCCCGCCGCGGGAACTGCGAGTGCAGGTGGGCAAGTCGATCGTGATTGACAGCCCGGTGGACATCACACGGGCGTCCGTGGCAAGTCCGGAGATTGTCGAGGTGGTGGGCATTTCGCCGCGTGAAGTTCTGCTCAACGGCAAGTCCGTCGGGCAGACATCGGTAATTGTCTGGCAGCAAGGCGGCAGCCGGATGTTTTTCGACGTGGTGGTCCGGGGACTCCCCGACACGCGGCTCGAAGCCGTGCGCGCCGAGATCGAACGCGAACTGGCCGGCCAGAATATCGAAATCGCAGTGGACAAGGATTTGGTGTTTCTTCGCGGCACCGCGAAGGACCTGGCGAGCGCGGACCGTGCTCTGGCTCTTGCCGCCGCGCTGGGGAAGCCTGTCAACTTGTTGAAGGTGGCTGTGCCGGAGGGAAAGGCGCAGATCCTGCTGAAAGTTCGCTTCGCCGACGTCGATCGCGCCGCCATTCAGGAGTTGGGCGCCAACTGGTTTTCCACCGGCGCCGTTGGTACTGTCGGCGGAGTCGCCACGGGGCAGTTCAGCCCGCCGCGGATTGGCACTTCGGTAGGCGGCGCGACCACCGGGGTTGTGGAGGGAGGCAAAGGGGTAGCGACGCTATCCGATGCCCTCAATGTTTTCCTGTTCCGCCCGGATCTGGATCTCGGACTTACCCTCAAGGCTTTGCAAAGCAAGCGCTTGGTCCAAGTGCTGGCAGAGCCGAATTTGCTCGCTAGCCAGGACCGCGAAGCGAGCTTTCTCGCCGGGGGCGAATTCCCCTACCCGGTGCCTCAAGTGGGGGCGATCGGTTTGGGCACCATCGCCATTCAGTTTCGGGAATACGGCATACGGCTGAATTTTACGCCGTCGCTCACGCCGCGCGGCTCCATCCGGCTGAAGGTGGCGCCGGAGGTGAGTTCGCTCGATTTCGTGAACGCGCTGATGGTAGCTGGTTACACCGTCCCGGGGATCAACAGCCGCAAGGTGGCGACCGAGATTGAGCTGGAAAACGGCCAGAGTTTTGCCATCGCCGGCTTGCTGGATAACCGCACCACGGAACAGCTCAGCAAGGTGCCGGGGCTGGGTGACATTCCGTTCTTCGGCAAGCTGTTTCAGTCGAGAGCGTTGAACAAGAGCAATTCGGAGCTTTTGGTGATGGTGACGCCGGAAATCGTGAAGCCTTTGAGCGCCGGGCAGCCGCTGCCGAATCTGGAATTCCCAGCCGAGTTTTTGAAGCCCAGAGCGGAACGCAATCCTGTTTCCATGGGAGCTACCCCTGCGGCGGGTCCTCCGGGAGTCCAAACGATGCCGGTGGAGGTGTTGAAAGAGGAGCTGAAGAAGCTCGAAGCCGGGCAGCAGGAGCAGCGCCGGACCGGGGTCCAAACCGGCATGGCGGGCGGGCTGACCGGCGTGGGGCAGAAGGAGTAGGAGACGTGGCCAGGCGGTACGACCGCTTCGGAGGAGCGCGGCATGTATCCGTTTGATGTAGCGGTGGTGATTTCCCAACCGGAGCTGTGGGAAGAGGTCCAAAAGGTCCTCCAGAACCTGCCCGTGCGGATGGTGTTCGAACAAGTTTCGGTTGACGATCCGGTCACCTTCCTGGAAAGAGTGGAACGGATGCGTCCCGACATCCTGCTGCTCGACCCGAGCAACTTAGGCGTGAGCTTAGGCGAGCTGATCCGGCAGGTCAAAGCCACTTCGAGCGCTCCTAAGGTTGTCATCGTGAGCCGGCACGCGGACCCCGAGTCGATCTTATCCGCCGTGCGTTCGGGGGCGAACGAGTTCGTGTACCCGCCCTTGGAGAGGCCGCTCACCGAGGCCTTGGAGCGGTTGTCGTCGGAAATCGAAGCCTCGAGATCCAAGGAAAGCCGGACTACCGGACGGAGCTTGGGGGTCTTGTCGGTCAAAGGCGGCTGCGGCGCCAGCACGGTGGCGTGCCTGGCGGCAGCCGAGCTCGGAGAGCGCGCAGGGCAAAAGATTCTGCTCGCGGACTTCGACTTCGTCTGCGGCGCCGTGCGCTTCATGATGAACATTCAGGGGCGCTATTCGATTCTCGACGCCATCCACAACGTGCAGCGTCTGGACGCCAGTTATTGGAAGGCGTTGGTGTCGAACGGGCTGCCGAATTTGGAAGTGATCTGCGCGCAGCTCGAACAGCCGCTGCGGGAACCGCCAAAGATCCACGACATGAGGCTGGTGGTGCGCTTCATTCGCTCTCTCTATGCGTGGTCCGTGCTCGATTTGGGGCACGGGTTGGGCGTGCCTTCTGTCCACCTGCTGGACGAGATCGACAAGCTCGCCGTGGTGACCACGATGGAGCTGCAAGCGCTTCAAAGGGCGCGCATGACTCTGCGGCACTTGCGGGAACTGGGAATGGGAGAAGACCGCTTGCACCTGATATTGAACCGCGTTCCGCGGCGCTCCGACATCACGGTGGACGACGTAGAGGAAGCGCTCGGGCACCGGGTCTTCGCGACCATCCCCAACGATTTTCGGGCTCTGGAGGACGCCGCCGCAGACGGGCGCATTTTGGACCGGGACCACCCGGTGCGGGCGGCGATAGGGCGGATGGTGAGCCGCATCGCCAATCTGGAGGAGCCTGAGCCGCGCTCCAAAAAACGGTTTTCGCTATTCGGATGACATCGATGAGGAGGAACTGTTAGATGGCGGATGGAATGACCTATTCGCGGATGCCGGCGCCGGTCCACGACGCCGGGTGGGTGCTGCGCCTATTCAGCCGCCAGCGCTTTTCTCCCGAATATCAGGAACTCAAGTTCACTCTTCACAAGAAGCTGTTGCACCGGGTGAACCTGGAGGCGCTTTCGTCGCTGCCTGAGCCGCAGGTGCGGATGGAAGTGCGCCACGCCGTGGCGAGGCTGGTGGAAGAGGAAGACTCGCCGCTGAGCATGGCGGAAAAAGACCGGATCATTGAAGAGGTGCTGGATGAGGTGTTCGGACTTGGACCGCTCGAGCCGCTGCTCGAAGACCCGGCCATTTCCGACATTCTCGTGACCACTCCCCGGCTGGTCTATGTGGAAAAAGGCGGCCGCTTGTACCGGACGCCGGTCGAATTCAAAGACGACGCGCACTTGATGCGGATCATCGAGAAGATCGTGTCCCGCGTGGGGCGCCGCATCGACGAGTCCTCCCCCATGGTGGACGCGCGGCTGCCGGACGGCAGCCGGGTGAACGCGGTGATCCCGCCGGTGGCGCTGGATGGACCTTTCCTGTCCATCCGCCGGTTTGGGCGGACGCCGCTAAGCGCCCGCGACTTGGTGGAAAATCTGACGCTCACCGAAGACATGCTCAAGCTTTTGAACGCTGCGGTGGGCGCGCGGCTGAACATCCTGGTGTCGGGCGGAACCGGCGCAGGCAAAACCACATTGCTGAACGCTTTGTCCGCGTTCATTTCGGAAAGCGAAAGGATCGTGACGATCGAAGACGCGGCCGAGCTGCAACTCCGGCAGACCCACGTCGCCCGCATGGAGGCGCGCCCGCCGAACGTGGAGGGCAAGGGGGCGATTCGCATCCGGCAACTGGTGATCAACGCCCTGCGCATGCGGCCGGACCGCATCATCGTGGGCGAGGTTCGCGGAGAAGAAGCCCTGGACATGATGCAGGCCATGAACACGGGGCATGACGGGTCCCTGACGACCATTCACGCCAACAGCCCGCGCGACGCGATTTCCCGGCTAGAAGTGATGATGGGTATGGCGAACGCCAATATGAGCGTGCAGTCGATCCGGCAGCAGGTGGCTTCCGCCATCGACCTGTTCGTCCACATCAGCCGTTTCAGCGACGGCTCGCGGCATGTCACTCACCTCACGGAGTGCGTCGGCATGGAACGCGACATCGTAACCACGCAAGACATTTTCCTGTTTGAGAAGACCGGCGTGGCGCCGGATGGCCGCGTGTTGGGCCGGTTTAGGGCCACCGGCATCCGGCCGAAATTTTACGAGAAGCTCCGGGCGGCGGGCTACAATCTCCCGGCTGAAATGTTCCAGACCATTGTGGAGCTTACTTAGGAAAGAAAGTTATGCCGCCTCTGTTTTGGGCTCTATTCGTCACCCTATTCGTGATCGTTCTGCTCGCTGTGGCGGGCGGGCAGGCGTGGGCGCGAGCCGCCCGCAGGCGGGAGACCGTCGGACACATCAAGGAGCGTTCGCTGGGAACGAGTCTGGTGGAAAAAGCGGCGGGCGGACTGCAAATGATCCTCACCCCGGAGCGCCAACCGGGGGCGCTGGAAGGCGTCCCGCTCATGCAGCCTTGGGTCCGCCTGATTCAGGCGAGCGGCAGCGAATGGAGCCCTGCCGGAGTCCTGATCGCGACAGCGGTTCTCGGGCTGGCGGGCGCCTTGTTGGGCTACTGGTTCCCGGTCTTCATCTTCCCCGTTGTGAGTAGTGTCCTGCTGGGGGCGGCGCTCGCCGCGCTGCCCACCGTCATCCTGATGAGAAGAAGAGCGCGCCGGTTAAGGGAGTTCGAAGAGCAGCTTCCTGAGGCGCTCGATTTCATCGCGCGCGCCTTGCGGGCGGGGCACGCGTTTTCGGTGAGCCTTGAGATGCTGGCCGTAGAGTCCGGCGAGCCAGTCCGCTCGGAATTCCGGCGGGTTTTCCAAGAGCAAAATCTGGGCGCGCCGTTAGACGCTGTGCTCCGGGGCCTGGCGGAACGGGTTCCGTTGATTGACGTCAAGTTTTTCGTCTCCGCGGTGTTGCTTCAAAGGGAGACGGGCGGAAATCTCAGCGAGATGCTAGCCAAGCTGGCGCACACGATCCGGGAAAGATTCCGGCTTAAAGGACAAATCCGCGCGGCGACGGCGCACGGGCGGATGACCGCCGTTGTTCTGACCGTTTTGCCGGTCGTGGTGGCCGCCTCGCTTACGATTCGAGCCCCGGAGTACATGCGGCTGTTCGTGACAGACTATCACGGCCGGCTGCTTGGGGCTGCGGCGATTGTGCTTCAGTTCTTGGGCTATTACGTGATGTACCGGATGATCAACTTCAAGGTGTGAACCATGCTGCCGCTTGCGATCTCCGCCGCGCTGTTCGTCGTTTTGTTCGCCGTCATCGTCTTGTACGGCGTTAAGAAGTACGCCGCTCCGGCCAAAACAATCGAAAAAATCGCCATGGCTGGGGCTCAAACGAGCGCGACTTACGTCCCGGCAGCGCCCGCAACGCCGCCCATCTTCAAGGTCAAGCAGCTCGCGCAGTGGGTCGGGGAGCGAATGCCCGCCAACCCGCAGGAAGCGGGCATTACTGAGCGGTTCCTGATCGCGGCGGGGTTCAACCAGCCGGAGGCGCTGACGGTATTTAACGGCGCCCGGCTTCTTTCGGCAGCCGCGTGCGGAGTAGTGGGCCTTGTGGTAGTGAGCTTCGTCTCGTGGCTGCCGCTCGTGGAAATGCTTGTGGTGGGCGCCTGTGCGGCGATAGGGTTGTTCATCCCGCGCTTGGTGCTCGAAATGCTGGTCAGCCGCCGGCAGGAGGCGATTCAGCATGCTCTCCCGGATGCGTTGGATCTGATGGTGGTGTGTACTGAGTCCGGCTTGGGTTTGGATCAGACGTTGCGCGTGGTGGCCGACGAACTCCGCTACAGCTACCCGGAGCTCAGCCGCGAGCTAGCCATGGTTTCCGCGGAGATGCGCGCCGGCGCGAAAAGGGCGGACGCCTTAAGGAACCTGGCGGATCGAACCATGGTCCCTGAGTTGAGGCAAATGACATCCATCATGATTCAGACCGACCGGTTCGGCACGAGCATTGCGGACTCATTGCGCACCCACGCCGACTTCACCCGCATGCGCCGCCGTCAAACGGCGGAAGAGAAAGCCGGCAAGTTGGGAGTCAAGCTGATTTTTCCGATCTTTTTTTGCATTATGCCCGCGATTGTGATCCTGTCCATCGGCCCTTCGGCGATCCGTATCGCCAAGGAACTGTTGCCCCTGTTGAAGCGCGGGATGTAGTGGCGGTTGTGGTTGGAATCCGAACATCTGAGTAGGGAGGACTGAGTAACGATGAATTTCTTGGGAGAACACACCATAGCGATTCTGTGCGCGATTGGCGCGGCGATTTGCTTTTTCTTCTACTTCCGCCGGCGCCGTGCGCGGAAGCTGAAGCAGATGATGCGCTAGGTTCCGGCTTACGGGCTGGAAAGGAAGCTGAGGAGGATGGCTGTCAGCACGCCCACGGCGATGCTGATCCCGTGAGGCAATCTGACCGCTTTCTCGCTCTTAACGTCCAAGTCCTCGCGCGTGAGGTAGGGCGCCCGGCGGGATAGCCACTCGCGAGCAATGAAGGCGACGTTCCAAAGCGTCGTGAGCAGGCGCCGCCGCCAAGCGACAAGGGCAAGAGCGAAGACTGCCCCGGCGAACCACGTCAAGCCGGTGATGCGGAGCCAGTCCGCGGGTCCGGCGATGGCGCCGAGAGCCGCCATCAGTTTAACGTCGCCTGCGCCCATGGCGTGAGCGAGATAGAGAAGCAGATAGATGGCGAAGGCGAGGGCGAGTCCCGCCGCCGCGCGGACCGCTCCCGCCCGCCCGTAAAGAGCAATGTTTACGCACAAACCGGCGCAAGCGCCGGCGAGCGACAGCGCATTGGGAATGCGACGGTAGCGGATGTCGAAGTAGGCGGCGGTGAGCGCCACCGCTGACAGGAGAACGAGAATCGAAAGGGCAAAGGGAGGCGGTACCAAGAGGTGCACGCAAGGATTATAGAACAGCGCCGGAGGCCAGGGGGCTTCAATGAGCACGGACCGGTTCATTGACTATTACGAACTGTTGCAGATCAGCCCGAATTCAGAGCCGGAGACCATCCGGCGGGTGTTCCGGCTGCTGGCGGCGCGTTATCACCCTGACAACCCGGAAACGGGCAACCCCGAGTTGTTCGTCCGGCTCGTGAATGCCTACCGGACGCTGATTGACCCGGAGCGGCGCAGGGCGTACGACGAATTATGTAAGGCGCGCAGGTTCCAAACGCTGGGTTTTTTTGGTTTGAAAGAGTTCGCCGTAGGGATTGAGGGCGAGAACAACCGACGCTTGGGAGTGCTCTGCCTGCTGTATCAGCGGCGGCGAACCGACATCGAGAAGCCAAGCCACTCGCTGCTCGAACTCGAGCGTTTAATGTCTTTTCCTCGCGAGCACTTGTTGTTCACGCTTTGGTACCTCAAGGAAAAAGGTCTGGTGCGGCAGGACGAAAACAGCGATTTTTCCATCACCGCTGAAGGGGTGGACTGCGTGGAGAAGCAACTGCCGAATCACCAGACTTTGTACAAGCTCTTGAAAGCCGCCGAGGCGGGAGTGGCGCGCGAGGAAGCGCCGCCCTATTGGAGCGCGGAAATTGAAATCGATGCGGAGGATTTGTCCGGCCATTCAGGCAAAGGAAACGGAGGACAGTAATGGCGAAGCGGGATTCAAAGCGTTTTCTCGTATGGGTCTTGTTGGCGCTTACGGGCGCCGCGCCTGCGGGCGCCGCAACTTTCGGGAAGCTGGTGTCCGTGCGCGGCCAGTTGCAGGACCTGGCGTTTGACGAAAGGCGGCAACGGATTTATGCGGCTAATTTCACCGCCAACCGGGTGGAGGTCGTTGCGCTCCCGCAAGGGGAGATCGTCTCCACTCTCCCGGTGAACGGCCCCCCATCCGCCGTCGCCGTGTCGCCGGACTCGCGTTATCTCGTCGTTGGCCTGCATTCCGGCGGCGTCACGGTGATTGACCTCGACGGAGGCACGCGGCGGACGTTGAGTCTTCCGCACCGGGTTCTGGCGGCGGCTTTCGGCGCAGGGCAGAGCGCCCTCGTGGCGACTACCGGCGGTTTCTATCTGCTCGAACCCGCTCAAGGGATGGGCACTCCACTCCCGGTGCAGCGCCGCCCGTCTTCGGGCGAGCCCCCGGCGCCGGCGGGTGTATTCCCGCCAAACTTTGTGCGTGGCACAGCCGCCGTTTCGGGTGACGGCAAGGTGATTTACGTTTTGTGTGATTCCGCTGAGGAGCCTACGATCAAAGAACCGGACAAGGGCACGACAAGCAGCGTTCTCTACGGCCACTTGGTAGGCAGCGGAATGGTGGTGGAGCAGCCGATCGGCGCCAATCCGCCGCTGGGTCCCCGCGCCATAAGCGCGGATTACGAAGGGCAGCACCTCATGACTGCTTGGGGTCTGTTGCGGGTGGCTCCCCGCCTGCTTCTCCTGGCGCAATTATCCAATGTCAGCGGGCGATACAACATCGGCGGCGTGGCGTACGACTGGCGGCGGCAGACTCTCTACACTCAGGTAGCGCCTCCTCCGGACAAGGAGTTTCTGAGCGGCGCAGCGCTAACAGCGCCCCCTCTATTGAACGTGATGGACGCCGACAACCTGACGCTGCGCGAACAGATCCGTTTGCCGCGCTATCTCTCCGGCAGGACGATCTTCAGCCCCGACATGAACTGGTTGTACGCTATCTGCGACAGCGGGCTGCTCTTGTTGCCGCTGGAGGAACTCCCGCGCGCGCCGAGGGTCGTCGCAAGCGAGGAAAGCCTGCTGTTCACCGGAAGTTTCTGCGACCGTTCGGTTCAGAGGCGGACTTTCGAAGTCGTGAATCCCGCCGGCGGCGCAGTGGACTTCCGGATCAGCATGCAGAAGGCTGTGCGGGGCATCCGCGTGTCTGCGAATTCCCAAGCGACCCCGGCTACGGTAACAGTCGAAGTGGATTTCTCCGCCTTCCAGAGCGGACAGAATACGACCCATGCTTTCCTCGAGATTGCATCGGAGGGCGCGGTCAACGTCCCTCTTCCGGTCCGCATCGCCGTCAACGTCCGGGACGGCGACCAAAAAGGGCGGATCATCGACCTGCCGGGGAGGATCGTGGATCTGGTCTCCGACGCGCAGCGCAGGCGGTATTACGTCTTGAGGCAGGACAAGAACCTGGTCATCGCCCTGGACGCCGATACCCTGAAAGAAGTGGGGCGGATGCGAACGGGCAACACGCCCGTCCAAATGGCCATAACGGCGGATGCCAAGTACCTGCTAGTGGGCAATGATAATTCCCAACTGGTCAACGTTTTTGATCTGGATACCCTGGGCGCCACGCCCCCCATCGAGTTTCCTCTCGGAGCGTATCCGCGCTCCGTGGCGGCGGCGGGTCCGACGATTCTCGCAGCCGCCCGCCAAGCCTCGCCGCCCCACCGGATCTACCGCGCGCAGCTCAACGCGAGGCTGGCCAACGAACTGCCTTCTTTAGGCGTGTTCACCAATGAGATCCACGTGGACACGAGGCTCGAGGCTTCGCCATATCAGGGGACGATCGTAGTAGCGCAGGCGGACGGCCGCACGCTCCTTTATGAGAACGAGTCGGGGACGTTTGTCGTTGGGCGGAAAGACGCCACCGCGCTGTCCGGCGCCATGGCGGCGTTTGACGATGACACGTTCTTGATCGGAGACAGCTTGTACGACCGGGCGCTGGTCGGAACGGGCAAGCTTGAGCTAGCGGGCGGCGCGAGTTCCGGCGCCGCTTTGCTGCCTTCCCAGTGGAGGCTGCGAACCTATGCCAAACCGGACGGCGCGGGTTACATCGAGCGGATGGACGCTCGGGGCGTCATGCAAAGCCGCACGGTGCGGCTCGCCGAACCTCCGCTGACCGCCGAGGCGATGAAGGCTTACCCTGCTCCGGCTGTGGTCGGCATAGCCGTGCTGCCTTTTACGCGTACGCTAGCGGCCATACCCGGTCCCGACAGCGTCGCTTCACTGAGCGCGACGGGTCTCGTAGGTTTGCCGTCCAACTTTGACGAAGCCGCCGCAACTCCCGTGGTGGAAGCGGTGGTCAATATCGGCGACGGAACGCGGGCGTTAGCCCCCGGAAGCCTGGTCAGCATACGAGGGTCGAGTTTGAGTCTCGGCAGTCAATCGGCGCCGGGCGCGGCGTGGCCAACCACCCTGGCGGACACCTGCGTAACTTATGGGGGCGAGCCGCTGGCGCTGTCCCGCGTATCAGCCACCGAGATCACCGGTCAGATTCCGTATCTTGCCGCTCCTTCCGGCTCATTGGTGGTGCGCTCGGCGGGCGGGGTCAGCTCGCCTTTCACCATCAATCTTCAACAAGCCGCGCCTGCCATCTTCCGCGGGCGTCCGGGCAGCGGGCTGGAGGGCTTCGCCACGGTAGTGAGAGCGGTGAATAACGAAGTCGTCACTTGGTCCAACCCGGTTCACCCGGAGGATGACCTGATCATCTACCTCACCGGCTTAGGGCGGACGGCGCCGGAGATTCCCGCCGGCTATCCCGGAACCGTTCCCCCGGCTGCTGTCGTTCTGTCGCCTTCTGTTCTGATCGGGCAGCTTCCCGCCTTTGTCCACTTCGCGGGTTTGGTTCCCAATGAAGTGGGCGTGTACCAAATCAATGTGAAAGTGCCCTGGAACGTGCCCACCGGCTGGCAGGTGCCGCTGACGATCATGCAGGGCAAATATGAGACTACTGTCGCGGTGCGCGTGGTGACGAACAACTGACAAGGAGAGATCTCAGCGATGACAGGCAGACTTGCTACTTTAGTCGCGGCCGCGTGGATTTTGACGGCTGCCGCTCCGGCTTGGAGCCAGAAATGGGAATTCGGCGGCGTAGCGGGATTCGCGGTCAACAAGAAATACGAGATCGAGCGGGGAGCGGCTACCGTCAAAGCAAGCTTTGAGAACAACGGGGCGTTCGGCGTTCGCGGCGGACACAACTCTTATAAGCGATGGAGCGGCGAGGCGATGTATCTCTACCGCCCCGGCGCGGCGAAGATCGACGTTTCGGGCGCGCCGAAATTCAGCGCTCAGCATCACATTCTGACCGGCTCCATTCTGTGCCACTTTGCGCCGGTCGACAAGAAAGTGCGGCCGTTTGTGCTTTTTGGCGGAGGCGTGCGGGTGCTGCGCGGCACAGGGGTCGAACGAGCCCTTCAACCCGGGAGCAACTTTGCGGTCTTCGCCGCCACCCGGGAAACGATGGCCTTAGGAGACGTGGGCGCTGGAGTGAAGGTGAACGCTTCGAAGAAATGGCAAATCCGTTTTGACGTCCACGACTACATCTCCAGCCCGCCGGAAGACGTGTTGGCGCCTGTGCCCGGCGCGCGGGCCAAGGGGATGTTCCACGACTTCGTCGCGCTCGCCGGCGTGGCCTACATTTTCTGACCGGATCCGGCTAGAACCCCGCGCGCGGGCGATAGCCCGGGCGGGCGCGGATGCGGTACTTCTTGGCCACGTCGGTGACCAATTCCACGTTGATCTTGCGGAACCCTTCATTGGGGTTCGGCTGTGGATAGTAAGTGATCGTGTAGGAGTTCCCGAGATCCTCACGGATGGACTCGAACGCCTCCACTTGTTTCTGCCAAGTCTTGGCGAAATACGCCTTGCCGCCCGTGCGGCTCGAAATGCGGCGGAACACGCTGCTTGATACCGGGTCCTTCGTGGCTTCGCTCGTCGAGATTACGTAAATCGGTATCCCCTCGTCTTCCGCCACGGCGCGGACGTCGTCGGGCGCCACCATGCTGGCGTTATCCGGCCCGTTTGAAAAGACGATCACTACCTTGCGCCCGGGCACTTTGGCCGCATCGCGCAGCGTGAGCAACAAAGCGTTGTATAGCGCTGCGTCATCGCCCGCCACCGCCTTACGCAAACCGCTGATGACGCTGTTGCGGTCCCGGCTCAATTCCGACGCCCGGCTCAGGTTGCGGCTGAACGTGTAAACCGCCACGGAATCCGCGCGGTCCAAGCCGCGCACAAAGTCCGCGATGGCGTCGGAGGCATAGACAAAACCGCGATACATGTAGTTGCTCGTATCAAACAGCACGAACACATTGGTGCCGACTAAGGCATCCGGGCGAATGTCGCCTGCTCTCTCCGCCTCGGCGCCCGATCCGAGCAACGGCCGCGTGGTGCCGTCGTCGAGCACCTGAAGCGTCGGTTTGTTGCCTTCGGTGAAAGTGGCGATTTTCTGCACGATCCCGTCTTCGGTGACCCGGAACTGATGCGGCTTCAGCCCGTTGACATAACGGCCCTTCGAGTCGGTGACGGTGAAGCTGAGGACTACCATGTCCACCTTGACTCGAAACACCGGCCGCTGCCCCTCCTGCGCAGCCAGCCAAGCTCCTCCTCCGGCGAGCGCCACTATGCCGGACACGATGGCGAGTTTTCCAGTGAGTGTCATCGAGCCTCCTCTTGATTACAAATTACCTCTACTGCGCGGCTTGCGCGGCCGCCACCAAGGCGCGCGATTTGGAGCGGACCTCGTCTCCGATCACCCGCAGACTCCGCAACAGCGCCGGCCAGTCTTCGAGGTGGGTGGCGAAAATCTGTTCCACCGTCTTCTGCGTCCATTCCGGCACCAGCACGTTCAATTGCGACGGCTGCACGCCGATCTCGTCGGCCAGAGCGGCATAATACAGCAGATTGGACTCCCAGCTTTCGGCCATGATGCGGCTGGAGTAGCCCATCAAGGTTGGGAACGTCCGCAAGCTAAGCAATTCCGGGCGGTAGGAATTGGTCAGAGTGGGCTTGGGCGTCCCGAAGGCGCGCGAGATCGCTTGTTCGCTCACCTGATCCGGGGCGGCTTGCGCCAGCCGTTGGATTTCGCCTCCCAAAGGTCCGGCGCCGTTCCACCCGCCTGTGACAAGCTCGCGCGCCAAGCCGTAAGATTCCGACGGCGTGATGTGCTCGATCGCGCCCTTCACGTTGCCTCCTTCGAGCAGCGCGGCGACGTGGTGCACACGCGCGGGGGGAGCGTAACGGCGCAGGATGCCAAAAACCTTGTCGCGCAACTCCGCCGAGAAGACCGCCTCCGCCACCGCCGACTCGGCAAAGCGGAGGTGCAGACCCACCCAGTGCATCTGCTCCGGCGTAACGTTCCACCATCGAGGGATCTTTGCCGTCAAAATCATTTGCGGAACCAAGTCGCCCCAGATCAGAGCCTGCTCGCGCCGGGGCACCAGGAAGTTCTGCTCTGCCTCCGCCAGAGCGTACGGCAGCGAAGAAAGCGACCCTACCAGCCTCCCGCCGGCGTTCGACGGCCATCCGCTGCCGAATACCTCCGTTTGCTTCCACGTCTGCTGCGAACCTTGAATCCCGATGAAGTCGTGTCCCCGCACGAAGAGCGGGTTGGTCATCAAGACCTGCGCTCCCGGCGGCGCGTAATGCACATAATTGAATCCCACAAGCGTGTCACGCAGGATGGGCGCCAGCAAGCCGCGGAGGTCCTTCAGCTTTTCGGGGTCGCTGCCCGCTTTCTCGACCGCCGAGCGAAGATTCAACTTGCGCTGCGCGTCGATGTGCCGCTCCACCCAATAGCCGAAGGCGAAAGAATTCCGTTCGCTGCCGGTAAGGGCGCTGCGCGGCAACTGAATGTCGGCGATGCGCGCCGCCAGGCGGTTGACCAGCGCCACGTTCAACTTCTCACCCCGGGCGACGCTGCTCAAGTGCTCTTCGAGGTCAAAGATCGTCTTGAGCGAAACCAGGCGCTGCGCCTCGAAGATGCGCATCATGTCCTGCACCACCTGCGTGTGCGTTTCGGTGTCGCGCGGGTTCACCGCTCCCGCCAGGAGGTCGATCATGGCGTCCTGCGGCGAGGCGTTCGATGGAACCCGGGCGGCTTTAAGCAACAACCGGACGCCCGCGATGCCGCCGTCGAACACGTCCCGCGGATTTCGCACCTTGGCGAACGGGGTCAATAATCCGCTGAACGCCGCGTCCGCCTCTGAGTCCGGGATAGCGCCCTGACGCACCAGGATCTGCCAGATGCCGAGCAAGGCTTGCAACGTGCCCGCTGCATCCGCCCGCAGCCCTTGATCTCGAATCTGCGTTACCGACTGCGCCGTGTCCATGAACAGCTTGATCGACGCGTCCGTGAGCGACGGCGACTCGGCGAGGATCGGGTACTGCGCGCCATAAGTCCGGTAACTGCGGGCCAGCCGGTCCACGGTCTCAGGCGCCAGCGGGGTCTTGCGCCGCCGGTCCAGCTCGCTCAAGGCCATGAAGATCTTGAGCGGTTCGTTTTCCACCGCCTTCCGGCAGAGGCCGAACAAGGCTTCAATTAAGTCGTCCGGTTCCTTCCAACTGCTCGCCGCGCGTGTGAGCTTGCCGTCATACTTGCCCTGCGGGTGGTTGACGAACAGGTTCTTCCATACATCCAGGTTGCCTGGAATCATGGGCTTTCCATCGGGTCCCACCCGCAGCCGTGTGGTGAGCAGCAACATGTCGGTGTTCGAGCGGAAGACCGGGCGCGCCGGTCCGGGGCTCGTGACGCGCCCGCGGATGGCGGCATAGAAGCGCTTCATGCGGTTGGGCTCCGTCAGATAGTCCCGCACAGGTCCGTGCATCCGCATGAGCGCATCGTAATATGAAGCCATCCAGCCGTCGTCCCGCATGATCAGGCGCTCATAGAACTGCGCGCCCTGATCCGGGCTCACTCCCACCAACTCCGCCCAAGCCTTGGCGCTGCGTTCCCCTCCCGGGATCGCCGCCTTGCCGTTGCGGATCTCGAACATGCCCCCGAAGAAATCCAGAACGTGCGCAAACGAGCGGATGCGCGATACCGGCATGGCGTTTTTGAGAGCTGCCGCGGTTTCCGGGTCGAGCTTCGACATGCCCAAGTACAACCGGCAGACCGCCGGGTCCGACAGGAACATATCGATAAACTCCTGCCCCTGACGCTCCCGCGTTGGACGCCAATAGTCGGCTGAGAATAAGACGGGGATCTGAGCCGGGCGAAAATCGTACTCAAACGGCCGGTTGGCGCGCAACGCCTGCTCGAGTTCTGCAAGCGGGAAACCGGAATCGATGGTGAGAAACGCCCGGGTGGCGTTGACCGTCTCCAGCACCACCTCGCTGCCGCACCCGCCCCGCATGCGGTAGCCTAGGATGCGCAGCAACTCCCCTGTCTCGGTGGATTCGCAGGCCGGGATCCTCAAGATCTTCGACGGTCCGGCTAATTTCTCAATTTCGCGGGCTTGAGAAAGGTAGCGAAAAACCAGCTTCAGATACTCCGTCTGCTCCAAGGATTCGGCGCCTCCGGACGCCTGGTAGCCGTTAGTAACAATGTTGCGGGCCAAAGCAGGTAGCACATCCTCGGGCTTCAAATCCGGCGACAGCGCCGCCATCCGGGAGAACGAGTGCAATGGACCGGGGATGGCGATTGTTTCCCTTGGCGTCTGTGCGGCCGGAGGAGGCGGCAGGGCAAGCGGCGCGCCGCCGGCGGCGCGGTACTCCTCGATGTGCCGGGCAGCGGCTTGCGAATCGCCTGCGATCAAGTCCAGAATGATCAGCCGCCGAAGCGCCTCCCGCCGCTTCTCGCTATTCGCCGGGACGGCGGCGGCCAGCCTTCGGTAAGCGTCGCGCGCTCCGGGATCCTTGTGCAGATCGAGGAACTCCGCCAAAGCCTGTATGGCTGGGGCGCCCCCTTGTTGGGCTTCCCTCTCAAGCAGCGCCCGGGCGGCTGCGAAGTCTCCTTGCCGTTTCAGATCGCGCGCTTGAGCGGTGAGGTCCTGCGCTGCGGCCGCAGCGCCCAGCATCAGCGGCAGGCCGGCTAAGAACAACAGTCTCATTGACGCCTCCCCTTTACCGATCAATCTACCAGCTTTTGGGCTCCAGGGTTTGCACCCCGGCCGCGCTTCCCCATGGGATGAAACTCTCCCTTAGTTGGATGCAGATGTATTTGTCACTTTCGCCCTTCGCCGGGCTTCTATTGCACTGTGAACTTCACCGGTTGTTCAATCAGCTTCGGATCTTTGCCGGCAGTGAGGATCATCAGCGCCCAGCGTCCCGGTTTGCAGCCGGCGGGCACCCTCACCTTAACCGAGGTGGCGGTTTGCTCCAATACCTGGACCTTCACGTCATTCTTCCCGTCGGTGAAATAAATCTCAGCCACATTCGACTTCTCGAGATTCTCCCCCGCTACGGTGACGACCGTACCCGCCTTGCCCTCGGTCGGATCAACTGAGGTCATGCGCGGCAACGCGGACTGCGCCAGCACAGAAACAGGAAATAGGACAGCGGCGACGAACGGCGCGAGAGCAAAAGACAATTTCATCGTGAATCGTCCTTCCACCCAAATGCTAGAACCCTTTGCGGCCGAATGCAAGGCGGGTCTCCTGAGGGAAAACCCAAGCGGCTTGATCAGGCCATTTTCTCCGGTTCTCTTGCGGTGGGAATTTGAAGATTGCGTTGCCTGTCCCCGAAATTGTAGGCTAGCAAAGAAAAGGCGAATATGAATTACTCGCTCAGCTTTCCGCAGCCGCAATTGGAACTCACGGTCGAACGGTTTCGGGAGTGGATGGCGAATCCGGATTCCCCGGTTCGGGCTATCCGCCACGAACCTGCCAAGGAAGGAAAATTCGCCGGCATGCCGGAATCCTTGGATCCGCTACTGCGCCGCACGCTCGAAGAGCGGGGGATTCGCAAGCTGTTCAGCCATCAGGCGGAGGCGTTCCGCCTAATCGAGCAAGGCAAAAATGTGGTGGTGGTGACGCCCACGGCGAGCGGCAAGACGCTCTGCTACAACCTGCCCGTACTCAACCACTTGCTCTCGGATCCCGAAGCGCGGGCGATGTATCTGTTTCCCACCAAGGCTCTGGCGGAAGATCAACTGCATGAGTTTAACGCTACAGTCAATGCCATGGGCGCCGGCGTCCGGGCGTTCACCTATGACGGCGACACGCCTCAAGACGCCCGTAAGCAGATCCGGGAGCGGGCGAACGTCGTCTTAACGAATCCGGACATGCTGCACGCCGGAATTCTCCCGCACCACACCAAGTGGGCGAAGTGTTTCGAAAAGCTCCGCTATGTGGTGATCGACGAACTGCATTATTACCGGGGCGTGTACGGCAGCCACCTCGCCAACGTCTTGCGGCGGCTGCGGCGAATCTGCGAATTTTACGGCTCGGATCCGCAGTTCATCTGCTGTTCGGCGACCATCGCCAATCCGAAGGAGCTGGCTCAGGCGCTCGCCGAACGCCCTTTCGAACTCGTGGGCGACAACGGGGCGCCGAGCGGGGAGAAATACTTCATCTTCTACAACCCGCCGGTGGTGAACCGGCAGCTTGGCATCCGGCGCAGCTACCTGCACGAGTCCAAACGGATCGCCGCGGAACTCGTCGAGCGCGGGCAGCAGACGCTCGTCTTCACGAATAACCGCCTGGCGACGGAAGTGCTCCTCACCTACCTGAAAGACGCCATCGAACGGGGCGCCGTGCCGCCCGGCGCCGTGCGCGGCTACCGCGGCGGTTATCTGCCCCGCGAGCGCCGGGAGATCGAACGGAAGCTGCGCGACGGGGAAATCCGAGCCGTAGTAGCGACCAACGCTCTTGAACTTGGCATCGACATCGGCTCGCTCGATTGCGTGGTGATGGCGGGTTACCCGGGCACCATCGCCTCCACGTGGCAACGCGCCGGGCGCGCCGGGCGGCGGCAAACGGCTTCCCTCGCTGTTCTTGTGGCGTCGAGCGCCCCGCTCGATCAATACATGGTCGAGCATCCGGAGTATTTTTTCAGCCAGTCGCCGGAACACGCCTATGTCAATCCGGATAATCTCGAAATCCTGATCAACCACCTGCGCTGCGCCGCCTTCGAGCTGCCCGTCCGGGACGGCGAAAAGTTTGGTCCGCACGACACAGGTCAGCTCTGCCGTTTCCTGGAGGACACCGGCGTCCTGCATCACTCGGCGGGCGCATGGCACTGGAGCTCGGACACCTACCCCGCGGACGCCATCAGTCTTCGTTCGGTGACGAGCGACAATTTCGTCGTCATCGACATTACACACGCCCCGGAAGTGATCGCGGAAGTATCGTTCCCCAACGCGCTCACCGCATTGCACGAGAAAGCCATCTACCTGCACGAAGCGCGGCAGTATGAGGTGGAAAAATTCGACTACGAGCAGCGCAAGGCGTTCGTCAAGCAGGTCGAGTGCGATTATTTTACCGACGCCATCGACTACACGCAGGTCAAGATCCTGGAGGAGTTCGACTCCGCGCCGGTATCGGGCGCCGAGGCTCTGCACGGCGAGGTGCGCGTCAACCGGCAGGTGGTGGGATTCAAGAAGGTCAAGTTCTACACGCTCGAAAACGTGGGCGCCGGAACGCTTTCCATGCCGGAGCAGGAGATGCACACCACGGCCTTCTGGCTCCACTTCCCGGCCGCTTTTCTGGAGAGATTCCCGGATCTCACTCCCACGGAGCGGACCAACGGTCTCACCGGCTTGGGCAACGTCCTGCGAGCCGTGGCGGCGCTGCTGCTCATGTGCGACGCGCGGGACTTAGGCGTGGCGCTCACTGAAGATCCCGGCGGCGGTCTAACCGCATTTGAGCCGAACCTCTATCTTTACGACAACTACCCCGGCGGCATCGGGCAGAGCGCTCCGCTGCACCGCATGACGCGGCAATTGCTCGCCGACGCGCGCGAGCTGATCGCCCGCTGCCCGTGTGAAGCCGGCTGCCCGAGTTGCGTGGGACCCGCCGGAGAAATCGGCGAGCGCGGCAAGCAATCCGCCATGCGCATCCTCGAAGAACTCCTGGCCGGCTGAGGGCCTGCGCGCCCCATTCAGCGCAGCGGCGCCAGGAGCGGTAATCTCTTGTCTTAGGACTCGAAGGAGACGCCGCTCGTGCCACGCGTTTATCGCTACAACGTTTCACCTCGTCTTCCGGAGCGGCTTCAGCGCTTGAATGATCTCTCGCTGAACCTGCGTTGGTGCTGGGACCACTGCACCATCGAGCTGTTCCGGACACTGGACCGCGACCTGTGGGAAGAGACCGGCCACAACCCGCGCCTGATGCTAGGGCGGATCGATCAGAAGCGTCTCGCTGAACTCGAGAGCGACGAAGCGTTCCTCGCTCAACTGGACAGGGTTTGGGAAGACCTCAACGCCTACCTGGACAGCCCCGGCTGGTTTCTGCGGGCGCACCCCGACGCCATCCACCTCGTGATTGCCTACTTTTCCGCGGAGTTCGGCCTCACGGAGAGCATTCCGAACTACGCCGGCGGGCTTGGCATCTTGGCCGGCGATCACCTCAAGTCGGCCAGCGACCTCGGGCTGCCGCTGGTGGGAGTGGGCTTGCTTTATCAAGGCGGATACTTCAATCAGTACCTCAACGCCGACGGCTGGCAGCAGGAAACGTATCCGATCAACGATTTCCACGTGCTGCCTGTGCAGCCTCTGTACGGCAAGGACGGCGCGCCGCTGATGGTCCCCATTGATCTGGCCGGCCGCCAAGCCTGGGCGCGGGTCTGGAAAATCGCAGTGGGACGCATTCCTCTCTATTTGCTGGACACCAACGTCGAAAAGAATTCTCCGGCGGACCGCGCCATCACCGGCGCGTTGTATGGCGGCGACCGCGAACTGCGCATTCAACAGGAAATCGTACTCGGGGTGGGCGGCTTGCGAGCGCTCGAAGCGGTCGGAATCCGCCCGACGGTCTGCCACATGAACGAAGGCCATTCGGCGTTTTTGGGGTTGGAGCTCACGCGGAGGCTGATGCAGGACTATGGGCTGACCTATTCCGAAGCCCGGCAGCTAGGCTCAGCGGGCAACATTTTCACCACCCACACGCCCGTCCCCGCCGGTTTTGATCGCTTCGACCCCGCGTTGGTGGATAAGTACCTCGGTGAGTATTGCCGGCAGTTCGGGTTGAACTTGGAACAACTGCTGGCCTACGGGCGGCAAAACTCGGCGAACCCGAATGAGCCGTTCAACATGGCCTATTTCGCGGCTCGCCATAGTTCTTATTGCAACGCGGTGAGCCGCTTGCACGGAGAGGTGACGCGCAAGATGGCCCACCCGATGTGGTCCGGGTACCCATTGCATGAGGTGCCTATACAGCACGTCACCAACGGGATCCACCCACGCTCGTGGATTTCGATGGAGATGCGCGCCTTGCTCGACCGCTACCTCGGTCCCCGCTGGCCGGAGGATCCGGGTAAAGGAGTGTGGGAGAGGGTGGACCGCATTCCGGATCAGGAATTGTGGCGCGTGCACGAAATCCGGCGGGAGCGCCTTGTGCACTACGCCCGTAAGCGGCTGACGGCGCAAACGCGGCAGCGCGGCGGATCGGAAACCGACGTATTGGCGGCCCAAAGCGTGCTTGATCCTGACGCTCTCACCATCGGCTTCGCGCGGCGGTTTGCGAGCTACAAGCGCGCCACGCTGCTGCTGCGCGACCCTGCCCGGCTGCGGCGCATCCTCGCGGATCCGGCGCGCCCGGTGCAGATCCTGATCGCCGGCAAAGCCCACCCTCACGACAACGAAGGCAAAGCGCTGATCCGCGAGATCATCCATTTCACCCGCGATCCCGAAATGCGCCGGAAAGTTGTTTTCATCGAGAACTATGACATGGCTGTGGCGCGCTATCTTGTCCAAGGATGCGACCTGTGGCTCAACACCCCCCGGCGCCCGAATGAAGCGAGCGGCACGAGCGGGATGAAGCTGCTCGCCAACGGCGGGTTGAACATGTCCGTCCTCGACGGCTGGTGGGCGGAATGCTATGACCCGTCGGTGGGCTGGGCCATCGGGCGCGGGGAGGAATACGCCGATCCGAACTACCAAGATCAGGTGGAAGCCGACGCGCTCTATCACGTCCTCGAGAACGAAGTCATTCCGCTGTTCTATGACCGGGATTCGTCCGGGCTGCCGCGCCGGTGGATCGAGAAAATGAAATGCTCGATGAAGACGCTGTCGCCGCGCTTCAGCACCAACCGCATGGTGGTCGAATACCTGGAGCGCTTTTATCTGCCTGCCCACCGCCGCCGGATGCGACTGGCGGAGGACGGCGCGAAGCGGGTGAGGGACCTGGTGGAGTGGCGGCGGCGCGTTTTTGCCCACGGTTCGGAAGTGTCTATCGTCAGCGTGGAGTCGAACACCCCGGCGGAGGTGGCGGTTGGCGACAAGCTGAAAGTCGCCGCGGCGGTCCGGTTCGGATCGCTTTCACCCGCCGACTTCCGCGTGCAAATTTACTTCGGACCCGTCGACCCCAACGGGGAGATCATCGAGGGCTCTGCGGTGGACATGGCGCTCGAAGAATCGTCCGGGGGCATTGCACGCTACCGGGGCGAAGTCGAGTGCTTGCACAGCGGCTCTTGCGGATTCGCGCTCCGGGTCGTGCCGTTCCACGAAGACGCCATCCTGCCCTACGAACTGCCTTGGATCCGCTGGGCGGAATGAGAGGCGCCGCACGAATTCGGACTGCCAACCATGGCTCAGCGAACGGGGTATTCGGGCGAGTCGGTGCGGGCGGCGAGGAATAGCTCTTCCATCCGGCGGCGCATCCGCCGCTCGGTGGCGGCCAAGTCCCGGCTTTCGCTCGGGTCGGCGTCCAGATCATACAGCTCCACCGGGGCAGCGAGCGCTCCGCGGCGGACCGCCTTCCAGTGGCCCACACGCGCCGCCTGCCAAAAGGTTCCCTTCTCGAAACCCTCCCAGTACAGGTAATCCGGTGGGAGATCGCGCCTTTTTCCGAGCAACACCGCACCGATAGACCTTCCGTCTATCTTGGCGGGCGGTTCAATTCCGGCCAATTCAGCCGCGGTGGGGAGAAAATCGGCGAGGCTCCAGGGTTCGTCGCAAACGCGCCCAGCAGGCGTCCGGCCTGGCCAGCGGGCGATGGTTGGCGCCCGGATTCCTCCCTCGTAAGGTTGACCTTTGTGGCCGCGGAACTTACCGGCGCTGGCGAAGAACTCGGGCGAGTGGCCGGGCACCCTGGCCGGCCCATTGTCCGAGCTGAAAAGCACCAAGGTGTCGCTTTCGATGCCCACCTCGCGGAGACAGTCGAGAATCCGGCCGACGTCGCGATCGAGTATTTCCACCGCAGCGGCGTAACCCTTCTCAGATTTGGGCCAATCGCGATCGGCGTACCGCCCGTAGTCCGGCACGGGAAAACCGTCGCCGGTGTCGCGGGCGAGTTCACCGTCGGCATGGGGCATCGTGTAGGCCAGGTACAGGAAAAAAGGGCGTTGAGCGGTCCGGCGGAGGAAGTCCAGAGCGCGGTCCGTCAACAAGTCCTGGGCAAAATGTTTGCGCCGTGTTCCTTGATTCCCGGTCAGAATGATCTCTGTTTCGTTGTCCCAGATGTGGCGCGGATAAAATTCAGACGCATGATCCTGATTGAGAAATCCATAAAACTCATCGAACCCCTGCCGCAGGGGGACGCCGTGAGTGCCAGCCTCGCCCAGCCCCCACTTGCCAATCAGGGCCGTCCGGTAGCCGGCCGCTTTAAGTAATTCAGCCACCGTCAGATCGTCCGGTCTCAGAGGAACGCGTTCGCCCCGGTGGTTGTGGTTATCGCGAATGCGGGCATGACCGGCGTGCAGTCCAGTCATCAACACGCAGCGTGAGGGGGCGCACACGGCGGCGCCGGCGTAAGCGGACTGAAAACGCATGCCTTCGGCCGCCATGCGGTCGAGATTGGGCGTCACGATCCGCTGTTGACCGTAGCAACCGAGATCGCCGATGCCGAGGTCGTCGGCAAGGATAAACACAATGTTGGGGCGCTCTGGAGCGGGAGCCGGCGCCGCTGCGCCAACGGCTGACTGAAGGAACTGGCGTCGTGTGCAGGCGCTCATGAGCCGCTGTCCTCTAACGGCAGGATATCCTGCTGACGGCGCTGCCATTCCGCCAACTTGCGGCGCAAGCGCCGGATGGTGTTCTGCGACGCGGGCCGGTAAAAGAGATTTGTGAGCTCCAGGGGGTCGCGAGCCAGGTCGAATAGAAGAGAATTATCGTTCTTGTAGAGGGCGAGTTTCGAACCATCGGGCGAGATCACCGCCCGGGCGTGCGGGCCTCCCTCCACGTCCGTCCATTCCACAAAGACGTGGTCTTCACGCCGGGGACGCCCTTCCCAAATCAGGCTCCAGCTTTCGCCGGGTAGTTCGTCCCGGTGCGCTGCGCCCATCAGGTCGAGCAGCGTCGGAACCAAATCAATATGACTCACCGGTTCGGCGACGCTCACCTTACGGCTGTGGCGGAAGGGAACGCGCAAAAGCATCGGCACGCGCACAGCTTCCTCGTAAAGGACGCCTTTTTGGATCAACGAGTGCGAACCGCCCATTTCTCCGTGGTCAGAGGTGAACACGATGATGGTGTTGTCCGCCTGCTCCGTGGCTTCGAGCGCCCAAAGAATCCGGTGAACGGCCAGATCCACTTGCGAGCACAGCCCGGCGTAGTGGCGGTTGAGCATGGCCAGAGCCTCGCGCCAGCGCCCTTCGCCATCCACGGCTCGCAGCTTGGTTTGCGGCCAGTCGACTTTCCTCTCGATCACGCTGCGATGCTTACGGCGCAACGATTCGTAGTGCCGGGGTTCCCGCTCGACGCCCAAGCCCGGGAAGTTAGCGGGGAGCGGCGTTTGGGCTTCTGTGTGCAGCGAGTCGAAGGGACCAAAATACGGCGGATGCGGCTCCAGGAAATTGACGTAGAGGACCCAGGGTTGGCGGCGATGGGCATAAATAAAGTCCGCAGCCCGCTGCGCCAAAAACATCGGCTTGGTGTGCTCCAGAGGGCGGCGGGAGGCGTACTCTCGCGAAAACGTGCCCTCGGGTTCGTCGGGTTGATAACCAAGGCTGACAAGGAAATTGTGATAGCTCGAGCGCGCCCGGCGATCGCGGCCCGGAGAGTAATGCTGAATGTAGTTATCTTCAATCGACACCCAAGGGTCGAACCCGCGTTGGGGGAAGACTTCGTCCCCAAGGTGCCACTTGCCCATGTAAGCGGCCCGGTAACCTGAGTCCTGGAGAATTTCGGGCAGTGTCCTGAAATGGGGCTTCAAGGGTATGTTATTGCCGACACAACCGTTCTGATGCGGCCACAATCCGGTCATCACCGAAGAGCGGGAAGGCGTGCAAACGGGTTGCGTCACATAGCATCGCTCAAAAACAACGCTCTCAGCAGCCAAGCGGTTTAAGGTGGGTACGCGGAATCGCCGGTTGCCGTACACCGCAAGCGTATCGGCCCGCTGTTGGTCGGTCCATAGAAACAGCAGGTTCGGTTTGTCCCCAGGGCGGCGCTGTCCTCCCTGCGGCATGGCAGTGGCCACCGCCGGTGTCAACAACGCTCGAATTGCTCCGCGTCGCGAAATAGCGGTCATGCCCGATGCCATTTGATCAAAAACCAGAAGCGCGTTCAACCGCGCGGCGGCGGATCCATGGTCCGGCTTACAGACGCCAAAGTTAAAATTGACTATAATCAGTTTTCGAAATGCTGTCAAGAGCAAGGCAATATCAGGCTCTCATCGGACTTATTTTCAGTCTTGGGGGACTCCTGTCGCTTTCCTGTCGTGTTGGTCCCCAAGAGGCGTCCACTCAACGGTATACGAACTCGTTGGGTATCGTGATGGTCCGGGCGCCGGCGGGGGAATTTCGCATGGGCAATGACTTGGCCACCGGCGTGGAGCTTGGCTTCTCGCCCACCGCCCCGTCCGGCGACTACGACGAGCGGCCCGTCCGGAGAGTGCGGATAAGCTACGACTTTTACATTTCCGAAACGGAGATCACAGCCGAACAGTTCAGCGAATTCCGCAAGGACTACGTCGCACCTGGCATCATGCATCCTTATGCCACAGGGGTCAGTTGGGAGGATGCCGTGGCTTTTTGCGCCTGGCTGAGTCGAAAGGAGGGGCGGTCTTACCGGCTGCCAACAGAGGCTGAATGGGAGTACGCGGCGCGAAGCGGCTCGCACGACCATTTTTCAAGCGGGCGCCGGCCGCCGGGCGCGGGCAAGCCGAACCGGTTCGGCCTGAAGAATATGCATTCCGAGGCGGCTGAGTGGGTGTTAGACTGGCACGGTCCTTATCCGGCGGAAGCTGAAGTAGATCCGGTGGGTCCGGAGGACGGCGTAGCGCGGGTTGTACGGGGCGGCGGCATCAACTCACCGTGGGCGAGCGAGCTGCCGAAGTATCCGAATAGTGGGACTCTGCCTTACTTCCGGCGCTCCGCCAACCGTGCTTCTGCTCCCCCTGAGTGGCGGGGTCCGCACCACATCGGCTTCCGGATCGTCGAGGCTGCCATTCCTGAAACGCCCCTCCGCCGCCGCGAAAGGACTTGGTTAGAGACGGCCGTCAAACAGTCCAGGAAGCACTTAAGACACGGTCCGGACCCTTTGCGTCCCTGGTTCCGCCAGCGGGATGTGTTGACGGTCCCCCCGGCGGATTCCTCTGAGGCGGAGATTCAGACCGCTGGTTTCACACCGGGTGTGTTGATGTACATGCACCATGCCGCTCTAACAGTGTGCCCAAACGGCGATTTGCTGGCGGCTTATTTTTCGGCGCCCGTCCCGAACTTTGAGGACCTGGCTAACGTTCTGATCATCGGGGCGCGGCTGCGCTTCGGAAGCGAACAATGGGATCCCCCGGAGCCGCTGCTCGATCTGGCCGACATCAAAGACACGTCGCCTATACTAGCGACGATTGGCGAGACGGTTTACCTCATGGCGGGAGGCGCAGGACTTTCGAGTGTCCCTTTCCGGTGGCGAACCTCGGCCGACAGTGGGGCGACGTGGAGTCCTTTGTACTTGCCCCGAATCGAGGGCCCACAAGGAGATTCTTCCTCGCAGCCCATCGCCAATCTTCTGCGGGCCCCGGACGGCGCGCTCTTGTTGGGGGCGGACGGCATCGGACCCTCCTCGTTTGTATGGGTGAGCCGGGACGGGGGGAGAACTTGGATCGACCCGGGCGGTCGCACAGGGGGCCGGCACACTGTTTTTGCTCTGCTGAGCGGCGGCCGCATTTTGGGCTTAGGCGGAAAGTCGGGCTCGATTGAGGGCTACATGCCCCAATCGGTGTCCCGTGATGGCGGGCGGAGCTGGCAGGTAACCAAAAGCCCGTTTCCCGCCGTCGGGCCGAACAAACAGCGTCCGGCGTTGTTGCGGCTGGCCAGCGGACGCCTTTTCTTCGCCTCCGATTGGCAGGACAACGCGGGCAGGCAGCCGGCAGGGACTCCCCACCGCGGGGCATTTGTGGCTTTGTCTGATGACGAAGGCCAGACTTGGCGGATCAAGCATCTTCCCGGGGTGCGGCTACCCGCGCGCTTCGCTTTGCGCCACCGGCCCGGTTGGCCCCGGGAACCGGCGGAACACCCGACACTGGGCTACCCGGCCGTCGCTCAGGCCCCCAATGGCGTCATTCACCTCATCACTTCTTACAACCACCCGCCGCAACATTTCGAAATGAACGAAGCGTGGATTCTTTCGAAAGACGCGGGAACCGCCGCACGAACGCCTCTTTGCGGCCCACGCCGGAACGACGCTGAACGGGGCCCCGGCGGGACGCGGGCCGAGTGGAGTGGCTGTCTCGACAACTATGGACGTTACCTTCTGGACGGAGAGGAACGTTGGTTCTATCCGGACGGCAGAAAGATGTACGAAGTTCGATGGGAGCGTGGTTTGAAGGCCGGTTCCGAGCGCTTTTGGGATGAAACCGGGCGCTTGGTCTGGAGCTGGGATCGCTCGCTGGGTGGCGAGGGAGTGTGGACGCGTTTTTGGCCCAATGGCCAGAAGCGGACCGAATCGGCTTGGAAGGGGACGCGCGCCTCAGGCGTGGCGCGCCGCTGGGATCCAAACGGCCGCTTGGCCGGCGAAATCGAGTTTGTTGAGGGAGTGCAAAGAAATTGGACCGCCGGCGGCGGCAATCCGGGAAAACGTTAGGAAGCGGTTTGCGAGTCTTGTGAATGCCGTTCTTCGGGCGCTGTTCCTGTCAGCCGCGCTCAGGGAAGGAAGGATGGCCGCGCCGGGCTACTCCCGCGCTTCGTCGGGAAACAGCGCGTAGCCTTCAGGCGGCGGGAAGAGGGAACGGAGCAACTCCAACCGCTTGCGCAGGTGCCGGCTGGGAAGCTGCCGCGGTCCGGTGTCAATGTCAATGTCGCAGCACAGCCCGTGCATATAGAGCGTTAGGGTGTCGATGAACGACTGCACGGCGTATTCCCGGAAGCCTTTGGACTCCCTCCGGAAGCTGCTCTGGCGCCGCGCCAGCGCCTGTTTCAAACGCCAGCTAGCTTCATCGACTTCCCCGTGTACGCGGTTTCCCAACTCTTCGCGCAGCCGCCCGAAATACTTCGTTTCGGCTTCGGGAGGAATGCGGTCCGCGACTAATTCGGCCAAAGCGCGATAGAAAAAGTAGTGGTAATCAGCCACCTCCCGGTCTTGGACCCCGAACAGCAAAGTCACGCCGTCCTCGCCATTCACGCGGGTGTAAACCGCTTCCCGGTTTTCTGGGGGACGCTCGAAGGTGACCACATGATCGCCCGCCTTTCCATTCGTCCGCTCCAGGTACGGCACCAGACAGATGGCCACCTTGGGCAGCAGGTTGACGATCGCGGGCGGAATGGCCGCCAGAGGTTCGCTCAGATACTCGCGCGTGTCCTCTTCGGTGAGCGGCAGGGCCACCGAAAAGTAAGAAAACTTGCTCCCGAGCGGAATCATTTCCGCTTTGAATCGTTCGGAGAACTGCTCCACCGTGAGGTGCGCTAGGTCTTGCTGGGAGGACATCCGGGCTCAATTCCATCTTATCAACTGCGGTGATATGCTTGTCTGCTGGCCGGGCGAGGAGGCGGATCGACATGCGCAGGCGCGATTTTTTGAGTCTTTTGGCGGCGGCGGCAGCGGCGCGGGACGCACCGGCGCGCTTGCCGAACGTCGTCCTGGTTCTGGCGGACGATCTCGGCTGGGCGGACATCACGCCATACGGCGCGGACTTGCACGAGACGCCCAACCTTGAAAGATTGGCGAAGTTGGGAGTGAAGTTCACCCGCGCTTATGCCGCCGCGCCTGTCTGCACGCCGACGCGGGCGTCCATTCAAACCGGAAAGTACCCGGCGCGCCTCCGCATGACCATTTGGCGCGAAAGCGCACGGCGCCCGCCCAAAGGGCGCAAACTGCTTCCGCCGCTCGCCGAAGAGAACTTACCCCACGAAGAGCTCACTCTGGCCGAAGCCTTGCGCGCCGCGGGTTACTTCACCGTGCATGTGGGCAAGTGGCACCTGGGAGGTTTTGAGCATTACCCGGAAACGCACGGCTTTGACGTGAATATCGGTGCAACGGGTTGGGGCGCTCCGCAATCGTATTTCTTTCCCTATAGCGGAAACCGCTATTTCGGCGGCGAGTACCGTTATGTGCCGGGGTTGCACGGCGGCAAGCCGGGGGAGTACTTGACGGACCGTCTCACGGAAGAAGCGATGAAAGCGGTCACGCTCGCCGGCAAACGGCCCTTCTTCCTCCACCTGTGTTACCACACGGTCCACACTCCGATCGAGGGCAAGCCGGAACTCGTCGAGCGCTACAAGGGGAAAGTCGCCCCCGCACTGCGCCATCGCAACCCGAGCTACGCCGCCATGGTTCACAGCCTGGATCAAAACGTCGGGCGGCTGCTCGATTTTCTGGAACGCACCCGTCAGGCTTCCGACACGCTGTTCCTGTTCACCTCCGACAATGGCGGTTTCATCGGACGGTTTCAAGGGGAGGTGGTTACGAATAATCATCCTCTCCGCTCGGGCAAGGGGTCGCTCTATGAAGGCGGCATCCGGGTTCCGCTGATTGTCCGGTGGCCAAGAGAGGCGAAGGCGGGCGCCGAATGCGATGAGCCGGTGTGCTCCACGGACTTTTACCCCACGATTCTGGATATCGCCGGGCTTCCTCCCGACCCGAAACAGGCGGCGGCGATGGACGGCGTGAGCTTCCGCTCTTTGCTCGCCGCGCCGGGAGGGCGTCTGAATCGCGAATACCTGTTCTTTCACTACCCGCACTACTACGAAACGACGACGCCGGTGAGCGCCATCATGGCTCGCGATTACAAGCTGCTAAGGTATTACGAGGATCAGCGGACTGAGCTTTATCATATCGGCGAGGATCCCGGGGAGACCACCGATCTCTCCGCTCGCGACCCCGCCGTGAGGAGCCGCTTGCTCAAGCGGTTGGAGGATTGGCTGAGTTCCGTGAACGCGCAGTTGCCCTCGGCCAACCCGGCCAAGCCTTAGGCGTGTGGAGAGCGGCCGCCGCGCCCATCACCCACGCCACAGCCATCGCGTTCGGCGGAATGTAGAGGTTGAAATCCACAAGACTGTGCAGCACAAGCGCCATCAGGGAGCCTGTGCAGCCCAAGGCGAGGTAGCGTTCGTCCACGCTCCCTTCACCTTCGGCGGCGCCCATTGCTCTCGCCAGGATCAGCGCCACAAACGCCAAGCCGATGGCGAAGCCCGGGATTCCCATCTCCGCCATCACCTGCAGGTAATCGTTGTGCGCGTAATCCACCGTGTTCATAGGCGCTACCGCTTTGTAACGTTGGAAGCACCATTCGTAAGAGCCGAGCCCGCAGCCGAACGCCGGAAAATCCCGGATCATCCACAGCGTTTCTCTCCAGATCTGCGCGCGCGTATCGGAGGAGATCTCCTCAGTCGCGGCGAAGTGAGCGAAGCGGGCGATCAGCGGATCGATGGGGAGAAAGATGAAAGCCAGCACTACCGCCAAGCCCACCGCAGACACCGGAATCCACCGCTTCGCTCCGCCCAAACCGCGTCCGAGCGCCAGGGATCCGGCGGTGAACATGCCTCCTAAGGCGGCCAGAAATCCCATCCGGGACAGGGAATGAATGATGGCCACGAGCAACAATGTGGCGAGCGCCAGCAAAGCGCTGCACTTCACGGCAGGTCCGGCGGGCGCTTCAAAGCGGTTTCGCTTGCGGTGGATCTGCGCCAGCGCATACATGATGGCGATGGGCAAGACGAGTTCGAGCAGCCCGGCGAAATGGTTGCGATTCTCATAGCTCCCGCGCGCGAACGCCGTCGCGCCCGCGCCCATGTAAAACTGCGCCATTCCGAGCGCCGCCTGCAAGCCCGCCACCGCGAGGAGTGGCCAAAACACGGCCCACGCTTTCTCCTGCCACCGCCAAGCGATGTCCCGGATGACGGCGAACACGACCACGTAGCCTGTCACGCTGGCAGCCACTTCGAGGGTAGAACCAGGCATGGCGCTCAATGTGATCCACCTCTGCGGTCCCACCACCCATTCGACCGCTCCGGAAAGCTCTCCGCGCACCGGGGACAAGAAAGAGACGAGACTTGCCGGAAGGGGCAGCAGTTGGATCCAAGCCAAACCTAGGAAGCTGACGAGCAGCCCAAACTCCACGGCGCCCGGCACTCCGGCTTTCTCCCGGCGCGCGGCGAGCATCTGTGCGATTCCGGCGAGCGCAATGCCCACCAAAGCGAGGCTCCACTCGCGGGACCACACGCCCGAACCGGTAAACACCGCCCATGCGAAGGAGATTCCGAGCAGAACGACCGCCAGGACGCTCATCTCAGCCCTACGCCCCCTCCGGCAGAGAGGTCCAAGAGAACAGAAAGCCCCCGAGGCAGCGCCCCGGAGGCTTGCGAATCGTTTGCACTACGCGGGATGTCAGCGGCGTCTGCGCCGGTACGCCAGAATCCCTACCAAGCCCGCGCCGAACAGCGCCCACGTTCCGGGCTCAGGCAGCATCTGCACTGAGACTCCGCCGGAAAAAGGCTCCTCGTTTACGTCGAAGGCTATGTAGCTTCCCGGGATCTCCGTGGGTATGTAGAAATTCAAGTTCGAAATAATCTGCTGAATCGACGCCTGCAATTCCGCATCCGTGCAGGGCTGGTTGGCGCACGCGCTCGTGAAGCTCAACAGCTCACCCACGAAAAACAGCTCGTTCACCGGGTTGTTGGTGGAGTCCACGCCCCACGTCTGATAAATGACGTCGTCGCCGCCGCCCAACACGCCGTTCGGTCCGTAATACACACCCACGAAGTCGATGGCTCCAGGAATGGTGATGTCGCCGTACCAAGTATATGGCAGCCCATAAAACGTGCTGCCGTCCGGCAAATTGGCGACGAACTGCATGCTAGATGCCTGGAATGGCGTGGGGTTAATGATATGCAAGCCGTAATAAAGGGCGTTGCCTACCTCCGCCGCGAAGGGTCCCGTGGGATTGATTTGCCCGAGCCAGGAGAAGTGCGGGTCGGTGTGGATCATGTCGCCCGGACCGATCACCGGCGTGCGCTGATAGTAGCCCGGCGTACCCGGAGTTCCGTATGCCGGCAACTCCGTTCCCAACACGGTGCTCGTCGCCGTGTCAAAGCCTAAAGCATACATCGCGTTGTATGCATATTGGGCGTAGCTTGGCGACAGGTAAAAAGGACCAATCGACGGGTAGACATTCACAATCACGTCCGCCCGCCCGGCTGCTGAAAATGCCGCTAGCAGAACCACCCCGATCATGACGCGAATCTTCATCGTCGTCTCCGTCCAGATGAACCGCTAAAATGAAACTCCGAAATCGCTAACGCCGCGGGCGCCCGCTCACCGGCGGCAAGTCCGCCGTTTGCACCCGATCCGTGAATGTTCCCGATACCGCCGCAGCGCCCACCGAAACCGTTCCTTCCTTACCCGGCTCGTAAGCCAAAGGCTTGCCTGCGACCTCCAGCCGCAGAGCGCTCTTTGGGCTCACGTTATATTTCATGCTGCCATCGATCAATCTGAGGATCAAAGAGCCTTCGGCTTCCTCTACCTTAGCTTTGGTCGACTTGCCGAGAACTACGCGGCTGCCGTCCTTGAACTGCAACGTCGCCGGCCCTTGCTCGGTGGCGAGTTCGTCTCCCGCCATCAGGGGCCAGGACGGCACTCCTGCCGCCGGAACGGTCTTTCCCCGCAAGCGGAAGGCGTCCTTGCTCGCAACCGTCCCAATGGGTCCGGCCGCTAGAGCGAGCGACACTACGCATAGACCGCTCAGGACTAGACGCACGGCTTTCCTCCTCATGAAATCAAGATGAGTCTACCATCTTTACCTTAGTTACGCAAGGGTTTTAATGTGTTTCACTTACCGATGCCGCATCGGCAGTATAGGAGGGAATCTGGCACAATCACTTTATATGACTTCCGTGTCCCGAAGAGGTTTCATGGCAGCAGGAGCCGCAGCTTTCACGGCGGCGAGTTACGCGCAGGTGAAGGGCGCCAACGAACGCCTGTTGATCGGCGTCATCGGATGCGGCGGGATGGCCATGAGCCACATGCGTAATCTGTTGAAATTAAAGGACGAACAAAACACGCAGATTACTTTCGTCTGCGACATTTATCAAAAGCGCCTGGACGCCGCCGCCCAGCTTACCGGCGGCAAACCCCTGAAAGAGTACCGTAAGTTACTGGAACAAAGAGACATAGACTACGTCCTCATAGCCACCCCGGAGCACTGGCACGCGCAAATGGCGATGGACGCCCTCGATGCCGGCAAGCACGTCTACCTCGAAAAACCAATGACCCGCTACGTCGAGGAGGCGAAGAAGCTTTACGCCAAGGTCAAAAGCAAGCCCCACTTGAAGTTGCAGGTTGGGGTGCAAGGCATGTCCGACGAATCCTACGCCGAAGCCAACCGCCTGATTCGCGAGGGGGTTATCGGAAAAGTAGTGCTCGCGCAAATCGATTACTCCCGCAACCAGAAGGGCGATTACTGGGTATGGCCTATCGACCCGGACGCCAAACCCGGGGTCAATCTGGACTGGAATGCCTTTCTTGGTCCCGCAAAGAAGCGTCCTTGGGATCCTGACCGGTTCTTCCGCTGGCGCCGGTATTGGGATTACTCCGGCGGCATCGCCTCCGACTTGTTTGTCCACCGGGTGACCCGCATCATCAAGGCTTGCGGGCTGACTTTCCCGGAATACGGCGTCGGAACGGGCGGGAAGTTCCAATTCCCTGAAAGCAAGTCCGAATCGCCGGACACCATGAACGTCTTGCTGGACTACCCCGGGGGACCCACCGTGCAGCTCGTGTCCTCGCTCGCCAACGACCGCAAGATCGACCACCTCATCCGGGGGCACAAAGCCACCATTGAATTCTCTCCCACCGGGTTCACCGTGGTTCCTCAGGGCGTCTATAAGGGCGAGGTCAAGGAGTTCACATACAAGAAGAAGGGCGCCGAAGACACGCGCCTCCACCACGCCAACCTGCAAAACGCCATCCGCAAGAACGAACCGCTGAACTGCGACGCCGCTTTGGGCTATTATGGCGTGGTCGCCTCCGAGATGGGCGTGCTCAGCCTGCGGCGGAGAAAATATCTCAAATGGGATAAGGCCAAGGAACGGCTGGTCAACGCCTGAGGCGGCGCCGGAGGATTCCATGAAGCGATACGGTTGGGTGATCGGCGTCAAGCCGGACAAGATCGAAGAGTACAAAGCCTACCACGCTGCGGTGTGGCCGGAGGTGCTGGACATGATCCGGCAGTGCAACATACGGAACTACTCCATCTTTCTCAAAGACCAGACCTTGTTCGGCTACTACGAATATTGGGGCGACGACCACGACGCGGACATGAAGAAAATGGCGGCGCACCCCAAAACGCAGGAGTGGTGGGCCATCATGGGGCCCATGCAGGAGCCGCTCGCCACCCGCCGGGAGGGCGAGTGGTGGGCTCAAATGGAGGAGGTTTTCCACATGGACTGAGCGTCAGCCCTTGAAGCGGACATCGGCGTAATACGCGCCGCGCACGTTGCCATCGGGATGTTCGCTCAGCCAAGTCTCCATGCGTGCGCTGCCGGCTGGCAGTTTCACGTTGAACACAACCGCCGGCGCGCCTTCCGGCGCCGCCTTCGTCTCATCCACGGGTCCGATCTTCAGCCGCGCCCGGCGCGCCCGGAGCGGCGCGGGCGCTTCATGCGGGCGCTCGCGCAAAGCGATTTCGTACATGCCCGCCCTCGCCACGCGGACCGTCCAATAGCCGTTGGCCACCACTTCCTTCTTGATCTGTTCCTGGTTCCACGGCGGGATTTGATCGGCGTGCCAGTCCATGGAGCTGAGGTGGGTGGGATTCTCGCGGGGGTCGCCGAGCACTAGCTCGACGCTCTCCGAAAACCGGGGAGAAACCTGGTCCCACCATTTCTCGTACGCCGCGCGCAGGCGCGCGACCACCTCCGGATGTTGGGAGGCGATGTCCTTGGTCTGTCCCGGGTCCGCTTGGATATCGTACAACTCCGCGCCGTTGACGAGACGCCATTGTTGGGTCATCACGGCGGAGCGGGTCCACTTCTGCGGCGTTTCACGCTGTTGAGTTTGGACGATGAGCGTCCGGTCGCCGATGTCGCCTTTGTTGAGCAACAGACCGGCGAGGCTTGTCCCGTCGAGGGGCGGTCCCTGCTTCCTCACAAGCCCGCACAGGCTCATGAAGGTGGGCAGCAAGTCGAAATGGCACACCAAGCGGTTGATGTCGCGCCCGCCTTGAATTCCGCCGCCAGGCCAATAGATGAAGCATGGCACGCGGTGCCCTCCTTCATAAGCAGAAGCTTTTGCCTCCCGCATCCCGGCAGAGAATCCGCGGAACTTGGCTTGAACTTTGGGCGGCGCGAGTCCTCCCGCTGTGCCATTGTCGGTCGTGAAGACCAGGATGGTGTCGCGCTCCAGATTCAGTTCCCGGAGTTTGGCGCGCAGACGCCCGATGTTCTCGTCGATATTGGCGATCATGCCATAGAAATTGGCCATTGCTGGCGTAAGGCCGCTGTCCAGGTACGGCTTTGCGTACTTCGGGTCCACGTTGAACGGGCTGTGCGGGGCGTTCGTCGGGATGTAGACGAAGAAGGGGCGGTTGCGGTTCTGCTCGATGAAGCGCATGGCGTTGTCAAACCACACGTCGGTGCAGTAGCCTTTGCACTTCTCCGGCTTGCCGTTGCGGAAATAGGTGTCGTCGAAGTAGGAATTTCCCCAATAGTCCGGCGCTTGTCCCACGCCCCCGCCGCCGTGGATCAGGGCTTCATGGAAGCCGCGGTCCTGCGGGCGGTAGGGCGCGTTATCCCCGAGGTGCCACTTGCCGAAGATGCCCGTGCGGTACCCGTTGGCGGCGAAAACTTCGGCCATGGTGACCTCATCCGCGCGCGGGATGTTCCGGGAGAAGATGGTCGCCCATACCCCGGTGCGCGCCGAGTACCGCCCGGTCATCAGCGCGGCGCGGGTGGGCGAACACAGGGGGTCGGAATGGAAGTTGGTGAAGCGGACGCTTTCGCTGTGCAGGCGGTCGAGCTCGGGGGTCCTGATCACGGGATTGCCGTGGCAACTCAAGTCCCCATAACCTTGGTCATCGGTCAGAATCAGGATGACGTTCGGCTTCCGTTTGGAGGCGGCTGCGCGGAGCGCGGGCGCGCTCAGCGCCGCGCCAAGGAATTCACGCCGGTTCGCGGTGCTCATCGCCTTAGAGTCTATCGCATAGGATGGTGGAATATGACTCCCGAACAGTGGCGCGACTTCAAGACGGTAGCCAAGGGCGGGCGCTTGGCGCGGACGCCCGTGGCGGCGATTGTCGACAGCCCTTGGATACCGGGCTACGTGGGGGTCAGCCACTTGGATTACTATTTGGATCCCGAGCTGTGGTTCCAAGCCAACCTGAAAGTAGCGCGGGATTTCCCGGACGTCATTCTTTTCCCCTCGTGGTGGGTGGAGTACGGCATGGCGGTGGAGCCTTCGGCGGTGGGCAACCGGATTCATTTTTGGAACGATCAGCCGCCGGGGCAGTCGCCCACGCTTTTCCGGTTAGAGGATGCGGCTTCGCTAGCGCCGGTGAATCCGCAGACCGACGGGTTGATGCCTTTCGTGCTGCGCCTTTATGAACGCCACAAGCCGCGCATTGCCGCAGAGGGGCACGTCATCCCCGTCGTGGCGGCGCGGGGACCTCTTTGCTTAGCGTCTTTCCTGCGCGGCGTGACGCAGTTCATGACCGACATCGCGGAGAACCCCGAAGGCGCGCACCTGCTGCTGCGCTATGCGGCGCAGGTGGTGATCGCTTGGCTGCGGGCGCAGGCGGAGGTGATTGGGAAAGAAGTGGAAGGCATTCTTGTGCTGGACGATATCGCCGGGTTTCTTTCACGGCGCGCTTATCTTGAGTTTGGCCATCCGTATTTCAAGCAAATTTGCGACACCTTTCCGTCCCAGTGGGTGAAGGTGTATCACAATGACGCCAATGTTCGCCCATTTCTGGACCTGATACCGGAAGCCGGGTTCGATGTGCTCAACTGGAGCCACAAGATCCCCTTTGCCGAAGCGCGGGAAAAGACAGCCGGGCGTTTGCGCCTGATGGGCAACCTCGCCCCGCTGGACCTGGGCGTGCACGGCTCCCCGGAGCAAATCCGCGCCGCCGCCCGCGCCCTGGTGGAAGAATCCCGCGGCGTGGGCCTGATCCTCTCCTTTGGCGGCGGCGTCAGCATGAACACCCCCGCCTCCAACCTCCGCGCGCTAATGTCTGCCATCAAGGGCACTTAGAAACGCTTAGGAAGGATACGAACCGCAGGAGTCCCTCTGAGACTTGCGCGCTCTTCTCGCAGCCGCACTCCCACCCCAGTGGGTGAACGCTTCCTTGACCACGCGGACAATAACGCTCCGATTCTGAGCAAGCAGCTTAAGCCATCCCCACGCGCCCTTGGGCGGGAAATAGATGCTTCGAAAGAACAGCCGTGCGATCAAGTGGCTGATCTTGTACGGGACCGGCTCATGCTCTAACGAGGCGATGGCTCTCTGCGTGGCCGCGGGGCTATAGGAGTTCTGCCACGCATAGCCGACTTCCGCCTGCACTTGCTCGCAGGTCATCTGCAACGGCGTGTGCGCCATATGAAAGGGCGCGAAATCGAGCCAGTGTTGCGGCCGCGTGAGTCTGCCGCCGCTTCTCAGACGCTCGTACAGGGGCGTAGCCGGATAGGGTGTGATCTGCCCAAAGACGGGTAAGCCCGGCGGCCAGTCCCGCATCTGGCTCAAGGTGCGCTCCGCTACGCCTGGGCCGTCATTGTCCAAGCCGAAGATAAATGAGGTAATCGCATAGACATTCCTTTGGGCCAAGCGCCGGAGAGCCCCGGCGTAATCGTCAGGCTTGCTGAAATGTTTGTTCACGGCCGCGAGATTAGCCGGATCCAGAGACTCCATGCCGACGAAGACCCACCTGCCGCCTGACTCCGCGATCAAGTCCACCAGTTCCTCGTCGCGGAGCAGATTTGCGCTGATTTGACCCACCCAGGACAGTTGCGCGCCTGCTGCAATGATGTCGCGCAACAGCGCCTTCGTCCGGTTTCCGTTGATGGCGAAATTGTCATCCACAAAGAACACCGCGATCTGCCCGCGGGTGCGCCGGGCGCGCTCCTTCAGCCGCAACATCTCTTCCACGACGCTCTGGTTCGTGCGAAAGCGAATGGCGCCGCCAAAAAAGCCGGTGACGGTGCAAAACTCGCACCCGTAAGGACACCCGCGCCCCGACTCGATCGGAATGATGTGGAAGGTCTCCCAGCCGGTTCGGAAGTACTCCATCAAGGGGCGGACGAAGCCGGGGATCCGATTGAACTGGGTCAGGTCCACTGAGCCCCAGGGGATTTGCGGGTAATTCTGGAGGTCCGGTTTGCGCTCCCTACCCTCGGCGTCGACAGCGGCGTACACGTCTTTTAGCCGGCCGAGAGCTGCATCTTCGACGATCCTTGGCCATGTCCCATCCGCTTCGCCCAGCGCCACCGCGTCTGCGTGCCTCGGCCCGCCATTTTGACCGAGCGCTTCCTCCGGCATCCCCGTCACATGTGGTCCACCCATCACCACAGGTACGCCGGCTGCGCGAATGGCATCGGCCACTCTGTAGGCCTTGGCGATCATGCGAGTCATCGCCCCGATTCCGACCAGCCCGATGCCTTCGTCGAGCACGAACCGGACCAGTTCGGAGTCAGTCATCGGCTGCGCATTGCCGTCGATGAGCAGGACCTCGTGTTCGGGGGGCGTAAGCGCTTGCAACAGGAACATCCAGAGATGCGGCATGAAGTTGCGAGTCACGCCGTTGTCCGGGTTGTAAAGCAGAATCCTCAGACGGGGTCTCCCTGCGCGAAGATCGGCATCCGCGGCGGCCCGCCTGATCCGAGCGGCGGCCGGCAGCCAGGTCCTGCGAGTGGCAGGGCCTTCATCTTCATCGTTTTCATTAATCGGTTTCCCTGCGGTTGAGACCTGCGAGGCGGCGCTGAGCGGATGCAACCCAGTCGGGCGGGATATTCAATCGCCTTTTAAGTGTACCACTTGCTCATAGCATGGGGTTCACTGGGCTTATAGGGACCCTATCGAAAGCACGATCTTGCCGAAGTGGTCGCGGCGTTCCAGGCGCTCGTGGGCGGCGCGCGCCTCAGGAAGCGGAAATACTTGGTCGATCACGGGCTTGAGCTGGCCGCGGAAAACGAACTTCAGTACCTGGTGCAGGTCCCCTAGCGTGCCCATGAAGGCGCCGGCTATCGTTTGCCGTTTCACGAACAGATGGCGGAGGTCGATGCTCGCTTCATAACCCGTCGTGGCGCCGCAGGTGACGAGGCGCCCGCCCGGCGCAAGCGAGGAGAGACTCGCCGCCCACGTCGCCGATCCCGTGTGTTCAAAAACCACATCCACGCCCCGCCCGCCGGTGAATCTCTTCACCTCGGCGGCGATGTCCTGCCGGTAATGGTCGGCCACGTGGTCCGCGCCCAGCGCCTTCGCCTTGCCCAGCTTTTCCTCGCCCCCGGCGGTGGCGATCACGCGGCAGTGGAAAAGTTTGGCGATTTGAACCGCCGCCGAACCGACGCCGCTCGAAGCGCCAAGGACCAGCACATCCTCACCCAACTGAAGGGCGGCGCGACGCACCAGCATGTGCCACGCCGTCAAGAACACGAGCGGCACGGCGGCGGCTTGCTCGAACGAAAGATGGTCCGGGATGGGAATCGCCGCCCATTCCGGGACCGGCATCAGCTCGCGGTTGCCGCCGGGAATGGCCGCGCCCCAGATGGCGTAACGGGGGCACTCATTGTCGCGTCCGGACAAACAAGCTTCGCATTGCCGGCAGCTCACCGCCGGCGCCACCAAAACGCGCTGTCCGGGCTTCAGGCGGCGGCAAAGCGCGCCGCACTCGACCACCTCGCCCGCGATGTCGCTGCCGAGAATGTGTGGCATGGCCGGAGATAACCCGGGCAGACCACGCCGCACCCACAAGTCGAGGTGGTTCAAAGCGCAAGCGCGCACGCGCAGCAAGATTTCGTCAGGCTCGAAGGCGGGATCCGGCGCTTCTTCATACCGCAGCACCTCGGGCCCGCCGTAGCTGTGGATTCGCACCGCTTTCATGGCTATACGAAGCTCCGGAAACCAGTGTAGAACCTCCAGCCGCGGCGAGCGCGGCGCGGTTGGGATAGCGATGATCCGTCTTGAGCCAGCGGAGAGGTTCGCCCGCCCAACGCGCCGCCAGATACCGCTTGAGCGCCAGCGCAGCGGCGGCTGTGTTGATTACGTTGGCCACCGGCACGCGCAGCGGCGCGAAAACGGCGAACCGCCAGCCATAGATCCGCGCCGACGCTGCAATCCTCGCGCCGAGCGAAACCGACTGAAATAAGAGCAGCACGCCCACGACGGCCGCTGCCCACGACGGCAAGGCAGCCAGCGCTTTGGAAGACAGACAGAACGGCGAGGCGATCAACAGAAGATTCGACACGCAGCTCAGCGGATTGCCTGCCAGCCCCTTGCGATCTCTCCACCAGAAGTACCGGTCCCGTCCCGAACCTGCCCATCCGTGCCGCTCCCAGCCTTGCAGCACAATGCCGGTAATCCATCGCGCGCGCTGCCTCACCGCGCCGCGCCAAGTGCGGGGAAAGTACTCCCGGGTGGCGAGCAGGCTGCCCCCGGTGAACGCTGGAGGCACGAACGCCTGCCGCAAGCCGAGCCTGTGAAGGCGGTAGCCGTTCTCGTAGTCTTCGGTCAGCGCTTCAGGATCGAAAACCCGGTTAGACTCTGCCTCCGCCAGTCCCTCTAACGCTTCGCGCCGGTAGCCCGTGCCTACTCCATTGGATGGTATGAAGCCGCCGAGCAACATGCGCGCCGGCACGTCCTTCGTCTGGTACTCCGCGAATTCGTCGCAGTAAACGCCGTGGACAAACTCGTTCCACGGGGTGGGCAGCGGAAGCACCGGGATCTGGATCATGTCAAAGCGGTCAAGAAGATGGTTGATCCAGCGGAAAGCATCCGGGTGAATGACATCTTCGGCATCGTGCACGACGACGGCGGCGGCTCGCCACGAAGTGGACTCTTCGAACAAAAGCAGCCGCTGGTAGATCCAGTTTAAGCAGTCGGCTTTCGACGTCGGACCAGAGTGTGGGCACAGGGCCAAATGAACGTTTGGGAAGCGCGCTTCGAGTTCGGACGCCGCTTCGATCGTGGCGTGATCGTTAGGATAAACCCCGAGGAAGATTTCGTATTCGCTGTATCGTATGGCCGAAATGTTGTGCTCGACCATATCGCGAATCACCCGGTGTTCCCGCCACAAGGGCACAAAGACAGCAATACGCTTCTCCGGCAAGCCCTCCGGAGGCGGCGAGAAAGCCCGCTTGAGCTTTGCCAAGTGGCAAGCCCAAGCGGTAAAAAGATACAAATCATCCGCGCCGCTCGTTAGGGACCAGCAGGCCAACACGATCGCGGCAACCAGCCACGCCTCATCGAGCAGCCCGGCGGGGATCAGCCATTCCTGCGCCAAACACTATGTAGTGGGCGCAGCGGGCGAAAAATCGCCTGGAAACGGGAGCCGTTACTTCTTCTTGTACCCTTCCAGGGTCTTCTTGGCCTTGTAGTACTTGCCGGCGTCGTTCAGATCTTTGGACTTCATCGTGACGTGGCAAGTGGTGCAGGGCTTCTTTTCTTTCTTGCTGTACTCGATGGTCGCGTGGCTGCGGCTCGTAGTAAGCAAGAGTCCCAGTCCCAGGGTAAGAACAGGCAGTAAGAAACGGATTTTCTTCATGTTTCCTCTCATCACATGGTAGACGTTTTGAAGTATGAAACTGAAGTGAATGGAAGATTAAATTGGCTTCACTGGAGCGGAGGGGGATAGGCGGCTCTGTCCGCTCCGCAAACTGCGCTCCGGGACAGAGTGGCCTGTTGCCATGAGCGGTTGCACACCGGGCTCAATGAAAGTCGCGAGCCTGCGAGTTCTGGCTGGGAACCTCGCCATTCGATAGTCTG